>Ga0210397_10000007_pt1 | contig 317953 bp, 260 predicted proteins | sample IncBWH2OmetaG_FD_160126 | JGI IMG/M metagenome (GOLD analysis project Ga0210397, IMG submission 160126) | Forest soil microbial communities from Barre Woods Harvard Forest LTER site, Petersham, Massachusetts, United States - Inc-BW-H-2-O ... | reverse complement strand
GTTGAGTTCAGGCCGACTCGCTCATCCAGCGCGTGGCGATTCGCGTATCGCAAGCGTACGATTTCTTACGTTTGGTGTGGTGACCCCAAATAGATCCTGAGAAACGCCCAAGTGTCCAGAAACTGGATCGTTCCTGAGCCATCCGCAATCCGGAAGTTGGCCGGAAAACTGGCTTGTAGCAGCTTGTGACGAAACTTTAGCGGCGGATCGATGCCTACGTAGCCGGAGAGCAAGAACCGGCGCTGCGCATCGCCCTCAACTCACTTTATTTCCGCTGGAGTCGCTGTCGCTGGACCCTCTCCGACGATCTCGATGATAGCCTCGCCATCCTTGCTACCGTCATAATGGACTCCTTTGGCAAAGTGGGTCACAAAGCTGCCTGTCGGCATGGGAACGGTGCTTTCAGGATCGAACTTGCTCCCGGTACCGACCCACCAAGTCCCTGACAGCACCGTGATGAACCGGTCGTTGGGGTGAAAATGCGGCCGGCTCATCTGATGGGGTAATCAGAACGATGTATGGGCCCGCCTTGTCTGGGTCGCCATGCATGATCGCCATCTTAGCGCCGATGGGAGTATCCTTCCATTCGATCTGATTCGGCAACTTGTACTGGAGCGCCGCTGGATTCAGGTCGGCTAGGGCGCGTCCGAGCACCACCATCGCGAAGGCAAAGAGAGCAGGCCAGAAACGTCGCAAGTCATGGGACGCACGCCGTCCGAAAGCAAGCAACACGACTGTACGTCGCAGCAGCTCCGGGCAAGTGCTCCACACATATACACCTCATCAGACATCGGCGTAACTCTGAGCTCCACGTGTTCATGGATTGAGAGTAGCAGTGTCTTATATGGCGAGCCGCGCCGTGCAAGAGATGACCGGTGCCGACCCGTACGACTTTGAAGAGCACAAACACAGGACATGGTTGATGCCGTGCGCCGATTCATTCAAATCCTGCTTTCGGGTACGGGGCGAGAAAATTCATGGGATCCGCTGTGGCAACCCAGCGATCTCCAACTTAACGCCGATGGAATTAGCTGGCTAAAGTTTCAGCTTGCGCAATGAATCTGGCTTGTCAGGGTTTTTGGAACACGCAAACAAAGAGAGTTCTCTAACTTAATTCACGACTGATTACAATTGTCCTGTCATGTTTAAGTCAATTGGACGCCTGCCCGACACGGTTTTGCAAAACTCGATCTCTACCGTCTCTCTTTGTAGAACCGCCATCCGGGCCCGTGCGGTGGCCGCAGGGGGTTTTGCGGCGAGGGGGTCAGGGGTTTTGCGGCGAGGGGGTCAGGGGTTTTGCGGCACTATATAGCAAAGGGCAAATGCCCGGCTAAGTTATTGTGGATAAAGCATAAAACTGGGGTCGAATTGGTACCAAAATGCAAATTTCGAGCAACTTTCGTGCACCAAATGCTCATTTAATGATCTGAATGATTTCACGAAACCCGCTAAAAATGCGGGTTTGGCCGAGTTATGCGGCGTCACCAGCCTTTGTCCGTTTTATGCCGCAAAACCCCCAACGGAGTATGAATAAAAGGCGAAAGAACCGTGCGTGCTGCATGAGCTAGCTACATGGACCTGATTTAAGTGGGAAAAGATTCTGCCGATAATATGGCTGGAGACACAACCGTTAAAGTGAAATATGCTCGGGCTTTGGACTGTCTGGCGGAGAGGGAGGGATTTGAACCCCCGATACCCGTTAAGGTATGGCCGCTTTCGAGGCGGCTCGTTTCAACCACTCACGCACCTCTCCGCGCCGTGAAAAATCATGGTTGCGTGTTTATTTTATCAGGTAGCCCATACAAACAAGCACCTGTAAGGCTGAAACACGATCACTGGACCCAATAATCGCTTGGCCAGATTTTCACTATATCGATTCCCAGTTGGTGGGCCGCTTTAGATAAGACTTCCTCAGGTCCCAGAAAGAAGAAAATCGACTTTGCCGCCTTCTGTCCCGTATCTCCACCACTCATCAATACTGGATCAATGGCTTGAACACGCATTTTTATTAACTCCTCGGCAAGATCACGATCTTGTCTCAACTTCAGGATCTCTTCAGAAAAACGCCGTACCTTCTCCGGCGTATTCCCATCACGCAGGTCCACCGCGAAAGCCCGGCCCCTATCTGAAAAACTTAGCATAGCCCGTGGAACGTCAAAGGCCTGGCTAAGTGCATAATCAACCGCTTCATTTGGAGCGGGCGTTCCACTCTTATGCACAACAGAATTTACCAACTGCACAAGGTTTGGTATGTCTGGAATCCGGTCGGCGTAATACTGCAACAATTGCTGCGGCACGTCGCTGGCTACGCCATTGCCGTATGCCAAACCAGCGGTCCAGGTCTTCATATACAAGCTCTCCGGTGCGGTCCCGGAAAAAAACTTGCTCGAAAGCACTTGCAACAATGATCTGTGATCGAGATCGGAATAACCGGGGAAATTGGCGGTAAAAACAACTCCTGTTGGAATTTCGCCGGCAGTTATAAAACCCAGGTAGACAGGGAATTGAGGTTTCAAAGATGGATAACGCCGTCTGAGGTTGTCCCAGACAAGTGTACTGCCGTTGTCATCGCTCACCTGCTCCGGCACGGGTTGGATAGGCAGCCCAAGGAGCAATTTGGCCAGCATTGGCTTCAACTTCTGCAGTGAAGATTCGTCCGTTGTAATGTCTACTTTAAGAGCGTTCCGGTTGATTAAAATGGATCGCAAGCGCGTAAGGTCTTGAATCGTTTTGTCCGGGCCGGCGCGCAGGTCTTGCTGCACTTCGTTGGCAAGAGTTTCAAGTCCACTGACCAGGCTTGAATCGGGAAATGCCCACAGATTACGCAACCAATAGCTGACCAGCTCTCCATTAAGCCCTTCTGCAGATTTGTTTGCCAGAGCCTTTCTGATTTCGGCGCGAGTCGAATGCGAAAGTTGATGCAAAATCATGCCCGCAAATTCACCCAGATGCTGTATTTCTTCTGTACTTACCTGGGAATGGAGACGCCAGCTTAGCCGATCGTCAAAATGGCTCTGTTCGAAAAACGAATTCAACGCAAGATACAACTGGTTGTCCTGATATCTAAAAGCAAATGCCGGGTCCGGCAACCATGTGTCTTGTGATTGCCTGAAATAGGCGTCATTTTCAGAGAGCTGCCGGTTCAATATGTCTTGCAGGCGGGAAAGGTTCTGCGGCGTAATATCACTAACTGTCAGGATGCGCCCCACGAGGGTGAGTGCCGCTTCAAACTGATTTGGATCATTCACCAAAGACGCGCGGACCGCCAGCTCTTCCCGGTTGGATACGTAATTCGAGCTATAAAAAGCTGAAAACTTGTATAGCCTGCTTTGGATCGCGGCTATCAACTTTTGATAGCTCGTTGCCGAGTCATTTTCACGCAGCCCCACGGAATCCAAAAACCGGGGAATGAGCGGAAGATATTTGTAGTATTCCTGCGGGATTTTTTTTAGATCGAAGTTGAGACTGATATCGGTCGTGGGGGGACGGTCAAATAAGATCGCCGTTATCGGCACCCCGTTGATGTCAAACTGCGTGTAACGAATGTCGTCGTCAGGCGTTAGCGGGGGATGACTGGTAAACGGAGGACGGTGCACCGACGCCTGCAATTGTTCAATACTCTCGGCTTTCTCTCTTTCCGTCTGGTCGAATTTCTGAAGTGCCTCTTGCTCTCCATCGGTATGGTACCGCTTCATCAATCCCTTCAATTCATTGTTAGCACGTACAACTTTCTGCTCAGCAATCTCCTTTAGCTTGTTCTTTGACGGCACTGAAGCGGTTGCATAGGGAGTCTGAAGCAGATGAAAATGTTCAATTACGTCTCGCCACAAATTGCGGCCTGATTTCAAATCATCCTGAACCGAGTCCCAAACGGCGTCCTCTCCTATCTGGCGCCTGAATTCCGGGTTCATTTCAAGGTATTCAAGATAGTCCTTCCATGCTGTTTCGAGGGTCAGTCCAAACTGGGGCGGATTTTTTGCCCATACTATTTCATCACGGCGCAGGCTTGCAGCTTGCTGCTGAATCAGCGCATTGAATGATTTCAGCTTTTCAGAGTGATCGGGGAACTGGCTGAGCTCTTGCAGCTTAGCAACAATGTGCGTCCGAAGCTGCTCAACAAATGCAGGTGAGATATGGGTTCCTGGTACACCCCCAATAAAGATCCTGGAAACGGGAAACGACGGAGAATTGTGCAGGAAGGTGCTGGAAGAGACATCGTTTGCTTGTGATGCGAATTCACGCTTCTTACTATCGACTAATGAGCCGTAAAGAATGGACTGAGGGCCCTGTGCCAATCCACGCAGCAGCAATTGCAGCAGCTTAAGTTGCTGCAGTGAATCTGTCTGGACTGGCTTCCAGGCAAATTCAATCTGTCCGGGGGAAGTCTCTTCTTCGCTGGGAAAATAAAATATTTCTAGACTAGGCCCCTCAAAATCAGAGATAGGATATTTGGCCTTGTAGACAACTTTTGCATCCACTGATGATACTCGCGGAAGGCTTGCCAATTCATGCGAGACATTTTGCAGAAATGCCGCTACATCTTCTCGGGGATCCAGGGCAAAAATAAATCCCGTGCCGGGGCCGATCTTATAATGTTGCTGATGAAAATGGCGTATCTCGGCTGGCGTCACTTCGCGCATTGCTTCAGGCGCCCCGGAGCTGTCAAATGTAAAAGGGTTCGTGCTGCCGAACACTAATTTATTTGAGTCGTAATAGTAGTCCCAGATGTCTTCTCTAGCGCGTTCTTCCGTGTAAACGGTACCCTGCTCTGTGAGGCTTCTTTGCCGGGTAGATGGATCAAGGCTGACTCCAAAATGATAAAACTCATTTTGCGCCTCAATATCGCTGAAGTCCGGAAAATATAAAGCACGAAGCCAGGCATGGAACTGGTCCATGAAGCCTTTCATTCCACTACCCGATGCAAAACTGTAGAAATTGAAATCCAGAAATGTAGCGGCTTTGCTGTTGCTGAGTTGCATCCCCGTCAACAAGGTGCAATATCTTCCCGTGGTTCCCTTACCGGCCAGTAAATGCTCCAGTGCATGAGGCAGGCCTTTGTTGGAATCTACAGGAGTATCAATCCACATAAAGGCCTGCGGGACTGTATCCATCTGAAGGATGTAAATCGGAGCGCCCGTTCCACTCTGGAGGAATTTCACGCCGACAACTGCATTACCTGAATCGGTGTAGAGGTTCGTTACCTCAAAATCGGCAATTCGCTGGCCCCGCTTTAAATCAGAAAGCTTGACGCCCGGTTGCGTCGTGCGCGAACTCGCGCACAACGCCAATTGAGCCCCGAAGAGAAAAACCACCGCAAGAGAAAGTGACCAGCGCATGCTAAAGCAGTAATGAGCGTCGAATTCTTTCATGATTTGGATGAAAACACCACCACCTCAGTGCCAGTCGCCATAGAGTTGAAAAGCAGCCCAGTAGTATGGCGAATTCCAGCGCTTCTCTTTCAGCATTTTGATTTGAGCGAAACGAAGTGCCGCTGCTGGACTCAGGCCCTCCCGCTCCATGGCAGTATAAAAGAGCGTCATCTGACGGGCTGTTGCCAGATCAGACACATTCCAGAGACTCGCCATAACCTTCGGGGTTCCGGAATGCATGAATGCATGCACCAATCCAACAATGCCCTCGCCGCTGATCTCTTTGCCCAGGCCGGTTTGGCAGGCAGAAAGCACTACAAGTTCAGCGGAGAGATTAAGATCGTAGATATCTTTCAGCCCTAAAAAACCTTCCTGCGGTCTGCCATTCTTATTAACTAATGAGAGCACCAAGCCTGAGAGTTCTGGGTGCTCGCTATCTAACAGGCCATGGGTTGCGAAATGAACAATCCGATATTGAGAAAGCAAGGCACTCGTTGCTGTACGTTTATTAGCCATGAAGTCAACTGCTTTTAGGCCAGTCCCTGATGGAATCACGGACATAATGGCATCTGCTTCGTTACGACTGAAGATGAGCCGCGGCAGAGCGAAATCAGCAGACCTCAACCCGCTGGCGCTGTTACGCATCATTGCGGCCAAGGATGGCGCACGATGAGGATCAGGAAATGATCGTGTCGATTCCTTTGCGATGGCCAGAGTGCTGGGAGAGCCAGCATAGAGAATACGCGAATCTTTTTGATCAAAAACCGGGTCGGCCAGAACGGCAACAGATTTAGTTGATTCTGCATGCCTGCCGCGCTGTTTGAGCAACCAGGGCATGACTGAAACAGATGGCAAATTGATAATTTCGTGATGAAGCACCAGGGGAGAAGGAACTGCCTCAGAAGGATCGAGCAAGACAGAGAATGGAATATAAGCTAGCGCGCCGTCACTCACAACCAGAAGTCTCTTATCTTTGATCTCCGCCGCCAATGGAGCCAGGGCTATGCTGCTTAGTTGAGCAATAGCTTTGTTCTCTTCGCCGAGTTCAGCCCCTCCTCTTTCAGACGATGCTTGTTTTTGGTTCGCCAGGCTTTCATACAGGCGCAAAGCGGCCTTTTCAACCGTTGCTTTGCCAGGAAGCTGATAGACATTCAGCGATTTCTGGCTCACGACAAAAACGTGGCTGCGCATTTCATCCAGGGAGTATTCCAGTAACACCGTGTCGGGGTCGAGGAATGTTTGTTGAATCTGGGCAAGCGGTAATGTCTCCGGCTGCACCAGAGTTGTATCCCTGCTCGCTGAGCGAATTTGTCCCTGAACATCCTGGGCTTCTGCAGTTAAGCGGATTATTTCTTCTTCGACGAGCTGTTTTTCTTTGGCATCACCGTCAAATTTCAGCCGCAGATAGCGTTCAGTTTTATTCCTGATTCCTGCCTGCAACAACCTTTCTCGTTCAATCAGTTCAGCAGGAACGCCTTTCTGGAGTTCAACGCGCGATGATGACAGCGATTCCAGAAGTATGCGGGCACGCGATCTCTCTGATGCCTCCAGAGCCAGCTCCGGCTGTTTTTTTTCAACCAGAAGATCAACATACTCTGCATAGTACCTTCTGTGCTTTGCCCGAAATTCGGCACGGTCCTCCTCGCTGCCTCCTAATTTTCCTGATTCGGCTTCAATGGCAACTAAAGCCTGCTCATAGTATTTCTTTGCATCATTTATATTGCCGGCGTTCCGGGAAGTTCGGGCCAGGCCGGCCACAATCCTTGCATATCCTTCGGTCTCTGAGGATACGCTTCCCCTGATTTCAAGTGCGCGAAGAAAATAGTCTGCCGCCGCAGAAATTTTCCCTTGCTGATACAGCAACTCAGCCAGACATGTGAGGAAATCCGCCAATTCCGGCGGTGATGGACTTAGCTTGCCACCAACATTCACAGCTTTTCTATAGTAATTTTCAGCGCTCTCCAAATCACCACGGCGTTGAGCAATGCTTCCAAGACTTTTGTAGCTGAATGCAACATCAAGGCTGCCGTGACCCAGCTTTTCACGAATCAAGAGCGCTCTTTTTTCATATCTTTCAGCGCTCAATAGATCACCAAAGCTCAGCTTGCATTCGCCAAAGCCCCCAAGGATAGTGGCGGTCTCCAGGCTGTTACGATCTAATTTCTCGGAATGATCAAGTGCCCGCACATAGTAATGCGTTGCTCGCTGCAGGTTGCCACGTTCACAAGCCAGTTCTCCAAGATTAAACAGCGTCAAACTCACGTTGTTGTTACGCGGAGTCAGCTCCTGTTCAATTTCAAGAGCCCGATGATAGTAAAGATCGGCCTCACCTAAATTGCCTTGTTCATGTGCCATTACGCCGAGGCCATCAAGTGTCAGAGACATCATGAGGCTTTTTCTGGCAAGCCTGGTCTCAAGAGATAAAGCATGGTTCAGATGGTTGGCCGCAGCAGAAAAATTCCCGAGCTTCAGATCTATCCTTCCGATGTACAAGAGACTAACAGCCACAGCCATCGAGTCTTTTCCCAGGATAAGCTGTTGTTCCAGCCATGCTTGATAATGCTGCTCGGCAGCAGCAAGCCGGTCTTCAAATTCCGCCGCATACCCCCAATTCCAGAATATGGCGCTTTTGATCAGAACATCTGTGTTCTTGGTATGGTCGAGCGCTTCCTGAAATGCTCGATCTTCCATATCGGGGTTGCCAGGCTTGAAATAAAGATCAGTGATTTTGAAAAAAAACCATGAAGACAGCCACGGTGGCCCGGTTTTCTCAGCTAATAAAGCGGCTTCGCGCCACTTCGATTCCGCAACAGTAATTTGTGGTTGCAGCGCATATTTCTTGCCTTCAAGATAAAGTGATAACAAATGAGGATCAAGTCGTGGCCGTGCCTTCAAGTCCCAGAAATCAATTCCAAGCACCCATTGCCGTGGTCGATCATTACGAAGGCCTTGAAAAACCACTGCACCCTGAAAACCTTGTTCAGATTCGAGTCTTGAAAGGTCAAAAGGAGTAGAGAGCTTTCCTTTTGCAGAGCCTCTCTGCCACGCGATAAGCACATCGCCTTCCCGTAGTCCGGCCCTGTAAGCCTCCGAATTGGGTGTGACCTGATCGACAACAATGCCGGACGAAGCTGAAATGGGCGGTCCGTCAGGGGCCTCAGACAGACCTCTAGTCGGAGCAAACATCATTACAGCCACAACAGCCGCGAACAGAAAACCTGACAACTTCATGCACAGATCCGGGAGATTTGGAATGTAATCAGGATCGGCTGTTGAAAGACCAGCCAATCCCCAAAGACGGCTACTACCCTTACGGCGCTTACTAGCTCTCTACTTTTGGGCTCGGTGGATGGGGAGGTACTGGTGGGGTTGGTGATGGGCTTGGGGTAGGTTCGGAATTAATGAGCATAAGTAGATACAAAAGCAGATCCATAGTGCTTCTCCTTTTTTGCTTTTTGCTGTGAATGATTCTGGGCGGGAATTATTACACCAGAGTAGCTGAACGGCAAGAAATTATCTTTTTGACTATGGATTTTTGCTTACAACTGGCCCCAGGCGGGGTGCGCGAGAGCCTTAAATCATTACGGAATACAAGAATGATTTGGATTATCTTACAAACAGCAGCATGATGCGAAGCGCCAGCCTATCTGAAATGGTAGCGAAATAGTGTTTAGCTGAAGAGTAAATGGCTCTCATCGTAAATCCTCCATCGGCTAATCGTTTTTAACATTACTTGTCTCAAATTTATTATGGTCTTCAGGCTACGCTGATAGGTTAAAGAAGTGTGAAATAAGGGAGTAGCGCATCGCGAGGAGCTACTGAGTAAAATCAAGCAAAAAATCACCTGCGAACAATCTGTATTGTCCGCAGGTATTTATGTGTCTTTGCTTACTTTTCGATCTTTTTCCGCTTTTCTAAACGATATTCGGTTAGAAGTTGACGTGCAGTGACATTGTGACCAGCCGCGGGCTGCCGATGGTGTGCTGGATCACTCCCAACTGGCCTAAGGCCTGATTGCCGTTGCTTACGATGGTCGGTGGATTATCAAAGTTAGTTGCAAATGATACGTCGTTATTGGGCGTATCGAAGGTGGGCGTGTTGGTTACATTGAAGACATCCAGGCTGTACTTCACGTGAACGCGCTCGGTGATTGCAGTGTCTTTGAAGAGGGAGAGATCAGCGCGTTTTTGAAATGGCCCACGGAAGAGATTACGACCATTGTCGCTGAAGGCGGATTCGAAGGTGTCACAAGCTCCAGTGACAGGATCGCATGCAGGAACGCCGTCCTGTCCTGGCTGGAGCAATTGTGGAGCAAATGCCGCTGGATTCAATCCCGGAGCGCCAGGCACAATTCCGCTATGTCCCGTTTGCGCTGATCCGGGAGTAAAACCGGGCGCCAGCGGCACAATCGGATTAGTGATGAAATCATTGTTCGAGTAGAAGATGCTTCCCACCGCCCCGCTAAAATCAATGATGCTGTAAGGCTGACCGCTCTGGAATGTAGTTACGCCAGCTATGCCCCAGCCGTTCAGAATCTTGTCAGTCGCGCCATGGAACCTGGCAAATTTCGGAAGCTGGTAAACATAGTTGATAGATAGCACGTGCGTGCGGTCAAAATCTGAGCTGGCGTAGTTCTGGCGCAGATCAAGAGCATTGTTGCCGTTGAAGAAAAGACCCAGAGCACTGCCTTCATCTAGTGTGTGCGAGTACGTGTAAGAAGTATTGACCATAAAGCCATGTTTGAACTGCTTGGTCAACTGCAATTGCAACGCGTTGTAAGTTGAAATGCCATTGGATTCGTAGAGAACCGAATTAGGATCGAAGCCAACGAATGGCACGCGTAGGTCGGTATTCCCGCCCGTAAAGGTAGAAATGTTTTCTGCTGATACCCCTGGAGCGTTAAAGCCATAAGAGGAAGTCTGGCCATTGATTGGATTCTGTGGTGTGGCAATTCCCGGCTGGTTGAACGGAATCGGCTCGACCAGATGCAGACCTTTATTTCCTATGTATGCCGCCGTTGCAACCCAATCATTGGCAAGCTGCCACTGGATATCGATGTTCCAATTCTCTGAGTACGGCAGTGTGTTGCGTGGGTCGTATCCGCCAAACTCGAAAGGCTGTGCACCCGTCGTCAAAGCGGCGAGATTTGGAAGACTGCTGGCAAACGCCTGCGGAGTTTCTCCCGACGGAGGTGCGGTGGTACCGAACGGGTTTGCAAAGGTAGCGCCCTTGGCTGCGGCAATGGTCAACACCGAAGGTGGTTGAAGGGTCGCTCCAAATGGCCCTTCAATGCCACCTCCGGCGGTAGGAGAGAACTCGGTAAAGAATTCGCCGCGATCGAAGTACATTCCGAATCCTGCGCGAACCACAACATTTTTCACAAATGATGGGCTCCATGCAATTCCAACACGCGGAGCTATTCCCCATTGGCGGCCTGTCATGGTGGAGTCATTTTCGCCAGCAGTGGCAAATTGTTTGTTGTTGCCCGCCACCACCAGGCCATCATTCACAATGGTATCTGTGCTGGCATTAAACTGATACTTGGTTGGGTCAAAGTTAATCAGGTTGCCGTTTACCTCTGATAATGGTCCATCCCAGTCGAAGCGCAATCCAGCGGTAATATTAATGTTCTTAGTCACGCGAATCTTGTCACTGGCGTAAGCGCCAGCCTGGTCCGCACGATAGTAGCGACTGGTGGCTCCGGAGAAGATTTCTGACCGGGATCCCGTAGTCACTGCTCCTGTCAGGAAATTCAGGAAGCTGCTGAAGCCGATAACGCCAACCTGGTTCGCAAGGTTGATGACGTTCAACTGCGCGTGATCAAAATTGCCACCGAACTGCATGGTGTGCCGTCCTTTGACCCACGTCACGTTGCTGCCAAATTCAATCTGGTTCTGTGCCACACCGGTATTGGCAAAGTTGGTATTGGGGCCGATTTCAAGTCCGCCAAGTCCTGCATCGTTCGAACCCTTGGGGCCGCCAATGCTGCGGATGTTAAGCCCGGGAAAAATCTGGCTGCCAAACAAATTGATTCCGACGCTTTGGGGTGTGAGCGGCTGTCCTGATGCAGACAAAGCCTTTTCGCGAACAAAACCAACCTTCTGATCCCAAGTCAACGAAGGCGACAGGGAGATCACGTTCTGCAAGGAAGCTGTATCAGCGCTTGCCTGAAGCTGCTCTGAAAATCCAAGCACGCTGCTGCCGCCAGTGAATGGCGTGTCTGTTGGATCATTTTGGAAATAGGTCTTCAGAAATATCTGGTCCTTGGAATTCAGGTTGTAATCCAGATTACCGCTGGCTTGATGAGCAAAAAACGTGGAAGCCGGACCAAGCAGCGTTCCTGAGTTAGTTTTTGAAACGGCTGGATTAAACTGTGAAGAAGGAATCAGAAACTGGCCATTTGCCAATTTGAATTGCAGCAACTGCACGGCGATAGGATCGAGTTGCGCAGTTGGAGCTTTGCCTCCATTAAGCGCTGTTGCTACAGCGAGCAAACCTTGGGCGCTGCGGTCATCCGTTAACTCAGTCGGCACGGCGAAAGTCTTAAGGCCATTCAACTCGTCTGTGACCGTGGTCCATTGATATGAAGCAAAGTAAAAGAGTCTGTCTTTAAGGATTGGTCCGCCAATGGTTCCTCCGGCAGTTCCACGATGCAGTATCGGAACCTGATCGCCACCCGGTGGATTGAGAGTACTGCCCTGATTAAAGAAATATGGCGCGGCGTTCAAGGCATCCGTCTGTCGGTAGCCATACACCTCGCCATGAATTGAGTTGGTGCCGGACTTAGTCAATACATCGATATGCGCGCCGGAGTTTGCGCCCTGAGTTGCGTCATACATGGAGGTGTTCACACGCAACTCCTGCAACGTCTCCTGCGGTGGTGTGGGGAGGCTTTGACCAATGGCGTCAAAGATCGATGTGTTTGTCTGGATTTGTCCGCCGGCCAGGAATGTTTCACCGGTATTCAGGACCACGCGGTTTCCAGTTAATTGGCTGGAAGTTTTGCCGTTGAAGATATTGCTGACGTTGATCGAGTTGATGGTGAAGCTGTTGCTCGTATCTCTCTGGCCGTTGGCCCAGACACTCTGGTTGCCCAATCCTGCGTTGGTATCTGCACCCGCAAGAAAATCGGCGTTGACGCCTGGACTCAAGACTGCAAGCTGCGTAAAGCTGCCTGTGCCCAAGGGAATATCTTCTATCTGCTCACTATTCAGAATGTAACCATTGGTCGTGTCGACACTATTAAGCAAAGGAGTTGCTCTTACTTCAATGGTTGTGTCCGAGCCGCCCGGGCGAAGTTTTGTGGCGACAGTGGTTGTTCGATTCGCCTGCACCAATACCTGATCGTGGACCTCTTTCTGAAAGCCGGTATGCATAAAGGTAATGGTGTAAGTTCCAATTGGCAGATCTGGAAAATAGAAAGATCCATCATCTTTTGTGATAGAGGTCTTTTTTAGTCCCGTTTCATTGTTCGAAATCGTGATCTCGGTTTTCTGTACTATGGCGCCGGTAGTGTCGGTTACTGTTCCTGTAATTCCGCCAAGATTCTGTTGAGCGATGCTGGTAAGAGAAGTAAAAACCAAAAAAAGAAACAGGAGAGAGTAAAAGGCGTTCTTACGATTGATCATTCTATTTAGCCTCTTTCGGAGAGTTGGCCCTCGAGCAAAGACGGCAAGAATGCTAATCAAGAACTGATTGTTGAAAGTTAAACGATGGTAAAAATATCGCAGTTTACGAATCTTTACTTTCGTAATGCGTCGGGAGAAATATTCTGATTCAGCCGGAAGAAATTTTTTGGATCGTAGTGTGACTTCACCGCAACCATGCGCTCCCATCGCTCCTGATAAGCCTCAGGAACGCGGTCCTGTTCATCACCGCTCATAAAATTCACATACACACCGGGCTTCATCGCAGGCCTAAGCTGTTTGAAGAGTCCACGCACCCAGGCGATGTTGCCGGCATCAGCGGATACTTCAGTCCAGTTCGCCAGCAAGGTCAATACAAAAGGAGCGCTACGGTCGCCAAACGCAGTCTCTTTCGCGCCAATCTGCCCTGCCGCACCGCCAAGATAGGCTAATTCAATGATTGTTTCCGATGAAGGAATGGTTGCCGTGGCTTCTACCAGATGGTCAATGGTTGAGTTATTAAGATGAGTGAAATAGCCGGATTTAGTGTAGTAACGGCGACCGTGTGGAAAATCCTGGTCCGCCATGGTTTGCAGATCGAGGAACGAGATCTGCTTCCTGCTGGCAGAATCTTTGTTGCAAGACTTAAGCGCATATTCCAATGCTGAATTTCCCGCTTCAGGATCACCAGTCCAGACCAATGAGCTGCTTGCAACAGGGCATCCGCGCAGATCAGCGGGAACATTGTTTGTATGCGGAGCGAGGCGAAGGTTAATGTTCCACTTCAAGTCATGCGAAGCTTCCGTCATGTAATCGCGCCAGCGTTCAAGCAGAGGCCGGATTTTCTCTTCGGGAGTCAACCCTTCCGCCAGCACTACGCTCGTAAGTGGGTGCAGCTTTACTTCAAACTCTGTGACGACGCCAAAATTGCCTCCGCCTCCACGCAGGGCCCAGAACAAATCCTCATTCTCTTTTGCGTTCGCGTGAACTATAGAACTATCTGCCGTAACCAAAGTAAAGCCTTCAACGTTATCGCAGGACAAACCAAATCTTCTCGTCAGCCATCCGGTTCCTCCACCGAGAACTAAACCACCGGCCCCAGTGTGCGACACAACTCCAGAGGGAAAGACCAATCCTGCTTTTTGCGTTGCAGTATCCACTGAACCCAAAAGACATCCACCGGCAAGGCGCGCACGGCGCGATTCACTATCAATAGTCACCTGCCGCATCTTTGATAGATCAATCACCAGGCCCCCATCGCATGTGCTGAATCCGGCAAGACTGTGCCCTCCGCAGCGGACAGCGGTTCGGATGCCACTTTCTGCAGCAACCCGGATCGCATTCTGTATGTCGGCCACATCGGCACAGCGGGCGATCAGGCCAGGCGTACGGTCGAACATGCCGTTCCAGACCGTGCGTGCGCCCTCATATTCACTGTGGTCTGGACGCAGCAGATCACCTTTGAATTGCCGGCGGAGCGAAGAATGAAGCTCTTCGCTGATTTCAGCCATTACCTATGCTCCTTGCAGGAATGTTCTTTTGTATCACGGCTGGAGTACTAAACACGCCGCGCTCCCAGGTATAAGAGTGAAATCATCATCAGGAAAACGGCGAACGCCGGAAACGACCACTGCAAACCATCGACAAAAAAAGTTGTGACTGAAATTCCAGCCAGCAGAATAATTCCAAGCACAGTAAAAATCGGATGCACTGGCAGCCGCATGGGCAAACCGTCAAGCCGGTCAGTTGTTATCGCCCGCCGGAAACGCAGATGCGTGCTGAGAATAATCAGCCAGACAAAAAGCATTCCGGCGACCGCGGTCCCATAGAGCATAAGGAACGCATTCTTTGGTGCAAAAATTGCCAGCAAAATGGCTGCAATAATGCCCGCCGTAGAAGCCAGCAGCGCGCGATGTGGCACTCCATTGCTGCTTACCTTGCCCATCCATACAGGCGCATAACCACCACGGCCCAGCGAGAACAGCATCCTTGTTGATAGATACAGGTTGGTATTCACGCTGGAAAGCGCTGCAGTGAGAACCACAAAATTCATGACCGCCGCAGCATAAGGAATTCGGGCGGCAGCAAAGGCTGATACAAACGGACTGCCAGTAACGGTGGATGTGCTGGATTGGTTCCATGGAACCATTGTGACCATGATCGCAATCGCCAGCACATAGAATCCGATCAGCCGGTACACAATGTTCCGCATGGCGCGCGGAATCGTGACTTCAGGATTCTGAGCCTCTCCCGCAGTAACAGCAATAATCTCCACGCCCATATAACTGGTGACCGTGATGGTGAGTGAGAGCCAGACGCCCTTCCATCCTGCAGGAAAAAATCCACCGTGCTGCGTTAAATTGCTCAGTCCAATTGCCTGCCGGGAACCGATGCCGAAGATCAAGGACAATCCAACGACGATAAAAGCGCAGATGGCCACGACCTTGATCATGGCGAACCAATATTCAAACTCGCCAAGCCGGTTGACCTGCAATGAATTCAGGCCCACCAGCGCGGCTGAGACCAGAACCAGCCATATCCATTGGGGAACGTGGGGATACCAGAAGGAAAAATAAATACCGACAGCCGTGACTTCGGCGCCGATAGCGATGATCTGCGCCGCGCCGTATGTGGCTCGGACCGCAAAGCCAGCCCATGGATTTAAATATTTTTCCGCGTAAACGCCAAAGGCCCCGGCAACGGGATGAACAACGGCCATCTCTGTGAGCACATAAGACATGATCAAAGCGATGCCCGCTCCCAGAAGATAAGAAAGAATCACGGCTGGTCCTGCAAGGTGGATGGTAACGCTACTGCCGAGAAACAGACCCACACCGATGGCGCCGCCAATGGCCATCATAGTAAGCTGGCGCTGGCTGAGCCTGCGGTGAAGCCCATCTTTATCCGGCACAGGAGGATTATCGCCTGCGACGATGGAGCCCTCTGCTACAGCATTCCGGTCAGTCATGGCTGCCAACGCCGGCTGGTTCGAGTACAAGAAGCTCGATGTTCTTTTTAAGGAGATCGATGACGGCTTTCACATCGTCCATTGTGTTATAGACATGGAACGCGATCCGCAGACCATCATGGCGATTCGACGCGACAATGTCATTCTCAGCCAGCTTCTGGATTAATTGATTTGAATCTTTCGACTGCAGAACCGCCAGCGGTCCTGCACTGTCTGAAGGCGTCTTCACCTTAATGCCCAGCTCAAAAGCAGCACTCAGCAGTGCTTGCATCAGCTTTTTGATGTGGCTGGCCACATTTTCCATACCAATCTCTTGCAGCAGTTGAAAACCTGGCACCGCAGCATAGACATTCGGTACAGAAGGAGAGCCAGACTCAAACCGTCGCGCGGTTGGCGAGAGATCAATGTGTTGCGGATCAAAAGCAAATGGATCCGTCTGCGCAAACCATCCGGTCATCGTTGGAACAAGCGATGGAATCAAATCTTTGCGCACATACATAAATGCAAGTCCCGGCGGCCCAAGCAGATACTTGAGGGTCCCGGTTACATAAAAATCCAGGCCCATTGCTTTCACATCGATGGGGCGTGTCCCAGCGTCCTGATAATCGTCCAGCATTACCAGTGCTCCGGCGCGGTGCGCTATTTGTGTAACCGCGCTTACCTCAGAGCGAAAGCCATTCTTAAAGCAAACATGCGTGAGCGGAACAATCAGCGTGTCGCGATCAATTGCCTTCTCATAGTTGCCTGCGGGAATGCGATTACCATCGGCTTTTACAAATTGAACGCCTGCGCCGCGTGCACGCTGTGCAAGCCAGATGTGCCCCATGGTGGGAAACTCAAACTCGCCCATCACAACTTTCTTCCGTTCGTGGAAACTCAACGCGCTGGCAATGCTATTGATGCCCGCAGAAGCGCTGGTAATAATCGCAACTTCATCCGGGCTGGCATTGATGAATCGAGCAAACGCCGTTCGCGCAGCTTCATATTGCTCTACCCACAACTCCCAGGGAGAGCCTTGCTCGTGCCAGCTTGCCATGTAATTTTCAATGCCCGTCTGCACGGCATCAGAGAGCGCACCCTGAGAGCAACTATTGAGATAGATCTTGCGATCAAAGATGCGGAAGTGGGAACGGATTTCCTGAACTTGGTTGTCAGTCAGCATAGTTTTATGAGCGATTCGCCAGCCTCGCCAGCGCGCTTCCAAACTGGCGCACCTCATCCAGCGTGTTGTAATGCACCAATGATGCTCTCACCGCGCCGCTTTCTTTCGTAAGCCCAAGCCGGTTCATAAGCCTGGGCGAGTACATGTGACCGTCTCGCACACCGATATTTTGTTCGGCAAGCTCTTCGGTCACTTTGGCTGGTGAGATGCCTGGGAGATTAAAACACAAGGTAGGCGTTCGATGGGAAATATGTTCTTCGGCAGTAATGCCATAGATCGTTGCTTTGGCATTTGCCAGCGCCTCCAGCATTGCAGCAGAAAGCCGTCCTTCGTAGTCTTTGATGGCCTCTGTACAGGCCACCAAGGCTGCACGCCGTGAAGACGCCTTCGGGTTGATCAGCCGGCCGATCTCTTCCAGATAGCAGACAGCGGCATCCATGCCGGCCACGTTCTCATATATATATGTGCCAATTTCCAGCTTGGCGGGAGTGGTATCAGGCACAAAGTCTTCCCGGAAAGTGGGCAAGGCATTGAGCGTCTCCATGCGCCCCCAGAGAAACCCCATATGCGGAGAAAAAATTTTGTAACCTGAACAGACCAGGTAGTCGCAATCGAACGCCTGCACATCGATTGGGCCGTGAGGACCAAAGTGCACAGCGTCAATAAATACCTCCGCGCCCGCGGCGTGCGCCCGCCGGCAGACCTCGGCAACATCCAGGATAGAACCGAGCGCATTCGATGCAAGCGTACAAGCCACAATGCGTGTTCGCGGTGAAAGCAGCTTCTCCAGATCCTCAGGATGCAGTCGGCCATCTTCCCTGAAATTCCACCAGATGATCTTTGCGCCTTCACGCTCAAGGGCCAGCCACACAGCGATGTTCGCTTCATGGTCCAGATCTGTGACGATGACTTCTTTTCGATCTTTGAGCGACTGCCCAATGGCAATGCTGATCAAACGCATGAAAGAGGTAGCGTTCATGCCGAATGAAATTTCGTCCGGATGCTGCGCATTCACCAGTAGAGCCACGCTTTCACGCGCCCGGGCAATGGCCGCGTCTACTTCCTGCGACTGGCGGTATCTGCCGCCTCTTTGGACATTGCGATGAAGAAGATGGTTGGCTACAGCGTTCAGTACGCTTTGCGGTGATTGCGCTCCAGCCGCATTATCAAAAAATATAAATTCGTCTCGAAGAGCCGGAAATGCGGCTCGAACCTTATCTATGGGGAACTCTGACATGCCTCAAATAATATATCGTTTCGTCAAATCTCATGGCATCAGCCCTCTAATACCGTTCAAAACAATCGGCGGAACACAGTCGTTTCCCGACTACATTCCGCCAGACAGCCTGCACCAAGGTAATAAAGGTAACCTTGTTCTAGAACCTCATTTCGGGTTTCCTGAGTCAGCTTGCGCCGGTTTGCTGGTAGCAGTAGTAAGCTCTTCAATCAGCGGCTTGCCCTCTTCCGGCGGAGTAATGCCCTGCCCCTGAATAATCTGTTCCGGGGTCACTTTGTCGCCATACAGATTCTTGTTGGCATCGCTATCGACTCGGAGTGACGCGCCTGACAGCGAGACTCCGCCAAAGACTCCGCGTGAACGTGAATAGGAAAGCATCTGCGCCTTCATGACTCCGTTGGTAGACGCCTCAGCCGTTCGCCCGACAGGCCCGGCGGCAATACTGGCATCTGCGCCCAATTTGAGCTTGCTCTTCATGATGGAACGCGCTCCGCCCTCATTCAGGACGAGGATCACAAAATCAGTTCCTGATCCGCCAATCTGAAAGCCGATACTGCCGCTCTCAGTCGCCATCATCATCGGCGCGCTCCATGGCCCTTTGAAGTCCTCTCCTTCGCGGCATGTCATAACACCGCGTCCATAGCTGGCGCCAATGCCAATTGCGGCCTTCTTCACACCGGGAATCACGATGACGCACTTTGATCCATTCAAGACACTGCCAGGGATACCTTTGTCTGGTGCATCCAATATCTCTTTCAAGACGTTGGACGATTCCTTGATCCGGTCTTTTTCCTTTTCTCCTGAATCTGCCCACCCAGAAATGAATAGACTCAGCAAGATCATTCCTAAACCTACAGCTCTTCTCATATTACCCTCCGAGCGATGCGCAGAATCCAGTACTCGCACTGCCTCTGATTGAGAACCGGGTTTCACAGGCAGCGTTGTCAGTCATACGTCCACGCGATAACTCGGTTTTCGCCGGAGTCAAGAGGAAAGCATTGTCTTTGAATTAAGTGAGTCCAGCAGGAGGCAAAACAAGTTCATACGGACTTGGAGCGACGTTCCAACAACCGCGTAGCATATGGGATATGTTACCCTGCAGCCTGAAAGATAGATCTACTCAAGACATCACATTCTGGTGAATACACAATTATGAAGGCAAATTGGGGACGCCGTGCGCTTGCGCAGTTAGCACAAACCACTTCCATACTGGTCATTGTTGCAGGAACCGCCCTTACGGGCACAGCTCAGACTGCCAGCCCAACTCCGCAGCCATCACCTGCGCCACAACGGCCCAGTGCTCATCATGAACCGACTCACTTTGACATCCTCCGCGGCGCCTACGGCCAATATCGCGCCAACAACGATCTGCTCTACTATCACCTTGATATTCGCGTCGATCCGGACAAAAAGCTCGTCACCGGCAAAAATACCATCCGATTCAAAATGCTGAAGGACGATACGCGCATTCAACTCGATCTGGCCGATGCGCTGAACATCGACAAAATTCTGCTTGGCACAACTCAACTCAAATATCAGCGGGATTCCGGCGCAGTCTTTGTTGACTTCCCTGAGACATTGCACGCCGGCCGTACATACTCGATCGACTTTTACTACTCCGGGACGCCAGTCCACCAGGGCAGATTTGGAGGTTTTACCTTCGGAACGGATACATCCGCCCACCCCTGGATTTACACCGCGTGCGAGGGTATAGGAGCGAGCATCTGGTGGCCCAACAAAGACCAGTGGCGCGATGAGGTGGAGAGCATGGAGATTAGTGTTGCTGTCCCAAATAACCTTGTAGATGTTTCCAATGGAAAGTTTATGGGCAAGACTGATCTTGGCGACGGTTACACGCGCTGGGATTGGATGGTGCATTATCCCATCAATAATTACGACGTCGCCCTGAACATCGGCAATTATCAGCATTTCTCTGACAAGCTGGACGATCTTGATCTGGATTTCTATGCGCTACCTGAAGACCTGGACAAGGCAAAGAAGCAGTTCTCACAGGCGAAAGGCATGCTTGAAGCCTTTCAGCATTATTTCGGCGAATATCCATTTAAGAAAGACGGTTATAAACTGGTCGAAGTTCCCTATTCAGGCATGGAACATCAGAGCGCTGTTGCGTACGGAAACCGCTTTGCCAATGGTTATCTTGAGCGCGACTGGACCGGTGTCGGCATCAGCACAAGGTTTGATTTCATCATCATTCATGAGAGCGGCCATGAATGGTTTGGCAACAGCATTACAGCAGCAGACAGCTCTGATATGTGGATTCATGAAGGCTGGACCACCTATCTTGAATGTCTCTACGTGGAATACATGTATGGCCATGAAGATGGCCTGAAATACACGAACGCCTACAAAACAAAGGTAAAGAATGAAGAACCGATCATCACCGCTCGCGGCGTTAACGGTGAGCCGCCGCAGGACCAGTATTTCAAAGGCGCGCTCTTTATTAATACGCTGCGCAGCATTGTGAACGATGACCAGCGCTGGTGGAAGCTCTTGCATGATTTCTATCAGCACTTTAAGTATCAGAACATCATGACGGAAGACGTTGTGAAGTATTTCAACCAGCAGACTGGAATGGACCTGACGCCGCTCTTTAATCAGTATCTACGCCACACGGCCATTCCTACGTTGGAGTTGAAATTCGATGCTGATAGACAGACCGTGTCTTATCGATGGAAGGTGGATGAGCAGGGCTTCCAGATGCCGATAAAGGTTGGGAAGAAAGATAGCTGGCAGATCATCAAGCCGACAACGGAATGGCAGACCATGCCGACTTCATTCACAAAAGATCAATTCGAAGTCGCTACGGATCTTTATTACGTCAATGTGAGTAAGGAATAGCTGCTGCTAGTAAGCGATTTAGGCCCGCGGAGCGTCAGTAAACTGCGACGCACCTTGCGGCGGTATTGGAGCCATTGGAATTAGATTTTCGATAGCAGCAGCCAGAGCTTGCTTGCTGATGGGCTTGGACACATAGTCATCCATGCCTGCTGTAATACAGCGCTCGCGGTCCCCGGTCATGGCGTGTGCTGTCATGGCAATAATTGGAACATGATCAGCGGTGCCAGCTTCCTTTTGCCGAATTCTGGAGCTGGCATCCAGTCCATCCATTTCCGGCATTTGCACGTCCATCAGAATTAAATCAAAGTGGTGCAGGCTATGCAGAGCAAGGACTTCCAGGCCGGAAGATGCGATCGTTACCGTATGCCCCATCTTCGTCAGCAACCTGATTGCAAGTTTCTGGTTGACTAGATTGTCCTCCGCCACCAGTACACATAATCCACGGCCTTCCTGCTGCAAATTTTCCTGCACAGTTAACCGGGATTGAGTTTTGCCGCCAAGCGTCTGGCGAATGGCTTTGTGAAGCTCTGCTTCCTGCAATGGCTTAACCAGGTATCGTTCCACGCCAAGATTACGGCAGCGCGCTGCACTGCTCAGCTGGTCGACCGAGCTCAACATCATAATGACCACGCCGCTCAACTGAGGAGTCTGTCGGATAGAATCGATCACCTGGAACCCATCCATTTCCGGCATTTGTTCATCGAGCAATATCAATTGGAATGGGCGCTCGGCCCCCGCCTCTTCTAAGAGAGCCAGCGCTTTTGCGCCTGATTCCGCAACACTGAAATTCATCCCCCAGCGCGAAGCCATTCCGCTCAGGATTCGGCGATTGGCCGCGTTGTCATCAACAATCAAAACCCTGATTCCGTCCAGGCGATCCAGTCCCATCGGTTCCGAAAGCGGTTCTTCAGCGGCATTAGCAAACATCGCGCTGAAATGGAATGTGCTCCCCTTGCCTGGCTCGCTTTCAACCCACAACTTGCCACCCATTTGTTCTACGATGCGAGATGAGATGGCCAATCCCAGGCCGGTTCCGCCGAACTGACGGGTGGTTGAGCTATCGGCCTGCTCGAATACCTGGAATATTTTTTCTTGTTTTTCCGGTGCGATTCCAATGCCCGTGTCCTTCACCGCAAAGTGAAGGCGCGTTCCGTACGTACCATGCGTTTCTATGGTGACACAAAGCCCTACTTCGCCCGTCTCCGTGAACTTGATGGCATTGCCAACCAGGTTCAAAACCACCTGGCGTAGCCGGCCGGGATCACCCAGCAATCTTGTTTCTACTCGAGCTACATCAAATATAAGTTCAAGACTTTTGATATGAGCTGTGGGAGCCAGGCTCTTCATGGCTTCGGCAACCACGTCATCCAGAACAAATGGAACCGAATCGAGGATCATTTTTCCGGCCTCAATTTTCGAGTAGTCGAGAATGTCATTGATAATGATGAGTAGAGCGTCACCAGACGACTTGACCATGCTCAGCAACTCGCGCTGCTCTGTGCTGAGATCTGTTGCCAGTGCAAGTTCAGTCATTCCCAGTACGCCATTCATCGGCGTGCGTATCTCATGGCTCATGTTGGCCAGAAAGTTACTCTTGGCTCGAGTGGCTGCTTCCGCTTGCTCCTTGGCAGACTCAAGTTCAACCGTGCGTTGCTGAAGCTCTTTTGTTCTGGCTTCCACAACCGTCACCAGCTCAACTTCGCGTTCCCTGGCACTTGCTGCCTTGCGGCGATAGATGCCCGTCGCAGCCAGCCCAAAACAAATAAGACACAAACCAGCAAACCAATAGGTCTGATAGAAGTGCGGTTTCAGATAGAACGAAAATGACGCGCCACTCTCATTCCATACACCATCGTTATTGCCGGCAATGACACGGAAGGTATAGGAGCCAGGCGGAATGTTGGTGTAGTAAGCAGAATGGCGCGTTCCTGCGTCTACCCAGCCTTTGTCGAATCCTTCAAGCTGATATTTGAAGTTAACTTTTTCCGGAGCCACAAAGCTCAGGCCGGCAAAGTGGAATTCCAGTGCTCCCTCGCCCACAGGAACTGCGGAGCCGGGCTCAATAATGGTCTTGTCCGCGGAAACCTGTTCAATCACAACCGGCGGAGCCAGCGCATTGGTCGGAATATGTTCCGGATCGATGACAACAACACCGGCAATATTTGCGAACAACAGTTTGCCGTCTTTTGTCTTCCATGCCGCGGGACCGAAGCCACCGCCATTGCACTCGGCGTTCAGCATGCCGTCCGCGGTGCCAAAAGACTGATAGCTGACTGAATCGACGCGATGCGCAGCAAAGTTATTGAGCACGCTTTTACGGATTCGCACGATACCACGATTCGAGCTCATCCACAGGTAGCCTGATGCATCTTCAAGGACAGTCCAGATATTGTCATCAAACATGCCATCTTTTTCAGTGAAGCGCGTGAATGATCCATTTTCAAAACGCAGGAGGCCACTACCGCTCGTTCCCAGCCAAAGAACATGATCAGCGTCTTCATAAATGGATTCAATAGGGCCCAGAGCTACGCGGGATTCGAGCGTAGTAAAGACTGTAAATTTTCCCTGGCTGAATTTCGCGATACCCCAATGACCGGCAACCCATATGTTGTGCTCCGAGTCCTCTGAAACGATCATGGCTGAATCAGATGGCAGTCCATCTTTCTTACCGTATGAAGTGAACTTTCCCTGCTCAAACTTGACCAGCCCTGCGCCATCCGTTGCCATCCACAGCACGCCATTGTGATCGACGTATAAAAACCGGATGGCATTGCTAGGAAGACCATTCTTTGTGGTGTATGTTTTAACGAATTTTCCGTCTCTCAGCAGATTCAAACCGGACTGCTCTGTTCCAGTCCAGAAATTGCCTTCATGGTCTTCCGCCATGGCAGAAATATCATTGCTGCCCGGGCCCAGAGGATTGGGATAGGCAGTAACTTTGTGGTCCTTGATTCGATTCAGGCCTTTCGGCGTTGCGACCCAGATGCTTCCATCACTGCTTTCATAGACGCCTTGCACCAGCGAGCTGCTCAGTCCCATGGCTGAGCTAAGCGTCATGACCTTTCCATCGAGTAAGCGATTCACTCCGGCACCCAGTGTGCCCACCCACAAGCCGCCTTCGCGATCTTCAAAGATGGACATGATGGAATCATTGCTCAGCCCTTGTTTTGTACTCAGACATTCAAACTGATGCTCACTCAGCCTGCAAACTCCACCGCCCAGCATTCCTGCCCAATGACTGCCTTCCCTGTCTTGATAAACCACGCTGACAGCGGCGGCCGGAAGGCCTTCAGCCTCACCATAATGTGAAAGCCGGCCATGGCTTAAGATATAAATTCCCTGATTGCTTGTTCCAATCCACAAGTCGCCAGTACGGTCTTCAAAAAGATAACTGATGGCGACTTTTTGAGGCAGGTCAATATTTAACGAAGAAAAACCTTTCGGTGAAGAAGTAAAAAGGCCGTTCGATGTGCCTACAAAAACAGTTCCATCGTGCCCAACAGTTACAGCAGTTGCTGTAGCAGTCAGCCCGCTCTCCTTACCGTATTGCGTAACTTTGCCAGACGCATCAAGTCTGTTCAGCGCATCGGGAGTAAGGATCCATACATCGCCTTCATGACCCAGAGCAATCGCTGTCACAAGGTTGCTTGAAAGACCATCCGCCACCCGATAGGCGTGGAAATCTCCATTTTGATAGTGAACAACGCCACCACCACGAATGCCAATCCAGAGACTTCCATCTTCTGCAGACCGCAAGGCGGTTACATTGTTTGTTTTAAATGCCGGACTCGTAGTCTTGCTGTAAATGGTAAATTGCGTTCCATCAAACCTTGCCAGACCTTCCTGCGTTCCAAACCACAGGTACCCATCTGGGGTTTGCTGAACAGCCTGGACGCTATTCTGGGGTAGACCGTCTCTCGGACTCCAGACGCGGCGCGCAAATTCATCCAGAGGACGCGATGGATTGAGACCGAAAGCAGAAGAAGCCAGCAGAAAAAAGCAAAAGCTAATCAGAATTGAAATACCGCGGATCTTTTTCCTGAGAGACACCGGTTCTCCACCCGGGCTACGCCGGGAACAATGCAAATTGGGCGGTCTTCGACCAAGCCCGTCCGTATTATCGGTAAATCCCGGCAAAACTTTATCTTTAAATAGATGAGGCCATCAGGATGGCATTTTTCATCATGAATAGGCATCATTGCAGTAAGTGCCGGTTAACGTTAATGCTCCTTAAACCACCATGTGACGAAGCCGCAATACTCGCAAACATTTGCGATGCACGCCGGAAAACCAGCGGTCCGTGGGTTTTGGCAGCTACCATCCTGGGTTCCAGCATGGCCTTTATCGACGGGACGGTCATCAATATTGCCCTGCCGGCATTGCAGTCCGGACTGCATGCCAATGTCAGCCAGGTACAGTGGGTGGTGGAATCTTACGCGTTGCTGCTTTCCTCATTACTTCTTTTAGGTGGAGCGCTGGGAGATATTTATGGACGCGCAAAAATATTTATTTTTGGTGTTGTCTTATTTACCGCTGCCTCCGCATGGTGCGGGTTGGCCCCATCCATTCTCTGGCTGATCATTGCACGTGGCGTACAAGGAGTGGGCGCAGCCTTGCTTGTGCCAGGAAGCCTGGCACTTATCAGTGCATCATTTCCTGACGAGGAGAGAGGACGCGCCATTGGAACCTGGTCAGGATTTACATCGATCACCGCGGCGGTTGGACCTGTTCTAGGTGGATGGGTGGTTGAGCATGGCTCGTGGCGCTGGGTCTTCTTTATCAATATTCCTATTGCCATCGTTGTCGTGGCTATCTCGCTCTTCCAGGTTCCAGAGAGCCGCGATGACCAGCGCGCCAGGAAACTGGATTGGCCCGGAGCCGCATTGGCAACTTTCGGTTTAGGCGCAATCACTTTTGCGCTGATTGAGGCTTCACAGGGTGGTCTGGCCGTGAAAGCCGCCGGCATAACAGGAGTGCTCGGTCTTATGGGTTTTCTTGTGGTGGAAGCCCGTTCTTCGTCGCCCATGGTATCTCTGGCGCTGTTTCGTTCCAGAAATTTCACTGCGGCTAATATGCTCACGTTTTTTCTGTACGCCGCGCTCGGTGGACTTCTATTCTTCCTTCCGCTCGACCTGATTCAGGTACAACACTACTCTGCTACTCAAGCGGGAGCGGCGCTTCTCCCATTTATTCTTCTCATGTTTTTGCTTTCGCGCTGGTCAGGTGGATTGATTGCCCGCTTTGGATCCAGAATTCCATTAACTGTCGGACCGCTTGTAGCAGGTTTGGGCTTTGCTCTTTTTCTCCGTGCAGATAATGGTGAAAGCTATTGGACAACATTTTTCCCGGCGGTCATTGTGCTTGGGCTTGGAATGGCCATCAGCGTTGCGCCGTTGACCACCACCGTCATGAACTCAGTGGCTCAAGAGCATGCAGGCGCAGCCTCTGGAATTAACAATGCTGCATCGCGCGTCGCCAGTCTGTTGGCAGTTGCAGTGTTCGGACAGATACTTTATGTAGGCTTCAATCACAGCCTGGACCACAAGCTGGACAATCTTCACATTCCTGCGGCTGAACGCCAGCAGATTGATGAACAGCGACCAAAGCTGGCGGCAGCAAAGGTTGAAGATGTACAAGCGCAACGAGCAATTTCAGAATCATTTCTGGCTGGCTACCGACTCATCATTTTACTTGCGGCGGGCCTTGCAGTGGCGAGCGCGCTAAGCACCGTTCTTCTTCTGGACAAGCACGCGGATTCCACAAAAGCCGCCCACTGACTGCTCTTTACTCCGTACGCAGGGCAATCATTGGTTCGGTGTTCGCCGCTCTGCGCGCCGGAATCACCGCAGCAACAAACGCAGCCCCTGCCAGCACGAGAGTGGTGATCACAAAAACCAATGGATCATATGGTTTAATTCCAAATAGCTGGCTGGCCATGACGCGTCCGCCAAAAATCGTGACAGGAATGCCTATGATCAAGCCAATGCCGACCTGGAGAAACGCGCCGCGCAATACCATCATCAACATATTCGTACGATCGGCGCCTAGGGCCATGCGAATGCCAATCTCGCTTGTGCGGCGTTCGACAGAATAAGAAGTAACGCCGTAAAGGCCGATCGAAGCCAGAATCAACGCCAGGAAGCCAAAGAACGACGTCAACTTTGCGATCATCTCCTGCTGCATAAAGTTTGCCTTTACCTGGACGGCAAAGCTTTGGAAATCAATCACAGCCAGATCAGGATTGATCTGTGATAGCGCACGGCGCAGCTGCATTTCAATACCGGTAATATCGCCGCGTGTCTGAATTTCAATAGCGTTCAGGTATTTGGAGCGATCTTCAAATTGCGAATATCGCACGTCGTCAGTAATATGCGCGCTCTGCCCTTCCGCCAGAAAATACATTGGACGCATCTTGCTGGTTGCTCCCCAGTAGTGCGTATCCTCGGTTACACCCACAATTTCAAACGATCCAGGATGTTTTAGGTCATCACTGAAGTGTTTTCCGATTGCATGGCCGTCCTTGAAATATTTTTGCTCAAAGAAGCGATTCACTACCGCGACGGTACGCGTCGTGGGCGTATCCTGCTCATTGATGGCACGGCCCTCCAGTATCTTGGTGCCAAGGGTATCGAAATATCCTGGGCTCACACGCACCCAGGACGCATTGTGATCGGGGGTTCCGGGTGGTGGCGGTGGTTCGCCTTCAATGTAAACTCCCTCGCCCCAGTTGTCGCCTTCCATGGGGCTGTAGAGCGAAAAGCTGATCTGCTGAATGCCGGGAACGCCATGGAAGTTTTCACGAATCTGCCGATAAAGTGGCTCCAGCGCCGCCGGCTGATATCCAGCCATTTGCGGATCAATATGAAGAATGTATCGGTTCGGCGTTTCAAAGCCGAAGTGCCTGTGCTGCATATTGTTCAGGCTTCGTGTGAGGAGGCCTGCAGCGCACAAGAGCACAAGTGACAATGCTGCCTGCACCACAACCAAAGCTTTTTGCCCCAGAGTGTTGGTGCCGCCTGTGGAGCGGCCAACACCGCGCAAAACTTCCGCAGGATTCGTACTCGCAGTCATCCATGCCGGAGCAATTCCAAAAAGTATGCCGGTCACAAGCGAAGCAGCAAAAGCAAAGCCCAAAACCGGCAGTGACGGTGAAGCATCTATTGGTACAAACTCTTTTCCAAAGGCCAGATGCAAAATCATTCGCGTGCCGGCGTATGCAATGACAATTCCTACCACGCCGCCCATCAGGGCCAGAACCACACTCTCAGTGAGCGCCTGGCTTATCAACGTTGGGCGCGGTGCACCCAGAGCAGCACGTATGGAAATTTGCTGTTTGCGCGTGGTTGCCCGGACGAGCATGAGATTCGCCAGATTGGCGCAGGCAATCAGGAGCACAAAAGCAGAGATCCACATCAGCAGATGCAAGCCATCCTGATATTCATCGCGCATGCGCTGCAGGCCACCTCCACCAGGAGAAAAATGCAGTGTCTGTTTGGCAATGAGACCCTTGGAACGATCTTCCACTTTGCTTGCAGGGCTGAACAAAAACTGCCGCAGCTCGACCTGCATCTTCGCTTCCATGCCTTTTAAATCTGCATCTGGCTTAACGCGTCCGATCAGATCGAGCCAATCCAACGCGGCATCATCCAATATTGAATTCGCCGGTTCAATCACTGGCTCAGACGTCAGTGGCAGCCAGAAGGCCGGCGGATTGCTTTGTACGCGGTCGCCAAAAAATCCAGGAGGAGCAATACCGACCACGGTGACTGGCTGTGAGTTCATCACAAAACCTGCGCCAATCACAGAACGGTCAGCGCCGAACTTTTCCTGCCATGTGCGGAAGCTCATGACCGCCGCAAGGGGTGCACCTTTATTATCGTCTTGCGGGGACAGCATGCGGCCGGCATAGGCGGGAATGCCAAAAGTCGAAAAATAGTTCCCAGCGACAAACTCTCCACGATACGATTCCGATGGCGTGCTGCTTCCGGTACGTCGTACTCCCACCAGGCTGCCGCCCGATTGGAAAGCCGTCAGTTCCTCAAAGCCCGGCGTTTGCTCTTTGAATTGCTTGTACTGCTCATAGGAGAAAAGGGACCAATTGTCCTGCAATCCGCCGTTCACGCAGCAATTCTCTTCATTGCCAACACGTATCAGTTGCTCAGGCCTGGCAACCGGCAGGGACTTCAGCAACACTGCATGCACCAGCGTAAAAATAGCAGTGGTGGCGCCAATGCCAAGAGACAGCGTTAAAACGGCGGTCGTTGTAAATCCGGGAGCTTTCCTGAATTGCCGCAAGGCATAACGAACGTCCTCCAAAACCTGCATTCATTTTCCCCTTTACCTATTTGAGATATATATACGGTTCCGGGCGGAAAAGGTTTCTAAATTCAGTGCATATTCACGCGAAAATTCATTTTATCTGGACTACCCATCTCATTCCCTGAGTAGCTGATTATATTTTTGAACTTTCACAGGGTGGGGGCGGAATGCTTTTCACCGTCTGCATCCAATACCAGCATGGCGACGGTAATTGCACCACCACCAAAATCGGCGAAAAAGTCTACAAAACTCCGCTGGATAATATTCGTCGCCTGCATAATTCCTGTAATTCTTCTAGCTGTGCTGGCTGCCAAATGGCCTTACACCAAGCAGGCCATGATTGAACGCCTCGAGCGTACCTCTTCCGCGCGTGTAGAGATAGGCGACTTTCGCCGCATTTATTTTCCTTATCCAGGATGCGTAGCAGCAGATGTCACATTCCGCGTGAATCTGCCTGACGGAAAACCTGCTGCACAGCCAGTCATCACGATTCGGAGGCTAAAGATTGAAAGCACGTTAGCCGGCATGCTGAGCAAGCCGGGAAGAATCAAAAAGATGATTGCCGATGGCGTTCGTATTCATGTGCCGGCTGAAGGCGTCAATCTTCATTCGCGAGCCGGAGCGGAACGCGTGGGGATGGTGATTGAAGAGCTAAAGGCCAAAGATGCTGTTCTGGAAATAGTGAACAGCCAGGGCGAACAGAAACCTCTTGTTTTTCCCATCCATCAAGTCACTTTTCACAACGTAAACGCCAACAACACCATTCCGTTTGAAGTGTCGCTTCATCTTCCTCTCCCGCCGGGTGAAGTTGAATCGTATGGCTGGATTGGCCCATGGGATGAGAACAAGCCGATGCGCAATACCCCGGTTTCGGGATCGTACGTCTTAAAAAGCGCCGACCTGAATTATTTCAGCAGCCTTGGCGGCCTGGTTTCGTCTAAAGGCAATTTCTCCGGCGATTTAAGCCGGCTTGCAGTAACAGGCAATGCAGAGTCTGCTGATTTTGAGGTGAAAGAAAGCGAACACAAATTTCGCGTCAGCACAAAATTTCAAGGAGTGGTGGACTTGAAAACTGGGGACGTGACGCTTCCTTCGCTGCTGGCGAATCTCGGTAATACGAAAATGACGGCGCAAGCAACGATTGCAGGTAATCCAAAAACTGTGTCTCTGGATGTAACAGAGGGCCATGGCAAGGTTGAGGACCTGATACTTCTCTTCTCTAACACGCAGCAGTCCCCTATTGTTGGCCCAATTGTCTTTCATGCAAAAGCTGTGTTACCTCCAGAAGAACGGCCGTTCAAGGAGCGCGTCCGTTTGAGTGGCGATTATAAGATCGATCCCGCCCAATTCACTGCCCCCAGTACTCAGGACAATGTGGATAAGCTCAGTGAACGCGCCCAAGGAGAAAAAGACAAGAAAGACCATGGCCCTGATGACGATGGCAAAGGATTTGAAAGAGTTCTGACTAACCTGACTGGTAAGGTTACGCTGAAAAACGGTACTGCCGTTCTTCCGCGAACAACGTTTTCAGTACCTGGCGCTCAAGGTGAAATGGCAGGGACCTATAGCCTGCTAAACAAAAAAGTAGATTTTCACGGAAAAATGTTGATGCGTGCAACCGTTTCCCAGGCTACGACAGGCGTCAAATCCTTCTTTCTAAAAGTTGTTGATCCTTTTTATAAAAAGAAAAACGCGGGCGCTGACGTGCCAATCGCGATGACAGGCACGTACGGCCACGTTCACTTTGGCGCAGGCCTAAAGTGAGTTTTACTTGCTTTACAAGCTGCTTTGTTCTTAAAAAATTCGATTCCGCGAAATACGCAGATCATCGCGCCATCATTTTAAAGCGAATTCTTCCCTGACCTCTTTGCTTTAGCCCAACGCGCTTTCATGCGTTCAGAGATCCTTCTTCTGCCGGCATCACTCATTCTGCCCTTGGATTTACCGGCCTTAGCCGCAGAGCCGCGGCGGCCACGTCCACCTCTCAAAGCGTCCAGAGCTGCGACAACACGGTCTCTTTGTTCGGTCAATTCATTCAAAATCTTGTCAGTATCCATATGGATTGAATTATATGGCCTTATTCCCAAAATCTACGCGATCTTGCATGCAAAAAAACACCGCCGTTTTACCGGCGGTGTGCTCTCAAAAAAGTACTGCTATTGGGACATCAACTTTACTCCATGTGGCACCAGGGCTTTTGCCCATGGCACATAGGCATAGATCATAACGATCACGCCCACAATGGCGCCCAGGGCAATTGAATGCCAGACAACGAAGCGGAAGATAAAGCCTTCATTACCGACCTGGTTGGTGGCAGCGGTTGCAACACAGATGGATTGAGCGTCCACCATCTTGCCCATTACACCGCCGGCGCTATTGGCAGCCGTCATGAGAACTGGATCCAGACCCAACTGTTGGGCCGTAATCTTCTGCAAGCTGCCGAACAGAGCGTTGGATGAAGTATCACTACCGGTCAAAGCAACACCAAGCCATCCAAGGAAGGTTCCGAAAAACGGGAAGAACCACCCCGTGTGAGTGAACGCCAGTCCCAAGACGGCGTCACTGCCTGAATATCTCGTAACAAAGCCCAACCCAAGCATGGCTGAGATAGCGATCACAGCCCACCTCATTCGGAACAGGGTATGTCCAAAAATCTGGAGCAGCTTGACAAGATTGACTCCGCGAATCATTCCGCCGATGATGGCCGCCAGGAAGCAGCCAGTACCGGTCGCGGAGAGCCAGATGAAGGGGAACCGCGCGCCTTCAGGAGTAGGTTTCGCCACAACAGGAGCGTCGCGAGAGATTTTGTTATGCAGTGGTGTGTCCCAGCCGTTTTTCGCCTTGCCCTTCGCATCCACGTCGGTCCAACCGGGGGTAGTGTGAACGTTCATCCATGTCTTCACTGGCTTGTAGCCCCAGAGGAAAACAAAGATCGACAGGATTAAAAATGGCAACCATGCCTTGAAAGTCTGTCCAAAAGAGTAGTTGTGGATTTCCGGACCAGAACCACCAGAGACACTGGGAATACCCTTACCGATCGGAGTCACAGCGATTGGACCGCCATCTTCTTCAAAGCGCCAAATCCTCTTGGGCTTCCAGAACAGCAGAAACACTACCGTGCAAAGTAGAGAGAAGAGACCAGCAGTAATGTCTACAAGATTGCTATCCATGTGGTTTGACCAGAAATATTGCATGGAAGCAAACGAAACTCCGACCACCAAGATGGCAGGAAAGACCTCAAAAGTCTCTTTCCACGAAACCATAGCGCGAACCAGCCAGAAAGGTACGATGAGCGCCGTGATGGGCAGAATGCGACCGATCATTGCATTCATATCAGCTTCCGGCATTTGTGTGACGGTGGCGAGCATGTGGACCGGAGTTCCAATAGCACCCCACGCGACTGGCGCAGTGTTCGCAATCAGGTTCAAAGCCGCCGCATGGAACGGCTTAAAGCCAAGACCAATCATGAATGCGCCGGCGATTGCCACTGGAGAACCGAATCCGGCGCAGCCTTCAATGAAAGCGCCAAAACAGAAAGCCACCAGCAGCAGTTGAAGGCGGCGGTCTGCCGTGATTCCGGCAACGGAGGATTTCATGATCTCAAAATCCCCGGTGCTAACAGAAATGTCATACAGATAAACCGCGGCCACTACAATCCAGACAATGTTCAGAATGCCGGTGGAAACGCCATAAAGGAAACTGGCTCCAGCCAGGGAAACTGGCATATGGAATGCGAGGCAGGCAACCAGCATTGCTGTACCTGCGCCAGAAAGAGCTGCCCAATGGGGCTTAACGCGTAAACCTGCCATCAGAGTGAACAGCACAACAATAGGCAGGGCCGCCACCAGAGCTGCAAGCCACCAATGTCCAAAAGGGTCGTAAATTTGTGTCCAAGTTGGCATCTATTTCTCCTGAAATGAAGAACTTTGGTTGGCCCAACTTCGACTTCCCTAACGCAACGTCTCACCAGGGCCAGTTTGCAGATAAATTGAGACGTAAAAGTGCGCGATAACTTTCCGCCTCTAAATCGTTTCTGTCAAGTCTTTTATAAGGTCTGACGGCTCCAGAAAGGCAACTGAAAAAAAGTGAAAGAAAAATTTGCGTTTTAGACAATCAGATCAGCCAGACCGGTACACGCACCTCTGCAAGCAAAGGTAAGTTGTTGCCAAGGTTTGTGTTTAGCCTTTTACTGCACCTACGGTGAAACCAGCAATAAAACGATCGAGGAAAAGATTGTAAACAAAGGCGATGGGCAAACTTGCGGTCAGGCAAGCGGCCATGAGAGCGCCCCAGAAATAAACATCGCCACGAACCAGGAAGATTGGGATTCCCACTCCAACCATCTGCTGCGATTCAGGCGAGATGAAGGTAAGGGCGTAAACAAATTCCTGAGTTACCAGCGTGAAAGTAAAGATCACAACCGTCAGGATTCCGGAGAGCGAGATCGGAATCACCATGCGAATGAAAGCGCCAAACCGTGTAAGGCCGTCGACCATGGCAGCATCTTCCAACTCCTTTGGAATTGACTTGAAGAAGCCCATGAGAAGCCAGATGGAAAATGGAACAGTCACGCTGGGATAGACAAGCACCAGAGACCAGATTGTGTCTTGCAACCCTAATATGGCGATAACGCGTGAGAGCGGAATGAAAAGCAACGTTGGCGGAACAAGGTAAGTAAGAAAAATGCCGATGCCTAAACGCTCTCCCCAGCGACCCGTGAGCCGGGCCAGTGCGTAGGCTGCAGGCAGAGAAAGCAGCAATGTGATGACAACCACGATTGCACCTACTAACGCAGTGTTAGCAAGCCAGCGGACAAAATCTGTCTGCCCGAAAAGCAGCCGCACATTGTCGAGTGTTGGCGGCAGATTGAAGATGAATGGATTGTTCTCCATTCCGTAAAGATCAACGTTTTGCTTGAATGTGGCGATAACCATCCAGTAAAACGGAAATGCCAGCAGCGTAGTGAACACCGTAAGGACCAGCATTTTTACAGTCGTTGGCCACGGATTTAAGCCAGCGAATGCCTGCTTGACGCCTCCCGATTGCAAATACCAGATGAGCAGCGCAGAAATACACATCTGGCCAATCAAGAAACCTGCCAGCCCATAATGTCCCTGGCGCAGTGCATAGAGAAACAGCGCCATAAAGCAGCCAATCACATCAGAAACTAAAAGAAAAAAGAGGAAGACGCGGGCGCCGTTGTGCTTTTTCCATAGGCCGAAAGAGATGGCAAAGAAAGCAAGGGTCACGATCACGCGCCGTGAGAAAGCTAATACTCCAGTGTGATGGGTGGCGATGATGACCACATGCATTAAAGCTAAAAGCAGCAGAATGGCACTGAGTACCGTGATGCCAAGAGGTCTTTTTACGTCAGCAGCTTTGATTTCTGACATTAGTTGACCTCCGCACGGCTGGCCACGCGCAGCATGAAATACGCGATGATGATCAACACAGGCACGAGGAAGACGGAGATCGCTGCTCCGGCCGCAAGGTCACTACCCTGAATGCCCTGAGTAAAAGCAAGGTTCGGTAGAGTCTGCGTAGAGTCGTAAGGGCCACCGTTGGTCAGAATGTAAACCACAGCCATGTCTGTAAAAGTAAAAATGGTGCCAAACAGAACTGCTACGCCCAGAATCGGGGTCATCATTGGCAGATTGATTTGAAACGTGGTTCGCCAGAAACCTGCGCCGTCAATCGACGCAGCTTCAGGAATTTCCTTTGGAATCGCTGTTCTTCCGGCGAGCAATATAACAGTAGAAAATGGAATCAGCCGCCAGCAATGCACCAGAATGACCGATGCCATCGCAAGCTTCTCTTCTCCCAGCCACATGGGCGGAGAAAAGCGGTTCACAAACCCCAGCCACACCAATACCCAGGTAATCACGCTGTAGATGGAATCGAGAATCCACTTCCATCCGATCGTTCCGAGTGAGACCGGAGCGACCCAGGGCAACAGAATTAAAAAGCGTATCAGGCCGCGTCCGCGGAATGGTTTTTCCAGGGCGATGGAAAGTATGTTGGAACAGATGAGAACGATGACCTGTGCGCAAACCGTAAAGATAATCGAGTTCCAAAGCGCTTTCTGAAAGCTCGGGCTTTGCAGAATGCTGCGAAAGTTCTCCAGTCCCACATAGTGCAGTTCGTTGCTGCCGATGCGCGCATCACTAAAAGCATAAAAAATTGCGAGGATGAAAGGTGCGCCAATCAGCAGAAGTATGTACAACACCGCAGGGCTGAACATGGCAAAGCCCAGCAGAGGGCTGGTTGCAGCGCCGGCAGATTTAATTTTTGCGGTGCCTACTGCCATGCGATGGTCCTCGGTGGAACCTTCTTTTGTGTGGCCGTGTCAAAATATTTCAGCTGGCGTGTAGGCACTGCGAAATCATAAGTCGCGCCAATTTCATAACTGTGGCCAAGTAGCAATCTGGCAATCACCTTTTTGCCATCTGGTTTGCCGCCCACCAAATTGCCCGCGAGGATAAATTCAGCGCCCAGGTATTCCACGTTCTCCACGCGGAATTTGAATGGTACTTTGTCTGCTTCGCGGATCTCCTCCGCCAGACGAAAATGTTCGGGGCGGAACCCCACGATGAGATCGCCAAACTCAAGCAGGTTCATTGGCGGCGAACCAAGAAATGTCGCGACAAAAGTGTCTGCAGGATCGTCATACACTTCAGCCGGCGTGCCTAGCTGCCGCACCACGCCTTTGTTGAGCACCATCACGCGATCACCCATAGCCATGGCTTCCACCTGATCGTGTGTGACGTAAATCGTGGTTGTGCCTACGCGACGATGAAAACGCTCCAGCTCTTCACGTGCTGAGAGACGAAGCTTTGCATCGAGGTTGGAAAGAGGTTCGTCGAGCAGGAACACCGCAGGCTCGCGGACAATAGCACGCGCCAGTGCAACGCGTTGGCGTTCACCACCTGAGAGTTCACGTGGCTTCCGCTGTAAGAGTCCGCTGATGCCCAGCAATGAAGCTGCCCACTCTACTTTTTCCTTGTGCAGGTTTTTAGGGACCTTCTGGGCCTTGAGTGGAAAAGCAATATTGTTGTAGACGGAAAGATGCGGATACAGTGCGTAGCTCTGGAAGACCATGGCAATGCGGCGCTCACGCGGCGTGAGATCATTCACTACTTTGCCACCAATCAAAATTTCGCCGGACGTAGGATGTTCCAGTCCGGCGATCATGCGTAAAAGCGTGGTTTTCCCGGAACCCGAGGGGCCCAGGAAAACCAGAAACTCGCCTTCATTTGTGACCAGATCTACTTCGTTAACTGCTCCGAGCTCTCCCTGTTTAAATACTTTGGTCAGTTTTCGTGTTTCGACAACCGCCATTCAGTTGAGTCCCCTAATCTATTTGAATCTTTCAAAGATACGCTTGTACTCGGCTTCCGCCGTCTTGGCCGCGTCCTCAGCAGATGCTTTGCCCTGGGCCACGGTGGCAAACATTGTGGGTATTGTCCAGCTCTTGAAAGCCTGATCAATGGCGGCTGAGCAATAACCGGGATAGCCAACGTTCGTCGCCCAATCCAGCACGTCACCCAGAACTTTGTATTTGTCGTTCGGGGTTGCGCGCGGATCGCTGGCAATTTCCTTCTGCAGGTTCGGAACAGTGGATGGGAAGCAGGGGAAATTATAGAACTGGCCTGCGACAAATCCATCATGAAAAGCGTCAATGTAGTCGATCAGGAATTGCTGTGCGCCATCCTTGTTCTCGGCAAATTCCCAGATCACGTAACAGTTCATTACGTGCTCTGCGGCAATGCGGCGCACCGGCCCTTTCAATGCGCGGCTGATCATGATGTTCTTGTCGATTGCCATATGTTCACGCTCTGCCTGACGCGTAATAGAAATGGCATTCGCCACGTAAGAAACTTTGCCTGCCAGCATTGCCTGGTTGTTGGAAGGAGGCGTCCAGGTAAAGACTTCCGGCGTCTCGGCTTCTTCGTAAAGCGCCTTCATAAACTTCAGCGCTTCAACCGTGTTCTTGGAGTTGATGGTTACGTTGCCGGCTTCATCCTGCTCCGCTCCGCCAAACGACCACAACAGTGCGCGCATCGCCATGCTGGTATCAAGTTCCTGGGCAAGGCCAATACCGCAAGGATTGCCGAGTTTGTCCTTGATCATCTTTGCGCCTTTGCGCAGATCATCATAGGTATCCGGGCCGTGCGGGAAGCCGACTTGCGACCAGAGATCAAGCCGCCAGTTGCCGGGATCCGGAGCATAGGAATCAGAGAAGGCGTAATACTTTTTGGTCTTAGGATTGAAAGTGGATTTATGCGCCAGATCGATTTTTTTACCGTGCTTCTTTTCGACTTCCTGGTACACGTGCGACATATCGATGACCTGATTCTCATACGCCGCTGGCGGCGAGAGGAACATAAAAAGGTCGTGACCTTTTTTCGCCTGTGCCTCTGAGGCAGCTCTTGTATTCAGATCGACCAGGTTGATGTTATCCACTACAACATTTGTGTTGTGCTTATCGCCCCATTCCTTGGCGAATTTCTTGTTGAACCACTCGTCATAGGCGGGAACAAAATGACTCCATTGCAGGATCTTGAGCGTTTTCTGTTGTGCTGCGGCACGCTCAGGAAACAGGAATGCAGGTCCTAACGCTCCGGCAGCCATACTCCCAGCTCCGGCAAATTTAATAAAATCTCTGCGAGACAGCCCCGTACTTTTTTTCTCCTTGTCACTCTTGTCGCTCATAGGTTTTCTCTCCTCAAATGTCTCTGCAATATCATTTGTTATTTAAAAAACCACAGCGTTCTGCTATCTGCTTTTCTGTCATTAACGAATCAACGTTCTTCACCAAAACGTTTTAAGTCTTCAGGAGCATCTTTGGTCACCACCGGACGATTTCCCTGGACCATGACGCGGATCTGCTCTACAACATCTGGATTTGCCAAGGTGGTCACGTCCCCGGTGTCCATCTGGTTGGAAATTGCGGCCAACACACGGCGCATAATTTTACCGGAACGAGTCTTCGGCATATCTGGAACAACATGGACCTTGCGTGGACGAGCGATCTTGCCGATCTGGTCCTCAATCGCCTTGGTCACGCTTGCCTGAACTGCAGCAGAATTCTGCGCGCCCGGCTTCAGGGAGATATAGATTTCCGGCACACGGCCTTTCACTTCATCCACAACCGGCACCACAGCAGCTTCCGCCACTTCAGACACGGTCAGGCAGGAAGATTCCAGCTCTTTTGTACCGAGGCGGTGACCGGCGACATTGATCACGTCATCCACGCGACCAAGAATCCTGAAGTAGCCATCTGGCGCCTGCACAGCGCCGTCGCCAGCAAAGTACGGCCAGTCATGCCAATCTTTGCTCTTGGGATCTTTGTTGTACTTTTTGTAGTACTGAGCAACAAAGCGATCTTTATCGCCCCAAATAGTCTGGAAGATTCCCGGCCACGGATTACGAATGCAGATATTCCCTGCCTTACCGGAACCGCCTTTTACTTCTTTGCCTTCTTCATCGAAGATCACCGGATAAATTCCTGGCATGGCTGGGCCGGCGCTGCCAGGCTTCATGGGATCGATTCCGGGCTTGGTGCTGATGAGAAATCCGCCGGTCTCAGTCTGCCACCACGTATCGACGATGACCGCTTTACCTTTGCCAACCACTTCGTGATACCACTTCCAGACTTCCGGCTCGATCGGTTCACCGACGGTCGTCATGTGCTTGAAGTAATAGTCGTATTTGGCAGGTTCGTCTGGACCAGCTTTGCGCAGCATCCGGATTGCGGTGGGTGAAGTATGGAAAATATTTACTTCCAGTCGTTTTGCCACACGCCATGGACGGCCGGCGTCAGGATAGTTCGGCACTCCTTCATAGAGCACGCTGGTAGCAGCCAGTGCGAGAGGTCCATAAACGATATAAGAATGTCCGGTGATCCAACCAATATCGGCCATGCACCAGTAAACATCTGTCGGGTGAATATCCTGAATGTATTTTGCAGTGCCAGTCACGTAAGAAAGGTAACCGCCTGTGCCGTGCTGGCAGCCTTTGGGTCTTCCTGTTGTACCGCTGGTGTACATCAGGAATAGTGGAGCCTCTGACGGCATGGGGACAGGAGCTACTTTGTGCCCAGAATATTTCTTGAGCACATCTTCCACAAAGAAATCGCGGCCATCGAACATCGGGGTTTTCGAGTGATACTTCCCTGCTTCACGACGCCATACAAGAACTTTTTCAATCGCCTGACCTTCTTTTTTCGCGATGCTTACCGCCTGATCGGCTTTCTCCTTGTGGTCTGTCATGGCGCCGCTGCGGTAATAGCCATCAATCGTTACCAGGACCTTGCTGCCTGAATCAGCAGCACGCATGCCGCAAGCTTCTCCACTGAATCCACCAAAGACAACGGAGTGAACCACGCCAAGCCGTGCACAGGCCAGCATGGTAATGGGCAGCTCGGGAACAACCGGCATGTGAATGGTGACGCGATCGCCTGCTTTCAGCCCACAGAAGTCGCGTAACATCGCAGCCATTTCATTCACACGAATATAGAGTTCCTGATAGGTGATCGAAACCGGCGGAACATCCTCCGGCTCGCCAACAAAAATGAAGGCTGCCTTGTTGCGATATTTTTCAAGATGACGGTCTACGCAGTTGTAGGAAACATTCAGCTTGCCGCCGGCAAACCACTTCCAGAAAGGCGCGTCACTGGTGTCGAGCGTGGTGTGCCAATACTTGTCCCAGCTTAGAAGGTCGGCGTATTCGCGGAAGCATTCGGGAAAATTCTTTTCACTGAAGCGTTCGTTCACAGCGGGATCAGTAAGGAGGGCCTGTCCGATAAAAGAAGAGCTGGGAAAAAAATATTGTTCTTCTTTCCAGTGGACGGCTATCTGTGCTTCCGTCAGCCCCGGATCCGGGTCATGTTCTTGTTGTTCTTTCGTCACGCGAGCGTCTGGCATGGCTTGACCTCTTGAGTTTCGAAATCGTATCGCGCAAATTTTGCAACAGCCCGCAGGGATGGGGCCTTGAATTGATGAGCGGGTGGCAACAGCTGCCACCCGCCGTCACGAAACAGATTAAACCACACCAGCGCCGCTCGCCAAATGCAGACAGGAGAAAGACGGCTTACATCTTGGCCGCTACCTCGTGCCAGATTTTGACGTTACGCGAATCGCGCAACGCAATGCTGCCAATCACGAACGTGATCGCAGCAACGGCAATCGGATAATACAAGCCATCAAATGGATTTCCCGTCGCAGCGGGAATCCAAACGCAGACCAGCGGCACCAGTCCTCCAAAGATGCCGTTTCCTATGTGATACGGCAAGGACAACGCACTATAACGAATCTTTGCCGGGAATGATTCCACCAGGAACGCTGCAATAGGCCCGTAAACCATGGTGACAAAAATGACCTGCAGGAAGACCAAGAAAATCAATTTGTTTTTGTCGGCATTGCTTGCAGCTGGAGCGGTGATGAGTTTGCCGGTTGCGTCTGGAGTTTGCGGGGCCAGGATCGTCTGCCCCGTTACCTTATTTTTGGTGGCGTCCACGTGGGTTACGTTGTTTCCTGCGGCGCGTTGCATAGCTGGATAGAGTCCTATATCCGTTCCTGGCACACGGTAACTGATAGCAGCAAGGATCAAGCCAGCCATGATGATTTTTTTGCGGCCGATCTTGTCAGAGAGCCAGCCAAACAAAACGAAAAATGGCATTCCAAGCAGTAGCGCTTTGGCCACAATAATTTGAGCATCCTTTGTTGGCACTTTCAGGATCGTCTGCATAAAGAAAAGAGCAAAAAACTGTCCGGTGTACCACACCACGCCCTGGCCGGCTGTGGCGCCAAACAGTGTAATCAGGAAGCGTTTGAAATTCTCAGGCACCGTAAATGCTTCCTTCAGCGGCGTGGCAGAGGTCATGCCAGCGGTTTTGATCTGCTGGAATATAGGAGATTCCTTCATTTGCATCCGGATATACAAGGAGATGATCACCAGCAGCAAGGAGATCAGGAACGGGATGCGCCAACCCCAGTCCTTGAAAGCGACATCGGACAGCTCGCCCTGGGTTACAAGGATCACTATGATCGCAATGAACAAACCTAGTGTGGCAGTAATCTGAATGAAGCTGGTGTAGAAGCCACGGCTGCTGTCGGGGACGTGTTCAGCGACGTAAACTGCTGCGCCGCCATATTCGCCGCCCAGCGCCAATCCTTGCAGTACGCGCAGCACGATCAGGACGATAGGCGTAAACCAGCCGGCTGTCGCGTAGCTAGGCAGCGCTCCCACCAGGGCCGTGGCGCCACCCATGATCGTGAGGGTGACGATAAAGGCATATTTGCGGCCTACTTTGTCGCCGATGCGCCCAAAGAAAAGCGCGCCGAAAGGACGCACCATGAAGCCAATCGCGAATGTGGCCAGATAAGCAATGTACTGGAATAGCTGATTTCCAGGGGGATAGAACTTGGGGGCCAAGAAGGTGGCCAACAACCCAAAAATGTAGAAGTCGTACCACTCGATCATTGTTCCAACGGAGGAGGCTAAAATCACTCCCCAAATCTTTGAGGTCGAAATCTGGTCCGATGAGGTCACCGGAACTGCGCCTGCGCTCGTAGACATACGGCCCTCCTGAAAAGGATCCAAGCCGGCCCGACCTGGTCCCTGGAATGTTCTTCTGTGCGTTACGCTTCAAACCTGAACATAATGCCGTTGAATATAAAGTGCTTTCTTTACTCGAACTTGATTGATTACAGTTTCTTCCTCCCCTTGAGGAAAGCTCAGGAACACATCTTCACACTCATCCCTTCCGGAATGAGAGTGGTTACTTGTTTGGCAACCTAGGGTAGTCGTATTACCGCAGATGTCAAGAGGAAATGAAGGAGCGCACCTGAATTGTTCACGGCCTCTGCCCAAGAAGAGTTTTCTGATCCATTTGAGAGTGGTTCTTAAACAAACACTTGTTAATTTCAGCCATGGAGGAATATCATGCACCTTTTGCATTTGCCAGCCCCTGCAATTGATATCTTAAAAAAACTCCGGTCTTGATCGTGGCCGCACACTGCCTGAGGAGAAAAACCCATATGAGAAAAAGTCAAAACATTGGTACGCATTTCCGCCGCTTAGTGGTGTTCGCATTGCTGTTCTCTGGAATGAGTATGGTTTTTGCCGGTTCCGGCCATGCACTTGCAGCCGATGACACCATCAATATTGGCGTGGTGCTGCCCACAACAGGCAGCGAGAGCAAACCCGGCCTGTATCAGAAAGAAGGCATTGAACTTGCCATCAAGCAGATCAATGATGCGGGCGGCATCATGGTTAAGAGCAAAGGCAAGAAGCTCAAGATCAATGAAGTCTTCTACGATGACGGCTCAGACTCGAAAAAATCAGCTTCTCTGGTAGAGCGTGCCATGAGTTCAGACAACGTTGTCGCCGTTCTTGGCGGATACTCCACTTCCCTTGGCACCGCTGAATCAGTAATGGCTGACCGCTATAAAACACCATGGATTACAACCGGCGCTGGAGCCACCGCGATTTTCGGAAAAGGCTATCAGTATGCTTTCGGAACTCTGAGCCCGGTAGCGCTTATTGGAACGACGACGGCAGAATTTCTTGGATCGCTCATGGACCAGGGCAAGTTGAAGAAGGGTTTGAAAGTGGCCATGGTGGTGGAAAATACCGACCACGGCGTCGATTACGTGCAGGGATTCACGGATTGGTCCAACAAACACGCGGGCTATTTCCAGATTGTGATCAATGAAAAGTTCGAACTCAACTCAACTGATTTTTCCAGCGTTCTGCAAAAAGTAAAGAGCAGCAAGGCTGATATCTTCCTTTCCGACGCTCACCTGCCGGACTACATCACCATGCATCGGCAGTATTTGCAGAATGGATTGCATCACCAAATGGTGAGCTATGGCGCTCGAGGACCAGAGGCAGGCGCCCGACAGGCGCTCGGCGCAGGCACGGACTATATTTTTGCCGGCATCTGGTGGTCAAACAAGCTGCCCTATGCTCAAGCGAAGAAATTTTCTGACGACTACAAAGCCTTCACCGGGCACGACATCGACTCCTGGTATGCAGCTCCCGCTTATGACGGCATGCGCATTCTGGCCCAGGCCATTGAAGGTGCCGGATCGCTCGATAAAACTGCCATTCGCAATGCACTGAAGAAAGCTGAGCTAAAGGGTTCTGTCCTTCCCGGCCAGGTGCTCAAATTCAGTGCCAATGGACAAGCTGAATATCCATTTGTGATCACGCAAAACAAACCTGATAACAAAGTGGATATCGTATATCCCAAAGACGCAGCTACCGGTGAACCGGTGGCGCCGAACCCGAACAAATAAAACGGGCCCCAATGGACTTTGGTGAGTATTTAGACCTGCTGATAAAAGCGCTGCTTTTGGCTGGCGTGTACTCCGCTATGGCTGTTGGTATGACAGTCATTTACGGCGTCATGAAAATCGTGAACCTGGCCCATGCCGGATTTCTGATGCTGGGCGCTTACTTTGCGCTGGAGATGTACCAGCGTTTTCACATCAATCCGATACTGGGAGCGATCATCGCGCTCCCAGTATTCTTTCTTTTTGGAATGGCCGTCCACTGGGTGTTTGTCCGTTGGCTTCCCAAATCAGACACTCCGACTCTGGCTTCGCTGCTCCTGATGTTTGGATTCTGGCTGGTCCTGCAGAACGTTAGCTACCTAGTGTGGGGGACGGAAGATCAATCCATTTTGACTCCACTGACACTCTCATCGGTGCAGATCGGCGAAATCTCCATCGCCAAAGTCAATGTGGTGGTTTTTATAGCAGCGGTAGGTTGCATGGTGGTCCTGCAGCTTATCTTTCATCGCAGCTGGTTTGGACGATCAATGCGCGCGTTGATCCAAAACCCTTATGCAGCAAAGATTGCCGGCGTCGACGATGAGCGCACTTCACGTCTCACCTTTGGATTGGGAACTGCTTTTGCGGGATTCGCTGGAGCCTTGCTGGGCATGCTCTATTCTTTCAGCCCGGATTTTGGCCGGCCATTTCTGTTGCGCTCGTTTGTGATTATTGTGCTGGGAGGGCTTGACTCGGTTTCCGGCGTAGCCTTGGGAGCCGTGGTTCTGGCTATTCTGGAAACGTTCTGCACTGCCGTTCCATTTCCATGGTACTGGCATGGATGGCAGCGTTATTACCTGCCGCCCAGCTATCAACCTGTGGTTCCTTTCGCACTATTAGTTGTGGCACTGGTCATTATGCCGAAAGGACTGGCAAGCTTGTTCAATAAGAAATGGAAGGCGGCATGAACCGTCCGTCAGGAGTTGGTGGCTGGCTCAAAGCTATTTTGCCGTGGGTTTTGCTGGCAGGGTTGCTGCTACTGCCAGCAACGAATCCCTCTGACAACCTGATCCGTCTTCTCTTTGTTACCGCGGTCTGGACAACGACTGGACTTGGCTGGAATTTGCTGGGTGGCGTGGCTGGCCAGGTTTCGTTTGGCTTTGCTGTCTTCTTTGGTCTGGGAGCGTACACAACGGCTCTGCTCATGCACGCAGGACATAGCCCCTACTTCGGTTTTATCGGAGGAGCTGCCGTCGCTGTCCTGGCTTCTTTTCTGATTGGCCTGCCGACGTTCCGTCTTCGGGGACCTTACTTTGCAATTGCAACAATCGGCGTGACCGAAGCCGTCCGCGTGATCATGAACAATGTGGACTTTACCGGAGGCGCCAGCGGCTATCGCATCATTGAAGATAAGCCCTTTAACCAGACGGAGCATTATTACTCCGCGATTGCCGCAGTCGCGCTGGCATTCATGGTTTCCGTCATCGTAACTAAGAGCAGATTCGGACTGGCTTTGCGCGCCATTAAACAGGATGAAGATGCAGCAGCAGATCTGGGAGTGAATCCCTTCACTTCCAAGCTCTGGGTCCATGCAATTGCTGCCGGACTCACGGGCATTGCCGGCGGAATTTATGCAAGACGCGCAGCATTCTTTTATCCGGGAGATGTTTTTGCATTCCAGACCGGAATTTCCATTCTGCTCATGCCGGTTATTGGCGGTATAGGAACGGTTTGGGGCACGGTAATGGGCGGTGTGGTTTTTGGCATGGTGGAAGAGGAGCTAGTGGTGCATTTTCCCAACTTCCATCTGTTGATTTATGGTTCACTATTAATTGGCATCATTTTGCTGGAGCCTGATGGGCTGCTTGGACTCTTAAGGCGTCTCTTCCGGCTGTTGAGGAGAAAACGTGAAGATTCTGGAAGTTCAGGCGCTGACCAAGTACTTTGGGGGCGTGGCGGCGCTGAAGGACGTAAGCTTTGAAGTCCCGGAAAAACAGATATGCGGTTTTATCGGGCCTAACGGCGCAGGCAAGACAACGCTGTTCAGCCTGATTACCGGCTCTACTCGGCCTTCATCGGGCAGGATCCACTTTCACGGCAAGGATATTACAGGCAAAAGCGCTGCTGCGCTGGTCAAGAAAGGCGTTGCGCGAACACATCAAGTGGTGCGGCCATTTAAGGCGATGACCGTCCTGGAAAACGTGCAGGTGGCGGTCCACTATGGACGCCGTGCTGTGATTCGCACTACACCCGCGCGTGAGCACGCAATGGAAGCACTCAAGCTTGTTGGGCTTGACCATAAAGCAAATGTGCTGGCATCTTCCATTTCACTCGGCCAACAGAAGCGGTTGGAAGTTGCACGCGCACTGGCCACCACGCCGGAGTTGCTTCTGCTGGACGAAATCTGTGGCGGCCTTACAGGATCAGAGACCGGTGCGATGATGGAATTGCTCCATCGCATTCGTGAACAGGGTACAACCATCATGTATGTTGAGCATGATATGAAGGCGATCATGGCTGTCTGCGATCGCATTACAGTGTTGAACTTTGGACAAAAGCTGGCTGAAGGCAAGCCAGAAGAAGTACAGAACGATGCTTCCGTAATTGAGGCATATCTCGGCAAAAACAGCTTTGGAGAAACCAAGAGTGCCTGAACCGCAACCAAATGCCAGCCAACAGGAAATTCTTCTCGCCGCCAAGAATATTGAAGTAAGTTATGGCACGACGCAGGTGCTTTGGGGCGTGAATTTTTCGGTGGCAAAAGGAAAAGTCACCTGCATTATTGGATCGAACGGCGCAGGCAAAACCACCACGCTCAACACTGTGGCGGGCATTCTTGCCATCAAAAAAGGACAGATGGTTTTGAATGGAGAGGACATTACCTCACTCTCCACGCGTGAACGCGTGAAGCGCCGCATCAGCCTTGTGCCGGAAGGACGGCAGCTCTGGCCGGGAATGTCTGTAGAAGAAAACCTTCTGATGGGATGTTTTTTGCCTGCGCTTCGTTCACGCGCTACGCAAGGTCTGGCACGGGTTTATGAACTCTTCCCTATTCTTAAAGAGCGCCGGCACCAGATGGCTGGAACTCTTTCCGGCGGCCAGCAGCAGATGTGCGCGATTGGACGCAGCCTGATGGCAGAACCGCAACTGCTGATGCTGGATGAACCGTCACTTGGCCTTGCTCCCAAGCTTGTGGATGAAATCTTTGAGTTTATCGCCAGTATTGCGCGCCAGGGCGTGACCATTCTTCTGGTCGGACAAAACGTGAATTACACGCTGCAAGTTTCTCATTACGGATATGTCATGGAAACCGGCCGCATCACCCTGGAAGGCCCCACAGAGATGCTCATGAACAACGAGTTCGTGCGCCGCGCTTACCTGGGAATTGCGGAAGAAGCACAGAGCAAATAAATCTGGCTAGCCGGTTTTTCTTTCCGATCTCTCCGGCGACACTTCTGGTGCAGAAGAGATCATATGCAGTTCATACGGCAGAACCAGCACATCCTCAAAATGCCCGTTCGCATGGGACTCGCGAACCTTGTCTTTAAAATACTGCAGCGCTTCATCATGCTTCCGCGTAATTGATTTGCTGCGGCCGCTGTCTTTGTGATCGCACAGAAACAAATACTTGGTGCCGCAGATTGGGCATTGCACGTTTTTGTCCGCTTGAATGTAGCCTTCGTTAATCAAAGAGAGCGCTTTCAGCTTGGAATTCTCATGAACTGCTATGGGGACGTAATAGGGGGCTTTTTTCATGGGATGATCACGCTTTAGTGGAACCAGCATACCTCATAAAAACTGCATAGGCTGAAGTAGTTCGATTTTTAGTGCGAAGACACGCAATCCCTGATTCATCGCGAGCCCGAAACTTAAAAAGCTCTATAGATTGCGCTCTTGATTGAATTCAAACGAGATGTATTGTGAGAATCTTTTAAAAAACTCTGGAAGATGGAATTTTTTGTTCCCTGTTGTTTTATGGGAACGATCGCAATGTTTAATACACCTCACGCAAATCCACATTCGCCGTCGCGCAACAATTGCGACAAGGGCCGCGCCACCGGAAAGCACGGCCCTTATTTTTTGAAGCTGTCTATCAATTTTCAAAAACGCAGACAAGCAAAATCAGAATGAAAACATGTCACTGATATCGTTGCCCAACTGGTTTCTAGCGTTCAATGCAGGTAAATCAAACGTGGATTGAATGAATTTCAGGATTGAGACATCATCCATTTGCGTGTGAGAGATGAAGCCTTTTTTTGCGAAAGGCGAAATTACCATCATCGGCACACGTTGGCCATATCCCTGGGCATCGACTTGAGGCGGTGGAACATGGTCATACCATCCGCCGCTTGAATCCCAAATCACAACGATGGCAGTACTGTTCCAGACAGGATTTCCCTGAATCTGCTTAATGAACCCATCCAGCCATGTGATACCGCTGGTGATGGGGACACCGATCGCAGGATGCATGCTATGCGTGGGACCGGGCTGCACAAACGAAACCGTGGGCAGCTGGCCTGCGCCAAGATCTGTACCAAATTGCGAAAGATCGCGCACTGAAGTGGAAGCATGCGAGTCAGTGAAAAATTGAAAGGGGTTCTCCTGGGCAACATAAGAACCGCAAACTCCAAGACTTTCCTGATACCAAGCCCATGTAAGCCCTTTCGCAGCAAGTTGATCACCTACATGCATATATGTATAACCTGCGCTGGCTTTCACAGCAGTATTGCAGGGTGCAAAGAATGGATCAACCGAGGAAGGATTGTTATTGTCATCAGCCGCGACCAAATAAAGCTGATTGGTTGGAGCGTCGCCCATGACGGAAGGGAAAAAATTGTCTGCCAGAGCAAATTGCTGTGCCCAGCTCCATAAGGTGGTCATTCCCGGCGTTGTGTTGTCATAGTGCCCCATGGAGACAACACCGTTAAAAAGAGCGTATTTATCCATAGCACCTGAATCCCATGTACGCAAAAAATCATTGCGGGCATGAGGCAGGTCTGCTGTGGCAATATCTGTCAGCAATTGCGGCGTAACCGTGGCGCCGCTTGCATCCACTTGTGAAAAACCGGGAACACCAGGAGCGATTCCATTCGCGCCGGGAAAGACTCCAAATAAATTATCGAACGAACGGTTTTGCATGATGACAACAACAACATTTTTGATGACCGCACTTGCTGTTACCGGCGTAGGCGTCGGTGAAGCACCAGGTGTGGGCGTGGGTGATTGCGAGGATGAGGTAGACGAACCTTTAACTCCGCCACAACCAATCATGAGGGCCAGAAATAGTGGGCTCAAAAAAAACAAGCATACTCGTCTCAAAACTCTTACACCTCTTCGTTTTCTTGTTGCTTACAAAGTTGAAACAATTTGGCGTTAACAAAATCGAAACAATTGGTTAACAAATTTGAAACAATTGGCCCCCCTTTAGTTGGCTTCATCCCGCTGGTTTTTGAATTAAAAATGCACCTTAATCCCATAAGATTAAGCTCTTTGTCATCAGAGGGATGCATACGAAGGAATCGCAAATGGGCGCACTCGCAATGATTGCCTTCGTTTGGCTGGACTTATGGCACATAATAAGGGCGAAAAACTCATGCAAGCCTTATTGCAGGACTTCCTATTGTCCTACTGTCCACGGTCCGCCAGGCACGTTTGGCGACCAGCATCTCTGTCGAGAACTTTGCGTTCGTCAACATGGGGTGGCCTGGCACAGATGCTGCTGGCGGGGTTGGTCTTGATCGTCCGCTTGAAAAGCTATCTTGTGTTACGCACTCATCAGCTTGCCTCACAAGCAGCAGGATCCAATGAAACCGGACAGACCATCATCCTGATTGCCCTTTTGTTCGAGTATCTGCTTGAACCTTTTTCATTGCTGCTGGTGTATCTGGCGATAGAAGGTACTGTCCGTTTTGCAGGTGGATTGATCAACGGAGAAATCATTCCCAGCCTGATGGTATCTCTGTTTTTCAAGAGCTCTGAGCTGATCCGCCGAATGAATGCCCGGCGAGAAGAAAGGAGGCTGCCTGCTGATCTGCTGGAATACCTGCCGGAAGGGCGAGTCCAGATTACTTCCGCCCGGGTAAAGACCAGATGGAACGGAAGCATCACGATTGGATTGCATGGGCAGTGGTTTGAAGTGGAAGATGAACGGCCAGGCACGCCGCCGTATCTGGTGGTTTATATTCTGCGTCCTGTCTCGCCAGGAAAAATTTTGCGTGGTTATGAAGAATACGATCTCGCCTCAGTAATCAGTCGCAGCAACTGACACGAAGTAGAAAATATCTTTCTGTTTTTGAAAATTCAGCTCTTCTCTTTTTGACGATACAAGGTACAATCCGAGATTAGAATTCTTCAAACTATGGCGACATCAATTGCTCCGATCGCTCCGGTAGATCCGCCGGTCATCAAAGCCGCCGGTGGCATTCTGCAGCGCAGTACTCCCAGAGGCGAAGAAGTAATGGTGGTTTACCGCAAACGCCACCAGGATTGGACGCTGCCCCGCGGCAAAGTAAAAGATGGTGAATCTTTTCAAGAAGCCGCGATGCGCGAGGTGCAGGAGGAAACCGGCTGCACCTGCAAGATCGGCAATTATCTGGGCACGATCAGCTATTCCAATGATGGCGTGCCTAAAGTCGTCCTCTTCTGGAAGATGACGGTCATTGAAGATAAGGGCAACAAAGACAACGACGAGATTGGCGAAGCCTTATGGTTGCCGGTCACCGCGGCGATTGAAAAGTTATCCTACGCACAGGAAAAGACGCTGCTCTCGCGTATAGGCAGCCTTGCGAAAGAGGCACCGGCGAAGGCGGCGGAGCCGAGATCGATGGAAAGCCTCGCTCCTGTCAGTCATCTGCCATTTACGGATACGAATTCCGCCAAAGGAAGCAATCGTGCCTACACTCGATTGCTGCGTGAGTGCGAAGCATTCCGGGTGGAGCTTGGCTTTTTAGATCGCCGCAATACACATGCCAATAATTCCTGGGCTGCGGCTGCGCATGAGCAGCTGAATAATGTCCAGCGCTCACTGGCAGCTAATGATATTGAAGGTGGCTGGTTCTGCCTGCATGCCGCGCAGCGATATTCGGTTTATGGAATGAACCATATGGAACTGGCAAACCGTGCGCAGGTGTTACGCGAAGAAGCCTTGAAGATCACCTCCTGGCGCGGTGAAGCGATTGAGAATCTGCTAGCGATCGATGGCGGAGTGCTTACAGCGGAGCAGGTAGCAGATGCCATGGCACTGCGCAATGAAGATTCCACCAATCAATACTACAAAACCCGGCTCACGGGCGATCAGCTGCGCATTTTGCTCATCAGCTCCGGAGCAGTTGCTGCAGTGCTGGCGCCAATGATGCTGCTTCCCGGACGCATCCCGATGGTTGCCGCCGTCCTGTTCTTTGGCTTGCTTGGGTCCACGTTCTGTGCAGCGCAAGCGTTAATCTTTGGCCGTGTGGAAACAAGAATCGCCAATCATTTTGTAACCCTTACTCCAGTCCTCTTTGGCGTGGTTGCCGGTCTCGCAGGCTACGGAATTTATGAATACATGTATGCCCTGACTTTTCACAGTGGAGAAAAGCATATCAGCGCAGTTCTGGGGTTGGCATTTTTGTTTGGCTGCCTGGGACAACGTTTGCTGGCGCGCATCGCAACTGGGCGCAAGAGAAAAAAAGTTCGCACATAAGATTCGGTTCCGGTTGCAGCGAATAAGTTTTTCGCTGGAAATCAGTTTTGTTCTTTCAAGTCTTCGGACCAGATATTGAATTCTTCCCTTCCGCAACCCGATGACGCCTCACAACCGTTAGCAAGGCGTCTCGGCCTCTTTGATACCACCATGCTGGTCATGGGCGGAATTGTTGGCTCCGGCATTTTTATCAACCCTTATGTTGTAGCTGGGCAAGTCCACACGCCTGCGCTTGTTCTGGGAGCGTGGATTATTGGCGGACTTTTTGCCCTGACCGCGGCTTTTATCTGGGCTGAGCTGGCCGATCGCATGCCCCAGGTGGGCGGACAATATGCTTACCTGCGCGACTCCTATCATCCTCTGGTCGCTTTCCTGTACGGATGGGTATTGCTGCTGGTAATTCAGACCGGTGGCATGGCAGCAGTCACAGTCACGTTTGCACGTTATTTTCTGGAGCTCACTGGCTGGCACCTTGCAGAGTGGCAGATTGCCGTTGTTACTTTGCTGGTGCTCACGGTGGTGAACTGCCTGGGCGTCCGCGCTGGTAGCACGCTGCAAAGCATGTTGATGGCGATAAAAATTCTGGCGATCGCCCTGCTGGTTGGCGCGGGCGCTTTTCTGATTCATAAAACGATCCCATGGCATCCGCTGGTTGACCAGAAAATCTCTCCTGCGTTTTTGTCTTCCTTTGGCGCTGCTCTGATTCCCGTGGTCTTTGCTTATGGCGGATGGCAGACAGCAAGCTTTGTTGCGGGTGAGATGAAGAATCCGCGCCGAGACCTGCCGCGCGCCCTGGTGCTGGGCGTTGCCGGCGTTGCCCTGCTTTATACGCTGGTGAATTACGTATGTGTGCGAGCTCTAGGCGTTTCGGCACTGGCAGCAACAAAGACGCCGGCATCACAGGTAATGCAGATGGCGATGGGCTCACGGGGCGCGACGATCATTGCGCTGGGCATTGCGGTTTCAACCCTGGGCTTTCTCAGCCAGAGCGTGCTCACCGCGCCGCGCGTTTATTTTGCCATGGCCGAAGACGGCGTATTCTTTCGCCAGCTTGCATGTGTGCATCCGCGTACACGCGTTCCCGCGATTGCGATCATCATGCAAAGCGTATGGACGCTGGTAATCCTGCTCATCGGCAGTTATGACAAGATTTTGAACTATGTTATTTCCGTGGATGCACTCTTCTGGGGAATAACGGCCAGCTGTTTGTTTGTGCTGCGCCGGCGAACCACGCAGCGGAGTCTCTCCAGCATGCCAGGACATCCTTATACGACAGGGATTTTCTGCCTGGTTTGCGCTGCCGTGGTGGCGAACGCCATCTATAAATTTCCTTCACAAACTTTGATTGGCATAGGAATTTTGTTTACAGGCATTCCGGTGTATTACATTTGGAAATGGAAATCACGAGCATGAACAATTCCAGACACAACACATTCTCACCCTACATGGAGTGGGCCAAGCTGCGCTCCGGAGCAAAGTTCAACCTTGCCACCAGCGGCATAGCCAATTTCCCCCTGGCTGAATTAGGCGTCACCATTGACCAGTTGGAAATCAACGGGCCGGATGTTTATGGCTATGCGCCTCTGCTCCATGAGATTGCCAGGCGCTACAAAGTGCCGCAGGAGTCAGTGGTGAGCGCGATTGGAACATCGCTGGCAAACTATCTGGCTTTAGCCGCAACCACTGAAGCCGGCGATGAGATATTGGTGGAACAACCGACTTACGAGCTGCTTCTGAGTACGGCAAAATATCTGGGACTGAATATCAAGCGATTTGTGCGCCGCGCTGAAAACGATTTTGCCATTGATCCCGCCGATGTGGAGAGGAACCTTACACCCCGCACTCGTGCGATTGTCTTATGCAACTTCCATAATCCAACTGGCGCATTCACGCCTGACAGTACTTTGCGTGAAATCGGAGAGCTCGCCCGGAAAGTTGGCGCGTATGTGATTGTTGATGAGGTTTACCGTGAAATGCTCTTTGAAACCGCGCCGGTCAGCTCATTCCATATTGATCCGGAACGGTTCGTGGTTACCACGAGCCTGACTAAAGCCTATGGCCTGAGCGGCGTTCGCTGCGGATGGGTATTAGCCTCGCCAGAGCTGGCGCGACGCATGTACCGCATCAATGATTTCCTTGGCGCTACATTTGCGCATCCTGCCCAGTTGCTCAGCGTGATTGCCTTTCAGAAACTTCCGCAGATCGCCGCTAAAGCCAAAGCCATGCTGGATAAAAATCGCCAAATGCTGCGCGATTTTTTGAAGAGCCGCAATGATCTTGATTATTTCTGGCCAGAGTATGGAACGATCGTTTTTCCGAAGCTCCAACATGGAGACGTGGAGTCCATGTGCAAAATGCTGCGGAGCGATTTTGAAGCCAGCGTGGTTCCCGGCAGTTTTTTTGAAATGCCAGACCGGTTCCGCATGGGAGTGGGAGGCTTTACAGAGTCGGTGCGCGAATCACTGGAACAGTTCGGGCGCGGGCTGGATCACTACCATGCGTCGCTGAAGGTCAGCGCTTAAGTTAGCTGGTCAAAAAATTGCCGAGTCAGCTTTTTTCCACACCCCATTTGCCTGTGCCATGGCATGCGATATAAAGAGCGACAAAGCAATAAATGGCGGCTAGCTCTCCGCCATTCTGAATTGGCAAAGGCCCTCTTGGCTGATGCACCATGAAATAGGCCACTGCCATTTCTCCGCTGGCGATGAATGCGGCCAGTGAGGTGAGAAGGCCGATCAAGATCAAAACGCCGCCAACCAGTTCAATACCTGCGCCTGTCCAACTCAAAACATCGTGTGGTTTGTGGCCGCCGAGCACGCCAAAAATCTTGGTAGCGCCATGGCAGGCAAAGAAAAATCCGAATACAATCCTGAGCGCAGCATAAGCAGTCGGTTCCAGCTTCTTTAAAGCATTCATTTCTGTGGGCCCTTCGTTTTGTAGCTTGCGGTAAAGTTCCAAAATTATAGCAACCTCAATCAGGAGCTACGCATGAAATGGCTGTTGGTTGTCGTCCTTACGCTTGCTGGACTGCTGATACTTATTGTCGTGATTGGCACGCTCCTACCGAAGGAGCATAGTGTCTCACGCACAACGTCTGTGCATGCTTCACCGGAGGCGGTATGGAGCATGATCTCCGGCCCGCCCAACTGGCGGCCCGATGTCTCCAGCTATCAGGAATTGCCACCACAGAACGGACATCGCATGTGGCGTGAAACGGACAAGCACAACCAAACCATTACTTATGAAGCTATGGAATCTACTCCGCCGCGTCGACTGGTAACGCGTATCGCCGATCCGAAACTTCCCTTTGGCGGCACATGGACATATGAAATTACTTCGGCGGGTGAGGGTTCCACTCTTACCATTACTGAAGATGGAGAAGTTTATAACCCAATCTTTCGTTTTGTCTCACGCTTCATCATGGGACAAAGCGCCACGCTGGATGCATACATGAAAGCGCTGCACGCAAAATTGGGAAGCTGAATCCCGATAGTGAGTGGAATTCGATCGCCAATTGCTGGTGCTAAGCAAAAGACCAGCGCTATCTTGCAACGCTGGCCTTTGCTGATTGTTGGTTCCGCTTATTTCTGTTCCGTCGCTGCAGCGGCTGGTGCTTGAGCCTTATTTTCCGCCGGCGACTCTGAGGCTTCACGCATTGCATTCTTAAAGTGGCGAATGCCATCGCCCAGGCCTTTGCCTAAATCACCCAACTTGGATGGACCAAAGAATAAAAGCGCAATAATTAAAATTACAATCAGGTGCATCGGTTGCATTAAACCTTCAAACATTTAGCTCCTCCGTGCCAGATCGCGTCTGGCTTCTGTGTGTTGTCGTGCAGTTTGTTTCTTGATTCTTCCCTTGGCTGCTGCCTTATTGGGGTCAGCATGAAAACAAGTCAACAGAAAGGCGTGTTCAGGTTTCAGCAAGCTGTGGGGGAGGACGCCTGGCCAGAAGGAACGAAATGAATGTGTAAACAGGCGGTCAATATTCGGGTCCACCTGGTTGGTATTGAGGTCATCAGTCATATAGAAACGGAAATAAAACCCTATCGCGTAGCAACGCCGGCAATTCCCACAGCCATTCGGGATTCAGCGTCAGTGCTACGGAATAAAAGCAAGATACCCAGATTAGAAATACGGTTCAATATGACGTTTGTAATCCGCTTTTGAATGCCCCTTTAAGCGGCCGTTCCAGTGATTCTTCCTTAACCTGTTTGTACCCTCGTCATTTTGCAATCCGATGGTTCTAATGCTGCTCTTACCCCTTTAATTTCAACAGATAGGGGCGGAATGCGCTATCGGCTATTCGCCTTAAGTACGGCAACTTTTACAGTATCCGCCGATCTCAAGGCGGGCGATCACAACACTGAAGCTGCACTCGGTGGAAACCGTAGTTTTTAGCTTCTCTAATAAATGACTCTCAAATTCAATCACCTTTCCACAGCGCAGGCAGGTCATGTGCAAATGGTCGCGTCCGGTGCGGCGCTCATAGAAATGGCGCTCCCCCTGGACATGCATCAAGTCCAGCTCGTCAATCAGACCCTGCCGTTTCAGCAATCCCAGTGTGCGATACACGGTGACCCGGTCAATTTCGGGATCAATCTTGCGCGCCTTGCGCAGGATCTGGCTGGCATCGAGATGCTGTTTTGCAGTCTCCATAATGCTGAGGATGGCGCGGCGCTGGCGGGTGAGGCGAATGCCGCGCTCCATGAGCTTGGACTGCAGAAAACCCGGCGATTCTGTTTGTGGCAAAGGCATCTGCGCTCAACTCCTTTTATCGGCTGCTGCATTTGCATCTAATTGCAACTGACTTGCAACAGAATTTAATAGCTTCTATTGACAACGGTTATGGCACTCAGTTTGAATAATGAATGTTCCCTATTCAGTTGCAACTAAGTTGCATCTGCCTCGTAGCGAACGTTCTCTCAAGTTCTTTCCTTGACCCTGGAGATGCTTTGATGATGTTGATTCTACCGTCCACAGCTCTCGCTGACAATATTGAAATTGAATTTCAAATTCATTTTCAATACCCTGCTCCCCGTGTGCTCTCTGGACAGGAACAGGAGACTCCCTATGCAATGTAGCGTATGCCCTTTTGGCCATGTTTGCCTTCGCTGGGGCCGTTCTGTGAGCCTGCATCTGGACCGTGCGGAGCTTTCCTGTGCACTGGAATGCCTGAAAGAAGTGCTGGAGAAGCCACGTTGCGGCTTTTCTCTTGGGCCGGGATCGTTTTGCGCCAGCCACGCAGCCGATGGCTTTTACTATCTGGTATGCCGCGAGCGCGTCACGCTACGGCTCTCAGAGATGGAGGCCCGCAATATGCATACTGTGCTTAGCTCCGCCCGCAATATGATCGATCAATCACAGGCTACAGCCCAACAGATTATGTGAGGTTATTGCAGACAAGGATTGCGGGGGCAACTGGGCAGAAGAATCCGTTGCAAGAAAACCGGTAATGGAACTGCGGAAGAACGATTTTTAATCAGCAGCCGCGTACCGCGATACCACGTGCATTTCACCGCAAACCTGGCAAAATCTCTGATGCCGGTGAAAAGCTTCATCAGCCTCTCTATGGCATTCGCCTAATTCTTCAATCTGCTTCATGTCCTGGTCGTTCTTTTTCGTGTTCGCAAAAAACTGAAACAATTGCGCTTTGAACACGTCATCGGCCATTGACGCTTTTGAAAAAAGCTCTTTCCCACGCAAACATAATTCTTGGGGCATGGGCATGATTTTCCCGCCGACGGAAACTGAAGTCCAGAGGCTTTACAGGCTTTTTACAAGGCGTAAAGAAAATTTACGTTTCTGATAATGGGCCGCAGGGGACCTATCTTCAGGCGACAAACTTATAGCCCAAGCCAGGCACGGTGACGATCAACGCCGGCTGTTTAGGATCCTTCTCCAGCTTCTGGCGTAAGCTGCCCACGTGCACGTCAACAGTGCGGGTGAATGTATCTTCGTTGTAACCCCAGACTTCCTTGAGCAGGACTTCGCGTGAAAGGGTGGTGCCGGGGTTCTGCGCGAAATAACGCAGCAGACGAAATTCGCGCGCGGAGAGCTGAACGTTTTTGCTGTTACGGGAAACAGTGGTGCCTTTCAGGTCAATGCGGAGCGGCCCGAATTGCAAGATCTCAGCTTCTTTGGGTTGCACGGCGCCGCGACGGATATGCGCTTCAATGCGCGCCAGCAGTTCCAATACTTCAAACGGCTTGGTGAGATAGTCATCCGCGCCGATCTTCAGACCTAGAACTTTGTCCACCAGCTGGCCGCGCGCTGTGAGCATGATGACGGGCGTGATGATTCCTTCCTTGCGAATGTCACGGCAAACGTCAAAGCCATTCTTTTTCGGCAGCATCACGTCCAGAACGATCAAATCGTAAGCATTGGTAACAGCCTTTCGCAGCCCTTCTTCGCCATCCGCTGCGGTGTCCAGAGCATAGCCCTCAGCCTTGAGACGGTCTGAGAGCGTCATCCTGAGATCTTCCTCGTCTTCTATGAGCAAAATGTGTTCAGTCATGAAGAAAAGCCTGGCTCCGCTCCGGCAGGCTTGTTGGCCGCACCCTCGGTTTCTTTTACTTTTCGTTCATGCATCACAGGAAGATGAATGGTAAAAGCGCTTCCCTTGCCGAGTTCACTTTGCGCGGTGAGCCGGCCGTCCATGGCTTCAACAATCGTGCGCGACAACGGCAATCCTAAACCAGTACCGTGAATGCCAGAGGCGTTCACCGCGGGGCTCCGGTAGAACGGCTCAAAAATATGTTTGATCTCATCTTTGCTGATGCCGATGCCCCGGTCTTCCACCACCAGCTCAATTGCATCGGTCCGATCTTTACTTTTCACAGGCCGAGCTGAAACGCGAAGCCAGTGGCTCTCTCCACCGTATTTCACGGCGTTAATAATGAGGTTCTGCAAGCTCCGTACCAGCGCCGTAAAGTCTGCGTTTACCATGGGCAATCCTGGCTCAACCAGCCGTTCTACGGTGAACCCTGCCGCTGCCACCGTTCCGCTTGTGCCCTCCAGCGCGGCATCCACGATCTCAGCGACGTTCACCGGTCCCAGACCGTATCGCCGTCCCGACTTTTGCGACGAAGCAAACAGCAGCACCTGTTCCACCAGTTGGGTCAGCTGCCGAGTTTGCTTCACGATCGAATTGCCATAGCGCACCAGTTGCTGCTTATCTTCTATAACACCGTGGGCCAGATTTTCTCCCGCTGATGAGATCACTGCCAGTGGCGTACGCAGCTCATGCGAGATGCCTGCGACAAACTCCATCTGCAATCGCGCAAGCCTTCGTGCCCGGCTGTTGGCCATCAGGATCAACCCCATGGTCACGGCCAAAACACCGAGAACGCCAAAGCTCGCAAGCAAGTTGCGACGGCGCAATGCGCTGACTGCAGCTTCCACCGAACCGCTCTTGTGCTTTACCGCGATCTGCCAGGTGCCGCGAGTATCGGCATATTGCAACGGCTCAAATCTTGGTGTTCGCTCCGCGGGAGCGCCGCCACGCCTGTCATTGGCCTGCGCCTGCGGGCCACGGTCGCCTCGTTGCGGGACGGAGAAGAATTCGAGCCCCATATCCGGTGGACCACCACGTCCGAAAAGCGGCCCGAGCAGATTCAGTGTCGCGTCGACTTGTGCATTGATGTCATCACCAAATCCGGTATCCGATGAATATAAAACGCGGAGATTTTCCTTGCTGGCATCACGCACGGCCACGCGATATTCCATGCCTGAAGAGCCGTTGAAATATTTCTGCGCCAGCTCAGGAAAAATCTCTTTTGCCAGCACATTTGGGCTCAGCTGAATGATGAGCCAAGTTACGCCTGCAGAAGGCTCGCCTTGTGGTCCACGACGCCGAACCGGATAGGCGAGCGCGGGCACTGATTGATCGATGGCCCAGGGCAAGAGCGCATCCATCATGCGCCCACGGATTGCATTTCTGCGGCGCTCCATGCCTTGGTCGTTGCCAAAGTTCCGCATCCCGCCAAATTCCTGGCGACGATGGCCTTCATGCCGCATGTTGTGGTGTTCTTCCTCACCAGACGGAGGGCGATACGCCATGGTTATTTCCTGCAGGCGTTTCTGCATCTGGTCAAACTGGGCGGGCCATGCCATGCGCTCAAACTGATCGCTGAGCGGATCAAACCGCAACGGCTGTCCTTTGATGGGATCTTCCCAGAGATAAATATGTGAAACCAGGTTGGGATGCGCTGAGGTCTGCTGCCAGTGATGAAATTGCTCCTTCAATTCAGCGGGCTTGATTGTGCTGGAACCATCCACGACAGAGCGGATCTCCAAGGCCACGGCGCCCAATTCGCGGGAAAAATCCTGCCGAAAACCCAGCAGCGATGTATGCAGACTCGATTCCATCTGCGTGCGCGTGGCCTCACTCAGTTGTCCACTCCAGCGATACTGCAGAATGGCCAGCCCAATCAGCACCGCTGCCAATGTGGGCACAACAATCCATTGCAATAACCGCTCTTTTATCTGTGGCCTTGTCATGATTTCAAATCTGGGAGATGCCGGATACGCTTCGGATGGAGAACATCTGCCCGTAGCTAATTATAGTGTCGGTACGTCGAATCCCTTTCGTTTAATCTGCTATATGCGAACGGGGATTCTGGCGCCGCGTAACGGCCTTTGCAACAGCGTGCTGAGCTCCTTCAGGAATTTTGGTTTGTAAATCACAGCGCTGGCGCCGCATCCTGAGCACGCCGCCTTAAACTGCGGGCTCGTATCCATCGACATCAAGATGATGCTCGTTTGCGGCTGCAACTGTGAGAGCAGGAGCGCCGTCCGCAGACCGCTCATTCCCGGCATGTCCGCATCCATCAGGACCAGGTCCGGTTTGAGTTCCAGCATGGCATCAATGGCTTTCGCGCCGCTCTCAACCCTGGCCAACACATCAACCAGCTGATGATGTTCCAGAAGAGCACAGATAGCATGGAGGATTGTGTTCGAGTCATCCACCACCAAAGCACGCTTTCTTGCAACAGGCGATGTCACTTTGCCTGGGATGGCATTTACGGCAACTGCAGCTAGCGACATGGGGGCACCTTCACTTTCTTCAAGTCTAGCCAGAACTGTGTGAAGACGGGGTAAATCCCCGGCCAAGTCAATGTAAAGTTCCTGTAAAGGTTCTTGCCGACGAACGATTGGAACTAGAGAAGCAGGCAGGCTTGGAATCCCAGGAGAACGCTGCCCTGCCTGCCCCTCTAGAGGACTGGAGCTTTTTTAGAAAGCCCCCGGTGGCGGTCCATCAGGCCCACCCGGACCTCCCATTCCACCGTGTCCGTGTCTGCCGCCGTGCCAATGATGGTTCTGCTTCATTGCATTCATCTTTGTCTGTTGCTCTGGAGTCAGGGTCTGGAAGAACGCAGCTTCAGCTTTGGCATGAGCGGCCATCATCTGGCCTGACATGCCGGCAATGTTATTGGAAAGCTGGTCGATTGAAGCTGTGTCATTCTTCTGGATTGCCGTCTGCAGGTTCTGGTGCGCAGTGCGCATCTGGTCATGGAGTGCTTTCCCGTTGTTCGCGGCCTCAGTAAAAATGGTGGTGGCCTGCTGTTGCTGCTGCGGCGTTAACGAAAGCTGTTTTGTCAGGAAGTTCACGCGATGCTGCACCATTTGGGCAGGATCGGGCGGATTTCCATGTTGTGCCATGGCAACTACGCTGGCCAGGGCAAGAAATGCAGCTACTTTCAAAAGGGTGTTTTTCATTGAGTCGTCTTCTCCGGACTGTCTTTCAATTGAGTTTTAGAATCTATGTATAAAGCTGAAAATGAAACATCTCTTATGCCTGCGAATAATTAAGCCGCTGTATGACTGAGTTAAATTCCTGCCGGAAGTTTTCTTTATGAACAAAATCAAACGCGCCTGATTCCTCACACGCCTCCAGCAGTTCAGGCGTATTTTCCGTGGACATGAGCACAATCCGCGCGACCGGGAATCTGCGGGTAAAGAACCATGCCAAGGTCAGTCCATCGAGATAAGGCATGTGCACATCCATCAGTACAAGATCGGGCTGTAGCTTTAATACAGTCTCAATCGCCTCGCCTCCCTTGCTTGCTCGCGCTACCACGTCAATTTGCGAATCGAGTTCCAGGAGTTCGCATGTGACTTCCAAAAACGTTGGCGAATCATCCACTACAACTGTCCTGATTCGTTTAGCGCTGGTCTCCATTGTTGCCGGTAAACTTCCTTGATTGGGAAAACTAACCTGGGTCTGGGCTGCCATCCGTGTCACCGCCATGTTGAGATTTGATGTTCTTATCTGAACATGTTTTCCCTCTATCGCGGGTAAAATGGCTGGCAGAGCGATGTAAAGACGTTGTAAATGCGAGACTTGCGGTGGGAAAATGCAGGGATGAGAGGCCTGCTAGACCTCTAAAGCATTGCGCAAAGCGCGGTTAAGCTCTGTCATTTTAGGAATGGGCAGTTGAGATACATAGTGCGAAAGTTCGGTTTTGCGCAAGCTGATCAGGTTGTCACACATGATCCAACTGTCATGCTTTAAGCCTTGCTCTTGTCCAACTACTACCTGGGTGGAAAGCCCTTGCCCGTTAGAAAATACCGGAGCACAAACAACCGTGGAAAACTTTGAATCAATCAGGGCCTGACGGCTGACAACAACAAAAAAGCGATACTCTTTAGCATCGCCTCCCGGCTTATGCACACGATATATTTCTCCACGCTTCATGATGGATGGTCTCTCTTATTCATCTGCCGCCTGATAGTCCAGGACGTCAGCGGCTTCCAGATTTAATTTTTCTGCTGCATCATTCAAAAGCGCCAGGTCTTTCTGCTGCTCCGCCCTGATTGCCCGGTCCCGCAGATAGCGTCGCAGAACACGTTCGATCAAAGCTGAACGCGAATATCTGGTCCCCGCCACTTTGTCAATTCCCGCAAGAACATCGGTAGAAAGCGTGATGGAAGTCTTCTCTTTCATAGGATGATTATACTCTGATTTATCCTACTAAAGTAGTATTCCTCTGGTGATCGCCTTACTGGAGGATTTTCCCACGTAGCCAAGGCGAATTTGGCTCTTCTATGGATTGGACTTTCGTTCATTTGTAAATACATAAAGGCGGGTGTTAACATCGCTTAACTTGTGGAGGTCTTCTGATGTCGGATAGAGATAACAGCAGCAGTTTCCTGTGGTTCCTGGCCGGACTTGGTTTCGGCGCACTGGTGGGCGTGCTTTATGCTCCGCGTTCCGGACGCGAAACCCGCGATGCCATTAAGAGTTCAGCCAATGAAGGCGCGGAATATCTGAAAACCCGCAGCCGCGATGCCCGTGAAACCGTGAGCCAGTGGGTGGACCGCGGCAAGGACGTGGTAAACCAGAAAAAAGACCAGCTTAACTCCGCCATCGATGCCAGCCGTCAGGCTTATCGTGAAGCCACGTCGGAGATTAAGAAAGGCTGACCTCAAGCAAGGCTAACTAAGGAGCTCCGCGAAACGTGGACAACACCCTTATCACTATATTCGTGGTCGTAGCCGCGGTTGCTATTGTGGTGCAAATGGCGATCCTGTTTGCTCTTTACAAGGCGCTGCGGCAGACCTCATCCCGCATGGAAGGCATTGCTGGACGCCTGGAACAGCAGGCCCTGCCAGTGCTGGCCACGGCGAATGCAATTCTTGACGATGCCAAGCCCAAGCTGGCAGAGATCACAACGAACCTGGCTGAAGCATCGGCAGCGGTCCGCACTCATGCGGACAATATAGGTTCGGCGACCAGCGAAATTGCCGAGCGTGCGCGTATGCAGGCCGCGCGACTGGATGAGCTCATCATCAACGCCTCAAATAAAGTTGAAGCTACCTCTGAACTTCTGCAAAGCAAGGTCTTATCTCCCATGCGGCGCGTCCGCTCGATCGTTACAGCCCTGAATGCGGGTCTCGCGTTCTTTAAGGCGAGCCGGTCGCGTTATAGAAACACTGAGAGCGTGGAAGATGAAGAGATGTTTATTTGATTTGACCCGATCACAGTTGATCACCATTTCCGTTTCTTAGCATTTCCAAAATCCCAACCCGCAACAACCCTCATTGCCTCTTGCTGTGGCGATAAAAAGGGATATATTACATCGCATTCAAAAAAATCTATCCTTGAAAATGGATGAGAAACAGAATGGCTTATTCCCCATTGTGCCTAGCTGGTTTGTGACCCTCTGCCTGCGAGAAACCGGGCTGAGCTAGAAAATTCAGCTAGAACAGGAAATGGCAACCCCGGGGTTGAATAGAGTTAAGTCTATATTTTTCGGGGTTGAAGGGTTGGGGGGTAGGTAGCTATTTCGAAGCGGCTTGTGACCCTCTGCTGATATGGAGGTCCCTCGACTCCGCTCGGGATTTCGCCTGCGGGCTCCGACGCCCGCAAGACGGCTCAAGTTGAAGGGTTGGGGGGTAGGTAGCTATTTCGAGGTGGCTTGTGACCCTCTGCCGATTGCGTGATGGTAATGATGCGCGACAAAAAAAGCCCGCCGTTTTTAGCGGCGGGCCGAGTGAAACAGGCGCAAGAGACTCTGTTTAGAAGCGGAATGTTCCGCCAAAGAGGATGCGACGATTGCCCAGCGCACTGCCGGTGTTGGTAAGGCTTGGATTGCCAAAACCTTCACCCTGCAATGTCAGTCCCGCATCTTCAATGATCGGATCAACGCTTTGATAGTTGGCATGGTTGAAAACATTCAGCATGGTCGAGCGAAACTCAAAGGAAGCAGTTTCGCCGAGCTTTACGCTCTTGGTCACGCTGAAGTTTGCGATGTTGGTCAGCGCATCCTGTGACAGGTTGCGGGCTGCGCCAAACGGAGTGCCAAAGATCGACTGTGCCGTAGCCGCGTTGATGATGTAACGCACGTCACTCTGGCTGACTTTGACCACCTGGCCGTTGTTGAGTGCATTCACGCTGACCAGCTGTGTAGCGGGAAGGTTGTTGATTCCCGCGTCGCCGGCGTAGATGCCCGCCGTGCCTGCCGGAGCGCTGAGGCTTCCGACAAAAGGCCGGGCAACATCAGCGTTGGCAAAGGCAAGAACAAAGGCTGCGTCATAGTAGTCAGCTGCCGCGGAGCTCAGAGCTTCCGCGCCGGCCTGGACCGGTGTATAACGCTGGCCGCTTGCAACAACGTAGCTGCCTGAGAGCGACCATCCACCGAAGGCGTGGCCAAGCCAGCCGCGCTGATCGCGGAAGAATGGCAGCTGCTCGGTGAGCATGGTAGTCCACTGGTTCGGATAGTCGAGACCGGAGTAAGAGTATTCGCCGCTGCCGGTATCGAGCGGGTTCTGCGCGTACGCCATGGTGTTGCCCGCAGCAAACGTGGAGAAGACTTCGCTTACATTGTCCAACGTTTTGCTGTAGGTATAACCGGTGCGCAGGCTGAGCTGGTGGAACAGGTTGTTGGCACGATATTCCAGTTGCAGCGCGTTGTAATTGGAGAAGCCGCCGTTGGTACGCTCCTGAACCACGCCTTCATTGCAATTCTCGCGACCGAGAGCAGCAGGAACCGCAGGATTGGTGCAGGGCGTTACTCCGGCAGGAATGAGGTTCGGGAACGCAGTAGCAAGGTCTGCGATCTCTGGATTGCCGTTAACTGACTGGAAGAGATCAGCGGCGTGATTGCCAACATAGCGGGCTTCCACGGCTGAGTTCTTCGTGAGCTGGCGTTCAATACCCAGCGACCAGGTATGCACGCGATCCGGACCAAAGTCCGGCGCGAGCGTGGTCTGGTTGAAGTTGCGCGGATCGAGCGTTCCCGGAGTCAACGCTGATGCAAGCGATGCGCGAACGTTGGGGCCGGTTGGAACGGAAGGCAATCCGTACTGCGGTAAGCCTGCAGGATTGGAGAGCGTCTGCAGGAAGACCATTGGCGCTGAGCCGGCAACTGCGGTGTAAATGTTATAGAACGGCGGATCATACAGCATGCGATAGCCGCCACGGATGACGGTGCGACCGTTACCGGTGATGGAGCCGCCCCACTGCGGAGAGTAGGCAAAGCCGATGCTGGGACCAAAGCTGTCTTTCACGGAGTTGAGCCGTGGCACCGTGCGCACGGAAAGCGGAAGCGCCGGGCTGAATAATGGATTGATGCCACTTTCATTCTGCATGCTCAGATCGTTGAACAGATTGGCTGGCTGGCCGTAATAGGACCAGGTCAAGCCAAGGTTCAGAGTGAGGTTGGTGCGAAGCTTCCAGTCGTCGCCCGCATACAGGAACGTGTCGTACTCGCGGAAGTCCAGCAGCGGATTGCCCTGGGCAATGCGGATACGGTTCGGTGCATTGTCTGCAAACTGGCTCCAGTCACTGAAGCGGTAGTTTCCGTTCAGATAGGTGAGCGCGGTGTTGGGCGAGCGTTGATAAGTGAAGTTAGCGCCGGCTTTCAACTGGTGGCGTTCCATCAGGTGGTTCCAGTTGTCTTGCGCCTGCCATGTGTTCACAATGCGTCCCTGCGGGAACATGGCTTCAGGTCCAAAGCCGAGTAAGGTTGGATCCTGGAAGCTGATGCGGGTCATGGCATCACTGATGTTGCCAGGACCGGGCAGGAAAGGATTGTCTACGTTGTTGCCGCCAAAAGCGACATTCACGCGATCAAATGCAAGACGGCCTTCGTTCACGGTGTTGCTCTCGAAGGTATGAGTCCAGCTGAGCAGGATGGCCTGGCTCAGCGCCGGAGCATTGATTACATCGCCTGTGGCGCCGTCGCCCGGAATTGGCTCAAGGTTGAACTGGTTGCTGCGATTGAAAATGTAGCGAGCATTCACTGTATCGTTGGTGAACTGAGCATCAGAGCGCAGTATCCAGTTGAAGACGTGTTGAGGAGTGCTGAGCGTACGGGAAAGTCCCGCAGCCTGCACCGCCGCACCGCAACCGTTTACGTTGATGGTGGTCAGCGTGGCCGGATCGGGCGTTGGATTGCCCGCCGAGATTCCATACGGGCCGTAAGCGGAGAGCGCTGCTACGCTGCTGCTGTTGGGGAAGCAGCCGGCAAGGGTCTGCAGTCCCGTGGGCGTTGGTGTAAGCAACTGCGTGCTGTAGACGCTGCTTTGCGAAAGGATTTCCTGGCTGAAGCCGCCGAAGACGAAGAGCTTGTTCTTCACGATGGCGCCGCCAGCCGTTCCTCCGCCAAATTCATCGTTGGCGCGCGGAACAGAATTGAGGTCCTGAAATTGGGTCTGGAAATTGTTGCGCGTGTTGAGCACAGAGTTGTTTTCCGTGCCATAGACGCTGCCGTGCCATGCGTTGGCGCCGGATTTAGTAATCACATTCACCACTGAGCCGGCATTGCGGCCATATTCGGGACCAAACTGGTCTGTAACAACTACGTACTCGCTGATGAACTCAGAATCGCCGATCAGCAAGGAGGGACCGCCGACATGATTGTCATTGTTGTTCTGTCCATCGATCTGCTGGTCATTGTTGCGGCCGCGAAGGCCGTTGACGGAAAGTCCGGTGCCACCGTTGGTGTCAGACATATTGTTGTCACGCGCGGAGCTTACGCCGGGGAAAAATATGGCAAGGTTGTCGAGACCTTCATTCTCACGAATGCCGGGAATGGTGGAAATCTGCGATGAAGAAAAACTATTGGTGACTTGCGCTTGCGAGCTGGTGATAAGCGGCGCAACAGCGGTCACATCGACAGTGACAGTGACTTCACCGAGTTGAACTTTGATGTCGCCGAGGTCGCTGTCCTGACCGGCGGTTACTACAACGCCTTTCTGGACAGCTGTCTTAAACTCTGGAGCAGAAATTTCCACGCTGTATTCGCCAACGGGAAGGAGGTTTAGACGAAACAGTCCAGCATCGTCAGTGGTGGTGGAGAAGACAGCAGCCGTACCAGTGTTTTTTGCGTGCACAGATGCGTGGGCGACAATGGCGCCGGTGTTATCTTCCGCAATGCCTGAGATCGATCCTTTCAGGACCTGCGCTGACATTGGCGCAGCCAGAAATAATGCAAGGCTCGCCGTACATATGAGTTTGAATAATTTTGAAAACATCCCTTGTCCTCTACTAACCAATGCGCGCTAAAGCAATTTTGAATTTGTATATAAGCCGCGCAAAATGCAGGTTAGCTGAGGGTTAATGCAAGTGGAGAGCCATTCAAAGAAACAAAAATGAGCAGGTATTTTTGTCACAGAGCATTGCGTGAGAAATAAAAATCAGCAGTACTTTTGAAATGCGCTTGTGTCCGCTCACAACTCTTGTTGAGTACAAGAGAATGGAAATTGTTACGGTGATCGATCAGATATCCTGCAGGTGGATGTAATCAGGACAGATGTTTCTGTCTGGATTCTGGATTTCGGACGTACAGAAGCTGGACTGTTCTGCACAATTGAGAGAAAAAAGCGCAGCCCAGAATTGTTGATGATCATCCGCGGACTGCTAAAAATCTTTGCGATATCTGCCGTTTAGTCCAAAGCCGCCGTTCTGATCACGCGTGCCGGTGACAGACCATTTTGGATTCAACTTGTATTCGATCTGCACTGCCTGATGCTGCGTAGAGGTAACGTCCGTGGCGAATGTGACCAGAAGGTTGCTGCTCACGCGCTGCTGAATGGCAACACGAGCGCCGGTATTCTGACCGTTATCAGAACCGATGCCGGGATCAATTTGCAGCTGTGAGACTCCGGCTAGTTTGGCGATTTTGCCGCTTACCTGGCTGCTGATGCCAGAGGCCAGCAGTGATTCCGCTCCGAGCGTACTGGTTGGGCTTGGCCCGGTTGTGGGAGCTTCAGTGGTCTGGCCGCGGGCAATCAGATTAATGATGTCCACCGGAGGCAAAGCTGGATCAGAGGTATAAGTGGTCTGCAAGCGATCCACAGGACCGCTCAATCCCATGGTGATGTTGTATTCGTTGATGGTAGCTTTCAACTGCAGATTCACCACGGGTTCCGTGTGTACCGGGTTGAGGAAATCGATAGTTCCCTGCTGAATCTCATAGCGATTGCTGGCGAGGAAAAATTCGCCGCCAGTAAGGTTGGTGTGGCCAAGAATCACGGGAGAAGCGGCAGTGCCGACGATGCGCAGATTAGCGTCACCACGAATGCTTACCTGGCTGCTCACCAGATTCATCTCATTGGTCGACTGCACGGCGATGTTCAGCTTCATGGTCTGCATAAAGGAGCCAGGTGTGCCGCTATCAGATGATTCTCCGCTGAACTGGCTGATGAAAGTACTCATGTCAAAGTCGGGCGTGAAGGAGACACGTCCAATCTTGACCTGGCCGCTCACCAGGGATGCCTGTGTGTCTCCGGTAAGCGCCAGATTGGAGTTGAGTATGGCGCGCACACCATCGGGATAGCGAATGCGAACGTTGTTGGCTCCCAAGCCCAGATGGAACTGCATGGAAGGCCGGTAAGCCACGGCGCCGGTAGCATTGATGGTGCCGCCACCAACCTGCCCTGTGAAGCTGGAAATTTCCAGCCGTGTCTGCGTTACGTTGATGACTCCGTTGGCATTCTCCAGGCCCAGTGGAGCATCGAGCATGCGGAGGTTGGCGTCCACGACTTTGACCTGGCCGTTGATGTTTGCATTGGCGCGGCGGGAATCAATATCGAATTGGATCTGGCCTGAGCTTTTCAGGTCAGGCACAAAGAGCTGGGCGATTTGCAGATCGACATTGCCCTTAATCAGGAATGACGCCGCATTTGTGTTGGACACGGGCACAACTGCCTGCGCATCAATCGTGGTGCCGGTGCCGCGAATAGAAGCTGGCTGCAGAGTGGCTGTGCCGTTCTGGTAGTCGACACGGATCGCCTTCTGTGACGCAAGCTGAAATTGCTTGTAATTAAGGTTGAAGTTCGGAACTTCAAGATGGGCTTCGACCCGTTCCTTGTTTGCCAGCGGGCCGCGCACGGTAGCGTGCATTTCGGTCTGTCCGGAAACGTCAGTCGCCTGTGCAGGAGCATAAATAGCCATGAGCGGCTGGAAATCAATCTTGCCGGTATCAAGGCGCACGTCAGCCATATAAGGAGCTTCAATACCAACAGTGCCATGCGCTTTGATAGAGGTCTTGGCTACATCAGAATCAAGGGCGATGGTGGCCACATGATTTTGTACCGTAGTCTGCAGCTTGATTCCCTGAATTGCCTGCTGCTTCATCTGCAGTTGCGGGATTTCAAGCGTGGCCTCCAGTTGCGGATCTTTGATGGTTCCTTGTCCGTTAACGTTGAGGTTCAGGCCGCCGTTGATCTGCATATTGCGTGCCTGCACGGTTTGGAGTTTTTCCAGACGCAGATTTTGTGTCTGCACCTTGGCGCGGTATCCCTGATTTTTGGGGAAGTAATCGAGGTCGGCATGCGTTGTGCCGGCCGGCATCTGAATGGTGAGGTTCGCATTGACGGTATTGCCGTCACCCTTGAACTTTACGTCCAGGTTTTGGATCGGCTCGTTGGAAACTTTTGCTTTGGTAATCGTGATGTTTCCCTGCCCTATGGGATTCAGCTGCGATCCATGCACTGAGATGTTCAAGGCCAATGTGCCTTCAGCAGGGAACGTCTGGTTCGCCAGCTTTTCAAGATCGGCGATGGAAAGCTGCGACGCGGAAAGATTTGCTGTTACAGGACTGGACGGAGTATAGGCCCACTTATTTAATTTTGCCTGTGCGCTGAAGTTGAGATGGCCTTGCGGAACGGCTTCAAGATCGCCATTGCTTACCGTTACCTGTGAAGGATTTGCGGTGAAGCCAGCCCGTAGAACCTTCCATGAACTGCCTTTCACGCGAAGATTGCGAGCATCGAGCTGTCCGTTAATTTGCGGAGCGTTCAATGTGCCGCTTACGTTGGCATTCAAGTTGGCAGTGCCGTAAAGGCCAAGTTGCTGTTGCGGCTTGCCAGCAGTGGGGGTTTGCAAAGCTGCGGCAAGTAGCTCAAGCTCATGCAGATCATTGGAGCGCAGCGCAACCTGCAATTGCGAGCGATCACTGATTTTGCCGTTCAGGTTGAGCGTGGTTTGCGGCGTGCGAATGTAGCTTTGCGTAAGAGCAAGCTGTTTGCCGGCGGCGGCGTAGTCGGCATGGATCACGCCATCGAGTGGTGTTGCGTGGCCGTCGCCAAGACTGGCTTTGATGGTGGCGTCACTATGTGCGGTAAGGTTGTCGAGCGTCTTGTGCCATTGCGCAGTGGCGTCTGCGCTCATACGGCCGCTGAGATGCGCTTGCTTCATTGAAGCAGTGTGCGTGGCGGTCTGGGCTTGATCGATGGAAAGGTCTTTGAATGAGGCTTGTACGCGAGCATCCGATGCTCCGGCAATGTCCCTGATTTTTGCATTGCCGCTCAACGTGCCGCCAAGAATGTGCGCGCGAAGGTCACTGACTTCAGCATTACCGCCGGTAAGCTGGTAGCGCGCAAAAAGATCACGGACTTCAGTTTGTAACGACGGCGTCTTCACCGCCAGCCCAGTGCTGCTGACGTTGCCGACGACCGAAACTGTTTGCAACATCGGCTTGTTGGGATCGGCCTGATACTTTACCTGCCCTGTGAGTTGGACCGTTCCGTTGGGGATCGTGGGGTTCTTCAGGATTTTCTGGAACTCGCCGGTCACCAGAGCAGCTTCATAGCTGCCTTCCGCCTGCATATTAGGCGAAGTATAGTTGTTGACCGTGGCGTTCAAAGAGACGCGCGACTTGCCTGCGTTGAGTTCCAGCTTATCGAGAGTAAAGGTCTGCGGGGTAACGCCGAACCTGGCCAGGAAGGTATGTTCGACCGGTGCATATTCGCCATAGACAATTCGTCCGTCGTTGTAGCCAAGTTCACCGGAATATTTGTTCTGCGATGGATCGTAATTGGCGTTAACGGTGAGAGCATGCAGGTCGGCTTCAAGCGGCGTCTTCTGGTCGTTGTAATAAATTTCGCCCTGATTGAGGCGCAGTTCGCGGATCGCCAGATCAAAGACGTTTGTATTACTGCTGCTGGTGCTGGGCTTGGGAGGCTTAGGCAGATTATTCTCACCGGCTTTATTCACTGCCATGCGAACGATTGGACGATCAACAATAATGTCGCGGACGTGCCATTTCTGGCGCAGGATGGAATCAATGGTCAACCCGACGCGTAAGTGGTCCACCTGCAACAGGGGCTTGTTGGGATCACCTTCAGTGCCGTGCACAACCACGTTGTAGAGGTCCAGGCTCAACGTGGAGAGACTCAGATTGAAATCGCGGACTTCGAGGCGTGCTCCGGTTGATTCCTCGATGCTGCGCTCCGCCTTCGCCAAAAGGCTGCGATGAAAACTCTCATTATGCAGCAGCACCATCAGCGTGATTCCCAATGCGGCAATCAGCACGACAATTGCCGCTCCGACCCATAGCGCGATTTTTTTCCACTTCTTCACGACTTCACCATTTCCAAGAAAACTAAAATCCAAGCAATCAAAACGCCTGGCCCAGCGTAATAAACAGCTGGTATGACTTGATTCCAGGCGGAGGATTCAGCAGATAACCTATATCCAATCGCACTGGGCCGATCGGCGTCTTATAGCGGACGCCGCCGCCAACCGTGTGCGAGAAATCAGTAAATGTATTGTTTAAACGGACGCTGGTGTAAACGTTGCCCCCGTCATAAAATGCCGCGCCGCCCAACGCGCCGCCCACCAGCGGCATGGAAATTCCCAGCGGAAAACGCAGCTCAGTATTCAGGATGACCAGTTCATTGCCACCAACTGGCACGCTGATGGTTTCACCGCAGGTAGGATCATCCGTGGGGCAAACCGACACCACGCGCTGCGGGCCGGCTCCATTCAGGCTGTAGCCGCGCAAAGTGCTTCCGCCTCCGGAGAAGAAAGCCTCGCTGATGGGAATATGTGCGCCATTCAAAGCGTGCTCAACTCCCACGCGCAAACTGTTGGCCCAGACCAGGGAAGAATCACTGGTCAGCGAGCGGTAGTAAGCCACCTGTCCAAGGACGCGGGTGAAATCCGTGTTTGATCCCAGAAACTTCGGGATCGCTGCAAGCTCAAAGCTTTGATAAATGCCTTTATGGGCATCCAGTGGATTATCACGCGTGTCGCGGCTGTACGACCCTGAGACCTGTGAGATCCGCACATTCTGGTCTTCCGGCAATACCAGATCCGGGATCACAATGTTCGTCAGGTTTGTGCGGCGGAAGTCATAACGGAAGATCAGTGACTTCTGCTTGTTTTTATCCAGATAGTGCTGGAACTGCAACCCGGCGCCGCCTAATCTTGCGGTAAAGATTGGATTCTCACTCGTTCGTTCCGCGGAGACTGTGAGGGTAGAGGTCCAGTTGGTATTGAGGAAGGAAGGATCGACCAGGCTGGAGGAAGCGCGCTGGTCCAGCCGGCCCGCAAACGCGGTTGCAGAGAGCGTTTCAGCGCGTCCCAAAAAATTCCGGCGCGTATATTCAATGGATCCTTGTGGTCCCCAGAATGTCGCTTCACTGGTGGCAAACTTTGTCGGCAGACCAACCGGAGGAAGCCCGGGAAGAGCCACAGTGCCACCCGGAATAGTTCCGCCGCGATTGATTACCTGGAAACCAAAGCCATATGTAATGGTGTTGCGCTTGGATTCGTGCACTTTGACCAGCACTTCCGCCTCTGGATCATCTGTGACCGGCTGGCGCGTATCCACGCTGGCCCAGTCAAAAATCCCGAGCGTATAAAGCTGGCTCTCGCCTCGCAACAGTGACGTTTCACTCAAAGGTTTGTCGGTGGGAATGTTTGCGTTGCTTTTGATTACATCCTGGTGAGTGTGCACCACTCCCACGGTTTCCACGCTTACGGTATGGAGTTGCGGGCCCTCATCAATCTGGTAGACCACGTCCACGTGGTGTGGATCACCTTTTGCATGTTGCACCGAGGCTTTGAGCGTCATGGTCAGATAGCCGTGGTCGAGGTAGGCGGCCATAATCCGGTCGCGGTCTTTGTTCAGCAAGTCGGTTGAATATGGCTTGCCCGGCTCCATATACATCCCCTTAGGAGCAATTTGCTGCTGCGTGAGTGATTTGTTGCCTTCCATCTGAAGGGAGTCGACAATGTCGCGCACGCCCTCGTCTACCTGAAAAGAAAGCTGCAGATTGCCGCCATCTCTCACGACCTTGGGCGTGACTTTCACCTCGCTGTAACCGGCGCTGTGATAGACGCCTTCAATATTCTTGGCGCTCTTGCGGACAAGCTGCTCACTGTACTTTCCGTGCGAGAAGGAAAGATACTTCACGCCTTTGCTTACCGGCACGCGCGACTTCAAATCCTTGTCAGTAAAGTGATCGTTACCGTGGAACTCAATCGATTCCACCTTGCCACGCTTGCCTTTTTCAATCTGATAGAGGACGGTTACGTTTTGGCCCTGCTTCTGGATCTTGCTCTCCACCTTCACGTCAAAAAAGCCCTTTGCCTGGAAGTATGACGCCAGGTCCTGCGCGCCTTCGTTCACCAGGTCAGCATCCACCGCATTTTCCTGATACATGGGGATGAGCTTTTTCTGTGTCCGGCCCCAAACGTGCGCACCTGCCAGTTGAATGTTCGTTTCCGGGCCCTGCGTAATTTGGAAGGTGATATCGGCCCGATTTGTCTCCGGGTTGTAATTGGTGGAGACCACCTTCACGCGCGCGGCAAGAAAGTGCTGCGATCCCAATTGTTGCTGCAAGTAGCTGGTGGCCAGTCCTACCTTCCTGGGCGAATAATTTCTCCCTGATTTTATGTAAGCGCCCTTGATTCGTGCCCGGATGGAATGCAGTGCTCCAGACAATCGTTTGTTTTGCGTGTCAGAAATGCCGGCAAGAGTAACGTAGCCGAACTTGGCTTGCCTCTTTAAGTTGATGTCAAACAGCACGTTGACCACGCCATGAGCAAGATCGTTCTGCAATTTTGGCTCAACGGTGGCAGTGAAATATCCCTGGCGATGGAAAAAGTTCAGCAGGTTTGATTCTGCTTCTTCCACTTTCTCCTGCGAGTAAGGTTCCTGCTTTTCGTAGTTGGCGGTTTGTAGCAACCGAGTATAGGGAAAAACTTTTTCCGCCTTGGGAAAGGTAAAAACGCCGAAGTAGATCGCGGGCTTCAGGATAAAAACCACCAGTACGCCTTCGGCTTCTGGCGATACCTGCACCTCAACATCCTTAAACTGTCCTGTTTTCTTGAGTGCGGCAACCGTTTCGTCGACCTTTGCCTGCTGGTAGGGTTCATTGACGGGCTGGGTGATGAGCGTGCGCAGCTGTTTAAGATTGCCATCCACCTGCCCTGCCAGTTCCACGGCAGAGACACGCTGGCCTTCATAGGAAATCGCTGTGGTTGCCTGAATCTGTTGCGCACGCAGTTTAAGCGTTAAGCGGGTAAATCCCGCTAACACCGCCACCATAAACAAAGTGCCGATCCAGCTACGGAAAATTTTCATTGCTTGAGGTTTTTCTCGCCCATTCCCGCGGTTTGGAAAACCGCGCTGCCGCTAACACGAACCTACTGTTGGTTAGAGTTCAAAGTGAGAGTTCTCGTTGCATGCAGCTGGCAACGCTGTGCGCGAAAGCAGAGCTGCTGCAGTCATTTGCAAGCGATCGAGCAGCACTGATCAAACATATGAATTGTGTTGCCGCATCCAATGATTCAAAAGCAAGAAGTGTATTGCGCGGAGGGATTTACAAAATGCTCTGGACTGTCTTTGCGATCCTGTTACTGCTTTGGCTCTTGGGGTGGGGCTTTCATATTGCCGGCAGTCTGATTCACCTGCTTGTGGTTGTGGCTCTTGTTGTTTTACTGATGCAACTTATTACCGGACGCAGGGCAGCTGTCTGAACACGCAACATCTCCATCACCGGCTCACATGGCATCAGCTTTGCCGCGGCCTGATGTGGATATTTTCTAGCGGCCGTTTTTCAGGCTCGCCAGCTTTTGGTCGATTTCGCTCAAGGCCTTCCGCAGGGATTCCGTGTACCGCTCATTGGTGGAAAGCTCAATTTGATGCACCACGTAGGCGCGGGAAAGCTTCAGGCTATCTCGCTCGTGCCGGTCTTTCCTCTCGCCGTCAGTAAGTTGGTGGTTTGTTCCCTTTTGGTCGCCTTTTGCTTCTTCCATTTGCGCTTCGACTGACTTACTTTCCCAACCTCTTGCCATACTCACATTATAAGGATATTGCACCAATCCCGAGCTGCTTTCTTCGGCTAACTGTTTATAATCCTGACGCAATGAATAAAACTCCGCTTACTGTTTTTGCTTGTCTGGCAATGCTGCTGTTGCACATCACGCCCGCCCGGTCACAGGCCACCCTTTCTCCAGATCATCAGGCTGCGCGCGATATCTTCAAAGAACTGATTGAGATCAACACAACGGACACACCGGCCGGCAACGTGACGACAGCAGCCGAAGTCATGGCGAAATGTTTTTTTGCAGCCGGCTTCTCCTCACAAGACGTACAGGTGATTGGCCCGTTGCCAAACAAAAAGAATCTGGTCGTGCGTTTTCATGGTCGCGGCCAGGGCAAGCCTATCCTCTTTCTCGCCCATCTTGACGTGGTGGAAGCGTTGCGCAAGGACTGGTCCATGGACCCGTTCAAGTTCAATGAAGTGGATGGTTTCTTCTATGGACGCGGCACATCCGACATCAAAGATGGCGACACCCTGCTGGTCACCAATTTCATCCGCCTGAAAAAAGAAGGTTGGACGCCTTCGCGCGACCTGATTCTCGCTCTTACCGCCGATGAAGAAGGCGGAGAATCAAACGGCGTGCAGTGGCTCATCAAAAGTCATCACGAGCTGATTGATGCCGAATATTGCATCAATACCGACGCCGGTGACTTTGAAACCAAGAATGGCAAGCGCCTTTTTCTCGGCATGCAAACCAGCGAAAAGAATTATGTTGATTTTCGCCTGGAGGTAAAAAATAAAGGCGGACACAGCTCACGCCCGGTGAAAGACAATGCCATCTATCATCTGGCTAAGGGGCTTTCGCGGCTCGCGGATTTTGATTTTCCTGTCAGCCTGAATGAGACCACGCGCGGCTATTTTGAACGCACTGCAGCTTTGGAGGGTGCAACTGTAGCTGCGGACTTTCATGCTGTAATCGGATCCGATCAGTCTGCGGCGAATGCTGCAGCCACTCGTTTGAGTGAATCATCATCTTTTTTCAATGCGCTGCTGCGCACCACCTGTGTTGCCACGCGTCTTGAAGGTGGACACGCCAATAATGCCCTGCCGCAAACTGCCGCAGCCAACGTGAATTGCCGCATGCTCCCCCAGGATGCATTGCAAGATGTCCAAAACACCCTGAACCGCGTGTTGTCTGATGATCAAATTAAGGTCAGCATTGTGGGTGAAGCCGTGCCCGCGCCGGCGTCTGCCATAAATTCCGCCATCGTAAATAAGCTCGAATCTCTCAGCCACAAACTATATGGCGGGATTCCCATTGTTCCCGTCATGGACACCGGAGCCAGCGACGGCAAATATCTGCGGATCGCAGGTATTCCTTCCTATGGCGTGCCCGGCGTCTTTGAAGATGTGGACGACGAACGCGCACACGGTAGAGACGAACGCATTGGCGTAAAAGATTTCTATGATGGCGTGGACTTCTATTATGAATTCATCAAGCTGCTGGGTAGCGCGCAATAAGGAGAAGGCCCATGTCCGTGGATGATGCGCCGATTACAGTGCGCCGCTCTGAACTTGTCTGCCCCGCCAACTCGCTCAAGATGATGGCGAAGGCCGCTGCTAGTGACGCGGATGAGGTTGTCTTTGACCTGGAAGACGGATGCGCTCTATCGCAAAAAGTCTCTGCCCGTAAAACCCTGATTGAAGCTTTTACGACTCTCGATTTTCGCGGCAAGATTCGGGCCTTTCGTCCCAATGGAATTCACACCAGGTTCTTCTATCGCGATGTAATTGAAGTGGTGGAGGCCGCCGGCAGCAAGATCGATGCGGTTGTACTTCCCAAGGTTCAGGATGCGACTGACATTCTTTTTGCCGACTTTCTCCTCACGCAGATTGAGAAGAACATTGGATTGCCGGCGGGGCGCATCCGGCTGGAGGCGCTGATTGAAAGCGCAAAAGGTGTCTTGCATGCCGAGCAGATAGCGGCTTCTACGCCTCGCCTGTCGGCGCTGATTTTTGGCGTTCTGGACTATGCCAGCGATGTTGGCATGCGCGGTCCAGTCCGTGAACAGTTTGCGCTCTATCACTATCCTAAAGCGCAGACTGTGGCTGCTGCCCGTGCCGCCGGCATTGATGTGCTGGACGGCATCACGCTGCAATTCAAAGATGTGCAGCAATGCGAGCAGGATTCTCAATCTGCCGCGCAGATGGGCTTTAGCGGCAAGTGGGCCATTCATCCCGACCAGGTGCCGGTGATCAACCACGTATTCACACCATTACCCGAGGAGATTACGCGTGCACGGGAGATCATCGCGCTCTATGACAAGGCCGGCGCTGATTCAGGCGCAGGCGTCGTCGTTTACAAAGATGAGATGGTAGACGCAGCCAGCCTGCCGATTGAGCGCAAGAAGTTGGCAATCGCAAAAAAGATTGGCTTGTTGTAAAACGTATGACAAAAACACAGTCACTTCTGGAACAGATCCAACAGGCAAAGATGTATGATCTGGCCCATCCTTATTTCACGGGAATGCCGCATCATCCTTCGCATCCTCCTTATCTTTTCAGCCTGAACAAGCTGCACGGCGATTATGTGATGCCTAACGGCGGCAGCAACACATCAGAAGCGCTGGCCCTGGGTGGACATCTGGGAACACACATGGATGCGCTCTGTCATTTTTCCTGCGGCGGGAAATTGTTTGGCGGACACGATGTGAAAACGTCTCAGTCCTATGAACAAGGTATGAAGCAACTTTCCGTCGATACAGTCGAGCCGATCGTGCGCCGTGGCATTCTGCTGGATATCGCCGGACTTCAGCGTGTCGAAAGCCTGGCTGCAGATTTTGAAATTACGCCGGAACACATGGAAGCCGCCGCAAGTGAAGAAAAACTTGAGGTCCAGCAGGACGATATCGTGCTGCTGCGGACAGGCTGGGGAGCATTTTTTTCTGATCCCGCTCGCTTTGCTGCGCAGATGCATGGCCCTGGCCCAGCAGATCGCGGAGCCCATTGGCTGAGCAGCAAGAAAGTTTTTGCGGCAGGTTCTGACACGGTGAACTTTGAGCTTGCCCCATCACGCACCATGCCGGCGCACATACATCTGCTGGTGGAGAGCGGAATCTACATCATGGAATGCTTGAACCTGGAACAATTAGCCCGAGACAAGGTCTTTGAATTTATCTTTGTCGCAGCTCCGCTGAAAATTCGCGGCGGCACAGGTTCGCCTATCCGGCCTTTCGCAATCAAAGCTTAGCGGTTCTATTGCCGCACATCATCAAGGCAACTAGAATATGCCGACTGAAAGTAACTCATGCCTTCTGCCCACAATGCGGATTTGCATCAAGAACTGAAAGCTGCAGTGCGCGATCTTTGCCGCAATTTTCCAGATTCATACTGGCGCGAGCTGGATACTCAGCGCGCTTATCCAGAAGAGTTCGTCCAGGCGCTGACGAAAGCTGGATACATGGCCACGCTTGTGCCGGAAGAGTATGGCGGCGCAGGACTCGGCGTGACGGAAGCTGCAATCATTCTGGAAGAGATTCATCATTCCGGCGGAAATGCAGCCGCCTGCCACGCCCAGATGTATGTAATGGGAACGCTGTTGCGGCATGGCTCAGGGGAGCAGAAGAAAAAATTCCTGCCGGCGATTGCACAAGGCAAACTGCGCCTTCAGGCCTTTGGCGTGAGCGAGCCCACTACCGGCTCTGACACCACCCAGATGAAGACTTTTGCCCGTCGTGCAGGAGATAAATACATTGTTAAAGGGCAGAAGATATGGATTTCGCGCGCAGAGCACTCAGACCTGATGCTGCTGGTGGCGCGAACCACTCCACTCGAACAGGTAAAAAAACGGAGTGAAGGCCTGTCTGTGCTTTTGGTGGATCTGCGCGAGGCCAGAAATCACGGCCTGACCATCCGACCAATCCGCACGATGATGAATCACGCCACAACAGAAATTTTCTTGGACGACGTGGAAGTTCCTGCGGAAAACCTGATTGGCGAAGAAGGCCATGGCTTCCGCTACTTGTTAGATGGACTGAACGCCGAACGAATCCTGATTGCCGCCGAGTGTCTGGGGGATGGCCGCTGGTTTCTGGACCGTGCCTGCCGCTATGCGAAAGATCGGATCGTTTTCGGGCGTCCAATCGGGCAGAACCAGGGCATTCAGTTTCCGCTGGCTCGCGCGTACGCGAACGTTGAAGCTGCATCCTTGATGGTGGCGAAAGCCGCATCGCTCTTTGATGCGCACGAGCCTTGCGGTCCACAGGCCAACATGGCCAAACTACTGGCAGCCGACGCATCATGGGAAGCTGCGAACGCTACAATCCAGACTTATGGTGGTTTCGGCTTTGCCGAGGAGTATGACGTGGAGCGCAAATTCCGTGAGACACGTCTTTACCAGGTCGCACCTATTTCCACAAACCTGATTCTGTCTTATATCGCTGAACACGTGCTGGGATTGCCACGTTCGTATTGACGGCGGAGGAGCTGACGATGACCACAAAGCAGGGTTGGACAGGCCGCGTGTATGAAGACTTTAACGTGGGCGATATCTATCAGCACCCGCTGGGCCGCACCGTGATCGCCGCTGACAATATCTGGTTCACGCTGCTTACGCAAAACACAAATCCAATCCACTTTGACTCTGCTTACAGCGCCCAGACCGAGTACGGCAAACCTCTGGTGGATTCAACCTTTACTTTAGCTTTGGTCACCGGACAATCTGTCTCTGACGTCTCACAAAATGCCATGGCCAATCTTGGCTGGGATGAGGTGCGCCTGCCAAATCCTGTGTTTGAAGGTGACACGATCTATTCGCGCAGTGAAGTCCTGGAGAAACGCGAATCAAAATCGCGGGCCAACATTGGTATTGTGAAGGTACAAACAACCGGCTACAAGCAGGATGGCACCGTGGTGATTGAATTCAAACGCACCATGATGATCTATAAGCGCGGGCATGTGCCGGTGATTCCACAGCCAAAAATAGCTTCGAAAAAAGAATAGCGTTCAGCCGATCAAGCCGCTTCGCGTGCGGTCTGCTGAAATCCCCGGATGGAAAACTCCAACTGCTCCTGCAGGCTTTCACCTACCTGCATCATATCGCCAATCACGGTACTCAAATCCATGCGAATCAAATTGCGTTGCAGGACGGAAGAGAGCACACGCTGCAGCAATCGCATTTCAATCACAATAAGAGGAATGTGATAGCCCTGCCTCGCGCGATGCTGCCCGTGCGTGACTGCCGCTGCTTTCCCTTCATCGGTGGAAATGTCCCCCGCAACATCCACACGATTGGCCAATTCCTTGATCACCTGCGGGAGGTGGTCGATACGATCTCTATCGCTCATGGAAATGGAGTTCAACTCAGGATGAGCTTTTACCAGCGCTAGCCATTCTTTTGTGATCTCGCCAAGATTTTCTTTCATCAGCTGTGAAACGCGTTTTAAAGGCCGGTCTTGCGGAACAGCCTTTCGGTTCTCCAACCTGCGCTGGATCGTGTGAATCAGCGTGGGGACATCCGTTGGCTTGAGCAGGTAATCGTCCACCTGGCTGCGAATAGCCTGCAGTGCAGTATCAAAATCTGGATAGCCAGTCAGGATAAACGTCGCCGCTTTTGGCTGTACGCGACGCATGGCGCTCACCACGGTAAATCCATCACCGGGCTGGCCAATATTCAGATCTGAAAGTAATACATCAAATGTAGCGTGATTGAGGTGTTCAAGCGCTTCCGGAACAGTTGCGGCTGTTGTTACTTCAAAGCCGTGATGTTCAAGAATTACTTTAAGTGTCTTGCGGATCCCTGCCTCGTCATCGACGAATAAAATCCGGGTCGCCATGCTTAACTCCACAGCGTTAGATGGTTTTCAGAGGGTAACCGTTGGACTTTGAGGAAAATATATATCCAGATAAGAAAGTGGCAAATCTTGCCGTGAAGAGAAATACCCATCCAAATGGATGGGTATTTCAAACCGTCAAATGCATTTCCGGTTATTCCTGATTCTTGAAGGAATAGCCAATGGAAACACCAAAGCGAGCGGCATGTGATCCGCTGAATTCAACATTGTTGTGAATGAGATAGAGGTGCGCTTCAGGCCGGATAAAGATGCGCGGCGTTGCATAGAAACGAATGCCGGCGCCAACCTGGCCAAGGAAGTGATTGCTGCTGACGAAATCCGTGCAACCTACAAAGTTGCAGTTAACGAATGGCGTATAGAAATGGATGCTCTCCGCGCCAATTCCAGCAGTGAATTCAGCCTGGGCTTTCCTGCCCAGCGGGGGCGCATACATGGCATCAACATCGTAGAAAAATGGACGGAACGGCTGTACTCCCTGATACAGATTCTGGCTGGCGCGAATTGCGGCATTAAATGCCACGCCAACATTGTGGTACCACAAAAAGTCCAGTCCAAAATTGGGATAAGCGCCTCCGCCAACCGTCTGTACACTGGCATTGCTGGATGGGCCTGTAACCGTGGAAATGCCGGCGTCCATATCAAACTGTTGAGCACGTGCGGTGTTTGCCGGCAGTATTACCAGGCAAATTACTGCAAGTAAAAAGAGTAGATTTTTCAATTTAAGCTCCAATAAAGGCTGGACGAGATAACTACCCGCAATCAATCCACCCTTGATTTCTATAAAGCAGCTATGTGCGATTATCCTACCAGCCATCACAGAATGTCCAGAATCTCCGGGCTATTCAGCTGGTTACTGAGGGAAAAAATCATGCTTCCCTTCTGTTCCATTTCTTGAGTTATGTAAAGACGAACTGCCCAGCTGTTATTCTGGAAAGTGATCTTCTCTGCCAAGGCAATTCTCTTTGATATGGATGGAGTTCTCATTAACTCTGCTCCTTCCGTGGAGCGCGTATGGCATGCCTGGGCGCTGGCCCATGGCTTTGATCCCGCCGTCGTCATAAAACAAGCCCATGGACGCCGCAGCATTGAAACGATTCGCGCCCTGGCGCCTGCTATGAACGCCGAAAAAGAAAATGTCATCGTCGAACAGATGGAGATTGACGACAAAGATGACGTCACCGCGCTCCCCGGCGCTGCGGAACTACTTGCCAGTCTTCCGCCAGATCGTATTGCTATTGTTACCTCCGCCACCCGGCCATTAGCAGTGGCGCGCCTTGGATATGCGAATCTTCCCGTTCCCCCAAAGATCATCACCGCCGATGATGTGGTCGACGGCAAACCTTCACCTGAGCCATATCAGAAAGGTGCGGCTTTGCTCGGCTTCGTTGCCAACGAGTGCCTGGTGTTTGAAGACACGCCTGCAGGAATTGCGTCAGCTCACGCCGCCGGCGCACGGGCCATTGCCCTGCGTACCACCTATGCTTTTGATGCCTTGCAGGCAGCCGACGCCATTGTGCCTTCGCTCGCCGCCGTAAAAGCAGATTTCCAAAATGGAAATATCGTTTTGAATGTCGATTCTTTGTGATTTCCGGGCGAAACAAAAAACGCAACTTCAACTTTTCAAAATCCCCTGACAAGCAACTACGTGATTACGCATATACAATTCTTCTATCTCATTTTTGAGGAGAAAATAATTCATGCAACGGAATGCAAGCGCACACTGGAGCGGCGGCCTGAAGGATGGCAAAGGTTCGCTCACCTCCCCCAGCGGAGTCCTGAAAAACACGCCATATTCTTTCGCCACGCGTTTTGAATCGCAGCCCGGAACAAATCCTGAGGAATTGGTTGCCGCGGCGCATGCCGGATGCTTCACCATGGCACTCTCAGCCCAGCTCGGTAACGCCGGCATGACGGCTGAATCCATTGACACTACGGCGACGGTCACGCTGGAAAAGCTCGAATCCGGCTTTGCCGTCACTTCATCCCACCTGCAGGTCAAAGCCAAAATTCCCGGGGCCGACAAGGCAAAGTTTGAAGAAGCCGCCAAAAATGCCGAGAAAGGCTGCCCCATCTCCAAGTTGTTCAACGCAAAAATCACCATGGACGCGCAGCTCGAAAATTAACTCCCCTATGGAAGCCTGCGCTAACAACGGTGCAGGCTTCGCGTCTAAAACTCTGGTTCAACTCCTATTCCCTGTGATTTGAAATCACCTCCCTGGAGGGTTTCCACCATGCGTCGATATTTCGCATTCACAGCAGTTCTTATTGCCATGTGCTTCACGGCAATTCAAAGCAACGCCCAATCTGCCCTGCTGGACATTCCGCGTGACAGCCAGCATGCAAAAATCATTCAGCGTGTCGGCATCACCGATATCACCATCAACTACCATCGCCCGCTGGTGAAGGGCAGAAAGATCTGGGGCGGCCTTGTTCCTTATGGCGAAGTCTGGCGCGCCGGAGCCAATGAAAACACCACCATTACCTTTACTGATCCGGTGACCATTGAAGGTCAGGCGCTCCCCAAAGGCATCTACGGCCTGCACATGATCCCCAAAGAAGATGAATGGACCATCATCTTCTCCAAGACTTCAACCGCTTGGGGCAGCTTTACCTATAAGCAGGCGGACGATGCGCTGCGCGTAACCGTGAAACCGCACCCAACTGAGATGGAAGAGGCCCTGGCGTATGACATTGACAATGTCACACCAAACTCTGCCGTGGTAACGCTGCGCTGGGAAAAGGTAGCTGTGCCCTTCAAAGTGGATGTAAACACCCACGATATCGTAGCTGCCAGCCTGCATAATCAGCTCGTCGGACTATCCCAATACACATGGGAAGGCTGGGACGATGCCGCCAACTATCTGCTGGCGGAAAAATACGATCTGGATGAAGCGCTTAAGTATGAAGACCGCTCCATCGGCGTGGAAGAACGCTTTGACAACCTCATGACCAAAGCGCGCATTCTTGACGCACAAAACAAGAAAGACGAAGCGACGGTTGCGCGCAACAAGGCGCTCGGCGTGGCCAATGTTGTACAGCTCCACTCCTACGGCCGCCAGTTGCAGATTGAAGGCAAGCAGGAGCAGGCGTTCGACGTCTTCCGCACCAACATCAAGAAAAACCCGTCCCACTGGGTTGCCCACAATGAAGCCGCTCGCATCGCCTGCGCCAAGGGCGACTACGATACAGCTGTAAAAGAAATGAAGCTCGCCTCTGCTGCGGCTCCAGACCAGGTCAAGAGCGCACTGGATGGATTCACTAAACGCCTGGAAGCCAAAGAGGATATCAACAAGAACTAACCTAAAAAACTAATCTCGCACAGCCCCTCGCTTGCTGGCTTAAGTTAAGTGAGGGGCTTTTCTTTGTCTGGCGGATTCATGCGCTTTCGCGTTCATTTCTACGGCCAACAATTTTTCTCCTCTGCTGCGCTATCATTAAGGCGATTCACCTCACCCTTAATGAGGAGTTTGTGGTCATGCGCAGATGGTTCTGCATTCCTATCATTCTCGGTTTGATCCTTGTCCTAACCTGCTCCGCCTTTGCGCAAAAAACATCTTCGCCTTCTCCCGGCCCCATGGCCCTGCAAGTCCGCAGTGAGTTTCTCTATGCCTGGAACGCCTACAAGCAATATGCCTGGGGACACGATGAGCTCAAGCCCTTGAGCAAGGGCTACCGTGACTGGCACAGCGAATCTCTGCTCATGACGCCTGTTGATGCGCTAGACACAATGATCCTGATGGGTCTGACCGACGAGGCCGACAAGACCCGCGAGTTCATCGCCACCAATCTTTCCTTCGACAAGGACATTGAAGTCAAGAATTTTGAGATCACCATCCGACTGTTGGGCGGATTGCTCAGCAGCTATCAGCTCACCAATGACAAACGCCTGCTTGATCTCGCGGAGAATCTGGGCAACCGGCTGCTGCCAGTCTTCAACTCGCCCACGGGCATGCCGTACATGTTTGTAAATCTCAAGACAGGCAAGACGCGCGGCGAGCAGAGCAATCCGGCGGAGATCGGCACGCTGTTGCTTGAGTTTGGCACGCTCAGCAAGCTCACCGGCAAACCGATCTATTACGACAAAGCCAAGCGCGCGCTCACCGAGCTTTACAACCGGCGCTCGCCGATTGGCCTAGTCGGGTCCAGCATCAATGTGGAAACCGGCAAATGGATTGACACCACCAGCCACATCTCCGGCGGGATCGATTCTTACTACGAATACCTGCTTAAAGCCGCGCTGCTCTTTGACGACAAAGACTGCAAGAAGATGTGGGAATCGAGCATCAAGGCCGTGAATAAATATCTGGCGGACAACATCAAATCCGGCCTGTGGTACGGACAGGCTGATATGAACACCGGCAAGCGCATCTCCACTCAGTACGGCGCGCTCGATGCCTTCTTCCCTGCCGTGCTGGCGCGCGGGGGCGATCTTGAGCGTGCGCGGAAATTGCAGGAGTCGTCTTACAAAATGTGGACCACCTTTGTCATTGAGCCGGAGACGATCGACTACACTACCATGCAGATTGTCTCGCCCGGATATCAACTGCGGCCGGAGATCATTGAGTCTGCGTACTACCTGAATTTCTATACCAAAGACCCGCATTATCAGGATATGGGTTCCACTTTTCTTCTCAGCCTTGTTCGCTACTGCAAAACAGACGCAGGCTATGCCGCGCTGAGCAGTGTAACAACCAGGGAAAAACGCGACAGCATGGAAAGTTACTTCCTGGCTGAAACGCTCAAGTATCTTTACCTATTGTTTGCGCCGCGAGACACGCTGGACCTGAACAAAGTGGTCTTCAACACAGAAGCTCATCCTCTGCGGAAGACGTGGTAATGTTTGGCGACTGCAGCGCCGTAGGCGCGGTATGAGTTAGCCCGGCATGGCCCGAGGCACGCAACGCGCTCTGAATGGGTAAATGCTGGATGGGCATAAACAATAAAAAAGCCCCGTAGGGGCGGCACAAAAATTTATGGATTGAAATATAGAAAGAAGAATTACAGCCGGCAAGCCCAGGTCAGGGCCTTGGGAATCGGACCATACAACAGAGAAGAAAAAAGAGATAAAAGGACATGCTGGCGGAAGAAAAGGCTTGGAGGCACCTTCCCCGGAATTCGCAACAGACTATGTCCCTTTATCTCAGCCACTATTACTTCTCCTACAAGCTCATTTTGCTACTTGGCGTAAAGCGCGCTACCCCTCGTCAAACCCCTCATGTGGCGCTTTCCGTAACTTTCAGCTGCCCGTCTGTCTATTCTTATTGCAAGCCCAGCGCCAAACGGCACTTTCTGCTAATCCATTGAAAAAATTGGACCTACAGATAGGCAGGGAATCGCTACTGTGACAACTTGTCACAGACTCTGCGACACTGAGACACCTGCTTTGTCACAGGTAGTTACAAAGATCACTCTGCGGACTCAATGATCGTTTTGGATTTACGGGGAAAGTTATTGGCCAGAAGCAGTTGGCATGTCTGGAAATTGCTCGGAACCCACTTTGCTTTCTGCATAGATGCGCTGGAAGTAGGCCTCAATCGCGCTGGCGTGATCGATCAATTCCGTGGGAAGGCTAATGTTGATGCGGTAAATGAAACCACAGGCATTCTCAGTCCCATGCAAAACAATATTGCCTTCTTTGATTTCGAAGCCGTCAAAAACGTAACCGGCTGCCGCCAGCTCCGGGGTCCAGTGTTCGGAAAAGAGCTTATCGTCGCGGCCAATAAAGGCCATGCCGCGATAACGCTTGAAAATCTCCTCCAGCCGGCCATGCAGCGCGGCGTTCGTCGCTTCCTGTAATGCCAGCAGCTTGGATGTGGTGGTCGGAAGCTTCATAAGGGGGTATTTCAATATTGAAACGACATCATAGCGCAGCTTTGCAACTGGTGAACAGCCATTTTTATTGCTTGTTTGATTCCCACCATGGATTTTTGCAGCGCCTATGCGTGAGGGAGCTGTGAGCTCTAACCACCGTCGCTCTGCTTCATCTTCCAGACCATCTGCCGCAGCATTCCGAGCCAAAGTTCGGCATCGTCAGACGAAAGCTCCAGACGCCGCACCATGCGGCGGATTTTTTCTTCCTTCGCAGCGACCGGCTTCTGTTCCAGATAACCGCTCGCGCGTAACGCATCAATCAGCATGGTTGTGATGCGCTCATTTTGTCCGGCAAGCGCTGGCTTCAACCTTTCCGATTTTCGCTCTGCCTTTTGTGAGCGCCTTCCTCCCGAACTCGCTTCACGTGCCAGTTCATACAGGCAGATAGCCACTGCCTGGCCCAGATTCATGGAGACATGCTCTTCTCGTGTTGGGATATGCAACAGCCAGTTGCAATAACTGAGATCGTCATTCGCCAGGCCACGCTTTTCCGAGCCGAACAACAAGGCAACACGCTGGCCTGCGCTGAGCCGCTTGCGAATCGCCGGCGCAGCTTGCTGCAGTGCCTTAAGCGGCTGTTGTAATTCTCTGTCTCGTGCCGCTGTGGTTCCCACAACCAATGCGCAATCTGCGACTGCCTCGGCAACGCTACCGTATTCTTCAGCGTTGGCCAATAATTCCGCAGCGCCAACGGCTGAGCGCGCTTCTCGAAAAGAAGCCTCATAAGGATTGACCACGCGCAGTCGCAGAAATCCCAGATTGCTCATGGCCCGCGCCGCAGCGCCAATATTCAATGGATTGCGCGTGGACACCAGCACCACACATAGATGATCGAGGTTGCCAGGCATGACTGCCTATTGTAGCCATGCCATGAGTTGGGCGCAGAGGTACGCCAGATTGCACAAGTGATTTAGAAAATTCTAGCCGGCTTTCGATGAGTCACTAGCCAATCCTAGCCATGCGCGGGCCTGCTCAATCGTACGAAAAACTTCTATGTGAGGATTGGCCTGCAGCGTCTGAAACATGCGGCTCACTCCGTAGTTCACATTCGATGGCGCTACCACAGCACGCCGCGCGCTGATAGAAAACGGCTGCTCAGAGCCTAACGTTTTTTGTGATACCTGGTTTTCCGTGACTGCAGAGCAGTCAATCAGCTCGTCGAAATTTGGATCGTAGGCTGGATCCTTCCTGAGTTGCTCGATAAGCTCTCCGACGTCGCTATCGGTAAGCTTTCCAGAAAAAACCGTGGCCACCACGCGGGCCTTGCGATCGATGGAGTAAGAAAACGGCATAATAAGGACCAACAGATCCCGATACGCAGCACCGTCCCCTTGTGGAAAGTATAAACCTCTAAAAAAGCGGGCCCAGGAAAAGCAGACGACTTCCACTTTATTAAGACACAGCGACAATCCTGCAGGAACTGAAAAATCGCCCACGATTCACCGCTGAAGTTTGTTTATGCCTGAAATTCAATTTTTGGTCGGCGTGACCATCCCCGGCCTTTGCCGTCTAAAAAAATGTTGATATTTGCTCTTGACATATCCTGCTATTGTATTAGCATGTGCTAGTGGATTAGCACATAGAATCGAACGCCGATCTGCTTGAGCTATCCAGGGAGAGCCATGAGCAACGAAAAACATCTTCAACTAGGCCGGCGCGAACGCCAGATCATGGACATTGTTTACCGGCGCGGACGCGCTTCCGTCACGGAAGTCCTGGCAGAGCTGACCGACCCGCCCACTTATTCGGCCGTCCGCGGCATGCTTGGCCTGCTGGAAGATAAAGGATATTTGCGCCATGAGCAGGAAGGCCTGAAATACGTTTACCTTCCTGCCGACGACACGCGCCAGGTCCGCGCCACGGCGCTCAAGCATATGGTCAAGACTTTCTTTGGAGGCTCTCCGGAGCAGGCCGTGGCGGCGCTGCTGGAAATGTCTGACAGCAAACTCTCCACCAAAGACAAACAGTATCTTTCTCAGCTGATCAAGAAAGCACAACAGGAAGGGAGATAAGCCAATGCACTCCATCTCACCCGTAACGATTCTGGATACGATTCTGAAATCAACAGCGCTGCTGGCGCTGGCCTGGAGCACCGCTCTCCTGTTGAAGAAACGCTCTGCCGCTACCCAGCACATGGTCCGCACTTTTGCCTTGGCCGCTGTATTGCTGCTTCCCTTCTCTGTACTTCTCCTGCCGGCATGGCACGTTAAAGGCATCCCAGCACTTCCCGGATTCCATGAAGCAACACCTGCAGCTCGCTCGATCACGGCAACAGCTTCTCAAATAGCTCCTGCTGCTGTTCCAGTTCGTCCGACAACACGCATTTCCGAATCGCACACTGCTCCCGCAATTGCGACAGCAATGAAATCGCAGTTCACGTCAGAAACTCACGTTGCGGCAAATAGACATCAGACGACGCCCGCGCTGAGCAATCGCCCACTGGTCTCTTCAGTTCCAGTGATCGCCGTTCCAGCAGCATCGACAAATAATTTTTCGTCAAGCACATCACGAGCCTCCGATTTTTTAGCTTATTTTTCCCAATTCCTGATTGGACTGTGGATCGCAGGAACCATCTTCTTCCTGGTGCGCTGGCGTTTGAATGCAATGCGGTTAAAGGCGCTTGTCCGGCGAGCTACCATCCTCACTGACTCCGGATGGAATGCACAAATCCGTGCTCTTTCCGCCAATCTGGGAATTAGCCGTGACGTAACACTCATGGTGAGCGATGAAATTGAAATTCCCATCACCACCGGCATCCTGTTTCCGCGCATCATTCTTTCTCTGGACTATTCTGAGTGGTCAGACACGCGGCGCCTTGCAATCCTGAACCATGAGCTTGCCCACATCAAACGGCTCGATGCTTTCACACAGGCTTTGGCCCATGTGGCAACAGCCCTGTACTGGTTTCATCCGCTCGTCTGGCTCATGGTTCGTGCCATGCGCAGTGAGAGTGAGCGCGCCTGTGACGATCAGGTGCTTGCAGGCGGCACAAAGGCTTCAGACTATGCACATGAACTTCTGGATATCGTGAGCGGCTTGCGCCAACCTGAATTCTCAGCCGCTCTGGCCATGGCGCGACGCTCACAACTGGAAGGCCGCGTACTGGCTGTGTTGAATCCTGCTCTGCCTCGCCGATCCGTCTCGCGCAGAGCTGCGCTTGCCCTGGCAGTGCTCACGCTCTGCATCGTTCTGCCGTTATCGGCATTGCGTCCTGCGCCACAGGCGACAGCGCCTGCGGCCAATACGGGCAAAGCGAAACCAAGCCCGGTGCCTTCACCAACCGCAAGCGCACAATCTGCGCCGTCTGCCAGAGACAAAGATAACGACAACGACAATGACGAGCCATCTGTAGAGATGGAAGCGCCAGAACCGCCCGAGCCACCAGATTCGTCAGTGCTCGTGGAACCTGCTGCGGTTCCTGAAGCTCCAGAGCCGCCGGAGGCTGCGGAAATACAAGGCGTCCCCAGCGTTCCATCTGTCCCGGCTGTTCCCAGTGTACCGGGTGTTCCGTCAGTCCCATCCGTTCCTGCCGTGCCTGCCGTTCCATCCGTTCCTGGCAGCGACATTTCTGTGTGCGGCACCCGTTCCAAGCTGCACAGCATGAACATGGAGTCTGACAACGGGTACAAGCACTGGACTGCAAACTGGTCAGGTGACGATTGCAATCTCGACCTGCGTGCTGAGGGCGAGGTCAAATTCAACGCTGAAGCCACAGACATCCAGAGCATTTCCTCTGGCGGCTTCTTTGAAGTAAATTTGCGCCAGGGCGATACTCTGAAGCAAATTAAAGTCACGCCCTCAGCCAGTGGCTTGCAATATGCATACAAACTCAACGGCAAGCAGGTTCCTTTTGAAGGCGATGCCAAGACCTGGTTCTCTCAATTCCTTCTGCAACTGGAGCGCTCTACCGGCTTCGCCGCCGATGCCCGCGTACCTGCGCTGCTGGCCAAAGGCGGCCCAAACGCTGTCCTTGATGAAATCAGCAATCTGCAATCGGATTACGTGCGCGGCGTTTATTTCCGCAAGCTGCTGGAGCAGCCCAATCTTCCCTCACCTGTAGTTCAGCGCGTGATCAAACAAGCCGGTGAGCAGATCCACTCTGACTATGAGCTGTCGCGCGTGCTCATGACGGTGAGCAAGCAATATGATCTGCCGGACGAAGCCTCGCGCACCGCTTTCCTCAATGCTGCCAGCAAACTCAAGAGTGACTATGAACACTCTCGCGTGTTGATTGAGCTGCTGCATCGCCCCAACATTTCACGCGAAAACGTAAGCATGGCGCTCAAATCGTCTGAAACGATCAAGAGTGATTACGAAAAATCACGCATCCTTCTCTCTTTGCTTGATCAAAAAGCTTTTGACCAGTCAGAGCTCGACTTCTATCTAAAGATGGTGGCCTCTATTCATTCTGATTATGAGAAGTCACGCGATCTTCTGGCGCCCATGGAGAAATACAAGCTCGCGACTAACCAGGTTGAAAGCATTATTGATGCCGCAACCACCATGGGCTCCGATTATGAAAAATCGCGGCTGCTTCTGGGGTTGGCGCATCAGGGAAAATTCGATGAAGCTGAAATCAACAACTACCTGAAAGTTGTCGACTCCATGAAGTCAGATTATGAACGCTCGCGCAGCCTGCTGGAACTCATGCAGAACAATACGCTGAGTTCTCCTGCTCTCCGCAAAGCTATAGAAAATATGTCCCGCGCCGGCAGCGACTATGAGAAGTCACGCGTGCTCACAACGTTGGTCAAGGCCAATAAATTCGATGAAAGCCAGATGACCACTTATCTTGGCGTGATGGACACAATGAGCAATGATTACGAGCGCTCACGCTGCCTGCTGGCGCTTATGGAGACCAACAAACTCAGCAATGCATCGCTGAGTAAAGTTTTTGAAGAAGTTGGCCGCATCAAGGCAGACTATGAGAAATCGCGCGTGCTGCTGAATATCGCACACTCTTACACGCTGGAAGGCACGCTGCGCGATAGCTACATCAAAGCCGCCGAGAGCATCAGCGCCGAGTATGAACGAAACCGTGTACTGGCAGCAGTGGTCAAGAGAGCGTCTCTATAAAATTCAGCTACAAGGACACAGGGCACGGAGTGTTTTCCTTCGTGTCCTCTGGGTGGTTTTCTTTATGGAGTAATCGCAATCACCCGCAACGGGCTTCCTGATCCGTTCACAATTTTGAGCGGTGCGGCAATCACCACGGCGCCTGTCGGCGGCAGCTGGTCCAGATTGCATAATCCAGCCAATCCAAACTTGCCGTTTCCATGCATGACGTAATGATTAGGAAATGGCGGATCAAATGTCGCGGCGCGGCCCGCATCGGTACCCACCGTCTCCACGCCTACGCCCAGTACGTTGCGATCTTTGGCCAGAAAATCTGAGCATTCTTTCACAAAGCCTGGCGTATGCGGACCATCGTCCTGCAAATTGATGTATTGCTTTGGGTCCGTGCGGCTGGACCACCCTGTGCGCAGCAGCATCCACGCTCCTGCGGCAATCTGCCCATGCTGGCTCTCCCACTGCTTGACCCGCTCAATCGTCAGCAGGAAATCCGGGTTCTTGGCCACATCGGCGGTCACATCAATCACGCATGCCGGCCCAACAAACTTTTTGGGATTAATTTTGTCGACGCTGTTCTCTGGCAAATCCTTGCCGCTCACCCAATGGATCGGCGCATCAAAGTGCGTGCCTGTATGCTCGCCGGTTTCGAAACCATTCCAATACCAGGCTGGCCCGCGATCGTCATAACGCGAAAGCTCCCACATTTTGAAAGCAGGCGTGTTCGGCCACTGTGAAGGCAATGGCAGCAGCGGTGTCTCCGCGCACAACGGCTGTGTGAGATCAATAATTTTGAGTGCACCATTATTCAATTGAGAGATGAGTTCGGCAAGGACATTGGGCATGGCAGCTCCTCTTGCAGTAAATTCAAACAGAGTCACAGAGGACAGATAATTCTGGCTGAATGGTGAATGGCTAAAATGATCTCGTAAAAAAGCAAAAACAGTATTGCAGCTTAAAACCTTCAGCTCTTGTTTTCTCCGTGTCTCCGTGCCTCCGTGGTGAGTTTTTCGATGTAGCGTTTAAACTGAAACCTGTTTTCCAGCAATGAAAGCTCAGTCACATATCCCTTCGGCCCCACCGCCTCAACCTTCGCCACAATTGAAGTCAGCTCATTCGTCTTGATGGCTTCAGCAAATGACTGCTTGAAGTCTTCCATGGAGCTCACGGTCTTAGTCCGAGCAATACCGGAAGCTCTAGCCACGCCTTCAAGATTGCTGCCCGTTGAAGTCGCTGTGGGAAATCCGCCCACGGACAGCAGGCTTTCATTATCGAAAACCACATGCACCAGGTTTTTAGGGCAATAACGTGCCATCGTCGTATAGCCGCCAAGGTTCATCAGGATGGAGCCGTCGCCATCAAAGACCACAACTTTTTGCTGTGGCAGGCAGAGCGACAAACCTAATCCCATCGACGATCCCAAGCCCATGGCATGCTGTAGATAGAAAAAATTTGGCTTGTGTCCTAGCGACTGCAGTTCACACGCCACAGCACCCATGATCGTAACCACCAGGCATTCAGTGAGCTGGTCATAGATATTACGCAGGCATTCCAGTCGCTGCATCATGAGGGCTCCTCCCACATGAGTTCACGCGTAAGCAGCAACGCCACCGGATGTGAACTGGAATAAGCCCAGGTCTGAGCTTCCGCAATGCGCTTCTCCACCTTTGCCGGATCGTCCAGAAACGAATATGGAATTCCCAATGCGCGCAGCAAAGGTTCGGTCGCATGACCACCCTGCGTCTGCCACGGATCGCGTTCGCCAAAATGCCCGCGATAGCTGATCAGCATGAGCAGTGGAATACGATAAAGCTGCGCCAGCGAAACAATCCCGTTGATGCTGGCAAGAAATCCGTGGTTCTGCATCAGCATGGCGGACTTCACGCCGGCAAAATGCGCGCCGGCAGAGATGCCCACGCCCTCTTCTTCCTTGGCCAGCCTGACTAGAATCATTTGCGGATCGTCTTCCGCCATGCGGATCAGATGGACAAGCCAGGTTTCCGGCAAGGCGGACACCAATCCGATGCCGCAATTTTTCAGCGCGCGATAGACTACTCCAGAATTGTTGAGTGAAACTGGCATAGAGGAAGAAAGTAGCTTACAGGAAGTTGCAAGAATCGAAAAGAGCGGACGTTTCATCGCGACAGCGATGAATTCTTATTTAGAACTTTGAACCGAACTAGTGTCGGTCCTCGGTCTGGCGTAAAATCACGCCAAAATTGCGCCCGCCAAATGCAAAGCCCTGCTGCACGCGGCCAGTCACAGCAACCTTATTTCCGTTGCCCGGAATGCCAAAGTTCTGACTATAAACCCAGATTCGTCCGGTGCCGTCATACATTTGAAACACACCATTGCCCAGCGCGCCAAATCCTTCCGATACTGTTCCGGTAATGCTCACATCTTTATTCGCAAAGCGTCCGGGATCTTTATTGATATCGGCAATGCTGGTGCGCGTGGGACAGCCGGCAATCATACACATGGCAGCCATCAGGCACACTGCCGGGAGAACTCTGTTCAATGGACGGAGCATAGGTGCCTCCAGATGGAGTAAAGCATAGCAGATTGGCCGCAGGCAGGCTCAGCCCAACCAGCTATTTGATGAAGGGCACATGCAGTTTTTTAGCTGACTTTACGATTTCCGGCCAGAACTCATCCGCCAGATTGCTGGTGGCAAAACCGATCAGCGCAAAGCCGCTTCTCCTCAATCCATGGGAAAGATTGGCATAGGGATCCGGCAGATATGCGTTGCCGACAAATCCTCCGGCAAGTGCGCCAGACAAATTTGCCACTGCGAGCCGGGACTGGCCATCATCGCCGCGATCAATTACGGCGTATCGCACCGCGTTGAATCCACGGGCAAAGATATTCTTGCTCTGTGAAGGATAGTAGCGCGGATCTTCGTGCAGCAAGGAAGCAGCAACAAACTTCCCTCCCTGTACCGAGACCCAGCTCGCCATAAAATCGCCGTAGTTACGGGCAAAAGCGGGAAATCCCTGGCGCCATTCCCGTGGATAAGCGCTCGGTGGATTCGCCATAGTCAACCCGTCATAAAACGCCGCGACCGGGTAAACTCCGGGGCGAAATGATTCGACGGCGAAGTAGTGTAGTTTTCCTTTTACATTGAGCGGCGTGGAAGAAGCTGGATCTCCCACCGTACTGCGGCGCGGTACGGTAACGTTCTCCGCAGGCTTGGCTTTTGCAACCTCAGGTGTTGGTGAAGGCTCTGCCGCTGCAGGCGCGGAAGGTTGCTCTTGATTCGCCGGGTTCTGCGCCTGCGCTCCCGGCACAAAACTCGCCGCCACAAGAAATGCAATGACCAATAGTCTTTTTGTCATTGCCTTTCATGTTACATCAACTTGGAATCGTCTATCCGTTTGAAATGTCCTCAGGCCACTTCCCGGCGCGGAAGCTGGTCAGGAAGCGGATCCATTGACTTTTCTTCAGCTGCCCTTGGCGCTTGTGCATTCCCTGCTCCAGCACGGCGTATCGCAAATGCGGGCTGCCAGCCGCAGAAGTCGGGATGCAAAAAGCTCTGCCTCTCTTCTTCCAGAATTTCAAATTGCCGGCTGATTTCTTCCTGCTCCCATCCAACCGCCATGCCAATCTTGGTCGCGGCATCATGGCTGCAGGCCTTTGACCAGCATGGCCCCAGCGCGACAGGAACACGGCGCAACAGAATGTCGGCCAGAGTTACAGCGTATTCCTCCCTGAACGCATGCACCGCTTCCGCCACCAGATGCAAGGTATGCTGGCAGATCGGCTCACGCAGGCGCTCGTCCAATGAGGCGATCTGTGCGACATTCATCGCTTCACGCCCGTACCACTCTGTGATCACCTGGGCCACGGAGTTCGATACGCCAGCCTTTGCTGCAACCATGTAGGCCCACTGTTGCAGGCTGCTATCTAACTCTTCTTCAGTTGCCGGCGCGGCAAGCGCAATTTGTGCGGCTGGTATCGCGGCGCCGGCTTTGCGGACCACTTTGCGCGCCACCTCCATGGCCGTGCTCAAAGTCACGCCGATTACGGAGATCAAACCAATGGCGCCTTCTTCACAGTGGTGATGAAGCACCGGCTTGATCTGATGAGTCGACGAGGCTTGATTGCCGGATGAAGTTGGCAACGGCCGTATGCCTGCAAATACATACCGGATGTCAGCCTTTGTCAGCCCTGCATCGGGAAAGAGCGCTGTGAATCGGCCCATCAGCTGTTCAATTTCAATACTCGATGGCTCAGGTGAAGCCGGGTCTCCGCGGTCGGGAACAGCGGTAGTACCCACCAGCAGCTGATCATTCCACGGAATCACAAAGAGTGAGCTGCCATCCAGTTCCCGGGTTTGCACCGCACATTTGGGAGCTGTCATGAAGGTCGGCAATACCAGATGCGTTCCTCGCACACCATTCACAAGCCGCTCCACCCCGACATTGGAGGTGCGAAGCACATGGTCCACCCACGGACCAGCAGCATTAATCACCCAGGGCGCTTTGATCTCGCCTTCTGCATGGGTCAGGGTCTCGCGAACTCTTACGCCCGTCACCTTTCCAAAGTTGCGATTAATCGCCAGCACTTCTGTGTGATTACCGGCCTCGCCACCCGCTGCAATACTCTCAACCAGCCACTCGGTCACCAGCCTTTCCGGAAATTCGCATTGCGCATCTTCATAAGCGAACGTGTTCCACTTCCGGCCGCGATCTAAATTGCTTTCAAAAACACGCGTATCGATCGGCAGGCAATGATCGCTCTCCATGCCCCGCCTCAGCCACTGATGCACCCACAGCGCGGTGCGCAAAGCAAGCGAGTTCCCCAGGCGTGAGCCATGCTTTATATGGCTGGCTAGAAGGAATTGCAACGGCTTCACCAGTTGCTGTGGATCTTTTAGCAGGCGCTGCTGTTCGCGGAGTGAGGCGCGCACCATATCAATTTCACCATGCTCCAGCGCATGCAGTCCGCCGTGTACGATTCGAGTTGAGCGGCTTGTGCTTCCTGAGCAAAAATCGTTTTGTTCAAGAACAAGCGTTCGCATGTGGTGCCTGGCACACTCGCGGGCAATGGCCACACCGCAGGCGCCTCCGCCAATGATTACGACATCAAATTTCTCGCCTAGAAATGATTTGGCCCGGGGTTTCATACTGCGTTAGATTTCCGGGGAAGTTGCAGGGGTCAGCAGAAAATGTTTGCCGGTAGAGTTATCTTGAACACCAGTTAAATCAGCGGTTGATCACTCTACCTGCTCTTACAGCGCACCCTTACGGATCTTATTAAATGCCTGAAATCGCTGCCAGGAAAATGGTGGAACCAGCTCGCCTTGGGTGATGGATCCTAATATCTGCAAAAGTGGGCGGACACCGGAGCTTGTTATTCTGTGCCCGCCCAGTGGTAGACGAGTATGCAGGATTTTACCTGCGCGTTAGGGAGATTAGATTTCATCGGGCGGCAAAGTTCATCTCTTAAGCATAGAAGCAGACAAGCTGCTTGCACACGGCTCAACTTCCAGCACTGGGTTGGGGCAACAATTCAAAAGTAGAGACAAAAATTATGGCCTTCGATGAAGCGGCACGGACGCTCTTACGCTTGTCCCCTCGCCGCTCGGGGAGGTAAATGTAATTGTGCCGCCAATGGACTCCAGCCTCTCACGCATGTTGATCAAGCCCAGGCCTGTCGGTTCTTCCGCCTGTAAAAGCCCCCGGCCATTGTCGGCAATCTGCAGGACGATGTGGCTTTGTTCCTTCTTTAATTCCACACTGACCTTGTTTGCATGACTGTGTTTGATCACGTTATGCAGGGCTTCCTGGGCAACGCGAAAAAGGCTGAGGGAAACAGCGTTCGGCAAATCCGCGGGCACCCTTTTTTCTTTAAAACAGACTTCCAATCCAGCTTCATTGTGAATTCGGCTGCAGAGCTGTCCCAGCGCTGCTGCAAGGCCAAGATATTCCAGTTGGACAGGATGAAGTCCATGCGAAAGCTGGTGTGTGGCTTCTGACGCCGCGCTTACCTTCCCTTCCACCAGCTTGAGCAGCTCTTTTGAGTGCGCTGGATTCTCTTCAACCGCGGACTGGACCTGTTGCAACTCCAACTGGATCAGTGAAAGTTGCTGCCCAATATCATCATGCAGTTCACCGGCAATGCGCCTTCGTTCGAGCTCTTGTATTTCAATCAATCTGGCATTGCTCTCCTGGAGTTTGTGCTGGGCATTGCGGCGCTCTGCCAGTACGGCATTCAGAAGCATTAATGGCAATGTAACGGTTGCCAGAAGTATCTGCAGGAACAGAACGTTTTCTGTCAATGATCGCGCGGGAAACGGCCCACGCCCATGCATCACGTTGTAAAGCGAGATGAAGGCAATGAGCGCGGATGAAGCCCCCAGGCCGCCCGCGCCAAACCGCAGCACTCCCCAGAGTAGAAAGGGTATGGGCGCATAAACAAGAACCGGAATGATGTCCGGCAGGGGATCATGGGCTCCGTAAGCAAGAATCGTTACCACAGTGATCAAGACAATCAGTATCAGGGCTTCAACGTGGCGGGAAAACCTTGCATTTCGAATTGACTTGCGATACACACCAAAGGCAACAATGGCAGGGACAAACGTCAACACCGCCAGCATGTTGGAGAAAAGGCGCGTGAGCCACAGAAGCCAGTAATCTCTTCCCCAATGCGTGATCACGACAACAGCGGCATCCAGAAATGATGTGGCAAACGGCGCAAGAAAAACGCCAAGCAAAAGAAACATCACTGTACCGCGAACGGAATCGAACAGAGTCTTCCTATTGCTGAAGCGATAAAGCAAAGTGGCGCCTAACAGCGCTTCACTCACATTGCCAATGAACCAGCCAAGTGCCGTGTTAAGCGGAACGCCGCTTTCAGCCTGGGCCAGCAGGTGAGCCACTAACACCGCTGCGATTACGACCGTCCAAAGACGCGGCGCTAACAGAAGAAATGCACCTAAGAGAATTGCGTTGGGCGGCCAGAACGTTGCGATCGCCTTGCCATGTGGAGTTAGAAAAAAGCCGAGTTTGCTGCCAAGGTAGTATGCGACCGCTACCGCTGACGCGATCCACAGCCCGCGCGCGCCCTCTCGCAGCCACACCGCTGAGATGCGGAAATTCGCTCCCTGTGGAAATTGCTGCGTCGCTCCAAATTCAGAACGTCCTGGGAACCACGTCTCCATAATTCTCAAGTACAAAGTCCAGTAACGCCTAATAAATATATCTCAGATAGAAAGGACTGCAAGACCTAGATTTGTCATTAACTTACAAGAATGCTTATAATCCACACCCAGAAGATTGCGTAAGACGCGCTGGGATTTGCCCCAAATTCCACTTAAATCAATAGATCAAAGGCATCCAATTTACCTGCTTTAATTTCTTACAATAGAGCAGCACACAATTCCTGAGCTTCACGTTTCGCCGTCATTTTGTGCTCTGAAGAGAGAAAAAATACAGTGAGTCTGCGGATTGTTGTTGCCGATGATCACCGGGGAATGCTTGACTGGCTGACTGCCAGGCTTGGACAGGATTTTGAGGTTGTTGCAGCCGTCCAGGAAGGTGATGCTGCCCTTGATGCGGTTAAGCGCCTTGATCCTGATGTGGTTGTTCTTGATCTCGCTATGAAGCCTATTAATGGCCTGGAAGTGATGCGCCTGATCCGCGTATCTGGCAACAACGTTCCAGTTGTTCTTATCACGGGATATACAGACCCGATGCTGCGCGAAGGGGCCATTTCAGCGGGCGCACAGGGATTTGTTGTCAAATCCAGGCTGGTGGAAGAACTTGTGCCCACAGTGCGCGATGCGGCACAAAAGAGAATTATTTCCCGCAAATCCAGTGCCTGATTCTCCTCCACAAAAAATTCAAACCTACGTTCCGCACCGGCTTGATCGTCTTCCCTGGGCGCGCTGGCACTGGCTGGTGATCACTGGCCTTGGCATCACATGGGTGCTGGATGGCCTGGAAGTTACATTGGCCGGCGCCGTTGGCGGAGTTTTAAAACAAAGCCTGCATATGAGTGACGCCGAAGTAGGCGGCAGCGCTACGTTCTATTTAATCGGCGCGGTACTCGGCGCAATCGGATTCGGTTATGCCACTGACCTGCTCGGACGCAAGAAATTGTTCACCGTCACCCTCCTGGTCTATCTCATTGCAACCGCCTGCTCGGCTCTGGCGTGGAACTTCTGGAGCTTCGCATTTTTTCGCTTCATTACCGGCACTGGCATTGGCGGAGAATACGCAGCCATCAATTCAGCAATTGACGAGCTTATTCCCGCGCGTGTACGCGGACACGTGGACCTGCTCATCAACGCGACCTATTGGCTGGGAGCGGCATTGGGCGCAGCCGCGACCATCCTGTTGCTCGATGCAAGATTGCTATCGCCCACGACAGGATGGAGGTTCGCGTTTCTTCTGGGAGCAAGCCTGGGGACTGTCATCATTTTTATTCGCCACTTTGTTCCTGAATCGCCGCGCTGGCTCATGACGCATGGCCGCGAAGAGGAAGCTGAAGTGATTGTCAGCCAGATAGAAGAGCACGTGAGAAAGACCCAGCACCTGCCGGAGCCTGAAGGAGATCCTTTAATCATTACTGTGCGCCACCGCACGCCGTGGAGAGAAATCTGGAACGCCATGGTGCATACGTACGGAACGCGATCTCTACTCGGATTGGCGCTCATGATCTCGCAGGCATTTTTCTATAACGCCATCTTCTTCACCTATGCCCTGCTTCTGGTGGAGTTCTATCGGGTTGCACCAGCGCGAGTAGGTTTTTACCTGCTTCCATTTTCAATCAGTAACTTGCTGGGACCGCTGCTCATGGGCAGGCTATTTGACACCCTGGGCCGCAAGTTGATGATCACAATTACTTACGCTCTTTCCGGCATATTGCTTGTGATCTCCGGGTGGCTGTTTCAGCAGAACGCACTCACCAGCGTGACTCAGACCGTATGCTGGACCATCATCTTTTTTATCGCCAGTTGTGCAGCCAGCTCAGCCTACCTGACGGTGAGTGAGGTTTTTCCTCTGGAGATCCGCGCCATGGCTATCTCCATTTTCTATGCCGTGGGAACTCTGGTTGGCGGAGTAGGCGCGCCGGCGTTGTTCGGAATTCTGATCGGAAGCGGTTCGCGCACGCATATTTTTTACGGATATATTTTCGGCGCAGTGCTCATGGTGCTGGCCGCAGGTGCTGAATGGAAATGGGGAGTGAACGCTGAGAGACAATCGCTGGAAAGCATCGCGGCTCCATTGGCAAGTTCCAGTTGAGATTCTTTGCACATCAAGAAAAATTTACATTTGTCTCTTTCCTGCCTTAAACAGAACAACCCAAACGAATTAGCCCGACCAGCTCTGGCCAGCTACTTGCAAAAGCAAAGCTGCTCCCTGTTTTTGGACAGCCTCATCACAAGGAAGGGCATCCATGCTATGAAGGAATTTTAAAAGGAGTGACAAAATGAAAATAACCTGGATCGCTGCGCCGGCTCTTTTTGTGGCACTGAGTTTAAGCGCACAAAGTGGCAGCACGGGCAGCAGCACAAGCAGCCCACAGACAAGTTCTCCAAGTCAGTCGACATCACCTTCAACTACATCACCTAGCAGCACGCCGAGCACGAGCCCATCAAGCTCAACGCCAGACAGCTCAACGACGTCGCCTTCTTCAACCAGTTCACCGTCGACGACCAGCCCTGATGGCTCCACTTCACCAAGCTCAAGCTCTTCACCGAGCACGAGCCCGTCTTCAAGCAGCCCATCTTCCAGCAGCCCGTCAGACAGTTCTTCACCGAGCAGCAGCCCGTCTTCAAGCAGCCCGTCTTCAAGCAGCCCGTCGGGTAGCAGCCCAACAACGCCGCCACCAAGCTCTACGCCTCGTTAATTCGAACACTTACTCCTTCTTAAACTTGGGCACGCGATGGCGTGCCTATTTTTTTCAGGAAGTGGTTTCCCGGAACGTGAGAACCGGCGCAGAAGAGCACGGCACTAAGCCGTGCATCTTTAGCGCCACAGAGAAGTTTGGTTCGCTGAGAGATGTTACTCTGAACGCAATGCCACTGCGGGATCAACTCCGGCGGCACGTGCAGCCGGAAGAGTTGATGCAATCACGGCGGCCGCAAGAATCACTCCGGCTGAGACAAGCAAAGGTACGATTCCCGGAAGTTGGATCTCGCCAAGGAATTTCCCGACGACTCGTTCCAGAATAAATCCCAAAACAAAGCCAGTGGCCACACCTATGCCTGCAATCACCAGCCCTTCAGAAAGGACTTTTGTAAGAATGCTGCGCCGCTGTGCTCCAAGCGCCTGGCGAATGCCAAATTCGCGCGTGCGTCCGCTCACGGAGAATGCAAGAACACCTGCTACGCCTACCACTGAGATCAGCAGCGCCAGCGTGGCGAATCCTCCAAACACAATGGCGTTAAGACGGTCCGGCGTGAGGACTTCCGCGCGTATATCTTCCAGCGTACTTGGCCGTTCGACAGGCTGGTCCGCCGCCATGTCGTGAACGGTGCGCGTGATGACAGGAACCAGCGCGTACGGATCATTCTGTGCTCGCACAAACAAACGGCCATTCACCCACTCCTGGTCTGAAGGCTGATAGACCGTCATCATTGGCGAAGGGATGATGTTCTCATCGTCCATGTCCGGCACCACACCGATAATCCGCCGCGGCTCAGGGCTGATGCCGATAAACTTGATCACGCCATCGGTCCATTGCAGATGACGATCCAGAGCTTCGCGTCCTGGAAATAACTGCTTGGCGATGCTCTGGCTGATGATCACCACGCGCTCCGAGCCATCCTTGTCACTTTCCCTGAAATCGCGGCCTTCCAGGATCGGAATCCCCATAGTTTCAAAGTAACCCGGAGAAATACCCCGGAATTTTGCACGCAGATCACTCTGCCCGTTCTCCCGCTGTGCGCCTTCTGCAGCAAAGGTAAAACTGATGCCCAGTTCCCGGGCATCGCGCCACGGAGCACCGAAACCCGCAGAGACGTGCGCAACTCCTGGCAGCGCGCTCACCCGGCGTTCCAGATTGCGATAAAACTCGCGCACCTGTTCTGGCGTGCGGCCATCGGTCATCACCGGCAGGTTCACGGCAAGCACATGGGCCGTTTCAAAAGGTGGCTGCGTTCTCTCCAGCACTAGCAACGTTTTTATCAACGCGCCTGCGCCAGCCAGCAACAAAAATGATGCGGTGATCTGCGTCACGGCAAAAATGCCAAGCCTGCGGGCGCTGCCTGAACTCACGCGTGTGCCGCTGGCAGTGAGTCCAAGGCCGCTGGAAGAATCTGCCGAGGGCAGGCGAGGCACAAAAGCCAGGAAAACAGCAGCAATCAATGCCAGCGCAACACCTATCCACACCAGGCTGGGATCAAGTTGCAGATCGAGCGCGCGAACAGAAAAACGCGAAGCATAACGGCCCAGCACGTTTACCATGGGCGCGGCGATAAGCACCCCAGCCAACGCACCGCTGCCACAAAGCACCAAGCCTTCTGCCAGCAATGAACGACGGAAATCGGCCGTGGTTGCGCCCAAAGCGGCACGCACAGCCATCTCTGGCTCACGGCGGACGGTGCGGGCCAGTATCAGGTTGGCAACATTCGAGGTGGCGATGATAAACAGCAAACCAGATGCCGCAAACAATACCCACAAAATGGTTCTTGCCCGCGAATTGATCTGGTCATGCATCTTTCTTACTTCGATTTTGTATTGGTCTACAGCCTTATAAACCTCAGGATGAGCGGCGGTCATGGCCGTGTATACAGTTCCCAGTTCAGCTCGAGCTGCGTCCAGATCAGCACCGGGAGCAAGCCGGCCAAAAACTTCCGTCATGCGATGCTCACGGCCAGTCACCATAGTGGCGGAGAGATGATGCGGGCTGGTAACAATATTCGCGATCAGCTCAGTCTCCACCGGATACGGCACAGCAGGTTCCAGCACGCCAACAATAGTCGCCGGACGCGTGCCCTCAAAGCTTCCAAGCTTGACTGCCTTTCCAATCACACCAGGATCAGAATGCAATGAATTAGCCCAGTAGCGATACGTCAGGACGGCAGCCCCGGGAGCGTTCGGGCCATCGTCAGAAGGGCCAAGCAACCGGCCCAATACCGGCTTCAATCCCATGACATCAAAATAATTGCCGTCCACCACACCACCGCGAATCTCATGCGGCTCACCCAACCCCACAATCGTAAAGTTGGTTTCAGAAAATGTTCCCAGCTCCTTGATGGTCTTCAATCCGGTGCCAATATCCTTGATTTCCGGGACGGAGAAAGCCGTATTATCCGAGCCAATGCCCATGGCGCTCTGGCGAATGTAAAGCAACCGGTCTTCATCGCGATTGGCCAGCGGCCGAAGCAAAACGCCGCGGATCACGCTGAAAATAGCGGCGTTCGCGCCAATACCGAGGGCAAGTGTGACCGCTACGGTGAGCCATAGCATGGGAACACGCGCTAAAGAACGTATTGCAAGTTTCAGATCGCGAACAAATGACATATCAACCTCGATGAGTGGATGGCGTTAGACCAAGGTCGTTTCCGTACCAGATTAGTCTGGCCGATTTAATTTGGACGTGCAACCGCTATTTTTGTAATGGGATGAAATGCAAAACCAAACCCAGAAACTTACCGCCGATACACCACACCGTCTTTCATCACGAATGACACCTTCTGCACGGCCGTGATGTCCTGAAGTGGATCGCCGGACACGGCAATTACGTCAGCAAAATAGCCGGGCTTCAATTCACCGATCTGCCCTGGCCAGCCAAGCAGCTTTGCGCCGTTCAGCAGGCATGCCTGGAGCGTGGCCAGCGGAGTCATGCCATACTTCACCATCAGTACGAGCTCCCGTGCCTGTGTGCCATGAGGAAATGGGCCAACGTCGGACCCCGTTGCCATGGGAACTCCGGCGGCAAGTTGCTTGCGAAATTCCTGAGCGTGAAATTCAAGGACTTGATGCTCATAAGCTGATGCCGCTGGCGAAGCGGCATGATCGGCAAAGTATTCAGAGATGGCAAATGTGGGTACAGCAAAAATCTGTTTTTCGCGCATCAACCGCATGGTCTCTTCACTCAGCTGGTCTGCATGGTCGATGGTGACCACTCCAGCCCGTGCGGCATAAAGTGTTCCGGGCTCTCCGGTGGCATGGACAGCAACGCGTTTGCCCACACGCGCCGCCTCTTCCACGGCAGCCTTCAGTTCGCTCTCATTAAATTGAAATGGCGTAGAGAATTTGCCATCACGGAGCGAATCGCGGCCGGTCTCATAAATTTTGATGAAATCGGCGCCTTCCTTAAATTGCTGGCGGATCACACTGACCAATTCAGCAGCATTGTTGGCCCACGTGGCATTGGGTATAACGTGTTGCTCTGGGTTATAGCGGATGGCGTCTTCATGGCCGCCAAGAATGTCCACCGCATTGCCGCTGATGCGTAGCCTCGGCCCGGGAATCATTCCTTTGTTGATCGCATTGCGCACCGCCGTGTCGGCGGAGCCTGCGCCTTCAGTCCCCATGTCTCTTTCTGCTGTGAATCCGGCCATCAAGTCGTCTTTTGCGGCAAGGGTGGCGATGATGGTCCGTTGCGGGACTGATTCCTCCACGGTCTGCAAATCTTCCGCGCCTGGATGCAGAAATAAATGCACGTGAGCATCGATCAGTCCAGGCATCAGGGTACGGTCACCCAGATCAATCACTTCAGCTCCCGCCGGATGACGCACAGTAGAACCCACTGCAGTAATACGCTCGCCTTCCACCAGTATTTCTGCAGGAGCAACGATCTTTCCGCTCTCAATATCAAGCAGGCGCGCTGCATGCAGCACCACAACATGAGGCGGCGTTGAAGGCTGCTCTTGCGCTGATGCCAGACATCTGAGAGAAGAGCACAGAAAAAGAATGAAGGAGATGGCAAGAACTCGGGTTCTATTCATAGTGCGAAATAATAGCATCTGCGATTTGATCAAGCTTATGGTGAATAGCCTGATTACGATAAAGTGATTGTTGCCTTTATGGACATACCAAGCACAGACGTTTCGCGTTCCAATTCCAGCGAGATCATTCTTACGCAGGCCGAATCACTCACAGAGAACGAACCTGATTGGGTATGTAACGCGGCCAATTTATCGGCGCTGCTTTATTGGTCTCTGGAGAGGATCAACTGGGCTGGCTTTTATGTTTTTGACGGCAAGGAGTTGGTGCTTGGCCCCTTCCAGGGAAAGACTGCATGCACGCGTATCCCGCTGGGAAAAGGCGTATGCGGCACGGCGGCTCAGCAGCGCCGCACTCTTGTTGTGCCCAACGTCAATGAGTTTCCCGGCCACATTGCATGCGATACCGCATCCCAATCAGAGATCGTAGTGCCGATCATTGCCAACGATAAGCTTTTTGGCGTTCTGGATATTGACAGCCCACATCTGGCTCGCTTCGATGCGGAAACCGCGCAACTCTGCGAAAGCATTGTCGCCCTGTTTGTAAAAACCATGGAATAGCAAACGGCGGCCATACAAATTATCATGTATCTATGTTTACCCAATTCTTACGCCTCACAGCCGCTATCATTCTCATGGGACTTTCTGTTTCCTGTAAGGCAGCCGCAAATCCACCCATCCCTGCTGCCAAGCAAGATGTCTCACTGGCCAGCCAGGCTGGAAGTGCAAAGGCTGTATTTGCCGGAGGCTGTTTCTGGGGAACGCAAACAGTTTTTGAAAGGGTGAAAGGCGTCACTAAGACCACCGTGGGCTATGCCGGCGGCTCTGCTGCCACCGCAACCTACGATCAGGTCACGACAGAGACAACAGGCCACGCAGAGTCAGTTGAGGTGGTTTATGACCCATCGAAAATCACATACGGCCAATTGCTGAGAATTTTCTTCTCCGTGGCTCACGATCCCACAGAACTCAACAGGCAAGGCCCAGACGTCGGCACCTCATACCGCTCTGCCATCTTTTACTCGACCGAAGAGCAAAAGAAGATCGCATCCGCTTATATCGAGCAGTTGAACCAGGCCAAGGTCTTCCCGAAGCCGATTGTGACTGAGGTGACGCCATTGAAAGGGTTCTATCGCGCGGAGGATTATCACCAGGACTACGCACTTAACCATCCAGACAATCCCTACATCCTGGTTTGTGATCGCCCAAAGATTGAAGCCTTGAAACAGCAATTCCCTGAATATTTTGTCGATTACAAGGGAGAGAAAGCGGCAAAATAACGCGCGCCTCCACTGTCACTTTAACAATATCTCTGAGTTGCTTGAGCACCTGTCTATTCTGCGGGCTACTAATAGACGATCTGCTTGAGTGTGATAAGAAGAGTGCCACTACGCTTTAACCCTCTTTCTAAGGTTCTTTCGCAAGAATTTAACCAGAAACTCTGCCTTAGATCGCGCATCCCCGTAAAAATCCAGCAGCATCTCACCTTGCAAATTCAAAGTACCTGATTCACAGGCTGATCATCGGCAGTTCCCCCCACTGAGCACCGTGATTCCGGAAGAAAAGAAAGGTATGTATGCATTTCCTGAAAACCTGTAGCTACATCAGTACTTTACTTGTCGCCACTTTACTCAGCGGCGTTTGCGCGGCTGAGTCCATCATTGCCCACGTAAATGAAGCCAGTCCAAACGGGATCGATGTAGATCCCATTACGCGTCTGGCTTACGTTGCCAACTCAGGAGTCGGAACAGTTGGAGTGATCAGTGAAGCCACCAACACGCAGGTTGCTTCCATCTCCGTGGGCATTGATCCGGTTGGCATTGCCGTGGATCCGGTCCGCTCGCGGCTCTATGTTTCTGACATTATTCAAAACCTGGTCTACGTAATCGATACACGCAGCCGCCAGATCATCACCAGCATTCCTGTTCCCGGCAGCCCGGCACAGATGGGAATTAATATCCGGTTAAATCGGGTTTATGTCTCTGAGTTTGGCACTGGCAGTGAAGTGGCAGTGATTGATGGCAGCACTGACACGGTTATGACTACCATTGCAGTTCCGCTTCCGCAGAATTTTGCCGTCAATCCGGCGAACAATCGCGTTTACATTTCCAATAACAACTTCTTTGGCGCCGTCACAGTGGTGGATGGCAACACTAACCAGGTGGTGGCACAAATTGCTACGGGAGGACAGTTCACCATCGGGATTGCCGTAGACTTCCTGCGCAATACTGTTTATGCAGTGGATGAAACGGGAGTATTCAACGTAATTGATGGCAAGACCAATACGCTTGTATCGTCAACACAACTTGCCCCGGAAGCTGATAGCGCTGAGGTGAATCCGTTTACCAATCGCATCTACGTCGGCGAATCTTCGAGTGGACAGATTGCAATCATCGATGGAAAAACTGACCAACAGATCGGGACTATCGCACCGAGCGGCGGATCAGGCAGCGGAGTGATTGATTTAGTGCATGAGCGCCTGTTTATCAGTGATTTTAATGGCGGCGACGTTGAGATTATCGATACGCGTCCAAACAAATAGGACTAAAAAATCCCATGAACGGAAAGAGCAAGCCACTCTCGGTCTAGCTCTTCATGGCTTTCTTTGGCAAGTGCTGTGGCGGTGAAAGCCGCCACAGTAAGTATCGCGCTTAGGACTACCCCCTTTTAAGGTAATCTACATACTTCGATCTGCCCGTCGCGTTTTCTAATCTGCAGGCAGGGCTGCGGATGCACTGCTGGTCCATCAAGCACACGGCCATCCTCCAGGGCAAACCGGGAGGCATGATAGGGACAGACAATACTGTCGCCAGACAGCTTTCCCTCGGAAAGCGGCCCGCTGAAGTGAGAACAGGTTTCCGCCATGGCAAACAGCCGTTCTCCACGGCGTACCAGAAGAATCGGCACATTATTGTGCATCACACGGGTCGGTTGGTTGTCCGCGAGTTGTGATTCAGGCAGAACAGCCACAAACTCTTCAGGGAATATCTGGCCGGCTGTCCTATCTACTCCGACCCTGTGTTTGTATACCAGCTCCCCGCCCAGGTGGGCTGCGTACGACATCAGCGCGTAACCGAGAACTGAAGAAATTCGTCCTTCGCTTCTTGCCTTCTTCTTTCGCAAAACCAGCGAGGTTGCAAACAAAGCCGTAGCTCCTATGTTGAGCAGACCGTGAATCAGTCCTGGACGACGAGCTGGCGGATCGACATCGGACCAGTCAGTCAGCCCCGTTCCGGCCGCCCCGGCTGCAGCGACAAGCCCGATTGCAATGGATGTGTCAGCTCCCGCAGCGAACTCTGGGCGATTCCCGATAAGATCTAAAACATCAAACACCATCGCTACCGTCCATGCGCCGATAGGAACATCCTTCAGCACAACGTGGAGGGGCTCTCCAAGCCACGTGCCGTTCAAGAAGTTCCGCACCTTCTGGGCCCCAGGATTTCCATTGGCATATAAAGTCCTATCGAGTGCTTTCTGCAATTTCTCATCGATTGGTCCGGTTGCCTGAACCTGCGAATCCTCAGCATGCTGGCCGCTCAAAATCTGTTCAGTCACGAAACTGGTTGGTTTGGTCATATTTGCCTTCCTCGATACTGCGAAGTGCACTATGGCAGACTCTCTCTGTGAGATGCCAAATGTCCGCGGCGGAGCACAAGGCCAACCCCGACGAGCGCAACTAGATATGAAGGAATCAAAGTATATGCGGCTCTGTTGAAACTATTGAAAACATTGAGCCAGAATTTGGTGGAGCTAGTCGGGATCGAACCGACGACCTCATCGTTGCGAACGATGCGCTCTCCCAGCTGAGCTATAGCCCCATACACGTGGGAAGTACAAAATAGATTTTACCAGCGCAGAGCGATCTCACAAAATCGGCGCGCAGATTCATTGATTCTGAAAATATCCTTCAAAATTGGCCGGCTGTTTTTTGCAGGAGTTCTGTCAGCTTTGCGCTATCAACCTCTGCAGGCAGGCCGCCCTGGGCCATATCGGCTGAGCCGCCGCCTCGGCCGCCAAGCTGCGCCATCGCGTCTTTCATCAGCTGCCCCATATTCGATTTCTGGCCGGGCGTCTGAGCAAAAACCAGCGTCGGCTGTCCTGCGCCGGCAGCCAGCAAGGCAACCACGTTGCTCTTGCCTGCCGTAAGCTTCTGGGCAAGCAGCTTGATGAAGACAGCCTCACGGTCGGGAAAAAATTTAGTAATGATTTGTGGCGTACCTAAGGCTTGAGCCAGCATGCGCTCAGCGTAGAGCTCGGCCAACTCTTCCAGCAGCTTGTGTTGGCTCTTCCCTCCCGCTTTAGTTTCTGTGATCGACTTACGGATCTGTTCCGGCACATCGTAAATATGGCTGGAATAGAGTGCAGCCGCTTCTGTAAGCGTATTGTAATCGCGGCGCGCGGTGTTCACGGCACGCAAGCCGCACACAAACTCCACGCGGACTCCCTGCTTCACCTTTTCGACCTTGCGCAACAAGATGCTGCCGATCTGGCCAGTAGCGCGAACATGCGTTCCTCCGCAGGCGCACAAATCAAACTCAGCAATGTTGATCAGTCGCAGATCGCCGGTCTGCTTGGGCGGAAGCTTCCGCAGGCCGAGCTGACGCGCTTCCTGCAGTGGAACAAAACGAATGCTCACGGGCCGGTCTTCCGCAATAACCTCATTAGCCAGGTATTCCGCTTTCTGCGCCTGTTCTGCTAAGAGTCCTGTGGTTTCAAGATCAATAGTGCAGCTCTCTTCTCCCATGTGAAAGCTAACGGTCGGCATATTGAAAAGCCGGATAAATGCAGCTGAGAGTACATGCTGCCCTGAATGTTGCTGCACATGATCGCGGCGGCGGGCGCCATCCACGCTTCCATGAACCTGCGCGCCAATCGGCAGCGCTTCTGCTGCAAAATGCAGTATTCGTCCATCTTCTTCGTCGGCTACTTCTGTAATCGGAATCTGTTTGCCATCAGCGGTCAGCGTGCCGAGGTCGTGGACCTGGCCGCCGCTCGTCGGATAAAACGCTGTGCGATCAAGCACGATGGCTGATCTACCATTGCGCTCAAAGGCTTCAACCACGCTGGCGTCAAAGGTATAAAGAAACGAATCGTGGTAATAAAGGCGTTCGGTTGACATTGTCCCAATTAAGCCTGCAGCTTCAAGGCTTGCGCAATCACATCAATATATTTTAGGCCGGAGCCGGTGTTGAAGAGCACGACCTTGTCGGTTGGCTTCAGGAATTTCTGCTCCAGCAAAATTTTGTAAGCAGCCAGTGAAGCCGAACCTTCCGGCGAAGCAAATACGCCTTCCTTCGCGGCCCATTCATTCACAGCCTGAAAGATCTGCTCATCTGAAACAGCAACAGCCGTGCCGCCGCTCTGCTTCAGGATGTCGAGGATGATGTAGTCAGCGTATGGCTTGGGCACGCGCAATCCCGCGGCCGATGTATGCGCATTCTGCCACATCTCTGCTACGGATTTATGTTCGTTCCAGGCTTTCACCACAGGCGCGCATCCCGCCGCTTGAACGGCAATCATCTTGGGTCGCTTGCTGGATTTCAGCCAGCCCAGCTGCTCCATCTCGTCGAAGGCCTTCCACATGCCGATCATGCCTACGCCGCCGCCAGTGGGATAAAAGATAGCATCAGGCAATTCCCAGTTGAGCTGCTCGGCGACCTCATAGCCCATGGTCTTTTTGCCTTCAACGCGAAAAGGCTCTTTCAGCGTGGATATGTCAAACCATCCTTCTGCGTGTTTGCGCTCATTCACCATTTTGGCGCAATCGGAGATTAAGCCATCCACCAACGTCACGTGAGCGCCGTAAGCTTTGCATTCCACAAAGTTGGCCAGCGGCACATCTTTCGGCATAAAGATATGCGCTTCAATTCCAGCAGCGGCGCAGTAAGCAGCCAGTGCGCTGGCGGCATTACCGGCAGATGGCACTGCCAGCTTTTTCAATCCATATTGTCTGGCCATGGTCACGGCAGCACAAAGACCGCGCGCCTTGAATGATCCGGTAGGATTCAGTCCTTCATCCTTTATATAGACGTCTGGATTCCCGCTACTAGGCAGCATCGGCGTAAAACCTTCGCCCAGAGTCACAGGAACATCGCCGGGGAGGACTTCATGATAGCGCCACATGTTGGCCGGGCGGCCGCGAAGCGAGTCAGTCGTAAACTTTCCTTTGAGTGCAGTAAGGTCAAAACGGACATAAAGAGAGCCGCCATCTTTAGGGCAGATCGTCTGCGGCACGGCGCCGCTCAACTGCTCTCCACATTTGGAACACTCAAGGTACGATATTTTTGCCATGGATAGCAGTTTAACAAACTAATTATTCGTGGTAACGCTTCTCGCCCGCTGGAATAGCTATTGGCAAACGATTTCCAGGCGAGGGTAGCGGGCACGTGGTGTATGGATTGTAAGCACAAGGAGGGTTGTAAGCCTTGTTGAAATCCAGCTCCAGCTTTCCATCTTTCGGAATATCTTCATCCAGAAATCTCGCTGCCTGATAAGTTTCAGTCTTGCTGGTCAGGTCACGAAACACAATGAACAGGTTGCCCGGCTTATCTTCACTGGCATCAAGCTTGTATTCTTTCCCATCGAGAGAAAAGTTAATATAGCCAATAAAAGTAGTTTCTGTGCGACCGCCGTGCACAATGCCAACCTGCGCGGCTCGCGCTTGAGGGTAGGCAACATAGCGTGCATTCACCTTGTAGTGCTCATTCACTGGAAACCAATGCAGGCCGGTAAATGTTTTCCGCAATTTGCTGTTCTTGTCTTTCAAACGGATCGCGTAGCGATTGTCGCCGCCGGTATGCACAAAGAAAGTCAAGTCGCCTGTAACCAGGCGATCCTCTTTAGAATCAGGCCGCAACTCCGCAGTCGTAACGGGCTTTCCGCCCATGGTGATTTGTGATCCAGGATTGATATGGACGGTAACTTTGCCTGCGCGCAACTCAAAATCACCAGCATTGGCTGGAACCGGGGCAGGCAGCACCACGTCATTCCCTGCAGCCGATCCAAATGTGTTCTTTCCTTCGTGCAGCCAAAAAAGGCCGGAGACCGTGAGCCATCCATCGTCAGCCTTTAGATAGGCTTCGTAGTCCTGCCGCCATTTCTCTATCGATTGTTTGTAGGCTGAATCACCGCTTGCGCCAAGGCAAGCCAGAAGAATAAAAGCTGCAACCGTCAGATTTCGCAAAGCTGAATGGATACGCATGATTGTTTGCTCGCAATGAAGCTAAAACAAATAACTGCAATCATCAACTCTGTAAGACGAACGAAACTTCGGGAAGTGATCTATTGAGTAAGAACGGAATGGCCTTGCAATCTTGCTTCTGCGGAAGGATAAGACTCTGCCAGCTCGTTCTGACTGGCCCATTCTGAACCCGTTTTGGGCCGCGGTGCCGTGGCGACCGCCTCAGCAAGATGCTGGCTGCCGGCCTGGAAGGCGCTCAAATGTTCTGCTTTGAAGAAATCTGGCTGCAACCCATAAGCCGCCAGGACGCCGACCGTCCTGCCGCCATGAATCAGAGGAACAGCCAGTGCAGAGTTTAGCGTGGCATAGTTGCTGTCCGATCCAATATCGACTCTTGGATTGCCGTTGATGATGAAATTACTGGTTTCGGCAATCCAGCCAATCAGTCCAGTGCCTTCTTGAATCTGCAATGACCAGAGCTGGCCAACATTTTCCCCCAGGGCAAAGCAAGGAGTGAGCACTTCGCCATGCAGGGCAAATACAGCAACTGCGTCAAACGGGACAAGCCGATGGAGGCCAAGAGCAACAGCAGAAAGCGTATCTTCCAGCGTCTGCGACTGGCCGCCGCGTCTGTCTACAACAGACGCCCCGCCTGACTGTGATGGCTTAGCTGACGAGCTTTCAGCAAATCCAGCTCCAGGTTCGCCACCACGGGTAATTTTGATATCGATCGAGAGCTTAGGCCGTTCTTCCATCGGCTTTGATTTTGCCAGGGTTTCCAACTCAACATAGCGAGCCTGCAGCGCCGCCACAACGCGCGGATCAAATGCCTTCCCCGAATCCTTGTTCACAATTGCCATGGCTTCATCCAACGGCAAAGCCTTGCGATACTGGCGATCAGAGGCCAGCGCATCAAGGCAATCGACGGCGGAAAGAATGCGTGCCCCAATCGGGATATCTTCACCAGAAACGCCATCCGGATAGCCATTGCCGTCCCATTTTTCATGATGTGCGTGCACGATGGGAGCCACCGGATACGGGAACCGGACCTGCTCCACGATCTCCGCACCCACTACAGGATGGATCTTCATCTTCTCAAACTCTTCCGGCGTCAGCTTGCCTGGCTTGGAGATGATGTGTTCAGGTACGGCAAGTTTTCCAATATCGTGCAGAACAGACGCAGCTTCCAGGGCGCGCATTTCTTCCGCTGACAATCCGAGATCTTTGCCTAGCTCCATAGCATATACACGCACACGGTGCAGATGCTCTCCCGTGGTGTGATCTTTGGCTTCAATGGCCAAAGCCAGAGTTTCAATGGTGCGCAAGTTCAACGCAGCCAGATCTTCAAGATGGCGCTTCTCGTCTTCCCAGCGGCCAAGATGAATGCAGTAAGAGCGGTAGATCACATAAACCGCCGGCAGAACCAGGACGGATATTTCCCAGCCGGCAAAGTGGGTCAGCAGCTCAATGATTCCGGCGATCGCGGCGCCGATCAGGTAATAAGCAAAAGTCCAGGAGTAGCCGCCATACCACTTTTTATGTATAGACTGGTTTTCTGTGAGAGCGACCACGGTGGCAACGGGCAGGCTGTTCAGCAAGAAAAAAACAGCCATGCCGATCAGCAGCGGGAACGGAACATGGCCATGAAATGGACGATGCAATAAAGTGGAGTACGTCCAGTAAGCGCCGCTGATGGCAAGCGAAAGCTGCGCAAGATTGAAAGCAAAATGGACAAAGCTTAACCGCTTTTGTGTGCGCCAGAAGCACTGCACCACCGTGGAAACCACGGCCAGGGCCAGCGTTTCTGAAACCGTCATGTTACAGATGCCTACCAGAAAGAAAACAAAGTTGACGGAGACTGTTCCTTCAAGTCCAGGCAGCGTAGTCTTTAAACCGGAGGCAATCGCCGCGAAGAGAAGATACGTTGGGAACAACCAGCTATGACTTGTCTGCCATGGGAAGACACCAATGAGCAGGCACAGGGCTCCGCCTGCACACACCAAAAATACAAACACCCTGGCCCTGATTGGAACCCCTGCCATGATCTTCCTCACTTGTCCTATCGGACATGCAGAAAGATTCTCTTGATATTTTTTGTTTAGTTGAAAAGTGCAAACAAGACTTTTGTACTCGTTGGACAAAAGTCCTGTGACCGCGTGTCACAAAATTGCGCCAGCAGAACTGGCTCACCTACATCTCTCTGCGGCAAACAATCGTAACTAACGAACAATAAGCTGCTTTGATTTCAGGAAGATAAAAGCGCCCGGCAAATGGTGCCTAGCATGCTTAATTGTCATGTGAAGCAATTTACTTTGATAGATAAGGCTGAACATGCTTAGACGGAATTTAGTTCTTCTGCTTTTGATACTGCTTGCGGTACCCTCCGCACTTTTGGCGGACAATAGTAAAATTTCGCCGGACTTGCAAAACGCCACTGGCAAGGTACAGGTGGTGGTCCAATATGCTCCGGGTACGCAACTTAACTGTTCGGGTTTGCTCGGATTGGTTGGTTGTTTATTAAATGATGTCACAAAACTGGGTGGAACGATTCTTGGAGATTTGCCGCTAGTCAATGGGTTGGTGGCTACTCTAGACCATGATGGGATTCTTTCCCTCTCCAATCATCCCAATGTGGTTTACATCAGCAAAGACCGGACACTGAGTCCGTTTTTTGATAATGCTGGCCCAGCCGTGAATGCTCCAGCTGCGTGGAAATCGAACTTCACCGGAGCAGGAATTGGCGTGGCGCTGATTGATAGCGGCGTCAATAGCCATCCTGATCTGTACACAGGCATTCTGCCGTTATCAAGGGTTGTCTATAACCAGAGCTTTCTCGCAGGCGACTCCAAAACGGCCGATGCATACGGGCATGGAACACACGTTGCTGGCTTGATCGCGGGCGATGGCCTGAGTTCAACTGGTCTGTTATTTTCCCAAACTTATGAAGGTATCGCTCCGGGCGCACATATCATCAACCTGCGTGTGCTGGATGCAAACGGAAGCGCAACAGACAGCTCTGTAATTGCCGCCATCAATCAGGCAATCAGCCTGAAATCGAAATACAACATCCGCGTGATCAACCTCTCGCTGGGACATGGCGTATTTGAAAGCTACAAGCTGGACCCTCTTTGCCAGGCCGTTGAAAAAGCCTGGAAAAACGGAATTGTTGTGGTGGTGGCAGCCGGCAATTATGGCCGCTATCTTCCTACTGACGGCTATGGCACGGTAACTTCACCCGGCAATGATCCGTATGTGATCACCGTTGGCGCAATGAAGCCGATGGGAACTGCTGACCGCAGTGATGACCTGATTGCCAGCTACAGTTCGAAAGGCCCCACGTTCCAGGACCACATTGTGAAGCCCGACGTGGTTGCGCCGGGCAATTTACTGGTATCGACCGAAATTAGTAATACCACTTTATACAACACTGAACCTGAAAACCGCGTGCCTTACAGCGCTTATGTTTATGGGGGAGACTCCAGCCCTTCAAATCGTTATTTCGCTCTGAGCGGCACCAGCATGGCCACTGGAGTTGTCAGCGGCGCGGTTGCAGATCTTTTGCAGGCGCGGCCTTCCATGACACCGGACCAGGTCAAAGCCCGTCTGATGAAGACGGCCTCTAAAACATTTCCGGCAAGCAGCAGCGTCTATGACCCTGCCAGCGGTAATACATACACCAGCCAGTATGACCTTTTCACCGTCGGTGCTGGTTATGTTGACCTGGCTGCGGCACTGGCAAATACAGAGCTCGCGACTGGCACGGCAATGTCACCAACCGCAGTTTACGATTCCAACTCTGGTCAGGTTTATCTGACGAGCGATTCCTCCTCCGTTTGGGGAAAAACGCAAGCATGGGCTGGTCCAGCGGTTTGGGGCAGTACGCAATTCGTTGGCGGCAGCTCAATCATGTGGGGAGCCAGCTCTCCGAATGGATCATCCATTATGTGGGGCGCATCAGGACTTGCTGGAACCTCAATTATGTGGGGCGCCAGCAATGCTTCAGGCTTCACCGTGATCTGGGGCAACAGCATCATGTGGGGCGCAAGCGGCCCATGGGGCAGCAGCATTATGTGGGGAGCAAGCGCTGACAAAGGGGAGTAAGACAGCAAAACTTTAATGGTTGGTGGTTAGGTAGGCGTGGCTCTAAAGGCCACGCCATTTTTATTTCGAGTGGAAAAGACAGCGCTGCAGCTCGGCTAAGCGCCGGCCTTGCTGGGATCACCTTCATAGTTCAAAGCTTCCAGTCCTAAGAAGCGCGCGCCTTCATCCAACTCTTCTTCAATGCGGAGTAACTGATTGTATTTAGCGATTCTGTCTGTGCGCGAAGCTGAGCCGGTCTTGATCTGGCCTGCTCCAGTAGCTACGGCTAGATCAGCAATGAAAGTATCCTCCGTCTCACCGGAGCGATGCGAAATGACCGCTGTATAAGCGCTGCGCCGTGCCATATCAATGGCGTCCAGAGTTTCACTCACGCTGCCAATTTGATTGACCTTGATGAGAATGGAGTTGGCAATGCCCTCTTCAATACCTTTACTCAGACGTTCAGTATTCGTGACAAAAAGATCATCGCCCACAAGCTGAATCTTGTCGCCCAGTTCATCTGTGAGTTTGCGCCAGCCATCCCAATCATCTTCCGCCAACCCATCTTCAATCGAGACAATTGGATATTGCCGCGCCCAGTCAGCCCAGAAACGCACCATCTCTTCTGACGATTTGGAAGATTTATCCGATTTTTTGAAAACATACTTTCCCGAAGCCTTGTCATAAAACTCGCTGGCCGCCGGATCAAGAGCGATGGCGACGTCTGCCCCAGCGCGAAAACCCGCTTGCTGCATGGCTTCCAAAATCAACTCAATGGCTTCAACATTGGCTTTGAGTGATGGCGCAAATCCACCTTCATCGCCAACAGCAGTGTTGTATCCACGTTTCTTCAAAACCGATTTGAGCGTGTGAAAGATTTCCGCACCCCACTGCAACGCTTCAGAAAACGTGTCAGCCCCCACGGGCATGGCCATGAATTCCTGGAAGTCAACGTTGCTATCAGCATGTGCGCCGCCGTTCAAAATGTTCATCATGGGCACTGGCAAAATGCTTGCTCCAACACCGCCCAGATACCGGTAAAGCGGCATCTTCAATGCATTCGCGCTGGCGCGGGCACATGCCATGGAGACAGCAAGAATGGCGTTGGCGCCGAGCTTGGCTTTGTTCGGCGTCCCATCCAGCTCGATCATGGTATCGTCCACGCGCCGCTGGTCGGTGGCGTCCAGTCCCTGTAAGGCATCAGAGATCTTGATGTTCACGTTCTCCACGGCCGTTTGAACGCCCTTGCCGAGATAGCGGTGCTGATCGCCATCACGCAGCTCTACGGCTTCATGCTCGCCGGTGGAAGCGCCACTGGGCACAGCAGCGCGGCCCATCGATCCATCATTCAGCATGACTTCTGCTTCTACGGTTGGATTGCCGCGCGAATCAAGAATCTCACGCGCATGAATGTCAACAATGCCTGTATCCATTTTGATTTGCCTCGAACAGAGAGATGCCTGATCACGAACTCGAAGACCAAGAATTATAAATGACCAAAAACTTTGCCGCACAATTGAGCAGCACTGCACTTAGCGCTTTCCAGACACTTCTGTTATGTTGAAAGTTCAATTCTGAGGAGCAATTTTTATGGCTAATCCGCAGCAGCCCAATGTCCGCCTGGTCAATTCTGAAGACTACCGTGATACCTACGCTAACTCAATCCAGGTCCGTGTAAGCGTGTGGGATTTTCTCCTGGTGTTTGGACGCCTGCAGCCTGTCAGTGCGCAGGAGGTCGAGGTGCAAAACTTCCAGGGAGTTTACCTCAGCCCGCAACAGGCCAAAGCGCTGCTCACGGTTCTTGATCAAAACGTACGCCAGTATGAGAGCACGTTCGGCGAGATCAAGCTTGATCCTTCCATGACCGCCCAGCAGCAAAACCAGGTGAATTAACAACTGACTCCGGCGCTTGCCTTGTGAGAAATAAGACCATTGAGAAGATCGCACAAAACCCAGCGGCCGGAGTATTCCATCAGACGCATCTTTCCCCTGATCTTTGTTGCGATTTTCATACTGCACCTGCCCTTGCTGCACCTTCCTTTTTTCTGGGATGAAGCCGGCTTTTATGTGCCGGCTGCTTATGATCTGGCGCATTCACATACGCTGATTCCCAATACCACGCTTGACACCGGTCATCCACCTCTTTCCACCGCCTATCTGGCCTTATGGTTCACGCTTGCTGGATGGAAGCCAACTGTTGCACGCTCAGCTATGTTGCTGCTTGCTGCGTTTGCACTCACCAATGTCTTTTTGCTTGCCCGAAGATTGGCTGGACTTGGCGTAGCCGTTGCCACAACCATTGCTACTGCAGCCTATCCAATCTTCTTTGTACAGAGCTCGTTGACTCATGCGGACCTGATGGCAGCCGCGTTTACGCTCTGGGGAATCCGGCTCTATATAGAAGATCGCCTGTGGCCAAGCCAGATTGCTTTCTGTCTGGCAGTTCTCAGTAAAGAAACTGCTGTTATTACTCCGCTGGCGCTGATGCTGTGGGAAATTTTTCAGCGACATTCCGCTGCGCGAGAAAAAATTCGACGCGCTGCTATTTCTCTCACACCTATTGTTCCGCTGCTCGCCTGGCTTCTCTACCATCGTTTTATGACAGGCCGCTTCTTTGGCGGTGCAGATTTCTACCAGTACAACGTGACGCAGACTTTGAGTCCGGTGCGCTTCCTGCTGGCTTTGGCCTTGCGCATCTGGCATCTATTTGGCGCCATGAACATGTTGGCGCTCACGGCGGCCACTATTGCTGCCATGTTCTTTCCCGCGGTCCAGTATCCAACTGGAGAACGCCAGCGCATTGCCATCCCTGTTCAACTTCAATTTGCGCTCATCATGCTCGCACACCTGATTGCTTTTTCTGTCGTCGGCGGCGCACTGCTCACGCGCTATCTATTGCCTTGTTATCCGCTAGTGATCATGATCGGCATGTCTACACTCCATCGCCGCATAGCGCGCTGGGAGTGGCCGGCAGCGCTGATGGTGATTGTGTTTGTGCTGGCGCTCTTCTTTGATCCGCCTTACAGATTTGCTCCGGAAGACAATCTCACTTACAAAGAGTTCGTCGAGCTGCACATGAAAGCGGCTCAATTTCTGGAAGAGCATGAGCGCGATAAAGCCATCCTTACCGCCTGGCCCGCCACCGACGAGCTTTCCCTACCCTATTTAGGTTACGTGCACGTGCCTTTTTCTACAGTCCGGTTGCAGAATTTCACGATAGAAGAAGTATTCAAAGCACGGGCCATGCGATCACGCTATCAAGTCGCGTATCTGTTTTCTACCAAGAACGAAGTTCCCACCTGGTTCCACTCTGAGCGATGGGAAAGATTCAACCAGCGGTTTTTTGGCGCGCATCAGGATGTCTCACCTGAATCAGCCGAGGAATTTCTTCACGGACGGATCCGTTTTTTTGCACGAAGTGAGCGCAACAAAGCAGAATGGGTTGCCGTCATTGATATCGATCAATCGTCCGTGGCCTCAGCAGAAAACCGCTGAAGCCACTGGCGCCGGAAGCTACGAAAGAACTCTTGCCAGCATGGAATGCAGATTGCCGTTGTACCAGACATATCCAGACACCAGCACAACTGAATCAACCACCCGGACCCACCACTGCTTTTTCATGGCCTGAACTCCCCAAATTTTTATCCGTTTGCCGCAGCCTTCATATGCGAATGGGCAAACGCAGTTTTCTCATTGGGGGAGAGAACGCGCATATTTTTCCAGTCGTAAGCGAACTCAGTACCACAGTCCAGGCAGACGACATAAGTGCCGGTTGCCGTGGCGGCATTACTGCGGCGATGTCCCGGCTTGCTGGTCTGGGGAAAGCTAATCTGTTTGTGCCAGCATCCGAACAAAGCGTCTAGGATCTTCACAATCTCCTCCGGAAACTCAAGGGCTTCAACTCGCCCCCTGTAACAACATTCGGCCATCCCTGAGCAACTTCCCAAGTGACCGGGGACTTCCGATCCGGTACTCACGTAACTGCTATATAGTGCAAACCAGGCCGACGGCGTTTCACTCTATTTCCATAACCAAGTGACACAAAATGTCAGTCGGCGTTCAGTTAGCACTGATTTCATTACGTTAAACGCAGCTACTCTGGATTTGTTGCGTTAAGAATTATTGGTCAGGCACTTTCAATGTGAATCGATAAAGAAATAAGGTGGAAAGCCGCACAGAAAGTCTTTTTTAAAAGCTCTATCCGCTTTGAGCATTCACCAACTTGTTCGGTAGCGTTTCAAAATTCCATAACAAGCAGCTAAAATTTTTACTTCAGATGAATACAGTCAATCCAAATGCAATAGGCCAGCGATCCAAAGATGCCAGTCGTCCCTGGGATTGGACCATCGCCATCTACACCGGCGATTCACCTCTGCGACTCACCGCTGCTTCCAGCGCGGTAAATCCGGTAATCTCCGCACGGAGCGTTACGGATGTTCCCGCGCGCTTCGTTGCCGATCCGTTCATGGTGCATGTTGACGGCCTGTGGCACATGTTCTTTGAAGTGCTGAACAACACGCCTAACCTCGGTGAGATCGGCCACGCCACCAGCCAGGATGGCCTAGCCTGGAAATATGATCGAATCGTTCTCAAAGAGCCGCTCCATCTTTCTTATCCTTACGTTTTCCGCTGGAACGATGACTTTTACATGATTCCAGAAACGCTTGGTGCTCAAGCGGTCCGCATCTATCGCGCAACAGCCTTTCCCCATGAATGGACGCTGGTCAAAGATCTCTTCTCCGGGCAGCATGCCGATCCTTCCATCTTCCAGCACGATCGAAAATGGTGGCTCTTTACCTGCCCCACGCCGCACAAACATGACACGCTGGCTCTGTACTCAGCCAACGATCCGCTCTCCACTTGGACCGAGCATCCCAGCAGCCCAATCGTTGCCGGCAATAAAAGCATCGCCCGCCCCGGCGGCCGAGTACTGAATGACAACGGCCACATTTATCGCTTCACCCAGGATTGCGTTCCCATCTATGGCAAGCAGGTTCGCGCCTTTGAAATCACCGAACTCACCGCCACAACTTACAAAGAACATGAAGTCCCTGAATCGCCTGTGCTCGTTCCCGGCAGCAGCAAATGGAACGCCTCTGGCATGCACCACGTCGACGCGCATCTTGTAAACGGCAAATGGCTGGCCTGCGTGGATGGATTGGTGGATTTCTGATTCGATCCACGTAACTTGCTTTGAGCGGGTAACAGCCTTAAACCTTTGTGTTCCTTCGTGTCCTTTGTGGTTAGGTCTTGCGGCGAAAGGTCTGGTGACCCTGGCAGGAGTCGAACCTGCGACCTGCGGTTTAGGAAACCGTCGCTCTATCCATCTGAGCTACAGGGCCACGAATTCATTTTAACCTGTAAGCACAGCTTCAATCGCATTCTCTTCACCACGTTTTCACGCGGGCAATCTCTTCAACAAGGCCGATGCTTTACGAAACCATGGACGCTCGCGGCGCTTCAAATAACGCGGCATTGTGGCCCTCTTCGTCATCACACGCTGTGCCCATTGCCTGGCTTCTGTGGTCTTGCCCTGGTCAGCCAGAAATTGGGCGTAGTTGAACTGCGTCTCTGAAAGTGTAGAAGTCCTCGTGATCTGCTCAAACAATACTTGCGCCTGCTCTCCCTGGTGGTTCCGCGACCACGCATAAGCCAGCAATCCAGCAGCGCGCTGGTAGTCATAATTCTTGTCTCTGCCCACAACCTTCTCCAGGTCAGCTATCGCCGCCGGAAAATCATTCAACTCCAGTTCGCAAATCGCACGTCGATAAAACGGATCGGGAGAATCTGTCCGCGAAGAAATGGCACGGTCATAGCATTCCTTTGCTTTCGCATACTTCTTCTTTTCCAGATAAAGGTCTGCCAGCTCTTCATAGTTCCCCGCCGAGGGATTGTCCAGTACCGCAATCTCCAATTGTTTGATCCGCTTGCGATGCGAAAAAACTTGGAACGAATGCCGCAGCAACCCAAGGTCCGGCAAAACTTCTGCGCAGATATAAACAAATGCTCCCAGCCCTCCACCCATAAGAATGATCCATAACCAATAGGCGTCTGGGCGGCGGCGGATAAAATGCACCACAGCAACACCTACAAAAAGTAAGCCATAACTATAGTTGCCAAATAGATTCATAGAACGCAGCCTATACACTGCTCAAAAGTAAATAGCTTAATTGAACTATTGTTTTTTTGTCTGCCCCTTATTCTTCTCCACCATTTCTTCCACGCGCTCATCAATCTTCTGGTACATAGTGCGGGCAATTCTCTGCTGGATATTGGCAGACGCCTCCATGCTCTCTTTCACCATGGCCGGCTGCTCACGCAAAATCTTCTGCCCCACCGGCGACGAATAAAACGCCATCATGGCGTCAAGATCGCCTTTAGTTAAGTGCTTCTGATACACCGGGACCGTTGCAGCCAGCATCTCTTTCAAAGTTTCAGGACCAAGAGCCTCGCGCATCACGTCATCCACCATGCCATGGAACTGTTGTTTCTGCTGCTCGGTCATATTGGGCATGCGTTCGCCGATCATCTGATCGGCCAGCTCCCTGCTTTGCGCCTTGGTAGCCGCAATCATCGTGTCCAGGGTCTGCGTGATCTGCATCACGTCAAACAGTTTCAGGACCTGCTCGCGTGACGGCGGCTCAGCGGCGGCTTTTTTTGCCTCTGCAGCAGCGCGGCTCTGGGCGGCTGCTTCCGCTACGGTCTGCTGGCCAAATGCGGGTGACACGGACAGTAAAACCAATAACAAACCAAGTACTCTTGGCATGACGCAAAAACTCCTTGAAAAGGTAACTAAGAATTGCATATCGCTTGCTGAAATTCCATTGAATATCTTCTCTGCAACTGCTCTGGCGGAACATTAACGATTGCTACTTATGCACTCTACTTTGCCCTTGGGTGCGTCTTGTCATACACCGCCATAATGTGCGTGATGGAGAGCTGCGTATATTTCTGCGTCGTCGAGAGCCGCTCATGTCCCAGCAACTCCTGGATAGCGCGCAGATCGGCGCCCTCCGTCAGCATATGTGTGCCAAAAGCATGGCGAAGCGTATGCGGATGCACGTCCTGCGGCAAACCTTTGGCTACCGCAATCTGCTTTACAATCCGTCGCACACTCCGTGATGTGATCGGCCCTCCACGTTGGTTGATGAACAGCTTCCTTGTGCTCGTGCCTGCCGCGTTCAGCAACTTCTGCCGCGCTTCACGATATGCCTTAAGCGCCTCTGCCGCCGCGCCTTCCAGCGGCACATAACGCTGCTTCTTCCCTTTGCCTCTTACAAGAATCACCCCGTTGGCATCTTCAATATCGCCCAGCTCAATCCCCACCAGCTCAGAGTTACGCAGCCCGCAGCCATACAGCAACTCAAAAATCGCGCGATCGCGTTCCGGAAACGCCGCGCTGTCACCAATCTCACTGTCCATCACTCCGTTAAGCTCTTCCATCGTCGGCACGCGCGGCAGCTTCTGCGGCAACTTCGGCGTCGCCACCAGCTTTGCCGGATTTTGCTGCACAACTCCCTCACGTGCCAGCCACTTATACATTGACCTCAATGCCGCCAGCGCACGTGCCACAGAAACCTTGCTCAGTCCGCTGCCATGCAGATGGGCAAGAAATCCGCGGATTGAAACGTGATCAATTTCCTTCCAGCCAATCTCCGGCCCCACGTATTCAGCAAAGCGCTTGAGTTCGTTCCCATAGGCGCGCAGCGTATGCGCCGACGCATTGCGCTCGGCGCGTAGCGAATCCAGAAATTTATTCATGTCTTTCTGGATCTTTGAGCTCGATTTGCTTGCTGCGCCGTTCATGACCTGCTCTCCCTGCTCTTCTTCCCGCGTGGATGGAACTCACGATACACATTCTTCAACCTGTCCAGCGCCACATGCGTATAAACCTGCGTTGTTGAAATATCCGCGTGCCCCAGGATCGTCTGCACCGTGCGCAGATCAGCGCCTTTTTCCACCATGTGCGTGGCGCAGCTGTGCCGCAGCATATGCGGACTGGCATGCCGGCCGGAGGCAGAAGCATCTTTCACCATCTGCCATACGCGCTGCCGCGTCAGCTTTCCCCCGCCGCGACGCACAAACAACATGGAAGAGCTCTTCCCATTCAGCAACGCCTCGCGGCCTTCCGCCAGATACGCCGTGATCTGCTCCTGCGCGGCCTTTCCAATCGGGACAATCCTCTCTTTATCACCCTTGCCCCGCACCAGCACATACCCCATATCCAGCTTCAGGTCTTCAGTCTTCGCATTCACGATTTCTGAAACCCGCAGCCCGCCGGCATAAAGCATCTCTACAATCGCCTGGTCACGCTGGGCCAGAGCCGCCGATAGCCTGGAATCATCAGCCTTGCCTGCCGACTCCAGCATCCCATCAATCTCTGCCGTGGCCAGCGACTTTGGCAGCACCTTCCACTGCTTCGGCGAATCGATATCCAGCGTCGGATCGTGCTTGATCACCCTGTCCAGTAGCAGGTATTTGTAAAAGTGCCGCATCGCTGAAAGCTTGCGCGCCACTGACCGGTCTTTCACTCCGTTCGCAAATAACTGGCTCAAAAATCCACGCACATCTTCGCGCCTCGCCTCTTCCAGTTTTCTCCGGCGCGCCTGGAGAAATTCCGCAAACTGCAGCAAGTCCGATTCATACGACTCCACCGTCAGCGCCGCCAATCCCTTTTCCACTTTCAGATAGGCACAAAAGCTCTCCACCGTCCGGTTGCGCGGACTATCGGTTTTTGCCTGCTTGTTATCGGACATCATCTCCCTAGTATCCCGCTGTCGTCAGTCTTCGCCTATAGCGCGGCTGGTTCGTTTCGACTCCCTTTTTCCCCCCATTCTGCTTTTCACGAAATTCTCACTGTTCGACCTCCGGTTGAAAAGTGCCTGAACTCCTGTCAAAGTAGATCTCTTTTCTTGGCCATCCTCCACACTCCAGTTAGCTAAATTCTTCATTTTCAATTCAGCAACGTAGCTTACGGCCCTCTGCCTGTGCTCTCAGCTTGTACCCCTCCCCTACCCCCGTCTTTCGTCCCATTTTGTCCCAAGATGTCCCAAGGTGTCCCGGGCTGAACGAACAGGCAGAGGGTCGCAAAATCCCCATAAAGTACAAAACGCAACGGCAGGTTTTCCGTTGCGCCAAGCGTTTTTATGTAGAGTCTGCGACCCGAGATCTACATTAGCGAATATATTACGAATTGTCAACCGCTGTAGTAGCTGTTTGGCCGGGAATCCGCGTTAGGAAATTGTTTTCTCCATGTCTCCGTGGTGAAAATTCGTTTTCAAATCCGCGTTCATCCGCAAATCCGCGGCAAGATTTTGATTTTTCGATGACGCGCGATGTCGGCCAGGATCCGATTTCCCGATTTATCTCACCCGCCAATTCCCTTCACCAGCAATATCACCGCCTCAGACCCTGACTTCCTGTCCTCGGAAATCTCCAGATACTCCGGCGAATCCGCCCAATCCTGGAACGCCTGCTCATCCACAAACGCCAGCAGCACCACCTTGTCGCGCTCCCACTCGCCTTCCACCACCACAGGATTCTCATCGGCTGCCAGCAGCCGCCCCTGATAGCGCTTTAAAACTGCCATAAATCTTGCCTGATACCGGTCATACACCATGCGATCGGTAATCGTCAGTTGTGCAATGGCATATACCATCGTTATTCCTTGGCTGCGCTTTTTTTAGCGCGAGCTTTCTTTTCCGGCATCACAAACGGCTTCTCTTCAATTCCATTGGCCCTTGCCACAGTCACCGCGTTCAACGCGCTCTCCGGCTTCTCTTCATGCTTGAAGAATGCATAAACCTCTGACCGGTCGCGCTGCGCTTTCAGCTCTTCCGCAATCTGTTTCAGAATCTCCTGGCTGTAGTCCGGCGAACGAAACCGGTAATACGCAAAATCCGCAGTACTGATTCTTGGCACAATAATCTTCTCGCTCTCTGCCCAGCAAATGGCAACATTCTTCGCCCGCAAAATCTCATACACCGCATCGCTGAACCAGCTCTCATGCCGGAATTCAAAAACAAACCTGTAAGCCTGCGGCAGGCATTGCGCGAACGTCCTGAGCAACTCAACGTCGGCTTTCAAATTGGGCGGCGTCTGGATCAGGATCGGCCCCAGCTTGCCCGACTCGCGCATCGGCTCCATGCTCTGCAGAAAAAAGCGCATCGCATCTTCCGCATCCTTCAACCGTTTGAAATGTGTAATGGACTGGTGCACCTTGGCGGCAAATTTGAAATCAACAGGCGTTGCCGCCAGCCATCCGGCAATCGCGCTGGCCGTAGGCATGCGACGGAACGTTGCATTCAACTCCACCGCATTCAGCCGCGTGCCATAAAATTCAAGAAAGCGTTTGGACGGCAGGCCCTCCGGAAAAAATGCGGGCTTCCAGCTCGCGTAAGACCAGCCGGACGTGCCAATATGCAGATCCATGCGAAAAGTATAGTTGAAAAGATTCGCGGAGAGCTTCTTGGCTCTCCCCATGATTCTTCTACTATGCCAACCAAATCAATGACCGTCATCCCGACGACCGTTAAGCGAGCAAGCGTTTTCACCAGCTTGCGAGTAGGAAGGAGGGATCTAGTGTTTGTACAGCGAAATGAAAAGAAGTTGTTTCAGAGCTGCTCGATCGCCCGATGACCCGATCACGCGCGCTGACCCGATCTTGAATCTCACTTATAGAGCAAATACTTCTGCCGCAGCTCCCGGAACTTCTGCAGATCATCCTGCCAGCCCTGCGCAATGCTTCTCGGATCGTCGCCATTTGCCAGCTCATCAAACACCTGCTGGTTGGAGAGCGCGGTAATCATGTGCTCTATCTTCCAGTTGTCGGGATAAAGTTTTTTCAACGCCGCCGCCAGCTCAATTCCCAGCTCCGGCGCATCCAGCACTGTGCGGTCCGTCACAATAATGTTCACGCCCTTGCACTGCTGGTTCTGGTACGGCCCGCTCACCGGAGTAAACGTCACCGGCACAAAGCGTACGCCAGGAATCAACCGCGCATTCATGTAATCGGAATAGGCCCGCGGATCAATCCACGGAGCGCCCATCACCTCAAACGGCGTATCCGTTCCCCGCCCGACGGAAACATTCGTTCCCTCCACCAGAGCCACGCCGGGATAAAGCTCCGCCTCATTCACTGACCGCAAATTGGGTGACGTATTTACCCAGACAATGCCTGTTGAATCAAACCAGTCGCCGCGCAGCCAGCCCTGCATCGGGATCACGCGCAGCCGCGCGCCAATCTTTTTTTCCGTGTTGTAAAGCTGCGCCAGTTCGCCCAACGTCATGCCATAGCGGATCGGTGTCGGATAGTAACTGGTAAAGCTCGTAAACTCCTCTTGCGACATATTCCCCTGCACAAATGATCCGTTGATCGGATCGGGGCGGTCCAGCACGATCACCTCTGTATTGACCTCCGCCGCCGCCTCCAGCAGATAGCCCAGCGTCGCCGGATAAGTATAGAAGCGCGCACCCGCATCCTGAATATCAAAGACCACCGCGTCCAGCGTTTTCAATACATCCATTGGAGGCCGCTTCTTTGCGTCTGTTCCTCCATACATAGAATAGATCGGAATGCCCGTGACCGTGTCGGTTGTATTCAGGACTTTCAAATCATCCTGCGCGCCAAAGATTCCATGCTCCGGAGCAAAGATCGCCGCCAGCTTGATCCCTGGCGCATTTGCTAGCGCATCGATCGTCCGCTTGCCTTGCGCATCGAGCCCTGTATTATTCGTCAGCAGGCCGATGGTCATCTCGGTCTTGTCCTGTTTAAGCGAAGCAAAATTATCCTGCTCCAGCACGTCAATGCCGGTCAGCACATGCCCATTGCGCGCCGCCAGATGTCGCGCCGCGGTGTCTGCTTCGTTATAGCCGGTGATCGCCAGCTGCTTTTCGCGCGCAGCCGCGGTTACATCCAGATGCATGACTGCCGCAACCGAGGTCGCAACACGCGCCCGCAAAGAGATGATCGCCGGACCCTGTCGCGGCAAAACAGAATTCGTCAGAAGAATAATGTAGGTGTTCGTGTAGGGATCAATCCACATCGAGGTGCCGGTAAACCCGGTATGCCCGAAAGATCCCACCGGCAGCAGCGCTCCCCGATTCGACGAGAAAGAAGAATCAATGTCCCAGCCCAGCCCGCGGACCTCCGTCGCATTCGGAGGCTGCTGCGGCGTGGTCATCTTCTCAATAATGTCGGCATCCAGAATCTGTTTGCGGCTGATAAGCGCCTGCGCGTAGAGCGCCAGGTCGCCGGCGGTTGAAAATACTCCGGCATGCCCTGCCACTCCGCCCATTCTCGCCGCACGTGGATCATGCACGGTGCCGCGCAAAATCTGTTTTCTGTCCGGCGCAAAAGTCTCCGCGATCTTGTCTTTCCACGCCGCCGGCGGATTGAAGCTTGTATGCTTCATGCCCAGCGGCTGGAAAATGTGCACCGCTGCATATTTATCCAGCGACATGCCGGAAAGCCGCTGCACCATCTCGCCCAGCAGGATGAAATTCGTATCGCTATAGATAAACTGCGACCCCTGCGGTGATTGCTGCTTTTCATCATGGGAGAGCTTGAATGCCGCGTCGCTTCCCTCCCACGCCGGATTCAAATCGATATCTGGCCGCAACCCTGAATAATGTGTCAATAACTGCCGCACCGTAATCGACTCTTTTCCATTCGCGGCAAACTCTGGAATGTAATGCGCCACTGGCTCATCGAGCCTGACCTGCCCGTACTGGATCATCCGCATCACGCTCGGCGTGGTGGCCACTACTTTCGTCAGCGACGCCAGATCAAAAACCGTATCCACGGTCATCGCCTCAGGCTTGGGGGTGGTAGCACGCAGTCCAAAAGCTTTCTGGTGGACGATGCGTCCATCATGCCCCACCAGCAGCACCGCGCCGGTAATTGTCTGGTCGTTTACCTGCTCCTGTACCAGCACATCCACGGGAGAAAAATTAGCGGTCTCCTTTACAGGCTCCGCAGAAGCAGTCGTGGCTTTCTTCTTCTTGCGAGCAGCCGCGGGCGCGGCAGAAAAGCCCTGCCCCAGCAAAAGAAAGATAGAAATTAAAATTGAAACTTTGCGCGGGAATATCATCTGTAAACTGAGTGTGTTATAAACCGAAAACAAAAGCAATACGAGGAAAGCCTCTGCACCAAAGTACCAATCCCCAGTTGTCACCCGCATTCGCCAATCAGGACGAACAATTTCACCGCGCCTTCAGCATCCTGCAATCCGGTATTGAGCAGCGTGCATTTCCCGGAGCAGCAGTTGCGGTGACACAGCAAGGTAAGCTGATTGCCCACAAAGGTATCGGGCATTTCACTTATGAAACCTAACCCGCGATCTCAGCGGATACGATTTATGACTTAGCTTCTGTCACCAAAGTTGTCGCCACCACCACTGCCTGCATGATTTTGTACGAACGCGACCAGTTCAATCTCGATCAGCCAATCTTTGAGCTACTGCCCGCATTCGCCTCTGACGATCCGCGCCGCCAGCAGGTCACGCTCCGCATGCTGCTCGCCCACTCCTCTGGATTGCCCGCCTACATCAAGCTCTTCCAAACCGCGCACAGCAAAGCCGAACTTTTAAGCCAGGCCCTTCAAGTTCCACTTGCCGCTGATCCTGGAACTCGCGCCGAATATAGCGATATCGGCTTCATTCTTCTAGGTGAAATCATTGAACAGTTATCCGGCCAGCCGCTTGACCGCTTCTGCCACACTGAAATCTTCACCAAACTGGGGCTATCGCACACCACCTTCAATCCACCTGACACGCTAAAGCCCTTCATCCCACCAACAGAAAACGACCAGACATTCCGCCATGGCCTGATCCAAGGTGAAGTCAACGACGAAAACGCCTCCGTCATGGGCGGAGTAGCAGGTCACGCAGGCTGCTTTGCTACCGCCGGTGACGTGTCAGAATTTGCACATTGCCTGTTGTCGGGCGGCACACCCCTGGTAAATAAGAAAACTTTGGAAATTTTTACTCGACGCGAAGCCACTCCGCCCGGCACTTCACGCGCCTTGGGCTGGGACACGCCATCTCATCCGTCTCAGTCCGGAAAATATTTTTCCCCAAACGCCTATGGCCATTTGGGCTATACCGGTACCTCACTATGGATTGACCCTGACCGCCAGCTCTCTGTTACGCTGCTAACTAATCGCACCTGGCCGGACCGCTCTGCCCAAGCCATCAAGCAGATTCGGCCCGCATTCCATGACGCTATTATTGAAGCATTAGATTGAGGTAAGTCACAGCGTGAGTCCCCGCAAGACCGCCATCCGCGAACTGGAAACCGAACAGCAAAACCGCGCGTCCGCAGATCTGGATACGCTTTCTGCCCTGGAAATCGCGCGTGTCATCAACCGTGAAGACAAGAAAGTTGCCGGCGCCGTGGAAGAAGCACTGCCGCAGATCGCTGAAGCCATTGATGCCATTGCCGAAGCAATCGCCAATAATGGCCGCCTCATTTACGTGGGCGCAGGCACCAGCGGACGCCTTGCCGCGCTCGACGCCGCCGAATGTCCGCCTACTTTCAATATCGATCCTAAGGTAGTTCAGTACGTAATTGCCGGTGGCGATAAAGCTTTGGCGCATGCTGCCGAATACAGTGAAGACTCCCGAATTTCCGGGAGACGCGATATCGCCAAGCGCAAGCCGGGCAAAAAAGATGTTGTAGTTGGCATTGCCGCCAGCGGACGCACCCCTTACACCATTGCAGCCGTCGAGTACGCACGCAAGAAAGGGGCCAAAACCGTGGCCGTGGTCTGCAATCGTGATTCAGAGCTGGGCAGAGTTGCTGAAATTGAGATCGTGTTAGAGGTTGGCCCGGAAGCTGTCTCCGGCTCCACGCGAATGAAGGCCGGTTCTGCACAGAAGATGGCACTCAACATGCTTTCTACTGGAGCAATGGCGCGCCTCGGTTATATCTACGGCAACCTGATGGTGAACGCTCATACCATCAATGAGAAGTTGCTGGAACGTGGGCTCTCAATTTTGGAAAAGGCAGCAGCCGTGGACCGTCCGGCTGCTCTCAAAACACTGAGGGCGGCGGATAACCAAGTTGCCATAGCGCTCATCATGTTGAAGACCGGTTTGGGGCGTGGCCAGGCGGTTAGAAGACTCAAGACCGTCAAGGGAAATGTTCGGCAGGCAATCGCACAAGGTAATCTAAAATGAAGATAGTTCCAAAACCACCGTATCCGGGCAACGGCAATGCCGAATCGCTGCTACCCACGATTCCAGACTTCAAGAAGCCTGTGGCTCGCAGCCGGGCTTTACGGATTGATTTGCGGGACTTGGCGATTGCGCCTGAGAGCCTTATGGATAAATTTGTAATTCGCGGTGGTAATCCCCTGGTGGGAAGCGTCCGCATCAGCGGCGCAAAGAATGCCGCTCTGCCTGCCATGGCTGCTGCTCTACTCACTAACGAGCCGGTCATCCTGGAAAACATTCCTGACGTTCGCGATATTCAGACTGAGCGCAACCTGCTCGTCTCCATGGGAGCTGACGTGGAGCTTGGCTATGGCCGCGCCTCGCACCGCACCACCATTTCATGTGCCAGGCTGGTAAATCCTGAAGCGGCTTATGAGCTGGTAAAGACCATGCGCGCCTCCACTCTGGTGCTGGGTCCGCTGGTTGCTCGCATGGGCAGAGCTCGTGTTTCTCAGCCCGGAGGCTGCGCCATTGGAGCCCGGCCGATTGATCTTCACATCAAAGCGCTTGAACGCCTTGGCGCAACCATTAAGCAGGAGCATGGCTACATTGAGGCCAGCGCAAAGCGCCTCCGCGGCGGACGCATTATCTTTGACAAGATTACCGTCACCGGCACGGAAGACATCATGATGGCCGCCACTCTAGCCGAGGGTGAAACCATTATGGAAAACTGCGCGCGCGAGCCTGAAGTTGTGGACCTTGCTGAACTGCTCACCAAGATGGGCGCACAAATTCAAGGCGCCGGTACTTCAACCATCAAGATTCAAGGTGTGGATAAACTCCACGGAGCACGTCATCGCATCATTCCGGACCGCATTGAAGCCGGCACATTTGTAATTGGAGCGGTTCTGACTGGCGGCGATCTTACTCTCACCAACTGTGATCCCACGCATCTGGGCGCGCTGATTCAAAAGCTGGAAGAATGCGGCGTGAAGATCAGCACTGCCAATGATTCTCTGCGCGTGACCAACGGCCATCAGCTCAGCGCAGTTGACATCAGCACGGAAGAATATCCCGGCTTCCCCACAGACATGCAGGCGCAATTCATGACGCTGGCCACACAGGCGCAGGGCACCTCGATCATTACGGAAAATATTTTTGAAAACCGCTTCATGCACGCGCAGGAGCTCGTCCGCATGGGCGCAAATATCAAGGTGGAAGGCAGCCGCGCCATCGTTCGTGGCAAAACGATCCTGAGCTCTGCCGCAGTGCAGTGCTCTGATCTGCGCGCCTCCGCTTCGCTGGTAATCGCCGCTCTTGTCGCCGACGGCGAAAGCATTCTTGACCGCGTCTACCACATTGACCGCGGCTATGAACGCATTGAAGAAAAACTTAAAGGCGTGGGTGCCCAGATTAAACGAATGGGTGAGATCCTGCCGAAGCGCGCCGTCCCCAGCGTCGTGGCATAAGCTTATCGAACATTTGACCAATCAAAAGGCACAGCATCTCGCTGTGCCTTCAACTTTTGCTTTAACCTTTAATTTCCGGACTATCAAAACTCTCGGGTCTTGTTTGGAAAGGGTGCGCCTTTAGGCGTGCCGCAAATTTCACAAATTCTTGGGGCTTCTAGCCCACTATTTTACCTCTCAACCTTCACCGGATACTTGAACGATGCATACCAGTCGCCGCGTCCTTCCTTTGTAATATCCAGCACGTTATAAACCGCGCACAACAAATCCATCCCGCGCTCTTTCACCTGCGGTGACAACCACGGATGCTGCGAATAGAAATGCCGGATCATCCCATCACTATCTTTGGTGAAAACAGAGAGCGTTGAATCCTGGTTCCCTTCCTTGTCTTCACTCTTAAAGTCGTACTTGAAGGTATTCGCGCCGCAACTCAGCAAGCGCAAATTGTTCCATCCGCGATTTCGCGCATGCTCTCTTAATGGTTTTGGATCTGCCGCGGCCACAATCGCAATATCAACATTCTGCGTCAGATGATGCGCTACGCCATTCCAGCCATCGATAAACATAGTGCACATGGGACATGGATTGACGTTCCTTTTGCCATACATGAATTGATAAAGAATCAGTGATCGATTCGGGGCGGTAAACAATTCGCTCAGCCGGACTTCACGCACGGGATCATCGCCTGCGTTCAAGTCCGCAGGGCCTTCCTGGAACACGTAGTCCTTAACCACAGCGCCTTTCGGCAGCGCGCGACGCATCGCCGCCACTCGCTCAGACTGCTGCATCAACTCAATCTCCGCCATGCGTAGCTCTTCGCGCTTAGCCAGATATTCCGCTGGTTCGTTCGTTAAGTTCGTAAGCCGAAATGTGTCTTGAATAATTTCGAATGCCATCGCAAGCTCCTTAGAACGACTTAAAGAGATATTGTATCCATCCACAGCGGCTTCAGCATTGCTGGATTCCCTTTTTGAAACAGCTCTCAATTTTTATTGGTGAATTTTCATCTTTTGCACATGTCAGCGTCGTAGCATTTTCCTCACGATAAGAAAACCATGCCAGCCGCCAGCCAAAATTCCGGGCCTGATCAATCTGCTTCTCTCCCGCTATTTCGCCCGGAGGCGCTCGCGGCCCAGCAGCAAAAATTCCATGGAGAGATTATTCTCATCCGTCCGCTTTCGCTGGCCGTGCTGAGTTGGATTGCCATTGGCATTGCAGCCGTCGTAATCGTTTTTCTTTTTTTAGGCCAATACACAGAGCGCATTCACGCTTCCGGCACAATTGCCTCTTCTCCAGTAACAGAAAATCTGCAAGCCTTCATTTTTATTCCAGGCCATCGAATTAACCGCATTCATACTGGAGATCAGGTTTCACTGCGCTGTGCAGATTGCTCCACACCATTTTCGCGATGGACCGGGACAGTTCTTGGCCTCCCAGCCGCGTCCTGGGGAGAAGCTGAACTTTCTCAGCTGCCTGTGCATCTGTCGGGTTCGGTTTACAAAATCGCCGTGTCGCTTCCGCCACAAGCCGCGCAAATTTCACGGAACGCATTACCTCAAACGGAAGCCGCGATAGAAGCGGAAATCCCGCTTGGGCGCAAACCTCTCATCAAGTGGGTTTTTGAACGGTCTGGAAGCTGACAAGACCACGGACGGACATTTGCGGAAGATGAAAATCTCCTGGGGAAAGAAACTGCCGCTGGTTTTCCAGACAGAAGCGGCGGAGTGCGGACTTGCCTGCCTCGCCATGATTGCCGGCTATCACGGCGCGCAGATCGATCTGGCCGCACTGCGTCAGCGCTTCTCCGTCTCGCTACGCGGCGCCACACTGGCCCATGTCATCCGCTTTGCCGGACAACTTGATCTCATCGGCCGCCCCGTCCGCGTGGAGCTTGCCGACCTTGCTTATCTCAAAACCCCCGCCATTCTTCACTGGAAGATGGACCACTTTGTAGTGCTCAAAAAAGCCACCCGGAAATATCTCTATCTGCATGATCCCGCCATGGGCCCTCGGCGCGTCACCATGGCAGAAGCCGACCGATGTTTTACGGGCGTCGCCCTGGAGCTTACCCCGACGCCCAGCTTTGCTCCCCGTGATGAACGCCAGCCGCTCCGCCTGCGTGACATGATCGGCCGCGTTGTAGGCCTGAAGCGTGCTCTGGCACAGATCTTTGCTCTTGCTTCAGCTCTTGAGTTTTTCTCCATCATCAGTCCGCTGTTTCTCCAGCTCACCGTCGATAAAGTTCTGGCGGCCTCTGACCGTAATCTGCTGGCGACCTTAGGCGTGGGCTTTATGCTGCTGATCGCGCTGCAGTCTTTTCTTGGCGGCCTGCGCAGCTGGACCACTCTCTATTTCGGCACGTCGCTCAAGCTGCAGTGGTATGGCAATCTGTTCTCGCACCTGGTGCGGCTGCCGGTTTCATTCTTTGAGAAGCGTTATTTTGGCGACATTCTCTCCCGTTTTGACGGCGCAGAAGCCATCCAGCGCACGCTGACCAACAGCTTTATTGAAACCGTGTTGGACGGCCTGATCTCTGTCTTTGTGCTGGCCGTAATGTTTTTCTATAGCAGCAAATTGGCGCTGGTCGTCGTCTTCAGCGTGCTTGTCTACCTGACTCTGCGAAATTTTGCCTACCTGCCTTTGCGCCGCGCTATGGAAGAGCAGATCGTGCGCCTGGCCCATCAGCAGGGCTTCATGATTGAAACGCTGCGTGGCATTCGCACCATCAAGGTGCTGGGACGTGAAGACAGCCGTAAATCGCGCTGGATGAATTTGCTGGCGGACTCCACCAATGCCCAGATAGCCACGGAAAAACTCAACTTGCTTTTTAAAACATCCAACGGGCTGATCTTCGGACTGCAATCGGTCGCTGTGGTCTGGCTGGGAGCCACACTCGTCCTGAATGGAAAATTCAGCATTGGCATGCTCTTTGCTTTCGTTGCATATCAGGAGCAGTTCAAGGCGCGTATTACCAACCTGGTTGACCGCTTCTTTGAATTCCGCATGCTCTCTCTGCAGGTGCAGCGCCTCGCCGACGTTGTGCAGGAAAAACCCGAACCTGCACTCCTCGATTCAATCAGCCCGGAGCTGGAAGACGCCTCCATTGACGTTCAGCATCTCCACTTCCGCTATTCCGATATGGACCCATGGCTGCTCGAAGATGTTTCTTTCCGCATCAAGCCCGGTGAATGCGTGGCCATTGTCGGCGCTTCGGGCGCAGGCAAGTCCACCCTGCTCAAGCTGATGGCCGGACTGCTGCATCCGCAGGCCGGCGATGTCATCGTCAACGGGCACTCCGTCTGCCAGAGCCGCGCCTCTGTGCTGGGCAATGTCGGCTTTGTCCTGCAGGATGACTCTCTGTTCTCTGGCAGCATCGCCGACAATATCGCCTTCGCCTCTGACGTCGCCGACATGTCGCGCGTAGAAGAATGCGCCCGGCTTGTCTGCCTGGACGAAGAAATTAACGCCATGCCCATGAAATACAGCACGCTGATTGGCGACATGGGATCAGCGCTCTCTGGCGGACAACAGCAGCGTCTTCTATTGGCGCGCGCGCTTTATCAGCGGCCCTCCATCCTCATACTTGATGAAGCCACCAGCCATCTTGACGTTCCTACGGAGCAGCGCATCGCCGCCATGCTGGCTGAGCTTCGCATGACGCGCATTTTTGCCGCGCATCGCCCGGACACCATTCAGATTGCCGATCGTGTGATTACCGTCTCGCGCTCGGGAAAAGTTTCTGCCGGTAACAGTGGCAGATCAGCTGTACCAACCATAAAAGGAGAACACTATGTCGAAGCAAGAAGATAACCGCGTACTAGCTCGTTCCGGCGCCCGCGAACTGACGATCGAAGAGATCGATTTTGTCAGCGCGGCTGCACACACCAACGTCTGCTCTATCGCCATTGCTACCTCCACGCACACTGGACTCGGTGATGGTGATGGTTGCGGCGACTCCGATTCCGATACCAGCTTTGTTTAATCAGCCTGGCAGCCCGCCGGCATTCACATGGGGCAGCTATTTTTAAACCTTATCGGCGGGCCTCTGCAGGGGCCCGCACGCTAAAAAATGAACGCAGTTCGGAATTCACGGAGGGACCATGAAGATCGTAATTATCGCGCCGGAAGACGATAACCACACAACTCCCATTAAGTGGGCGCTGGAAAAAGCCGGGTACTCAGTGGCTTGCTGGGCCGGCATTGGCTTTACTGCAGATCGTCAAGCCTCCCTGCTACAAGGTGCAAACGATACTTTGTCCCTCGGCCCGCATTCCATCGATCCCGGTGATGTGGTCTGGATTCGCCGCCCTGAGCCGCCGTTCCCCAATCCAAAGACTGACCCTGCCGACAAGAAATTTGCTGCAGGCGAATACCGCTCCTTCTTCCACTCCCTTCTTTATTTTCTTGAAGCGCTGCCGGTATGGTGCATCAACCCGTTTAGTGCCGCCCGACTTGTGAATCAGAAGCCCTTTCAACTGCAGCTTGCACGCCAATGCGGACTGAAAGTCCCGGATACACTGATGTCAAACGAGCCTCAGGCCATCCGGCAATTTCTGGATCGCCCCCAGAGCCGCAACATCTGCAAAGGCTTTACGCCGCACATCTGGAAAAGGACTGGTCACGGCACCATCGCCATCACAGAAACTTTTGAAGTTCAGAAAGAGCAGCTTCCGTCCGACGAAGTCCTGACCTACGCGCCAGCCATCTATCAGCAGCGCATTCCCAAGGAATTCGACGTTCGCACCGTCCTACTGGGCAAACACATTTATTCTTATTCACTCAAAAACAGCCAGAAAGCTCTGGACTGGCGCCAGGATGTCACCCTGGGCCACGTTGCCGTTGAGCCAATTGCAACGCCGCCGGAAGTTGAAAAGAGCATTCGCGACTTTATGCAGCGCTCAAAAATCTGCTTTGGCTCGCTCGACTTCGGCGTCGACGCTCACGGCCAATGGTGGTTCCTTGAAATCAATGAACAAGGCCAGTTCCTGTGGCTCGACCAATTCAATCCCGATGTAAAAATCCAGGGCAAGTTCTGCGCGTTTATCACAGCCCCGCAAGATTCCACCGCGCCTCTGGAAGAACGGGAAGACCTCTTCTCCACCATCCATGACTTTGAAGCTGCAAAAGATCAAATCAACGTGGTGACAACCGAACGCGCCTCATCTGAGATACCGTTTCTCTCCACGGAGGCATGATCTCACTGCTTTGCGGCGAGCATCAACTTTAGAGTACAACTGAAAGGATGAAGCTCGCTAAAAAAGCCGTGAAACTAGCTGATGCCTTTGCCGTTACAGACGGCGATTCTTTCCGCCTGAAAGACTTTGACCCCACTGATACCGCCAGCCTTCACTCCAAGGAAAAAGCCGCGGAACTTCTGCATGAGAGCACAACGGTGTTCTGCGAACTTCAGGACAAGCTCTACGCCCAGGACGAATGGGCGCTCTTGCTCGTTATTCAAGCCATGGACGCCGCCGGCAAAGACAGCCTGATCAAGCACGTGATGTCCGGTGTAAATCCGCAGGGCTGTGAAGTCACCAGCTTCAAGCAGCCTTCCACGGAAGAACTGAATCATGACTTTCTCTGGCGCGCCGCGCGCCGCCTTCCAGAGCGCGGGCACATCGGCGTCTTTAACCGCTCTTATTATGAAGAAGTCCTGGTGGTTCGTGTTCATCAGGACTTGCTGGCCAAACAACATCTTCCTTCCAAACTAATTACCAGAAAAATCTGGAAGGAACGTTTTGAAGACATTCGCAATTTTGAAAAATATCTCACGCGAAATGGCGTGATGGTTCTCAAATTCTTTCTCAACGTCTCCAGGGAAGAACAGAAGCGCCGCTTCCTCGATCGTCTGGACGAGCCCGAGAAAAACTGGAAATTCTCTGAGGCCGATGTCCATGAGCGCCAGTTCTGGGACGACTACATGAACGCCTATGAAGAAATGATCCAGCACACAGCTTCGCCGGAAGCGCCCTGGTATGTTGTCCCCGCAGACCATAAATGGTTCACTCACATTGCCGTGAGTTCAGCCATCATTCAGGCGCTCAAAGATCTGGACCTGGAATATCCAAGGGTGGAGAAAGACCGGCGCAAAGCTCTGGAAACTGCGAAAGTTTCATTGGATAAAGAAGTTAAAAGTTGAGGGTTCGTCGATCCCTATTTTTTATAAACGACATTATCTGATAGTGGTGACGCCAACCATTGTGCCAGGCTCTGCGCACTGCGATCGCGTTCAGAAGTCTCCACCGTCTTTACATCCACGGGCCATTGAATGCCAATCTCCGGATCAGCAAAATAAATTCCGCTCTCGCCCTTCTGGTTGTAGACGCCGGTCGTCTTGTATTGAACTTCGCAATCGTCTGTGAGCGAACAGAAGCCGCGTGCAAATCCATACGGCGCCCAGACCTGCTTCTTGTTCTCTTCGGTTACTTCCAGCCCAAACCACTGCCCCAGCGTCGGCGATCCTTTGCGGATATCCACTGCCACCAGATAGGCAGCACCATGCGTCACGCGCATCAGCTTGCCCATGGGCGGTTCCCACTGAAAGTGCAGTCCGCGCAATACGCCTTTCTTGGATTTGGAATGATTGTCCTGAACAAAATCTGCCGGTAATCCAAGCTCGCGAAACTGGTCGGCACGAAACGTCTCCATAAAGAAGCCGCGCGAGTCTCCACGCACCTCCGGCAATATGACTTTCACATCATTCAGGTGTACAGACTCGATCGTAAAGGCCATTCAGCAAGCAGCTCCTGGGAAAAATTGTCCCGCGCTGCGCTAAATATTTTTCTGCGCCTGCACGGAATCCATCTTGAGTGTAACAGGCATTTCCTCTGTCCCGGAAAGCGCCTTCCAGCCGCGCCGGGAAAGGTCCCAGAAAATCAGATAGCCTGCAATACCGGCAATCACCAGCAGTGAAATCCCCAGAGCCCAACTGCCAAAAATAACTTTGCCAATACCGAACAGCGTTGCATACACCAGCACGCAGCCCATCAGCCAATCAAATGCGTTGCTGCCAACATCGCGCACCTGCGGAATCTCTGGCGCAAGCGCGGCAATCTTCTTCCATCCGTGGACCGTCGGCCGCACGCGCCGATAGAACGCCAGCAACTTTTCTTCTGATTCTGGCGGCGTCAGGAATGTTGCTGCGATCCATGCCACCGTCGTGATCCCCGCTGTAATCAGAGACGTCTTGGCAAAGGTCACCGGATCATCACCCGGCAAATGGCTGTGCAGATAAATCGCCACCACCGCCGCTACCAGCATGGCGCTGATCTCGCTCCACGCATTAATGCGCCACCAGTACCAGCGCAGGATATAAACCGCGCCCGTGCCAACTCCCAGCCCCAGCACAATCTGCCAGCCCTGCCCCACAGAGTGCAATTGCCCGGCGACATATCCGCTCACCAGCACCAGCAAAATCGTGAACAGCCGTCCAATCGCCACGTAATGCTTCTCTGTCTTGTTGCGCACAAAAAACCGGCGATAAAAATCGTTCACCAGGTAAGAGACGCCCCAGTTCAACTGCGTTCCCAGCGTCGACATAAACGCCGCTAAGAACGCCGCCACCATCACGCCGCGCAGCGCAGGGGGAAGAAAATCACGTAGCACCATCACATAACCTTGCTGCGGGTTCGCCCCAAACGCCGCATCCGGATGCAGCCCTCCATGCGGTGAATACACGGCCAATGCCACCAGCCCGGTAATAATCCATGGCCACGGACGTACCGCATAATGCGCAATATTGAACCATAGCGTCGCACCCAGGGAATTCTTTTCATCCTTGGCGCAGAACATGCGCTGGGCAACATATCCGCCGCCGCCCGGCTCCGCCCCCGGATACCAAGCCGACCACCACTGCACTCCCAGATACATCAGGAAGGTAAGCACTGGCAGCGTCCAAAGAGCGCTTGATGTCCAGCCCAGATGGAAATCAGGAAAGAACGCCAGCGGATTTGATGTCTGCACGCCAGTCGCATGAATTTGCTGGCTCACCGTCTGCAATTGCAACTTCAGCGCCTGCATGCCGCCAATCTTCACCACAGCTACCCATGCCAGTACAATCACCATCGCCATCTTCAGAATGAACTGGAACAAATCCGTAACCAGCACGCCCCACAAACCGCCAATCGACGTATAAATCCCCGTGAACGGAATCAGCACAAAAACGCAGATCAGCAGCGCCGTGTGGCTGGGTTCGCCAAACGTATACGTGAACAGCGTGTGCCCACCCAGCGCAAGCGCCACCGTCTTGTCTTGGGCAATCAGCGGCCCCAGCAATACCGTAATAATGCTCACCATGGCGTTGGTCACCCAGCCAAGAATCAGGCAATTCATTGCCAGGCCAAGATAGAGCGCTTTGAAGCCGCGCAGAAACGCCGCTGGCGTTCCGCCATAGCGCATCTCCGTGAGCTCAACGTCAGTCAGCACTTCTGCACGCCGCCAATAGCGCGCAAAAAAGAAAACCGTCAGCATGCCGCCCAGGCACGATGTCCACCAGATCCAGTTGCCGGCAATTCCCTGCGTCGCAATCACGCCGCTGACGAAGAGCGGCGTATCTGCCGCAAACGTCGTCGCCACCATTGAGGTTCCCGCCAGCCACCATGAAACGTCGCGTCCGGAAATAAAGAACTCCTCCGTATTGCCGCCCGCGCGCCGGCGATAGTAAAAGCCAATCGCCAGGTTGATCAGTAGGTAGCCGGCAATCACAATCCAGTCAATTGAGGTTAGTGGCATAGCTTCTCCGGGTGAATCTCCCGCCAGACTAGCAGATCACAGCGCCTGCGCATCCCGGTAAAACTGCTTAGCAAGGATGGGAGCGCCTGCAATATAACGTCGCAAACACACGCCTTGATCACGCCTTGATAATGACGAAAGGCCATGGTTTTCGCCGAATTCTCAGCCTTTCTGATATCGTTGCCCCATGGTCAAAAAGTCCGTTTTAGCCGGCCTGTTTTTTCTACTCTTATCTTTTTCTGCTCTCGCCGGTGACTTCCAACACCCCGCTCCTGTTCACCTGGACCACAACGGAAAAAAATGGGCGGAGAAGACGCTAAAAAAACTCTCATTGGAAGAAAAGATCGGCCAGCTCTTCATGGTTCGCCTGACCATGCCGCAGTTCGTGAATGTAAAAAGCAACGACTACCAGCAATGGCGCGAACAGATCAGCCACTACCATCTTGGCTCCATGCTGCTCACAGTTCCGGCGGACGGTCCCGGCCTTTCCAAGAGCGAGCCCTATGAAATTGCCGTCCTGATCAATGAACTTCAGCGTGACAACAAAGTTCCCTTGCTCATGGCTGCCGACTACGAACGCGGCCTCTCAATGCGACTGAACGGCGTCACCATCTTTCCTCATGCCATGGCATTTGGCGCCACCGGCAAGCCGGAGCTGGCAGAGCGATTTGGTCAAATCGTCGCGGAAGAATCCCGCGCCATCGGCGTGGAGTGGAATCTCTTTCCTGATGCCGACGTAAACTCCAATCCAGCAAATCCCGTCATCAATACGCGCTCATTCGGCGAGGATCCAAAAACTGTTGGAGCCATGGCCAGCGCTTATATTCGCGGCGCTCGCGGCGCAGGACTTCTCACCGCGGCAAAGCACTTTCCCGGACACGGCGACACCGCTACTGACTCACATCTCGGCGTTGCTGCTGTGAATCGGACGCATGACCAGATGGAGCAAATCGATCTGCCTCCCTTTCGCGATGCCATCAGCGCTGGCACTGATGCCGTGATGGTCGCCCACGTCACCGCCCCGGCTCTCGAACCGGATACAGCGAAGGTCGCAACCATTTCTCCGGTGATCGTCACACAAGTACTGAAATCTCAGCTCGGCTTCCAGGGTCTCGTCATCACCGACGCTATGGATATGTCCGGACTCACCCGCGTCTATCCTCAAGGCGGCTCTGTCGCCGCGGGCCGTGCCGCAGTCGATGCAATCAAGGCCGGCAATGACATGCTGCTTCTTCCCTCTGATCTCGATGGTGCTTACAATGGTCTGCTTAACGCCGTTCACAGCGGAGAAATTTCCGAGCAACGCATCAATGAATCCGTATTAAAAATCCTGAAAGCCAAGGCCAGCGTAGGCCTGAACAAATCCAGTCAGGTCGATATCAAAAATCTTTCCACCATCGTCTCCAGTCCAGAAAATCTCGCAGCCGCGCAGCAGATGGCAGACTCTGCTTTAACTTTGGTTCGCGAAAATGGTCGCGTGCTGCCGCTGCGGCCAACCGGCGCTGCCAACTCGGCCCCCGCCTATGGCGCACTACAGACAGAAAGCAACAAACTGCTCTGCATCATCTTTACTGACGATGTCCGCAGTGACAGCGGTCGCCAATTCCAGCGTGAACTTCATGCCCGCGTACCGGACGCACGCATCATCTACGTCGATCCCCGCATCGCGGAAGGCAGCACACCGGAAGTCCAGAGCGCCGTCAAATCGGCAGAAAATATTATTGTTGGGGTTTATATGGTCCCTGTGGCCGGGCGCGCCGTGAAGAAAGAAGGCGGTGTGGCAGTCAACAGCATCTCCATGCCTGAATCGACTGCCATCTTACTGCAATCTATCCTGCAGGCCAAACGCAAAAACGCCGTTGTCGTCAGCTTTGGCTCGCCATATGTTGCTGCAGATTTCCCTTCGATTGAAAACTACATCTGCACGTACTCCAATGTGCAGACCTCTGAAACCGCCGCTGCCAAAGCTCTCTTCGGCGAGATCCCATTTCTCGGACGCCTGCCCGTCTCGATCCCCGGCTTCGCCCAGCGCGGAACCGGCATGGACCAACCTTCCCGAGTAAATCGAAAATAGTTTCGCATTAAAGAAATGGAGACCTATCTCCACAACGACGTGCCATTCCGAACCGAGCCAGAATTTATGTTCGAATCGTCACACTCTTTGCGCGATGGTGAGGAAACTGCTCCGCTGCCGCCTCGCGTGAGCCAGCACACAATCTGATCATGAATAGAAAGAAGTTGAACCCGAATCGCGATAAACGGCTCGATCAAAACCCGTGGGAATAAAACCTCAGGGCCGCGGGCGGGGCATTATTGAGCGTACCCTGAAGGCGAGCCGAGAAGGGTGGATACCGCAAAGAGAAAATATCAGAGCCCCGTAGGGGCGGCACAAAATCAATCCGCTTCCTGCAGCGTTTTCACGTGATCTTCCAACGCGCGCGAATACTCGCGCTCCGCCTGCAACTCAGACTGCAATTTCTTGACCAGCCCTTCCAATCGCATGATCTCTACCTTGAGCTTGCTCACATCGCCATTCACCGCCTTCGCCGAAACTGGCGGAGCAGTAGGCGTCGGTGCAACCGGCACGGGTGGCGTGATTGGTGTCACATTTGCCGGAGCCTGCACCTGCGGTGTCGCGACCGCTGCCGTGGCCGTAACTGGAATCGGCGCTTGCGGTACAGGTGCTGGAGCTGTGGCTGCTGCCACAGCGCGTTGCTGCACCGGAGCAGGCGGCGGCGTCGCGGAGCGCGGCGGCATCGGCGTCGCTGCTGCGGAAAAGATACTGCTTAATGCCACCGCGGCATTGGCGGCTGCAGCAGGCGTGGGCGTCGGTGCGGCGCTCGGCTTCAAAAGATTTTTAACGCGTGTAATCAGGTCCTGCGGCTGGAATGGCTTGCGCAACAACTCATCGGCCTTCACCGCGAATGCTCTTTCCGCCACCGCGCGATTCACTACCCCTGACATCAAAATCACCGGCGTCTTGGCCAGCGCGGGATGCGACTTAATATGCTGGCAAACATCGTAGCCATCCTTCTCTGGCATGATCACGTCCGTGATCACGATGTCCGGCCTGGCGGTCTCAATTTCCGTCAGCGCGGTCGCCGCATCATGGCAGGCAACAACGTTGATGTTCTCCCGCCGGAAGGCAATCTTGATCACCTCGCGCATGGTCGCACTGTCGTCAATGAAATAGACAGTGGGAATCGTGCTCATCTGAAACCTCCATTGCCATCGTCCTGTCCGGCTTCATCCAGTTCACGCAGGGCTTCCAGCATCAGCTCGGTCGCGGTGCGGAGCACTGTCCGCGTTGACGCGCTCTCACCTGGCAAAAACTTGTAAGATCCCGTGTCCACGCCATTGCAATGCTTCACAATATGCACCACCGCATCGTCACCAATGCGATCGCCGCTCTCTGCATGCGTAATATTGCCGTTTTCAAAAAAGATAATTCCATCAATCGCGCCCGAGTTCACTGAAAGCGAGCCAGTCTGCCGCGAGTGCACCAGCATCTGCACCACACCCGGCAAGTCAAGGTGTGACAAGCTGCCGCTCAATCCCTCGTCGGACGAGCCCATCATCTGCACCGGATGGAATCCCTCAGAACTGCTGCGCAGAAAAGTTTTGACCTGCGACGCAATCAGCTCCGGCCCCAGCCGTTTGTCTACATAGTCGGCACAGCCAGAACGAAAAGCTTCCATCAGGGCCTGCTCGCCGCCATCGCCTAGCGCAATCACCGGAATGTGCGCAGTCTTTGGATCGGCGTGGATGATCGGCGGCAGATCATGTGCGCTGATCTCGCGAAGATTCGTCGAGCAGAGAATGGCTGAAGGCGTATCGTATTCCAGCATGGTGAGCGCGAAGCCGCTCTGCGTGCTGTGTACCACTTCAAAGCCTTCCAGCTTGAGCGCATCGGTAATTCGGCGCGCCATAAAAACGTTGGCATCAATCAGCAAAATCTTGGCCGGGGCGGAGACGCTGGAACTCATAGCCTCGCCTCCCCGCAGATCAGCTTCTCCAACGCCACAACAGAAACCGTTTCCTCGCCCAGTACCAGCAGGCCGCTGATGTAAGGCGGTTCGCTACCCGTAAGTGGGGCCTGGGCGGCGTTGGCCAGCTCACATTCGCCAGTGACGGGCACAGCCGTCAGCTCCTGGCGTGATTCGAGTTTGCAATTCGCTATCAAATAAAACTTTCTTGGCGGCGCTGCCGGCCCAACCAGTACCTGGGCAACATCGCACACCGGAACAATCTTTCCCCGCCGCACCAGTACGCCCGTCAGCAGCGGCGTGCGATGCGGAAATGTCTGTACGCTGTCTGGCCGTGCCAGCTCAGTCACCATCTCTGCAGGCAAAGCAAATCGCTGCGCTCCCAACGGAAACAGCACATACGATTTGTCCCCCTCTGCGCTCATACCGTCACAACTCCACGCACCCGCTCCAGCCCTGCACGCAACACCTCAAACTCAGCACGGCTCAGAAACGCATTGTGGTTCACCACCGGAATCACAACGCCGTTCATCACCGCCAGCCCGCGATACCATCCACGCTCTTCATGCGTGAAAGCCTGCGGCAGCGCATGCAGTGACGAAATTTCCATAATGCGGTCCGTAGAATCCACTAATACCCCTATCGGCCCGTTGCGCAGAACCAACACCCTTGACGCCTTCCCCGCCGGCAACAGAAAGTGCGCTGCCGCATCCACCACAAAATACGTTGTGCCATTCCGCTCCAGGGTGTACTTCAGCTTGCTGATCTGCGCGGAAATTCCGCCCAGCGTGAACGCATGCAGGCCGTCCATGCCGCGGATCTCATTCACCACTCCCGCAGCAATGGCAAACTTGAATCCGCCTACAACAAAAACAATCACATCTTCCCGTGCCATCGGCGGCGGAGCAGGTCCAAGTTGTTTCAACCGCTTCAAACGCCAACCTTCGACGCGCCAAAAATATGGATCACGCGCCGCTCAATCGCCTGGTAGATCGATTCCATCGGCAACACCTGATCCACAACACCGGTCTTGATCGCCTCTTGCGGCATGCCGAAAATCACGGCCGTCGATTCATCCTGCGCGATCACATGCCCGCCCACAGAGCGGATGATCTGCACGCCCTTTGAGCCATCATTGCCCATGCCCGTAAGGATCACGCCGATCGTCATTGGCCCGGCATATTCGGCTGTGCTCTCAAAAGTCAAATCAGCGCAAGGGCGATATCCTCCAACTCGCGGACCTTCATCCAGAGAAATCCTTCCCGTCGGCGATACGCGCAGATGATGCGATCCCGGGCAGACATACAGTTGTCCTGGAACAATAATCTCTCCCGCTTCCGCCTCTTTCACCTTGATCTGTGAGGCATCTGCCAGCTGCGTGCTGAACTGTGACGTAAAATTCCCCGGCATGTGCTGCACCAGAATCACTGCGCCGGGAAAATCTTTGGGGAAATACGGAATAAACTTCATCAGCGTTGCCGGTCCGCCCGTGGAAGATGCCAGCACCACGATCGGGAACTTCCCTGCACTCTTGGCTGAAGCATTCACAGCCGCGCGCACTTCCTGCAATCCGTTGTCCCCGTTCTTTGAAGCTGGTTCAACTCGTGGCGATGAAGACGCAATCTCCTGCTGCAACTTCGATCGTGTTGCTGTGCGAACCACGCGGACCTTCGCCGCCATCTTCAATTTGCGCAGCAACTCCTCTTTCACCGAGCTCATGTCCAGATCGATGCCGCCGCTCGGCTTGGCCACAAAATCAATGGCGCCCAACTCCAGCGCCTTCAGCGTGACCTCTGCGCCATCTTTCGATTCAGAACTCACAATCAAAATTGGCCGCGGATTGCTGGACATAATAATTTCCGTCGCCTGCAAGCCATCCATGTGTGGCATGTTGATGTCCATGCTGATCACGTCAGGCTTAAGCACTTCTGCCTGCGTTACCGCGTCGCGACCATCGCGCGCCTCGCCGCAGACTTCAAATTGCGGATCGGAGGCAATAATGGTCTGCAGCACCTTGCGCATGAACGCCGAGTCGTCCACAATCAGCACCCGAATTTTCTTGTCCAGCATCATCTTCTAAATTCTTAGTGCAATACCGCTGTCGTAAATTCTGTCTGCAAGCTTGTCGGTAATCCAATCAACTTCCCGACCGCCGCAATAAACTGTTCTTCTTGCACCGGCTTAGTCAGGAACGCTGCCGCGCCTTCTTTCATCGCTCGGTCGCGATGCTTTGCTCCAGCGCGCGATGTAACCACCATCACCGGAATGTTGCGCGTCTGCGGGTCCTGGCGCAGGTGGGACAACAATTCATATCCGTTCGTCCGCGGCATCTCCAGATCGGTTACGACCAGATCGCACTTGATCTGCGTGACGATCTCCAGAGCTTCCAGTCCATCGGACGCCAACCGTACGCGATAGCCTGCCTTTTCCAACATGCGTCCAACAAACTTGCGCACGCTGATGGAGTCATCTACCAGCACCACCAGCTTCTCTTCCGGAACAAAGTCGATCGCTTCCTGCGGAATTGCGCCATGCGCCACAGCCACGGCTCCCGGAGCAAAAACACGCGCTGCATTTGCGCTTGTCATCAGCGGACGATGCTCAATCGCCTCGCCCGCCACCAGGCGGTTCACGTCAATCAGCAGAATCAAGCTGCCATCCGGAGCAATGGTCGCGCCCGGAAACATCTTTACGTTGCGCATGAACTCGCCCAGGCTCTTGATTACGATTTCATCTTTGCGGACAACGTCTTCCACCACCAGGCCAACCTGGCGTCCGGCAACGTTCACAATCACCATGCGGTAATAGCCGCTGATTGGCTGGATTGGCTCAAGCCCAAGCGCAGCATCCAGGCGGACGATCTCCGTCATCACGTCGCGGACCTTCGTCAGCAACTTGCCGCCAACATCTTCTATGTCTGACTCTCTTAATCGCCGGATCTCTTCCACAAACGCCAGAGGCAGCGCGAACATTGATTTGCCGCAGCGTATAAACAACGCTTGCGAGATGATCAGCGTGAGCGGAACTTTTAGCGTGAAGCGTGTACCGTAAGACTTCTGCGTTTCAATCTCGATCTCGCCATTCAGCTGCGCTAGATTCGCCTTCACTACATCCAGCCCCACGCCACGTCCGGCAAGTTCCGTCTTTCGTGGCGCCGTTGAGAATCCAGGCTGGAATAGCAGATCAAGCAGCTCGCGTTCACTCAGCGCCTCTGCTGCATCCGCGGAAAGCATTCCATGCTCGACGGCGGTCTTGCGGACTTTTTCATAGTCGATGCCGCGGCCGTCATCTTCCACTTCGATATAAATATGATTGCCGCGATGGTAGGCACGCACCGCAACATTGCCGGAATCGCTCTTACCCAGCGCATAGCGCTCTTCGTCGCGCTCCAAGCCATGGGCCACGGCATTGCGTACCAAATGAATCAGCGGATCCGAAATCTGCTGGATGATGTTGTTATCCAGCTCCGTCTCTGCGCCGGCAAGCGTAAGCTCAACCTTCTTGTTCACCGCCTTGGCAGCGTCACGTACCGTGCGTGAAAGGCGGGTGTACAAGTTGCCAATCGGGACCATGCGTGCCTGCGTGATCTCATCCTGCAGGCGATGCGCCAGCTTGGTGAACTCGTCGATGTCCCCATCCACGCGACGCACAAAGCCATCCAGCTGCGTGAGCACTTCTGTGATGTCGGCTGAGATTTCTGTCAGCGACCGCGAGAGGATATTGAAATCGTCGTAGCGGTCCATCTCCAGTTCGCTGAACTCAGCCAGTGAATGATCAAACGTGTGCGAATAGTTGGAGTATCCAGGACGCGACGAAAAATTGTCAGAAGGTGGTGGCGCAGGCACAGAATGAATGCGGCTAAACTCGTGCTTCTCCTGGAACTCTGAAACCTTGTCCTGCATGCGGCCCTTGGAAAAATTCAGCACATCAGCCAGACGCTCCAACTCGGCAACGCGGCCCAGCATGCGCGTACGATTAATCACCAGCTCGCCGACCGCGTTCATCATGCGGTCCAGTCGCTCCAGTGCAATGCGGACAGATTTCGACTGCGGCATGGACGCCGGCTCTTTGCGCAGCAGATCTTCATCCGCAAACTTCTCGATGCCTTGCGGGATTTTGATTTCTGCCGCTGCAACCGGAGCTGCCGCTTGTGCTTCCACAATCACAGGCGCGACCGGCACCAGCGCTGTCACGGTAGTAGCTTCTTCCGCCTGTTGGACTTCTACAGCAGCCGTAGCCGCGCTCGCTTGCGTCGGCGCTGGCTCAGTAACTTCCCTCTCTGCAGGAGCCATGCGCTCAATGCGCGCAAACAAACCCTGGACAGCAGACTGCATGGCAGCCTGATCCGTCCACTGGTGATACAAAAATTTCTTGAGCGTATCCACCGCGTCCAGGCAGATGTCGATGATCTCAGCGCTAGGCCTCAGCTCGCCTTCACGCAGGCGGCCAATCAAATCCTCGGCGCGGTGCGCTACGTGCGCGATCCGATGCAAACCAACCTGCGCCGCCGAACCCTTCACTGTGTGCATGGCCCGCAGCAGACGATGGATCTGCTCCGAACTCGGATTCGTCTCCAGCGATAGCAGGCAATGTGTAACCACCTGCAAATGCTCTTCTGCCTCTGGGATAAAGAACTCAAGCACCTCGGCAGGAACTTCGCCATCTTCCGGCAGAGGCTCAAATGCAGGCGGCTCGGGCTGCGCTGCAATCGCCGGTGCTGGCCTGTGATCTGCTGCAATATCCACATCCAGCGGCTCTTCTTCCACCACAATCGGCGCACGCTTTTCCTGCACCGGTTGCGTTTCGGCGGGAGCTTGGAAGGCAAACGGATAACGCTGCTTGAAGACTCCAATATCTTCTTCGGCTTCCACTGTATTCGTGCTGACCATGATCAGGTCAGATTCCAGCAGCGCCACGGCTTCAGAGATAAATTCCACCAGCGGTCCAGCCGCATCGGCGGCGATAGTCGCGTTCATCGCATACTGAAAGATATGCGCGAGCTTACTGGAGATTTCAGAGAAGAGCGGGAATCCGTACGAAGCAGAAGTGCCGGCCAGTGTGTGCGACGCAATATAAAGTCGCTCGACGTCTTCCGGACGCGGGTAGGCATCCTGCAGGATGCCAGAGTATTCCCGCAAAAATTGCAGGCGCTCTGACGCTTCCTGTAAGAAGACCTCTACGACTTCTGGTCCGTGTCCGTTCAAGCTTTCTCCTGCCCAGCTACTGCTACCCGCGCCACATTGGCCGGCTTCTGATAAATCCGCGCATCGCGATGGATGTGCGTATCAAACTTGACATCAGCCTTGTTGATTGACTCCGCGTGCCCCAAAAACAGATATCCGCCCGGCTCCAGATACTCATAAAACCGCTGGATCAACTGCGCTTGTCGCTCTTCAGAAAAATAAATCAGCACGTTCATGCAGAAGATGCAGTCGAACTTGCCCATATAAACCACCTGCGCCAGGTTCATGGGCGCGAATGTAACCAGGTTGCGAATGCGCGGGCGCACCAGATAATGCTCGCCCGTGCGGGAAAAGTATTGTTCGCGCTGGCGCGGAGAAACTGTTTCCAGGTCGCGCGGTCCATACACGCCGTGCTCGGCGTGATCCAGCGCATGGCGGCTTACATCGGTGGCCAGGATATGTATGTTCCACGCATCGGCAAACTCAATCGTGTCTGCCACCGTCATCGCGATGCTGTAAGCTTCTTCACCCGTGGAGCAGCCGGCGCTCCATACGCGCAGTGAGCGTGGGCTCTCCCAGAATTTTTTCATGTGCAGGTCAGGAAGAACTTTTTTCTCCAGCGCTTCAAACACTGCTGGATAACGGAAGAAAGAAGTCTCCTGCGTCAGCAGCCGCTGCAACAAGGAGTCATATTCGACATTGGAATTTTTGATCAGGCGCAGCAGATCGGTGCCATGGGTAAGCTTCCTGGCTTCCACGTGCTCAAGCACACGCGTAGAGAAAAACCGCTCGCGTGAATGATCAAAAAGTATCCCTGAGCGCGTCTCAATCAACCCGCGAATTTCACTCAGCTCGTGTTCGCTGACTGTCACTACTCCCCCTGCCATGCCTCTCCTCTACCCGCTCTGAACTCTCTTACCGGCGTCCTAATGCTGCGGCAGCCGCTGCACTCACCAGCTCAGGTCGACCCTCGCCCGGCAAAGCATTGACATGTCCACCCGCAGAAACGCGGAACTGTGACAGCGCCTCATTCAACTGCTCAGACATGTGCACCAGCTGCTCCACCGTGCGCGATGTCTGCCGCGCGCCTTGTGAAGTCTGGCGGGTAATGTTGGAAATAATCTGCATTGCGTTGGCCACGCCTTCCGTACCGCGCACCTGCTGCTTAGAAGCGAGTGAGATTTCCTGCACCAGCTCTGCCGACTGGCGCACCACGCTGGAAATTGCGTCCAGCGCGCGTCCTGCCTGGTCAGCCAGTTTGGCGCCGATCTCCACTTCCTTGGTTCCCTCTTCCATAACAATCACGGCATCGTTCGTTTCCGCCTGGATGGCTTTGATCAACGCGGCAATATCTTTCGTCGCGGCGCGTGAGTGTTCAGCCAGCTTGCGTACTTCGTCAGCGACCACGGCAAATCCGCGGCCTGCCTCACCGGCGCGGGCAGCTTCAATCGCGGCATTCAGCGCTAGAAGGTTGGTCTGTTCGGTAATGTCATTAATCACGTTTACGATCTCTGAAATTTCCAGTGACCGGTCACCCAGAGCTTTGATTCTCTTTGCTGTAGCCTGCACTGACGAACGAATGCGCTGCATGCCTTCCAGCGTGTCGCGCACAGAGCGGTTGCCCTGTTCGGCGGCGTCGAGAGCCCGGCGAGCGGCTTCTGCGCTGGCTTCAGCGTTGTTTGATACCTGCTTCATTGAGACGGTAAGCTGCTCCACGGCGGAGGAAGTATTGGTAATTTCCTGGTCCTGCTGGATGGCGCCCGTGGACATCTCTTCTGACGCAATCAGAATTTCATTGGCACTCGACTGCACATCGACAGCAGCTTTGCGCACACGCTCCAGAACCTTGGCAAAGTTATCGAGCATGTAGTTCACTGAGTCCACCACATTGCCCAGCGCGTCATTGCTTACGCGGCCACGCAACGTCAGGTCGCCGCGTGCAATCTGGCTCACAATGGTCAGGAACTCAGTCACGCTCTTCTGCAGGGTCTCCTGTGCCTCCTGGTTGAAGATGGCGCGGGACGCACTTTCAGCCGAGCGGTTCAATTGCTCCGCGATAAAACCAAAATCATCGGCGGAATCCACCACCGCACGCGCGCGATAGTCGCCCTGGGCAAAGCGCTCGGCAAATTCCGAGAGCCGTGATACCGGGATCAGCACGCGGTTGCCGATGGTGATGAACGTCCAGAGGCCGGCGCCCGCCGCGATCACAAACGCGATCAACAGCTTGATGCCTGCGCCCTGTCCCAGCGCGCCAAAGTCAGTGATGCCTAGCCCGCCCGAATGCGCGCCCGCGCTGTATGCCAGTAGCAGCACCACGAACAGTGCCACCACATCCACAATCACCATCGTCCACAGGGTCGAGTTCAAACGACCTTTCATAACCATTACTCCTGTAGCTGCGCTTCACGCTGCAGCTTCTTCACAATTCGTAAGACCTCCGCTCAGCGATCGCCTTGCGGTTTAAAACTCAAATCACCGGGACGGGAAAAGTCTCCGTCAATTTCTTCAAATTCAATGCCAGCGCCATACGATCTTCATGCCGCAACATTCCACAGCAGTGCGGCATCTCACGCGGCGCTCCGTCAAGCAACAGCGGATCTGACGTGCTGTGCGTGCCAATCACCTCGTCCGCCGCAATACCAATCCGCAAATCACCCTGGTCGCCTTCGCCTTTCAAGCTGGCCACCACCACGTGCTTCGGATGAAAATCCACGCGACGTCCCTCTGTCAGCGCAATGTCCACCACCGGCACAATCGAGCCGCGCAAATTGAAAATGCCCATCAGAAAAGCCGGTGCCAGCGGCACTCGTGTAAGCTGCGGCCACTCCACAACCTCTTCCACATCCAGCACGGAAAAGCAGAAGCGCTCGCGTCCTGCGCGAAACAGACAGTACTGCCGCTCCGGCTCCGACTGCGGCAGCAGTTCAAGCTGCTCTGCTTCAGGAGAAAGTGGTTCGAGTTGTTGCTGCTCTTCCGCCATTAGCTCTTCCCCACCAGCCCGCGCACGGCACCCAGCAATTCGTCATTCGTAAACGGCTTCACCACATAGCCGTCCGCACCCTGCTGCTTGGCCCAGAATTTATCGCTCTCGGTATTTTTGGAGCTCACCATCACCACAGGAATGCGGGCATAGTCGGCATTGCCTTTGAGTTCTCGGCATGCCTGGAACCCATTCCGCTGCGGCATCACCACATCCAGCAGAATTAAGTTTGGCCGCTCCATGTCGATCATCTGCTCAAGGCGCGTGGGATCGTGCACCGGAACTGACATGTATCCGGCCCGGTCAAGCACGGACTGCATGAGCTTTACTTCCGCGGGTGAGTCATCGACGATAAGAATCTTTGTCAAACAGACGAACCTCTGGTTTCGTATCCTTGGATATATTGCAATTGCGCAGCCAAGCTGCTGCGGGATCAGAGCGATCCCAGACACGAAACAAGTCTTTTATTAACAATCATTTAGAATGGTCTGCGGTCTGAAGTTATCCGGCTGGGTGAGCAGCTGAGACAGCTTTTGTCTCACGATGAGACGGATTCTCAGCCTTTCCATCTCATTGGAAACCCCGGCAAAGGTGAGACTATGCGGTCAGCTTTTCGCCATCTCCTACGAGGGCCAGCAGTCGTTTGCTGGTTGCGGCCAGGTTTACTGCAGCATCAATATCCTTGGCCTCTTTGGCGGCTTCCACATGGATCTTCATCTCGCCCACTTGCATGCGGGCAATCGCCAACGCGGCAACAAGGTCAGTAGGTTCACTTCGTTTCTGCCGCTCCATGCAGACATGGAGAATTGTCCTGGCCGCTACCGTTCGCTGCAATGCTTTGGAAGTCTCATCGTCTTTTGCAAACGCCTGCGCCTCCCAGGTGGCGATCAGTAGCTTGCATCCGCCTAAAACAATAGCGGAAACACTGGGAGTATTCTTGGCCGGCACAGCCTGCAGTTGCTCAGCGATATCTGCCACGCAGCGCGTCAAATAACTCTCTTCTTCGTCTGACGCATCCTCGCTGAAGTCTGCTGCATGCTGCGGGGAGCGCGAAATCACATCCGATGAATCCGATTCCGACTTCTCTACTTTCACCGGCTCGCCGGTTGCGCTCTCAGCTTCTTGCGTAGCTGGAGCAGAAATCTCAGGGTGCTGAATTTCCTGCTGTTGCACAGGCTCTGGTGACGGCGCAGCAGCAGCTTCCTGGACTGTGCTCTTCTTTGCGCCATTGATTGTGTGCTGCAACGCATGGCGCAGAAGGATCAACTGCAGGAATGATGCTCCGCCGGAATAGGGCGCGCGAAATGGCGTCTTCCACTGATGCACTACGTGCCGCACCTGTTCCAGCGATTCGCTTTCCGTCAGCCCGGCATCCCGGCAATCGACAGCGGTAAAACCCAGCCGCTCTAGTTCGTTCACAGCCTCGCGGATGGCATGCAGATCCAAGTGCATGGCGTGAAAGAAAGCGCGGCGGGCCAGAAAGTTAAAGCGTGTAAACGCCACCAGATATCCCGGCTCAAAATAAGCATCGCCCACGGCCAGTTTCAGCTCGCGAACCTCCTGAAGCGCTCCGGAGTTCTGCAACTCTTCCAGACTGTGTGAATCATTCAGCTTCTGCAGCTTGGCATCCAGGCTTGAGGCCCATTCTGGAAAGCTCTCCGCCTTTTTTCCTGTTGCCGGCTCAAGCACGCGGGCCACTTCATCCAGTGACGTATCCGCAAGTCCATGCGGCGCGCAATGCGCGAAATACTGGACCAGCAAAAAGTCGATCTTGTCTTTATCAGCCTCAGTTCGTTCGGCACGATTCAGATGGCGGGCAATCAGGTAGCGGAGATTCTCTTCATTCTGCAGCGTGGTGCTTTGCAGCAACTGGCGCAACTGCCAGACCTGTACGTGCGCATCAATCTGCTCAAACCACTGGAACACGCGCTCGCGGACTTCCGCATCCGGGCTATCCACGGGATTTTCCAGGTCCGGGCATGGAGTCATGCCAAGTTCAAAGGTCCGGTCCAGTTCGGCATAGACGATATATAACCGCCGCGCGATGCGCCAGAACTCCGCAACTTCATTGATATTGAGCGTAGCTGTTGTCATGGTCTTCTTAAAATCTTACTATTCCCTGCGGTCAAATATTGTTAAGCCTTGATGACCCAACCTGCCACTGCTTCCTGAAACTCTGCGGCGATCGCCATTTTGCCTCTGTAAAACCGCATGGCCACAATCTTCGCCGTGGTATTGATCGTTCCATCCACGCTTCTCACCTGTACAATCTCGTCAAAATCCAGGGGCAGTTCAGAAGCAAACAAGATCTCTGTCGCCGTCCTAGATTCAATTATGGTCTCTTCGGTCGCGATGTCCTTGCCGGTCTTGCTGATCCGCACCTGAACCTGCAAGGTTTGGGCTCCCGGAAAGAATCTGGCCAGCTCAGCTACACACTCCGTACTTCCGGGAGGTTCCTGTCGCTTGACCGCTGGCTTCGCCATTTCTCAGGCTGCTCCTTAGAAACTTAGCTGAAACACTTAGTGCAAGACTCCGGCCAAACCCTCAATTTCACTAAACTATTGATCTAAAAGCTGCAAACGCGTTCATAAGGTGAAGCAGCGATCATAAGGTGTCTCAGGATGAAACAATCGTCTCACGGCGTCTGTCTCACGAAGCTGCCGACGCTCCCTTAGTCAGTCCAATGTTGTATCGCTTGAGCTTTCGATAGAGCGTGGCACGGCTGATGCCTAGCATCTTTCTCGCCCGTACTTTATCGCCCTGCACCTGTTCGAAAACGCGCTGAATCGTATCCCGCTCAATCTCTTCCAGGTCAGTATTGGAAGTTGCTCCTGCGCTTAATGCAATCACGGAAGCCATTCCGCTCTCTTCCGGCTGATGCCGCAATGCCGGAGGCAGATCAACCAGATCGATGACTTCCTGGCTGCCCAGTGCGACCGCGCGCTCAATACAATTTTCCAGCTCGCGCACATTGCCTGGCCAGTCATATTGCACCATGCATTTCATGGCCGCCGGAGAAACCGTGACGGCCTTGTCTGGCACAAAGCGGTCCAGAAAATAGTGGACCAGAGGAGAGATATCGGACTTGCGATCGCGCAATGGTGGGAGATTCAACGCAACCACATTGAGCCGGAAGAATAAATCCTTGCGAAACCTGCCCTCTTTCTGAGCTGCTTCCAAATCGCGATTCGTTGCGGCGATCACGCGCACATCGACTTTGATCTTCTGATTGCTGCCAACCGGACGCACTTCTTTCTCCTGCAATACGCGTAAGAGTTTGGCCTGCAATTCCATGGTAAGTTCACCGATTTCATCCAGAAAAATTGTTCCGCCATGCGCGGACTGAAACAAACCATCTTTGGATCGATTGGCGCCCGTGAATGCACCTTTCTCGTAGCCGAACAATTCGCTCTCAATTAACGACGGCACCAGCGATCCGCAATCCACCGCAACAAAAGGCTTCTTGGAAAGCAGCCCACGATAATGAATGGCACGCGCCACTAGCTCTTTGCCTGTTCCACTCTCACCTGTGATAAGCACTGGCGTACGCGTATCTTTCAGTCGTGCGACCATGCGCAACACATCTTGAATCTTGTGCGAAGAGCCGACAATGCCGCTCAACTCCATCTCAGTGCTCACGCGCTCACGCAGAAACTGGTTTTCAGCCACCAGATTTACTTTCTCTGCCATGCGCTGCAGCAGCAGCTTCAACTCCTCCACGCGGAACGGCTTGGTGATGTAGTCATAGGCGCCAAGCTTCATCGCCTGGACCGCGGTCTCAATGGAGCCGTGCCCAGTCATGATCGCGACCTCGGCTCGCGGCAACAACTCTTTCACACGCGGCAAAAATTCCAGCCCAGACATGTTGGGCATCATCAGGTCAGTCAAAATGATGTCTGGAGAATCACTTTCCAGCCGCGCCAAAGCTACTTCTGCGCTCTCTGCTTCCACGCAGCTAAAGCCCACAGACGCACCCACCGTCATGCAGAGCTTGCGTATGCTCTGGTGATCGTCCACGATCATGAATCGAATTCTTGCGTCTTCCGTCATTCTGCTTTGCCAAAAATCCTTTCCACGCTGGTGATCAGTTCCTGCACCCGGAAAGGCTTTTCCAGATAAGGAACGCCCGTGCTCTGCAGAGCTTTCATGGTGTCTTCATTCACAGTGTCGCCGGTGATAAAGAGCATGCGGTCCTTCAACTCAGGACGGTGCGCAACGATCCATGCGTGAACGTCCGCGCCACTCGCGCCTCCCGGCGTGCGCATATCGGAAATAATTCCGCCAAAGCGTCCTGCTTCCAGCGCGCGAATCCCCTCCGCCGCGGAATTAGCAGTCTGGCATTGATATCCATTACGTTCCAGAGCGCTGCTGATGAAATCCATCACAGAGCGCTCGTCTTCAATCAGCAGCAGTGGCAAATGTGCAACCATGGCGCCAGCGTTCATTGTTTGGCTCCTACAGCTACAACCAGTTTCAAATCAGTTTTTGTGCGGATAGGCAGGCGCACGCTGAAGGTTGCGCCATCGGTTTCCTGATTATTCGCGCACAGGATCTCGCCTTCATGTTCGCGCACAATTCCGTAACAGATGCTCAAACCCAGTCCAGTTCCCTGCCCAACTTCCTTCGTAGTGAAGAAAGGATCAAAGATGCGCTCTGGATGCTGAATGCCCTCGCCGTTATCACGAAACATGACTTCAATCCAGCTTCCATCTTGAATGGTTTCGATCTCAATCAGCCCCGGGCGCCCCGCCGCCTGCACCGCGTCATACGCGTTGTTCAGGATATTGAGAAATACCTGCTGCAGCTGATGCGAGTCGCCAATAAGCTCGGGCAGGCGCTCATCAAATTTTTCCACGATCTGCACGCCGTGATTGGCAAAATCGTAGGCGCGCAAAGCAATGGTCTTGCGCAGAATGCTATTCACCTGCAAAGGCTGGCGCTGCGGCGGTCTCTGCCGGGCGAAGCTCAGCAGGTTCTGCACAATCTCTTTTGTACGCTGCGCCTCTTCCAAAATCACCTGCAGATCTTTGCGCGCGCTGCCCGGGACCTCCGGGTTCTCCATCAGCAGATCAGAGAATCCCATGATCGCCGTCAAAGGATTGTTCACCTCATGCGCCACGCCGGAAACAAGCTGGCCAACGGCAGCCATCTTTTCCGTGTGCATCAGCTTCGCTTGGATCATCGATGTGTCCGTGATGTCCGTCATCAGCACAACTACGCTGCTTACCTCGCCGCGATCGTCGCGCATGGGGCTCAGGTTGACTGAGAATTTGCCCTGCGTGCCATTGCCGCGCGTGAGCATCAGTTCAAGATTGTCCGATTGCAGGCCGTGCAGGCTCGCGTCAAAGGCTTCTGCAAAAGCTTTTTTGTGCGATGGAGAGATAACGCGGTCCAACCGATGGCCCACCAATTCGTTCTGCTCAAATCCTCCAGCTTCATACACGCGCTGATTGGCATAACTGATCAGGCCGGCTGTATCCGCTACCATGATCATGGTCTGCGTATTGTTCAGAATCTTGCTGGTAAAGTCGCGTTCGCGCTGCAGCTGCGCCTGGAAGTTCTTGACCTCAGTGATGTCCAGAAACACCCCGCGATACTGCATGATCTTGCCTTGCCCGTCTTTTACGACAAAGGCATTTTCCAGCGCATGAATCATGCTGCCATCTCGGCGGCTGAGCGTGACCTCAAAATTTCTGATCGCGCCTTTTTCATTCAAGCGGCGGATAATTTCATCGCGCTGCTCCGATGAAATGTAAACCTGGGTCTGTAGATCAAGCTTCAAGACCTCTTCGCGCGACTGATAGCCAAGCATGCGCACCAGCGCATCATTCACCTCAATGAAGTGGCTCTCTGGTGAAGCAAAAAAGACGCCTTCCTGCACGTTGTCAAACAATTCGCGGTAACGCTGTTCGGCCTCGCGGCGGTCTGTGATGTCCTTCAGCACGTGCACCGTTTGCAGGCCTTCATCCAGAGCGCCATGAATACGCGAGCTTGAAACCAGATAGGTCCGCTCCAGCACCGGATGCAGGTATTCATCGGATTCATTTAGCGCGCGGCAGAAAGGACATGGCTGCGCCGAATCGGCGGCAATCGAAACCAGCGCGCGCATGCTCAAGCCAATCAACTCCGCCGGCCGCACGCCGATGAACTCCGCCAATGACCGATTGACGCGCAATACTTCATACTGCTCGTCATGCACTACGATGAAGTCAGAGATAGAGTCAAAAATCTCAGCCCACTGGCGGCTGGACTGCGTGATCCGGGTAAAGAGCCGTGAATTCTCCAGCGCTACTGAAGCATGTACGATCAGTGCCTGCAGCAAATTGAGATCGTTGGGCATGAGTTCGCGGCTGATGTTTGCTAGGGCCAGTATGCCGAGCAGATCCCCTTCAGTTCCTTCCAGCCGAACCAGGGTCAGGTTGTGCCAACCGGCAGCGGCTGCCAGCTCCAGCCCCAAAGCGTGCACGCCACTTCCACTGATCTTCAGATCAGGATGCCGCTCGGAATATTCCGAGAAGGCTGCATTCAGTTTGCGTTGCAGCTCGCGCTCCGGCTTGGCGCCGTAAAAGCCCACACTCTCCACCTTATTGCCCTGGGCCAGCGCCAGGATGGCAGTCTGCGCGCCGATCATACCGGCAACTCGTTCGGTAAAGTTCTTCACAAAATCCGGCAGGCGCAAAGCAGAGCCTAGATCGAGCGCCATCTCCATCAGGTCTTCTGTGCGGCGCCGATGCTGATCAGAAAGCTGCAAATTGCTGGCTGATTCCAGGGCTACAGTAACCTCAGCACCCAACACTCGCGCCCGCCGAACATCTTCCTGAGAAATGCGCGACTTGTTCTTCTTATCCTGGAGCCCCAGCAATCCCAGAGGACGTCCATCTCCGGAAATCAGAGGTATGCCAAGGTATTGTTTGGAATCAGCTTCCCAGCGAAGCAGTTGTGTCTTTTCCTGCGCCGCAAGCTGGCCCATCTCTTCACAGATGTGGGGGCTTCTGGCCTCAAGCGCGCGCCTGGCGACCGCGGAAATATCGATCTCTAGCTTGCTTACCGTTCCCTTATTTGCTCCCCATCGTATGCGGCATGCGCCGGAATCGACTAAACCTACAAAGGCTCGAGAAAAACCAAGGAATTCCGCCGCGCGCATCGTGAACTTGGGAAGAAACGTTTCTAAATGCGTTGTGGCTCCCAGCTCGGCCGAGATATCCAGTAATTGGTCAAGATCGCGCTTTTGCGTGGCATACAGGCCACCGAGCTCGGAATTATCAAGCGCCAGACGGGCTGTGTTTCCCAGAACGCTGTAGGCGGAAACCTCTACGGGACTAAAACTGTTACTGCGGACAGCCAGCAGAACAGCGGTGCTTCCTGCCGTAATCAGAGGCTGCGCTATGCCGTGATAAACGCTGTCGCCCTCTGTGGAACGGTAAGAAAAGCGGAAATCAAGCAGCCGCTTTTGTTCTATGGCCTGGCTGGCAAAGAAGCGGACGTGCTCCAATAGAGCTTTTTTCCTGGCGGGCTCTTCAGACGCTGCAGAGATTGCCACAGGCAGAAAGTCCTCTCCCGCCTGCTGCAGTATGCCGGCAATCGCAGCTTGAAAAACCTTTTGTGCTGAGTCGGCGATGTTCTGCCGCAGGATAGACGGTTCCGCACCGGGCGACGCTATCCCCATGCACGCCTCAAGCACCTTTTCCATGCAGGCTGATGCTTTTGCCGGAGCCTTCGTGCGGGAAGATGTTGAGGTCTTACGCGTCGATTTCATTCCGTCTCAAGTGTCTCAATTTTACAGAGGGGGAAGCCTGAAGGTACTCTGGAATCTCATTTTGAGTCAATAAGGAATTGACCTGTCAGAACCACAGGGACTACCCATAATCATTGCCCTTAGAACTAGGGTCTCACTATGAGATAGGAATCTGCAAACCTGCCGATAGATGAGACAGATTTTAGATATTTTGCCTGCTCCAGTTGAATTTCCGCCCGTACGTAAGAAACGTAAGATGCTTTTTATCATTGGTTTGAACGACATCAGGTTCCAAAGGTACTAGCACTTCCCGTTGGTGGCCATGGCATTGCATTTATGAATGAGCTTTCTCTTGTCAGGAAAGCTGTGCCCTGTTGGAAGAATGGAAAAGGCCAGGGTTTGAACTGACAAGCCAGGGGTTTGGGACAGGGATCAAGAGTTTCACAGAACACGAGTCGCAGGATGGCAAAAGCGGCCCGTCTGAGGTTCGAAACATGCGCATAAGCATAAGCAAAAGCATTAGCGGCAAGCTCTATATGGGCTTTGGCCTGATCATGGCGGTCGTTGTCATCGCTTTCACCCTGAACTGGGCAGCGGTCTTACACGAACAGAACACACGCGCCGTTTACAAAAAATCCATCAACATGGTGGAGAATCTCTCCAAACTGGACAGAGCGCGAAACCAGAACCGCCTTTTTCTCCGGAATTTTCTTCTCAACGGCGACCGTCGTGAAGCTGACTCCCTTGCCAAGGGAGAGAGCGATGTCGATCTGCTGATCAATGCTATGAAAGAAACCGGCAATAGCCTGGGCGATAACACCGCCCGCGCGCGTCAGTTGCTGGACCAGCTGGCAGAGGCTGAACGGGACTGGGGCCGTATCTTCGCTGCGCCGCTGATGGAAAAACGCCGCCAGGTGGATACCGGCAGCGCGACCGTCGCGGAATTGCAGATTGCCTATCTCCAGGCTACTCCGACTCCGGAACAGAAAGTCAAAGAAGACCTCCCCATGCAGCAATTGGAAGCCATGATCAAAGATGCCAATGATCAGGCTGAACAATCGGATAGCAACGCTGCCATGAGCATCACGGTTTGTACGCTGGTCGGCATGTTCCTGGTCGTTGTCATGAGCATAATCATCGCCTGGAAGGTGGCAAAGTCGATCACCGTGCCGCTTTCACAATTGATCTCCGTGGCCGGGCAGATTGGAGACAACGGAGACTTGGAACAGCAGGTCAATATTGGCGGTGAAGATGAAGTTGCGCAGCTGGCGCGTACCTTCAACAACATGGTTCTCTATCTGCGTGAGATGGCCGGAATTTCCGAAGCCATTGCCGGCGGCGATCTCTCCGTCGAAATTAATCCGCGTTCCTCTCGCGACACCCTGGGTAAGGCCTTCCGCGAGATGACGCTCGGTCTGCGCAACCTGGTCAAGAACGTTCGCGATAGCGCCGCGCAAGTGGCCAGCGGCTCCAATCAGGTAGCTTCTGCTTCAGATGAGTCAGCCAAGATCAGCGTGCAGGCAGCCTCCGCCATCGATGAAGTCACGAGCACCATGCATGAGATGAGCATCAACGTGCAGAACATGGTGAAGAGCACTCAGATGCAGGCCTCCAATGTAAGTGAGACTTCGGCTTCCATTGATGAAATGGTGGCTTCGATTCAGCGCGTGGCCGATACAGCTAAGGTACTGCTCGATATTTCACAGCGCTCGCGTGACGAAGTGCACAACGGCATCAACACCATGGAAAAAGCCACAGACGGCCTTAGCCGCATCAATGCCGCCATTGGCTCTTCCGCGGAAATTATCTCTGCTCTCGGACAGCGTGCTGATGATATCGGCAAGATCATTGAAGTAATCGATGATCTGGCCGAGCAGACCAACCTGCTGGCTCTTAACGCCGCAATCGAAGCCGCCCGCGCCGGTGAACATGGACTCGGCTTTGCCGTAGTCGCCGACGAAGTGCGCAAGCTGGCAGAAAAATCGGCGCAGTCCACACGAGAAATTTCTGAGCTCATTCAGAGCATCCAGAAAGAAGCCCGCAAGGCCGTGGACAACATGGAAAAATCGACCAGCATTGTGAACGAAGGCATTACGCTGGGCGGCGACCTGAGCGGGGCGTTGAAGAAGATCTCCAGCGTCGTCTCTGAGGTTTACAAATTCGCGCAGGAAATTGGCGCAGCCACAAATGAGCAGTCGCATGGCTCTTCACAGATCGCTAAGGCCACCACGCGGCTGAACGAAATCACGCATGAGATCAATTCATCCGTAGAAGAACAGGCTTCCGGAGCGCAGGCTGTTGTCCGCGCCATGGAAAAGATGCGCGAACTGGTGCAGCGCTCATCCTCGGGATCTACGGAACTGGCTGCTTCAGCGGAACAGATGTCCAAGATGTCGCGCTCCATGCTGGAAGCCATGGACCGCTTTGTGATTGAAAACATGATGGCGGCGCGTGAAGCTACGCGCCAGCCACAGCGCCGTAATGAAGAGCAGCGCCTGGTGCAATACGCAACCGCAGGGTCGAACTACAACTAACGCTGGAGGAACCAATGGCTAAGGAACTGCACATTGTCGGCTTCCGCGTGGGGCGCGAGGTTTTTGGCGTGCCAATCTCTTTGATTCATGAGATTGTGCGTGTGCCGGAAATTACCTCCGTCCCGGACTCACCCGGCTGCGTTCAGGGAGTAATCAACTTGCGCGGCAAGATTGTCTCAGTGGTGGACCTGCGGCGCCGCTTCGGAGAAAAGAACATTACTCCCAGCAAGAAGAACCGCATCCTGGTTTCAGAGATGCAGGGCAAGCTGGTCGGGCTGATTGTTGATAGCGCCTCTGAGGTACTCAAGATTCCAGAGAGTGACGTTGAGCTGCCTCCCGTCCTTGATCAGGGTGACCACAACTATGTGACCGGCGTGGGAAAGCTGAATGGCCGGCTGATCATACTGATTGACTTGAACAAAATTCTGCAAAAAGGCGAGCTGCAGAGGGTGGGAGATGTTGCGGATCCTCATCTGGCTGCCTTCGCAAGGATGTGAGCGAAACAGTTAGGGACCTGAACGGAAACCAATGGCCACACCGACTATTCAAATTCAAATCAGTGAATCAGAGTACAAGCTGCTGCAAACGCTCGTCTATCAGGAATGCGGCATGTACTTTGATGAACGTCGCGCGCATTTCCTGCAGGACCGGTTGCAGCGCAGGCTGAAAATCTGCGGTCTGGACACCTTTTATGCCTACTATCGCCTGCTGACCAGCCATCAAGGCAAGACTGAGCTGCGTGCGCTGGTAGAAAACCTCACCGTCAACGAAACCAGCTTCTTCCGCAACAAGCCGCAGCTTGAACTCTTTCAAAAAACAGTTCTGGAAGATTTGCTGCGGCGCAAGCAGGAGCGCCGTGACTGGAACCTGCGCTTCTGGTGTGCTGGCTGTTCTACGGGGCAGGAGCCTTACACGCTGGCGATGCAGGTCTGCGATGCTCTGGCATATTACTACTTGCGCAATCCACTGCCGGTGGAGATGCCGACACCCAAGCCATTGATTCCACCGCCGTGGAAAGTTGAGATTCTTGCTTCTGACATCAACTATTCCGTACTGCGAGCAGCACAGGAAGGCGCCTATCCGGAAAATCAGATGGATGCTGTGGATTATGCCTTCCGTCTGCGCTACTTCGATAAAGCGGGCGATCGTTACATGGTAAAGCGCGGACTAAAAGACCTGGTCCATTTTGACTTTCATAATCTGAAAACGGAATTCCTGCCACAGCGCAATGATGTGATCTTCTGCCGCAACGTAATGATCTACTTTGACGAAGCCGAGCAGAAGCGCCTGGTGGAAAAGCTCTATCGCTGCTTGAACCCAGAAGGCTATCTGTTTATTGGGCATGCTGAAAGCCTGTTTGGTCTTTCTGATAAATACAAGATGATCCACCAGAACAATGGCACTGCGTACCAGCGTATTGAGGTGACGGTGTGACCTTCTTTCCTGACGATCGCGCCTCTGAACTCCGGGAGCTCTTCTTTGAGTCGGCAATGGAATTGTTGCAGACACTCAATGAAGAAGGCCTTGAGCTGGAGAAGCGTCCTGAAGACGAAGAAGTGCTCCGCAGCGTGCGCCGGACCGTGCATACGCTCAAGGGTGACTCCGCTGCCTGTGGATACACTGAGCTGAGCGAGCTTGCCCATATTCTGGAAGACGTACTAAAGCCAGAAGTCGCGGCTGTTGCCAAAGAATCGTTGGCGGAAGTGGTCCTGATTGCCGCCGACACATTCAGTTCCATGCTCTCTGCCTATCATGGCAACCTGCAGCCGCCGGCGGGAGAAGAGCTTAAGCACCAGATACTTTCGCTCACACGCAAGCCGGCCACCAACGTGCATTATAAATTGCAGGCCCGCTTTGTATGGAGTGAGTATGAACAGATTGTCGTGGCAGATGCGCTGGCCCACGGAGAGACTGTCTATCACGTAGCGATTTCCATTGAACCGCAATGCCCTATGCGCGCGGCAGCCATGCAGCTCATCCGCAACGTACTGCAGGAATGTGGCCGGTTACTCGCGGTCGCGCCTGACCAGAGTACGCTCAGCAATGATCTTGATGTCGTGGAAGCAGCTGTCGCCAGCGAACACGCAAAAGAGTGGATTGCCAGGAAGTGCCGCATCCCCTCAGTGGTTGCAGAGGTCCTAGTAGAAAAAGCGGGCCAGCATCAGGAACAGAGTGACGACGTGCTGGATATCGTGAAGCACGTGACTGCACCGACAGACGAAGAAGAGTTGCCGATTCGTGCGGAAGAAACAGTTGCTGCTCCAGCTTCAGCGCCGGCTAAAAACCTGGATTCCTCTGCAGTTAACAATTCAGTTTCCACACAGAACGATGTTCAATCCACAAGCTTCGCCAACATAGCGGAAACGCTGCTCCGGGTCGATGCGGAAAAAATCGATTCAGTTCTGAACCTGGTGGGCGAATTGATTATTGCCAAAAGCATGCTGCATCAGGCGATCAACGAATTTGACCGGGCGTATCCCAAAGATCCACTACGGATGCGCTTTTCTGATGCCATGGCATTCCAGGCGCGCATCATGAACGACCTGCAGAAATCGGTCATGAAGATCCGCATGGTGCCGGTGGAGCATCTTTTCCGGCGATTCCCCCGGGTGGTGCGTGACGTGGCGAAATCGTGCGGGAAAGAAGTCAATCTGGACGTGACTGGACAAGATACCGATCTGGATAAAAGCATTCTCGACATGCTGGCGGAGCCGCTGGCTCACCTGGTGCGCAATGCAGTAGACCATGGTATTGAATCTCCAGCGGAGCGCATTAATGACGGCAAGCCGGCCCACGGGACCGTGACGCTGGACGCATATCACCAGGGCAATCAGATTGTGATTGAAGTTACAGACGACGGACGCGGCATCGATCGTGACCGGCTGGTTGCAAAAGCAATCGAGCGTGGTTTGCTGAAACAAGGTGACACGGCTGTGATGAGCGAGTCCGATATCAACAATCTTGTTTTTCATCCCGGACTGAGCACCGCCGATCAGGTTACGTCGATTTCGGGTCGAGGCGTTGGCATGGACGTTGTGAAGTCAGTCCTGGAAAAGCTGAAAGGCTCGGTCAGCATCAAAACTACGCCGGGAAAAGGAACAACATTTTATCTGAAAGTTCCGCTCACACTTGCCATTATCAAGGCGTTGCTCTTCCGTGTGGGGGATCGCTTATACGCTGTTCCGTTGGCGTCGGTCGTTGAAATTACGCGCACAACGCGCTCGGCTCTGCATCGCGTGGACAATCACGATGTCATGCAGTTGCGGAATGAAGTTCTGATGTTGCTGCATCTGCATCAACTGGCAACAGAGTCAACGGCAACAGACAAAATGTTTGTGGTGGTTATCTCCAACGGTGAGAAAAAATTCGGCCTGGTGGTTGACCACCTGGTAGGAGAAGAAGAGTTGGTCATCAAGGCAATGGACGATCATCTGGTGGCCACGGACATGGTGAGCGGCGCATCCATTCTGGGTGACGGCAGAGTGGTGCTGATCCTGAATCTTTCAAGCGTTGTTGCAAAGTTAGGCAAGTTACAGATGGTAGGGGCCACAGCATGAGTAGTAATAAGTTAAGAGTCCTGGTAGTGGATGACTCCGCGCTGATGCGGAAGTTGATTCCACAGATCCTTGCCCGGGACTGTGAAATTGAAGTTGTAGGAACGGCCATGGATGGCGCGTTTGGTCTGAAGAAGATTGAAGACCTGCGCCCTGACGTCGTGACCTTGGACCTGGAAATGCCACGCATGGATGGTTTGGAGACACTGCGCCAGATCACCCGCCGTTTCCGCGTGCCGGTGATCGTGGTAAGCGCACTGACAACAGAAGGCGCAAGCGCCACCTTCAAAGCGTTGGCTCTGGGAGCATTTGATTTTGTTGCCAAGCCGCGCGATGCCGCGTCGGCCCACATGGATGATATTGCCCAGGACCTGATCGATAAGATCAAGGTCGCGGCAAAGAGCAAGATGCGCAATACCCTGGCGCCGACTCCCACACTCTTTGAGAGGCCAAGGCCAAACAAACCGGCCCGGGCGCGGCGTGAGCCGACAAAGATTGTGGCGATTGGGATTTCCACCGGCGGCCCAAACGCACTGCAATATATGCTGTCGCAACTTCCCGGTGATTTTCCCGGAAGCATTGTAGTCGTGCAGCACATGCCGGAAGGCTTTACAGAGATGTTTTCACGCCGGCTGGACGAAAGCTGTGCCATCGACGTGAAAGAAGCGCAATCCGGCGACCTGCTGATTGCCGGCCGAGCGCTGATTTGTCCCGGAGATCGCCATATCAAAGTGCGGCGTATGCCTCTGGGAAATACGGTGGTGCTCTCCGACGAGCCGCGGATGAATGGTCATCGGCCCTCCGTTGATGTTCTCTTCCGTTCCGTAGCCACGGAGTTTGGCGGCAGGGCGATGGGCGTTTTAATGACCGGCATGGGTGATGACGGAGCTGCCGGTCTGGGATTGATGAAAGATGCGGGCGCACTGACGATAGCGCAGAGTGAAGATTCCTGTACGGTTTTTGGCATGCCAAAAGCTGCGATTGAACGCGGCCACGCCATGCGCGTAGTGCCGCTGGACATGATGGCCAACACTCTGGCTATGCAGTGCCATCCGGAAAAAATTGCAAGGGCAGTAGTAAAAGTTTAGTTGGAGCGCAAGGAGAACAAGTATGGATACATTTCCAATTCTGATACGCAAGGACAACCGGCCGATCCGCTACCTGGTAGTGGACGATTCAGTCTTCGCGCGCAAGAACGTGGCCAAGATGGTGGAATCATTTGGCGGCGAGATTGTGGGCGAAGCCGGCGATGGCTGCACCGCCATCACCGAGTACGATCGCACCACTCCAGATATGGTGCTGATGGACATTACCATGCCACAGATGGAAGGCATTGAAGCGGCGGAGCGCATCGTCCGCTCGCATCCCGATGCGCGCATCGTGATGGTTTCTTCCGTCGGCTATCAGGAAAACATTGTGGCCGCGCTGCAGAAAGGCGCTCGACACTTTGTGCAGAAGCCGGTGAAGTCGGAAATTCTCTACGAAGTCATCAAGTACGTAATGGGCGATGACGCAGTTGTGGCCACGCCAACAGCCCAGGAAAGCTAGAAACCCATGAAGATGGAAATCATCCAGCCGTTTATCAATGCTGCCGATGCAGTGCTGGCGGAGACGCTGCAATGTTCCACGCGCGTCGGCGACGTAACCATGGACGAGGAAGCTTATCGCCGCAAGGGTATCGCCTCCATGGTCACAATCAAGGGAGATATTGAAGGCCGGATCATTTTTGATATTGACACACCAACGGCAGCCAAAGTGGCAAGCTATCTAACGGGCGCCAGTGTGCAGGAAAGTGATGAAGTCGCACGCGAGACGGTTTGCGAACTGGCCAACATGGTGATTGGCAGCGCCATTACTGCGCTCAATGATCAGGGATTCAGCTTTAAGATCAACCCACCGGTGATTCATTCTGACGAGCTGGGCGAAAAAAGCAGTGAAGACCAGGAAGCGCTGGTGATGTGCTTTGATACGGCCAGCGGTAACATTTTTATGAACATTGCCATGCGTTATAACGGCAAGCGGCGGACAGACAGCCGTCCAATCTAAAAATTTCTCCTGCAACTCCAACGAAAAAGGCGGCCAGATGGCCGCCTTTTTTATATTCAACTTAAAGAATCATGGGAAAGCGCGCACCACGATTGGAGTTTGCGCTGGGCACGGCTGCGCGACCTTGTTATTGAAATTTGGATCAACCGCCGGGACACATGCTGGATCCTGTTGCGGAACGAAGAATGTCGGCAAAGGCCTGCTTACGATCGAAGGATCAACCGGCGTAACCAGTGGCACATTGGTGCTGGTTGGGATCACGTAGATTGACGGTGTGTTAAAAGTTCTATCCGGCAATGGCGGCGGAGGCAGGCAGTTCGTTCCCGTGCAATTGGGAAGATGGACATTGTCACGAATCGTAGTGGTATCGTTCGCGCTGATCGCGAAGACACGTGAAGAGTCGGGAGAAGAATCCACTGAAATGGCCCCTGCCCCCACGGTGATTGTACCGATCTCGCGAAGCCCTACGACATCAATCACGCTGACCTGGTTCCCCGTACAACTGGGGATATTGGCCAGGATCGTAAGGTGATTGGTGCCAGCCGGACAATTGCCCAGAGCCGCGTAAGCTCTTGTTCCGTTTGCCAGGGCTGTAAGAGAAACCGGAGGACCAGAAAGAGGAATATCTGCAATTTTTGCCGGCAATACCTGGGGATTCGATCCCAGATCAAACGCATTGCCTTTGATAATACTAATGCTGTTTTCACCAGTGTTGTTGATATAAATCCGTCTCAGGGTCGGATCATAGAAGGCAAAATTAGGGGAAGGGGTTGCCGTTGCTCCAACCTTGATGGCAGTGCCACTATTGATGCAGGAAGGGGTGGTTGTGTCACAGGGCAAAATAATATCCAGTGACGCATCAATCACGCTGACAGTCCCATCACCCTGATTCACGACAAAGACAAAAAGCCCGTCTGAACTCATTACAGCCCAGACTGGCTGCAATCCTACCGGGATGGTCTTGATCACCGTATCGTCAATAGTGGAGATTTCCGTCACCGTATTGTCGCCCTGGTTCACGACAAAAATCTTGTTGTTGGTGGAATTGCCGGCAATCATCACCGGATGAAGACCCACCGGAACCGTAGCAGTCACGGCAAGAACCCCTGCTGAAATCACATCTACCGTATTACTGCCACTGTTAGCTATGAAAATGTTTCCCGCGCTATCAGTTGTTCCGGCAACCGGACCGGAGCTGGTTGAAGGCAGCGTAATCGTGTTCACTATGGAAGATTGGGGCAGCAGAGCTGTATAAGTGGACACTGTTGGAGGCGTATTGGCATCGCCCTGATTGATGATAAAAGCTCGGCTGGTGGTCTCTCCCAGAAAAACCGGGTTCAATCCCAACGTTACAATGCCCGCATTTGTGTCACCTGAAACATCAATGTGGGTGTCACTGCCAGGAATGCTGTTGTTCGGAGGAGCAGCGAGGGCATTGGTAGACAAAATGATCGCATGAGCGAGCGGTCCGGGGTTACCTGAGGTGCCCGGAACAGGGACGATAAATTGCCGCAGCGTATCGTTGCAGCCAACTGCCAATATCAAAAGAATAGCCGTACCAAGTAATAGCCACAATGCCCTGAAACGTGACTTCATTCAGACTCCGCCGGTTCTACCGGTGTTGGAACGCAAAAACTCATAAATATTGCGAAGAATTTTATTGTAACTGAGCACCGGGTAATTCGCATCCGGCGGAGCTATTTATCCACCTCGTTTGCCAAAAGATATCTAATTCTCCCTTAAGGAGAAATGCCTCCTTTTTACGCAGCTCGCTTGGGGAGCTTCTTGCGCCTAGGTGCCGCCTTAGTCCTGCCCTGTATCTCAACGTTTGATTCCTGGGCCAGTTCCACTCTCCGTGGACCTTTCTTCTTCCCCTCCATCTCTGCCAAACTGGCCTTAAGCGCAGCCATCAAATCTGCGGGCGCTGCGGCGGGCTTAGGCTTGTCGATCGCCACAACTTTCTTGCCGTCCATGTGAGCCTTTACCAGTTTTTTTACGTTCTCTTCAAACGTATCGTGATATTTGCTGGGGTCCCACTTGGCAGCCAGCGCCTCAATCAACTGATGCGCCACTTTCACTTCGCCTTCTTTCAGCTTGGTAGTCTCGGTCCCGAAATCCGGCGCTTGACGGATTTCCTGCTGGTAATACATGGTATGCAGCATCAACCCTTTCTCATAAGGACGCAAAAATGCCGTGTATTCACGATTATGCATGGCCAGTTTGGCAACTCCTACGTAACCGGTTTGCTGCATCGCGCGGACCAGTAAGGCATATGGCTTTCTGGCAGCCTCATCGGGCGCCAGATAATATGAAGACTCAAAATAAACCGGATCGATCTCATCCTGCTGCACGAACTCAAGTATCTCCATGGTCTTGGCAGTTTTGGGCTCGATCTTCTTGATCTCAGATGGCTCAACCACCACATACTCGCCCTTGCGGTATTCGTAGCCTTTCACAATCTCGTCACGTCCCACCACTTTCCCGTCGGCCGGACAGACAAGCTGCTGCTTTACCCGCATATTATCGTCGCGATGCAGCATGTGAAATGAAATTCTTGTTCCTCTGGCCCCGGAAAACAACCGTACTGGCATGGAAATCAAGCCAAATGTCAGATATCCCGTCCACACAGATGCAGCCATACTCCACCCCGACAATTCAAGATTGGTTCGGTCCGCCAGTTTTGCGGCAGCCCTTTCTCTTGTACGATGCGGAGAGAGGCTTTCACGCCGCCAGCCAGTCCCAGCACCTTAATGCTGACGGTTCATTTTGCGGAGGACTGACTGACAGAATCGCGCTCATTCAGGATTGCTGACTTGCTGGCGCTCTCTTTTGCGGCCGCTATCCTAGCAATCTTTGAGCTACTGCACCACACTGAGTTCCCGCCAAACGGTAGGCGATTTCTGACCGCTCTAGCCATCACGGTCGGCTTTGCAATTCTTGCCTGGGTTGCTGGAGGAGTGAATTTAAATGGCGCCCTGGCAGGATCCGCCGTAGCTTTTATCATGGCCATCCGCGATCTCCGAATGTTCCTGGCGCTGCTTGTTGTTTTTGCCATCACGTTAGTGGCAACGCGCATTGGCTACGCACGCAAGCAACAGCTTCATGCCGCTGAACCCACGGGTGGACGCACTGCTGCTCAAGCCATGGCGAATCTGGGAATGGCTGCGCTGGTTGTGGCAATTACTCCAGCAGGCTGGCCCGTGCTGGCTCTCGCTGCACTGGCTGAGGCAGCCGCAGATACCTCTTCCAGCGAAATTGGCATGGCTTTCCCGGGAAAAACTGTGCTGGTCACCAGCTTCAAACCCATTCCCGCGGGGACAGATGGCGGAATCAGTTTGTTCGGAACGCTTGCCGCTGCCGCGGGCGCAGTCGTGATTGCCGCGACGGCGCTATTCGCCAGTCTGATAACAGTACGGCAGGCCCTAGTAATCGTCTTTGCCGGTTTTCTCGGCACCATGATCGACAGCCTGATGGGCTCTCTCTTCGAGCGCCGTGGCTGGCTCAATAACGATCTTGTCAATCTCTTCAGCACCGCTGCAGCAGTGGGAGCAGCACAACTCTTCCATTAAAGGATCGCAGAACAAATTTAATTCAAACGCGCATTGCTCTTTTGTGTCACGTTTGCGATCACGTCTCCTTCTTTTGCATCCGGCAATTTGCCCTGCCAAACCTGTTTCACAATGCCGCCCTGGTCCACCAAGACAAGGGTCGGTGTGCCGCTGATATCCAGGTCAGACAGAGGCGCCTGCCGGATCTCGTCCACTCTTACTCCTTCTCCAGAAAGATAAACCTGCGCCTCAGGCACTGTCTGCGGCAACACGGCAATGGTATGAACGTGCTGCTGTTTGCATTGCTCCACCAGTCTGCGATAGAACGCAGCACTCTCCGTGCAGTAATGGCAGGTAGTTGAGACGGCAAAGACGAGATTCTTGTCACTGGTTTGCCAGTCGACATTCTTCAAGGCAAATTTGGAGCCCAGCGCCACCGTGCGTTGCGTATCCGTCTGCTTGTGGGTGTAATTTCTTACAAATAAAATTCCGACCAATACCGCAGTAATTAATATGCCAATATTTGCCGCCATCTCAATTTTCTTTGCGGCCCCGCTTTTTTGTTCTGACATTGCCTACTCCTTCTTCTATGGATTATTCCACGGCTAAAAAGAGGGAAGGCTCGCTCCCACAAACGTGCTTCCCTCACAGAAAACATATCTGGTTTACCCTGCCCGCTTATTCGCAGGCAGGACAAACCTCAATACACCGGCTCAGTACCTGTTCGCACTCCAAGTGGCAAAAGTTCCCAGTGCAGCTGCTCAGGCAGGCCTGATAGCGGTTCTCGCAGGTTTGGCAGCAGTCTTGTGACGCGGCAGAGGCTGAAGTTGGCTTTGCCAGCAGCACGGCGGTGAAGACCAGGGCAAAGAAGATGACCATACGGAGCAGTGGTTTAATGTAGTTCTGCATTTTTCAATTCCTTCCTTTCATCTTTCGGGATCAATCAATGAAAAATCGGGCGACCCTGCCTCTTCTGTTTCCAGCAGCAGGTTTCCGAATACAGCAGATAATCGGGCTGCTTACTCAACCAGGCAGGCCGGGCAGACTTCAATACAGGTGTCGAGTTGCCGCTGGCAGGAGGAACGGCAAATTTGCGTGGTGCATCCACTTAAACAGGTTTGATACCTGTTCTCGCAGGTTTGACAACAGTCTTGAGAGGAAGCCGCCGAAGCAGGAACCGGCTTGACCAAAAAGACCGCGATTAAGACCAGAGCAAAGAGAATGAACATACGGAGCAACGGCGTAACGTAATCGTGCATTTTGGTTTCTCCTTCATCGCTCTTGCGATGGAGCATTCATTACGGAAGTCTAATGCCCGGAAAAAATCTTTCTGACAGACAGAAACGTGAATTCGGTAATTGGAACAGCCGTGCGATAAACCAGATGGGTTCCGGTAATGGCGCAGGAAATTTATTCCCAAAAAGAAACAATTACTGAAAAAATGAATGGGACGAAAACACGGATTTTTGAGTCAGAGTTGCTGCAGCTCATATGGAGGATGGACTGAGCTATCTTGTCTGATGAATGTAGCCGCATTATCCCCCGAATCTCAGGCAGAAGTGCGACCATTTATAATTCTCCCGTGTTCCTCAAGAACCTGCGATAGCGAGATAAATAAAGCTTTACATAGATGACTCCATCGAAAAGCACGCCTTACTTCCCTTTGTTTTCATCCCAAGCCATGGCTCTTGCCTCCAGCCAGTCATGAGGAACCTCTTCTGATGAATGCAACCACCGCTAAAAAGCTTCTTGTCATATTTGGTACGAGGCCGGAAGCTATCAAGCTGGCTCCTCTCATCGCACAGAAACACAGCTTCGCCGGGCGGCTTGACTTCAAGGTCTGCGTTACGGCACAACACAGAGAGATGCTCGACCAGGTCCTGGCGGCATTTGAGATCGTGCCTGACTATGACATGGGAGTAATGCTGTCTAGCCAGAGTGTTAACGGAGTAATAGGGCGGATTCTTGAAAAATTGGATCCTATTCTCAGCTTCGAAAAACCGGATATTGTTGTGGTTCAGGGGGATACTGCCACAGCCTTCGCCGCTGCTCTGGCGGCATTTAATTTGAAAATTCCTGTCGCTCACGTTGAAGCCGGCCTGCGCACGTATGACCTGAATGCTCCTTTTCCAGAAGAGGCGCTTCGCCAGATGCTAAGCCGAATAACACGTTATCAGTTTGCGCCTACCACAAAAAATCGGGACAATCTTCTTCGCGAAGGCATCGATCAGGCCACCATCCATGTCACTGGAAACACAGTAATCGATGCACTGCTACTGACTCGAAACAAATTAATCAAACTGAAAAATCTGGAAGAACTTGAAGACAGCTGGGAGCACGCTGCTCCTGCAGTGTTGGGGAAAAACCGGATGGTGCTCATCACTGGACATCGCAGGGAGAATTTTGGAGCTGGCATCGCCGAAGTTTGCCGGGCAATTAAAGAACTGGCCGTTCACTCTCCCGATGTTAACTTTATCTATCCGATACACGCGAATCCGAATGTGCTCCAGCCAGTGAAAGAATTCCTGGGTGGCATTGGAAATGTCTACCTGATCTCTCCGGTAGACTATGTGCCGTTTGTTTACTTGATGGAGAGGTCGCACTTTATCATTAGCGACTCCGGAGGCATGCAGGAAGAAGCTCCTTCTCTGGGAAAACCCGTACTGGTCACCCGTGCCGTAACGGAAAGAACAGAGGCGCTCGATTGTGGAGCGGTGAAACTTGTCGGCACAGATTCGTGCGCCATCGTACGAGAGGCCAGGCGGCTGCTTTCCGACCATGCCGCTTACTGCAGCATGATTGTCAAAGAAAACCCGTACGGTAACGGTAGGGCGGCCATGCGAATCATGGAGGTTCTGGCGAAACATGGCTCCTGAACGCCGCCTCCTCTTCCTGTCGCATCTGGATTGGAGATGGATCACCCAGCGTCCGCATTTTTTGGCCGGGAAATTAGCGGCGCACTACGAAATCACAGTAGCCTTTCTCAGGGCGTGGCGGCGCAAGCATTTAAGCGGCAGCGATCCATTTCACATCAGAAAAATTCCTTTGTTCTATATTCCTTTTGCATTTCGGGCCCGAGCAACGGAAAAGATAGCCTGGAATGTCACGAATCTTTGCGCGCGGCTCTTAATTGCATGGAGTAAGCCCAGCGTGATCTGGATAACCTGGCCGGCTTTCGGAGGTGCTGTGCCCGCAAAAACATCCGCAATCGTGGTGTATGACTGCATGGACGACAATGCAGAGATCGTTAAAGACGCAAAAAGGAAACAGGAGACTCGCGCCCAAGAAGCAATAATGGTAAAACGGGCCGATCTGATATTCGTCTCCAGCAACCGGCTGATGAAAGTTCTGAATGAGCGATATGGGGCTGGGAACAGGTCGATTTTGGTCCATAATGCTTTTGGCGGTGAGTTCCTTCCAGCCTCGCGTGGGCAGAGAAAGAACAACCAGACCGTGCGCTTGTGCTACTTTGGCACCGTTGGGCCGTGGTTCGATTTCGCTACGGTACAGGCTGTTCTTGCAGCAATTCCCGGTCTGGAAATTCATTTGTTTGGATTGGTGGAGAATACATCCCTCCCGGACTTGCAAGGCTTGTTTCATCACGGAATCGTCAGCCATGCCGAACTGGCGGCAGCAACTGCTGAATTTGACTGCTTTGTAATGCCATTTGTGCTGAATGATTTAGTCCTCGCTGTGGATCCGGTGAAGTTGTACGAATACATTAATTTCGATAAGCCGATTATTTGCGTGCGGTATCCGGAAGTGGAACGGTTTAGTCCATTCGTTGATTTTTATGACTCAGCAGAGGATTTTGTCGCTGCCATTAAGCGTCTTCAGCAGGCAGGCTTTGAGCCGAAATATTCAGAGCAACAGAGGCAAGATTTTTTGCTGAAAAATTCGTGGGATTCCAGGACTGTGCAAATTACTAGCGCTATATCAAAACTAATTGCGAAGGGAAAGTCAGAAGCGACCGCCACGGGACAATGACTTTATTTCTTCTTTCTTCACGCACGACAAGTTTCGGAGTAAGTCACGGCGCAAACTAAAATATGGCAACCCGCGTGTCGGAATTAGTCAACCCTTTTGATCGAAATGGACTCGCCTTGCTGAGCGACATACAATCTGCTGAGTGGCGATTCAATTTTAAATATCTGGAAGAGCTGCAGAATGAATTTCGTGATAAGGAAAAAGCGTTTCGTTCTCCTGAATACATATGGCCACGAGACCCGCTGCATTGCTGGTCGCGCGTTTGGGAGTATCCCTATGTGTACAGCAACATTCGCAAATGGATTGGAAATAATCCAACAAAAATTGCGGATATTGGAAGCGGAGTCACATTTTTCCCCTTTGCAGTGGCAAAGCTTGGCCATGAAGTGGTTTGTTGCGATATCGACCCCGTATGCCGGAGAGATATCGCAAAAGCTGTGCAGGAATTAAGCGAAAATCACGTCTCATTCCGCCTCATTGCCGATACTAAGCTCCCGTTTGAAAATCAGGAACTAGATTCAGCCTATTGCGTTAGTGTGCTGGAGCATGTTCCAAATTTCTCCGCCACGATTCTTGAGATATCACGGATTTTAAAACCTGGCGGGTTATTGATTTTAACGATTGATCGGGCCTTTGCGGGACAGGGGGGAATTTCGGGAGAAGATTATAAGTCCCTTTTCAAAACACTGTCAGAACATTTTGAATCGCCTTATGAGCTTTTATTCCGCACTTCTTTTTCTGGAGCATTGCTATCGGACCGGGGGCCGTTCCCCATGCATTTCCGTAGCTGGGAATTTTATTTGAGAGAATCTATTAAACGTATTCTTGGGAGAGCGACTCAAACCCGTCAGTTGTTGGGAGTCGAGGGATTTGTTCTTAGGAAAAAATGAGGCAACATTGTCGTTGAAGCCCAAATTTTTCAAATATGCGATGATCACTAAGGATTGCTCCTTTTGAATTTTCCGGAATATTTTGAGAAGTGGTTTGGAATCTCGAAACCTGGCATTGGATCACGACTCGCCAGAGGCGCCTTCTGGTCACTCTTAGGCACTCTGATCTATCGCCCTCTCACACTGCTTTCTTCCATCGTAGCCGCACACCTGCTCGGCAAAGAAAATTTTGGGGCATTGGGAATCATTCAGAGCACCATAGCGATGTTCCAGGTTATTGCAGGTTACTCGCTTGGGCTAACGGCAACCAAATACGTTTCAGAGTTCCGCAAGGCGGATCCGGAAAGAGCAGGCCGGATCATCGGCATGTCAGATGTAAGTTCGCTTGCTGCAGGAATATTGTTTGCGGCCGGCTCCATTTTTGGCGCACACTGGCTTGCCGCCAGAATATTAGGCGCACCGGAGTTAGCACCACTTCTACGGATCAGTTCGATCATGATCGCGCTAGGCGCTTACAATGGCGCACAAACCGGGACAATTAGCGGGTTTGAAGCCTTTCGCAAGATAGCCAAAGTCAATCTGATCAGCGGCGTGTTGGCGTTTCCAATCATGATTGCGGGGCTTTGGTTTGGCGGACTTACCGGAGCTGTATGGGCGCTCGTCATTAGCATGGCGGTTACCTGCACTCTTTCGCAGATAGAAGTGCTCAGACTGATACGCGCCAATGGGATAAAAATCCATATAACTGGCATCGCCAGTGAACTGCAGTTGCTTTGGCGATTCTATCTGCCAGCCCTTTTGAGCGGAGCGCTGGTCACTCCTATTATCTGGCTGGGAAATACGCTGCTGGTGCGGACCCGCGATGGTTTTGCCCAGATGGCAATTCTGAATGCCGCAACCCAATGGCGGACCAGCATGATGCTTATTCCGAATCTCCTGGTTCAAGTGGCGCTGCCGATGTTGTCTGGAGAACAAAGCGAGGCGGGCACAACTCAAACTTTCAATCGGGCGTTGGTCCTAACTCAGAAAATCATGGTGATGGTGGCTTTCCCTACAGCCGCAGCCATGATGTTTTTGGCTGGACCAATTATGCGACTGTATGGAAGGTCCTTTGTCCAGGGATCAGACGTGCTGATTGGCTTTGCCTGCGCATCGTTGGTTCAATGCATCATTGCTGCTGTGGGACCATACCTCGAATCGCGTGGACGCATGTGGGCTGCCGCCAGTCTGAATGGAGTGTGGGGACTTGCCTACATTCTGACGGCCTATCTGGGAGTCGACAAACTTGGTGCTTTGGCTATCGCCTTCGGCTCGGTATTAGGTTATGTGGTGCTGATGGTCCTCTGTTTGATTCTGCTGCGGTCTGAGCTGCCCGGCACTGTTATGAATCTGGCAATCAAAGCCGAAATTGCAGCTCTTGCCCTTGCCGCCTTTTGCGTCATTCTTCCCCCCAAAATCCGAACGATTCTCGCTATACCAGTCACGTTGGGGGTAACGGCCATGGTGATCTTCAATTCGACAGGCAAAGAAATCTTTTTGAAAGTTTTTTCCAGGAACCACGGGGGTAAGCCCAAAAAACCACAAGGACCGTATGAGCTTGATCTTGCGGCCAAGGCCTCCACTCTCACAGATAATCAGACTGGCTCTTAATCGCGGGGAGTCCGCTGGGGGTCGTAAAGGCCTTCTATCCGTTGATAAGTGCCCAGGGAGGATTTTCCAGGCCGGTTGTATGCGGCCGTCCCGTTGACTGCGTTGGAATCCACTTGATGCAGAATTCGCTGACCGTTTCATCATGGATGCGAACGCTTCTAAAGCCTGCCTTCCTGCACTCCTCCAGCAGGTCATCTTTTCCAAAGAGGCGCATCTCAACTGTTGTTCCCGGCCCGCCGTGAAAAATCAGGTTGCGATATTCGCGGATCGTACCATCAGCCAATTCACTCAACAACACCCAATCGGAACTACGGGGCTGAATTGAGAAGTTACATGTGCCGGGGAAATGTTCCACGGTTTTTCCCAACACGTAAGGAACAGTGAATACCATCACGCCTCCCGGTTTCAGCAAGCGCCTGGCATTTTCAAATGCGCGTGAAACTGGTGGACATACGTGTTCAAAAACTTCAGTTGAAATAATAAAGTCGTACGTCGGCTGAGGGTTTTCAATGCTCGTGATATCCAGCCTTGGCTCCTGATGATAGAAGGTGTTGGTGTAGCTGAATTTCTTTGCCAGCCGTGATGCATAGCCCTCCCAGTCACTCAGGCCAATACCGCAAATGTCAGGACGGGTTGGAAAATCCGGGAGGACCATGCTCTTTCCAAATAGGGCAATGGAAAGGACGTGGATGATGCTTCTGCAGCGAATGGTTGAGCCACAGTAGACACAGCTGCCATTTTCGCGGGTCAACTCAGAACCAGGGAATGAGGTGCGATTTCCGCAGATATTACAACGAAACTTGATTGTGTCTGATTTTGCCGCTCTTACGATTCCTGAAAACCATCGCAACCTTCTTTTGAAATAACCAGCCTTGCCTCGTAAAAGCGCCAATGAGTCAACCAGCATAAGAACGATAGCATCCCGGAATAGTCAGTTTTAAAATCAGCATATCGCCAGGCAATATTTTAACCCCCAGCGTTTATTTGGCACGTTTACAAGGCCCATATGTAAGAGTTTTGTCAGATCAAGTTGCCGCAATCTTATGCGAGTCAGCTTATGTGTAGCACCCAGAGCGTATAACTGCCGATCTCATGCCAGATGGACTCCTCCCGCTTCCAGAACGTCTGCGGACGCGAGTTCGGCCGAGGCGCTCCGTACACAGTGATCCCCTCGCGGCCCAGCATTTGCTTGATGCGGAAAATGTGATAGCCATCGCTTACGGCAAGACAGGAGTGCATGCCGTTGACGTACATAATGGTACTTACGCGGCGCGCGGATTCGGCAGTATCGTCACTTTGTGTCTCTGCGATGAGCTGATTGTCTGGAACGCCCAGGGTCTTTAGATATTCACGGCCTACTTCACCCTCACTGAAGCGGGGATCGCCGCCAGCGCCGCCCGTCGTAATGACAATAGGCGCCAATCCACGATGATAAAGCTGCGCGGCATGATCGAGACGTGCTTTATAGACGGGGGAAGGCCGGCCATCATATTCAGCCGCGCCGAAGACGACGATGGCATCCGTGCTGCGGGCTTCATTCTTTTCGGACTGCCTCACAATGTGGAAATACACGGTTCCTGCATAGCAGGCAGGAGCAAGCGCCAGTGTCCAGAGAAGCCATTTCTTCCAACGCCTGGTTGTCATTTTCGATTTGAACTCAACCAAAGCGAAGGAATTCAGCCAGTTCGCTCTCTGGAATTGCGCCCTGGCGCAGGATGCTGATGCGCCCAGGTTCGCTCATGTTGATGATGGTGGAAGCCACTTCACGCGGGCTTGGTCCACCGTCCACAATCATGCTGATGCGGTCGCCTAGTTGCTCGCGCACGCCTTCCGCCGTTGTGCACTCGCTTGCCCCGCTAATATTGGCGGAAGTCGCTGTAATAGGCACGCCAGCCGCACGAATGACCTCAACAGCAACGGTTGAAGCCGGAAGGCGGAGCGCCACATTACCAGTATTTGCCGTGACTTTTAAGGGCAGTCTTGAAGAGGCTTTCACTATGATCGTCAGTGGACCGGGCCAGTATTTGCGCGTGATTTCATAAAACACATCAGGCAGCGGACGCGCCAGGTATTCCGCGTGTTCCACGCTTTCAATCAGCAGGGAAAGGGGCTTGTGCCGGCTGCGCGTTTTCACGTCATAGACCAAGTCAACCGCGCGCAGGTTCAGCGGATCTGCCGCGAGGCCATAGAACGTGTCTGTAGGCATACCGACAACCTGACCAGCTTTGATCCGGTCAGCAACATAAGAAACCAGACGCATATCTGGTGTATCAGGATTGATCTTAAGAATTTCCGCAGCCAAAGCCTACTCCCACTAGTAATTCTTCGAGTAATGTCCTGGCGGTGCGTTCCAGAAGACCGCGGCCAGAACCATTGATAAACGATTAAGAATAAACCAGCTTGCGCAGAAAACCTAGAGCCATACTTGCTGAATGGCTGGCCGCTTTCTGTATGATGGCTAACAAATGAATGTTCAGAATCAGGCAGACTCCCGCTTACGCCGCATCAGCAGCCACCAGAACACGCTGGTAAAAAACCTGCGAAAAGCCTTCAGTCAAAGCGAACCGACCAGCGAAGGGTACGTGGCCATTGAGGGTTTGCGGATTTTAGAGGAAGCTATCCGCAGCGGATTGAAGTTTCAAGCCATATTCTTCAGCGATGTAGGCAGCGTAATCTCCGGACGATTGCTGCCGCAGATTGGTAGCCATGTGGAAATTTTGCAGCTGCCGGATGATGTCTTTGCAAGCGCAGTCAACACCGAGTCTCCGCAGGGCGTGGCTGCGCTAGTCAAATTGCGAACGCACAAGCTGGAAGACCTGCTGGAGCAGGAAGGCGAAAGCCTGCTGATTTTAGCTGTTGCCGGCATTCAAGATCCGGGAAACCTGGGCACCATGATTCGTTCGGCCGAGGCTTTTGGAACTCGCGCGGTGCTGCTGGGAGAAAAAACCGTGAGCCAACTTAATCCCAAGGCCGTGCGAGCTTCGGCGGGATCATTATTCAGGCAACCGCTTATCAGAACGAAATTGAATGACAGCATTCCAATTCTAAGAGAGCAAGGCGTGCGCGTGCTGGCTACTTCGTCGCATAAGGGCAAGCCTCTGCATGAAGCCAATTTCACTGGCGCGGCGATGATTGTGGTGGGCAATGAAGGCGCAGGCGTGCCGCAGGAAATCCTGGCGCAGGCGGATGAGTTGGTTACGATTCCTCATTCTACCCGCGTAGAGTCGCTGAATGCGGGGATTGCGGCTTCGATTTTGTTATATGAGGCAGCACGGCAAAGGCAAAGGGGCGCCACAGGTGATACCCCATAAACTCTTCTACCGCGGATTTTCGCGGATGAACGCGGATTTATGACTGTTAATAAGCAACTGTTTCAACTGTTGGACTCCTATGCTACGACGCATCATCAGTGCTTCTTGGCCGAGTTGTTTTTGGATAAGGCCGGGCAAAGAATACATTCTTTGCTTTCGACCTACCGATTCCAACAAAGATTCGCCCAACCGATATGCCTGCCGATATCTGCGACTGTTAACGACAGAAGCTGAGATTGCGGAGCAACAAAGCATGCTTAGCGCCGCCGCTACGGCGTTATTGGACAAGGAACTCGCTGCTCTTAAATCACGACGTACTTGAATTTAATCCGCCCTTGATCAGCGTTATCCGCAGTAGAAATTGTTTTTGATCAGTGTCTATCCGTGTCATCAGTGGTAAGGTTTTTCTGTGAGCTTATTTCAGGCACTCCCGGACCAGCAAGGCAAAGGCGCTCGCCCCCTGGCAGATCGCATGCGTCCACGTACGCTCGACGAGTTTGTCGGACAAGAACACATCGTCGGGCCGGGCAAGCCGTTGCGGCTGCAAATCGAGCGAGACGATCCCGGCTCCATCATCTTCTGGGGGCCTCCAGGCACAGGCAAAACCACGCTGGCTCAGATCATCACGCATGTGACCAAAGCTGAATTCATTGAGTTTTCGGCCGTGCTCTCCGGCATCAAAGAGATCAAGCAGGTCATGGCGGAGGCCGAAAAGGCACGCGCTTATGGCACGCGCACCATTCTTTTTGTCGATGAAATTCACCGCTTCAATCGCGCGCAGCAGGATGCTTTTCTACCGCATGTGGAGCGCGGCAATATTCGACTGATCGGCGCAACCACGGAGAATCCTTCATTTGAGATCAATGGCGCGCTACTCTCACGCTGCCGGGTTTACATCCTGAACCAGCTGACAGAGGAGCAGGTGGTAACGCTGCTGCGCCGTGCATTGGAGGACGCAGAGCGTGGCCTGGGCAAGATGAAGCTACGCGCAAAAAATGAAGTGTTGCAGCAGATTGCCGCATATACCAGCGGTGATGCCCGCTCAGCCTACAACGTGCTTGAAGTTGCCGCAGCCACTGCCGGCGAAAATGGCGAGATCACCGAGGACATTCTCAAAGACACACTGCAGAAACGCGTGCTGCTCTACGACAAGTCTGGCGAAGAGCATTACAACCTGATCTCGGCGCTGCATAAGTCTGTGCGCAACAGTGATGCCGACGCTTCTCTTTATTGGCTCGGGCGCATGCTCAAGTCCGGCGAAGAGCCGCTGTATATCGCTCGCCGCGTGGTGCGTATGGCGGTGGAAGACATCGGTCTGGCAGCACCAGAAGCCTTGAATCTTTGCCTCTCGGCCAAAGATACCATTGATTTTCTGGGATCACCTGAAGGCGACCTGGCTCTGGCAGAAGCAGTGGTCTACCTGGCGCTGGCGCCAAAATCGAACGCTCTTTACACCGCCTATGGCGAGGTTCTTGAAGATGTGGAAAAGACTGCAGCAGAACCGGTTCCGCTGCATATCCGGAATGCTCCAACAAGCTTTATGAAGAAAGTTGGCTACGGCAAAGGCTACCAGTATGCGCACGATCTGGAATCCAAAGTGGCTGACATGGAATGCATGCCCGACAATCTCCGTGGCCGCGAGTATTACCATCCAACCATGGAAGGGCGCGAAAAGCTTTTAGGCCAGCGGCTGGAAGAGATCAAACAGAAGAAGGCTGAACTGCACCAGGCCGCGGAAGCCGATCAGCCAAAAGAAAAAAAGCCAAAACCTTTGAAACAAAGAGGAACAGAGGAAGCAGAGAAATAATCCTGATGTGTTTACTGGCTGCGAAGGTTTCATGCAAAATCCGGGTCCATGCCCGTTCTAAAAGCAGAGTAGCTTCTTTTGAACTTTGAATTGGAGCACTGATGAAAACCTGGTACATGCATTCTGCAACTCTTAACGGTGAAGATGTGCTTCAACACGGAACAGCAATAGACGGTGTAGGCTCACAAAAACTGGAACTCCATATCAGCCCAACAGCCGCCTCTCTTGAAGGCTCCGTGAGCATGGAAGACAAACCTGCCGTGGGCGCTTCTATTCGTCTTGTGCCCGTGCAGGAAAATCCAAATCGGGGTGACCTCTTGAAAGGAACCACGACGGACCAGAATGGACATTTCATTCTCTCCAGCATTGTTCCAGGCGATTACAAGATAACCGCAAAATTTGGAGAAAATACTGTTAAGGAAAGCCCTGAACTGAATCACAAGTCGGCGGAAATGAATATTGAGCTTTCTGAAAAAGAGTCGAAGACAATTAAGCTGGAGATGAAAGAACCAGAATCCCAGTAAAAGGAAATCGCTATCTGAACCTTGCCCGATGTTCCTTCAAAATGCACTTGTCCATCACCACAAAGATGCCTGCTTTGCGGGCTTTCTCGGCGGCTTCTTCATCGATCACGCCTTCCTGCAGCCAGATGGCCGGTACTTTGAGCCGGATCGCCTCATCCACCACTTCCGCAACGAACTCTGACCGCCGAAAGACGTCGACAATATCAATCTTCTCCTGCACATCGGTGAGCGCAGACACGGCCTTCTCGCCCAAAGCGCCGCGAATGGATGGATTGACGGGGATGATGTGATATCCGTGGCTTTGCATGTAAGCAGAGACGCCGTAACTGGGCCGCAATGGGCTGTCTGACAATCCGACAACGGCAATCGTTTTCGATTTCTTCAGCAGTTCGCCAATGGCATCGGTTGGGATGGTCACGTCGGCCTCCAGAGCTGCTTACATTGTATCCATCAGTATCAACGTCGCAAATCAGTGGCCAACAACTTACTCTTTTTTAGGACCGCCACGCGAGGCCTTTTCCTGATATAGCTTGGCCGCGATTTTACGGATGGTCTCAGGCACATTTTTATTTTGGCGCAAGCTTTTCAAGTCCTGGACCATCAAGCTCTTGATCTGCGTCAATGAGATATCCAACGGGCATTTGGGGTTGTTCACCAGGTTGCGCACAACGGGATAGAGCTTGAGAAACCGGCGCTGCCGCGAGATTTCGCGAAACACATTTTCCTGCAGGTTCTTCGATCCAGCAAAGCTTTCCACTTCAGAATCTGTCAATTTAGGCGAATTCAATACAGCGTTCTGCACCAGGCGCGTTGTGTCACGAATCAGGATGGAACGCTCTTCCCTGCCGCCGATAAAGCCCAGCTTGATTCGCTCACCAACGTTCAGCTTAGAGATTCTTTGCAGCAAGGTAAGTTTCTTCTGCTCACCAGCGTTCAAGTCTTCGATTGCCGCTGCAATCGCTTGAGCTGTAAGCTTTGGCGGCGCATCAGTAGTTGCCGCAACTTCCTGAGGGAGTTGAATGGCAGATGCTTCGGGGCTGGCTGCAACCGGTTCAGGGTCAGCCGTATCTGCCGGAACAGGCGAGTCCTCTTCTTCTTTTGCCAGTTCGAAAGGCTTGCCTTCTTCGGCTGCGATTTCAGAAGCGTGTTCCTGCTCAAATGCCTGCAAAGCCGCTTGCGTTTCTGGACCGGCGTCCAACTCGCCGAGAGATTCCCGCGGCTCTGCTGGAGCGGCATCAGGCTTTTCACCACGAAGTTCAGCAGCCTCTACTGGCGTTAGATAAGAATTCTCCAGCAGCGCTTCCACCACTGCAGGGTTTCCGCGCACTCGCGCGCTTGCCAGCAGCATATTCACGCTTTCCCGCGACGCGCTTTCCGCCAGTTCCATGAGCAGGCTCTCTGGGATCGCGGGATTTTCAATCAGCATTGGCATCAAGCTGGGCCGCCGGTTTTCAGCCTGCCAGTAATAAATCAGCACTTCCGGCGGCGCGGTGTCTTTGTTGAGCACTTCGATCGCGGACTGCGCATCCCACTTCGCCAGCGTCATGCGCGCATCCTGCCCAAAGACCGGGTTCTGTGTGAGATAGACCAGTACTTCCAGCATCTCCTCGGCTGGAACGGGTAGAGAGCCGTTGGATGCGGAGCGCATCACATTCACCGGCACAGCATTTTTCTTTATCAGCTCAAGAATTGGCGCCATAGTTCAAGGAAATTTAGTTCTGGCCGCGGCGGGCAATAAGAAAGTCACGGATAAACGGATTCGAATCGCCATCCAGCACGCGGTCCACGTCCCCCACTTCAAATTTAGTGCGATGGTCCTTGATCAACCTATACGGATGCAATACATACGAGCGTATCTGAGAGCCAAAATCAATGTCCAGTTTGGAGTCTTCCAGCTTTTTGTTGATCGCGCGCTTCTTTTCCATTTCATACTCGTAAAGCTTTGACCGCAGCATCTTCATGGCACGTTCGCGGTTCTTGTGTTGCGATCGCTCATTCTGGCAGGCCACCACGAGTCCTGTGGGAATATGCGTGATGCGCACCGCGGAATCCGTGGTGTTTACATGCTGGCCGCCCTTGCCACCGGAGCGATAGGTGTCCACACGCAGGTCTTCTTGCTTGATGTCCACCTGTATTGAATCGTCGATTTCAGGCGAAACAAAGACGCTGGCAAACGAAGTATGCCGACGCTTGGCCTGATCAAAAGGCGAGATGCGCACCAAACGGTGAACACCAATTTCACTGACGAGCAGGCCGTAAGCGTAGTCACCGGTAACGGTAAAGGTGGCAGATTTGATTCCAGCTTCTTCAGCCGGCTGGTATTCATTTACTTCAACACTAAAGCCCTGACGCTCTGCCCAGCGCAGATACATGCGAAAAAGCATCTCAGCCCAATCCTGTGACTCCGTTCCGCCAGCACCCGGATGGATGGTGACAATGGCGTTGCGCATGTCGTGTTCGCCAGAGAGTAAAGTCTGCGTCTCCAGCTTGTCTGACACTTCGCGGAGCTGGTCGATCTCACGGCGCAGGTCGTCTGTGACTGTCTCGCCTTCGCGCGCCAAGTCAAAATAGGCCTGGATATCGTCCACACGACGGCCCAGCTCGGTATCCATGGTCAATGCTTCTTCCAGGCGACGGCGTTGCCGCATCAACTGCTGCGACTTTTCCTGGTCAGACCATACGTTGGGGTCGCCAACCTGTTTTTCGATGACAGCTAGTTGCTGGCGGAGTCCGGGAGCGTCAAAGATAGCTCCGCAGGTCGCGCACTTTGTCACGCACGACGGCGTATTCGCGTTCTAATTCTTCAACCATAAATTTGCTTAGACTGGGCGGGCCTCAATCATGGTGGGCGCGCGGTAGCGCCAGCGCACAAAGACCGCCAGCAATGAGATTACCACACATACCCAGGCAAAGACGTCGCCGTTGCGGCTATAGAAAGTGCTCTCATTTTCCGGCGAATACGGGACAACCAGCGTGGTGCGTATATTTCGTTGCGCCTGTTTCACTACACGCCCAAACGGATCAATGGAAACCGTTGTGCCATTGTTGGTGGCCAACAGAATCCAGCGATGATTTTCAATCGCCCGCATACGCGCCATCTGCTGATGTTGCCATGGAGCGCCAGTTTCGCCGTACCAGAGATCGTCAGAAATATTGATCAATACCTGTGCGCCATTAGCGGAGAATTGCCGCACCTCATTGGGAAAAATTGATTCATAGCAGATAAAGATTCCGACGCGCGTACCATTGAGGTCAAAAACCTTGTGATCGGTCCCGCGGGCAAAGTCTCCGACTTCACGCGTGAGCTTATTGGCAAAGAAAAGTAAATTCTGAAAAGGAACATATTCGCCGAACGGCACGAGATGGATTTTGTCGTAATGGCCCATCGTGTTGCCATGCGGGTCCATGACCAGCGCAGAGTTGAGAAGCTGATCTCTGCCAGTCTCGGCGTCCTTGGTTTCTCCCAGGCTGCCGACGACCAGGTAAGAGTTGGTGTCCTGCGCAAGCGCAACCAGCCATTGCTGCAATCTTGGGTCAGCGATGAAAAATGGTGCGGGTGATTCCGGCCATATGATAAGCCCCGGATTATCCGGTGCGCGCTTCGGCCCGGAAGCCTCCACGCTGATGCGCGCCAGTTCGCTGATGGTCTGGTCGAAATATCTTGGTGTCCACTCTGACTGCTCAAGCAACGGAACGTTTTCCTGCACCAGCACGGCCTGTTGTGTAGCAACAAATGAAGGTGGCTTGGCGAAGACGCCGATTTGCAAGGCGATTGTGGCGGCTACAGCGGCGATCAGCAGATTTTTCCGGCGCTGCCCGCGCAGCAACAATGCGGCCACAAAGGCACAATTTACCAGCATCACCGCGAATGAAAGGCCGTAAACCCCGGTGGTCTGTGCGATTCGCGCAAAAGGAATGTTATCTACCTGCGAACCGCCCAGCGGCTGCCATGGAACGCTGGTGACACGATCACGATATAGTTCGATCGCCACCCAGAATGCCGGCGCAAGCAAGAGTGGTCGTCGATTGCCGGCTGAAGACCTGCGGGCCATGAGCACCACCAGCAATCCAAAGACGCCGTGCTGCATGCCCATGATGATGCAGTATCCCCCGGTAATAAGCGTAGCTAATGGTGCGGCCAGCTTGCCGTAGTTGTTCATCACTGGATAAATCCAGTAACAGGTACCCAGATACCAGACGATGCCGTTGACCCAGGCGATCAGAAATCCCTGCCAGAGCGTGAACGGACGCAAGGACCGGCCTTCTGAATCGAACATCTCACCTTCGCCGCCGCGGCCAAGCAAAAGCACATAAAGCAGCGGTGACATACAGATCCAGGCGAGAAAATACAAATTCAGCTTGGGAAAGACGAGTATCTGCAATCCACTGGAAAGCAGCGAGAGGATCCAGGCTCTGGAAGGAATATTGCGCACCGGTGTCAGATTTTAACAAACCCCAATATGAGCTTTCCTTTGATTCCTCTCTGATACAGGAATACAATGACAATCGTGAACTTCCTGGTACACCATGTTCTAATGCTTTTTGAATACACTTTTCTGGCTGGGCTGATCGGCGCTGTTCCGGTCATCATAATCACGGCAATAAAGACGGCGCAGAGTATGCTGGAAGACGAATAGCAGAACAGGACAGGAAGCACAGAAATTAGAAGAATCTAGCACGGCCCCTGCGAATGGGCGCAGTTGTGCGTCTATCTGGCAGAGGCCGTATTACTTTTTAAAATGTCAGCAGGCTCAGAAGCCCCACCAATATCGAACCGGGTTCGCATTGTTGTTGCGACCTCGGTAATGCTCACCTTTATCTCCTATTGGCGCGCTGCTGCCATTGTGCTGAATGATCTGGGCTCCTCAGCCTTTTATGCCGGTGGCATCGCGGAACAGTCTGTAGGCAAATCGGCCCCGTGGTTCATTCTCGGCGTCATGCTGTTTGCGTTCGCCGTGCGCTCGGTGTATGTGGAAAGCTGCTCCATGTTCACGCGTGGCGGCGTGTATCGTGTAGTAAAAGAAGCCCTGGGCGGGGCGTTCGCTAAATTCAGCGTCTCTGCGCTGATGTTTGATTACATCCTCACGGGCCCGATCTCAGGCGTATCTGCCGGCCAATACATTGCCGGCCTGGTCAACGAATTATTTGTCACGGCAGATTTGCACGGCTGGGTCCCCAAAGCCATGCATGTGATGTTTCATGGCACACCGCAGTTGAACGTGAACCATGCAGCTGCTGCATTCGCCGTGATGGTCACCGGTTATTACTGGTGGCAGAACATCAAAGGAATTGAGGAATCCAGTGACAAAGCCCTGCGTGTGATGCAAATCACTACGGTGATGGTGGTGATCCTGCTTGTCTGGGCCATTATTACTGTCTTGCATACCGGCGCAGGTTTACCGCCACTGCCCATTCCCGCCAACCTGAAGTTCACACCAGAAGCGCTTGGCTTCCTTAAAAACACTGACATTGCCAAAACGTTTGGCTTGTTCGGAATTCTGATCGCCTTTGGCCATTCCGTCCTAGCCATGAGCGGCGAAGAGTCACTGGCACAGGTGAATCGTGAAATCGCCAGCCCGAAGCTGCGTAACCTGAAGCGCGCAGCCCTGATCATCGCAATCTTTAGCTTTGTGTTCACCGGCATTGGCTCCATGCTGGCCGTCATGATCATCCCGGACGAAGTTCGGGTTTCGGTTTATCGCGACAATCTGATCAGCGGCATGGCCATGTATATGGTCGGTCCGCGCATGCTCAGGTTGATTTTCCGCGCCTTTGTGGTGGTGGTTGGTTTTCTCATTCTTTCCGGCGCTATCAATACATCGATCATCGGCTCTAATGGCGTTCTTAACCGCATCTCTGAAGACGGAGTTCTTACGGATTGGTTTCGCCGCCCACACAAGAAATTTGGGACCAGCTATCGCATTGTGAACATGATCGTTATCCTGCAGTTGATTACGATCATTGCCAGCGGCGGCGACGTGATCTGGCTGGGTGATGCCTATGCTTTCGGCGTAATCTGGAGCTTTACGCTCAATAGCGTCGCCATGCTGGTCTTGCGATTTAAGTACAAAGGCGAACGCGGATGGCGCGTACCACCGAATATCAAAGTCGGAAAAATTGAATTGCCGATTGGATTGGCATCGGTTTTCCTGGTCCTGTTTTCTGTGGCCGTCGTGAATCTTTTCACCAAGGAAGGCGCCACCAAGGCCGGACTGGCGTTCTCACTGGCTTTCTTTGCCATCTTTACTGTCTCGGAAAAGATTAATAAGCGCAAATTTGCGCACGTTGAACAGCAGATGAAAGAGCATTTCCACCTGCTGCACCAGGAGACGATTGGACGCGAAGCTGTGCAGGTGCGTCCGGGCAGTGTGTTGGTCACGGTGCGTGATGCCAACACGCTCAACCATCTGCGCTGGACCATGGAAACGACTGACACGCACGAGACAGACATCGTGGTGATGGAGGCGCGTCTTACGCAATATGGCAGCGCCTACCAGGACCTGGCGATGGAACAGATCTTCAGCGACTACGAGCAGACGCTTTTCACCAAAGCAGTCTCAGTGGCTGAAAGTTACGGAAAAACCATCTCTCTGCTGGTTGTGCCGGCACGCGACGTCTGGTCTGCGATTGTTCAGACCGCGAATTCGCTGGAGTCGTCAGCTGTGGTTTCCGGCGTTTCCAGCAAGATGACGGGCGAAGAACAGGCCTTCCGTCTGGGGCAGGCGTGGGAGGCAATGCCGGAACCCAAGCGGCAATTTGTCTTCCAGGTTGTGCGCATGGACTCCACGGTAGAGACCTACCGCATTGGTCCGCACACGCCCACCATGAAGACGGAGGACGTGCATCTGGTGCACAAAATCTGGCTTGATATCAAAAAGATTCAGGGAACGGAAGATATTCACCACTCCGATATTGTCTCGCTGGCGCTGACGCGGCTTTCGCGTGACTACAACATCGATAAAGATGATGTGTTGAGAAACCTGAAAAAAGGTGTGCGTGGGATCATGCCCAAGTCTGCCAGCTTTGTGAGAGAACCGGATACTGAAGACACCCAGAAACGGGGCGACAGTTCACGCCGCGAACAACCCATGCCACCAGTCACTGGGCCGAGATAACAAATTGTCTTTAGCTAAATTCTGTGCGGCAGTATTTCGGACGCATTGAGCGGCTGTGTGTTTCCCGCCAGCAGCTTTTCCCGTACAAAGGCTGCAACCTCATCCGTGACATACGGCGGCGGCTGAATTTTAAAGATTGGCTTCCCAGCCAGAGCATCCATTGAAACAGCTTTCCACTTTGCTCTCCCGCTGGACTGGTGCAGGATGACTGCGTCTGCGCGATCAAGAAATTCACGCGCGGAATCCTTGAAATCCTCCGTATCGGCATCAAGAACGGTCAAATAAAGATCGGGACGCAGGAAGCGGATCACGCTGTTCGATTCCATGATCACATTTTCTGCGCCGGCAATTTTTCGCTGAATGTCCGGCATGGCCTCACCCAGGCGGCCCTGGCGTGTGCGCACCCAGAGTGAGCGCTTCGCCCCGGCTACCAGAAAACGTGAGGTGTCGCTTTCACCGCTCAGGTCTTTTTCCTCGCTCAGGGCGCGGAAGTGGTCGTCTCCGGTGTCACAGTCGCAGGGCTTGCCGTCAGCCGAGCAGATGCCATGGCCAAACTGCGTGATCTTCAGGGCGGTCCAGTTGAACTCCGGCAGAGCGGCAATCAGCCCAGCTACCACACTGGTTTTGCCTACGCTCCGCGAATGCCCGCCTATCACCACAATTGCCATAAAGCTATTTTCTCAGGTTTTGAGACGTTTAAGAACCTCAAAAACAGCATTTCATGATGGGCCAGATTGGCAGCAATAGGGACAAAAACGACGCCGTCTGGGTAATGCTTATCCCGTAAATGCCCTACAATGAGGATCGTGATTTCCTGGAGCACACGCTGGGTTGTTCGTTACCTGATTGCAACTGCAGCGGTGGCTCTTCCAATCGCTTTGCTTGAGAGCCTGCATACAGATCTCAGCCAGACTGCGATTGCCCTTACCCTTGTTCTTTTCGTCGTCCTGGTAGCGGTTACGCAGGGGCGTGGACCGGCGCTGTACGCCTCATTTCTTGCCGGCCTGTCATTCAATTTTTTCTTTATCGGGCCTTACTATTCCCTATTTATCAACAGGTCCGAAGACCTGGTGGCGTTTCTGGTTTTTGTGGCGACGGCGATCCTTGTGGGCCAGCTTTCCTCGCGGCTGGAAAAACGCGTCCTGCTCACGGAAAGTCAGCGGAAAGAGCTGGTGCATGTGCGCGGAGAATTTGAGCGCGCCGCCGCCCAGGCCGCCGAAGCTGACGCCCTGCGCAAGAGCGAACAACTAAAAACCGCGCTGCTTGACGCCGTGACGCATGACTTGCGCACGCCACTTACCTCCATCAAGGCTGCTATTACCACGCTGCAGGTTGAGCCGGTGACAGATGAAGTTGAACGCGAACTCTTTGAGGTGATTGAGCAGGAGTCTGACCGGCTGAACCATTTCATTCAGGGAATGGTGGACCTGGCCAAGCTTGAGGCGGGTGAGATTACGCTGGCCAGCCGCAATGTTGGCGCGGATGAGATCGTGGAAGATGCCCTGTTGCGAGCTGAGCCGCTGCTCGCCAACCACACTGTAGAAGTAGATGTCGCAGAGGGCTTGCCAGCTCTGCGGGTGGATCCACGCTTAATTTCGCAGGTAATCTTCACGTTGCTGGAAAACGCGATCAAGTATTCTGGTGAAGGCGTCCCCATTAAAGTGGCAGTGAAGCGGGGAGGCGGCAATATTTGCTTTGCGGTAAGCGACGAAGGCCGTGGCATCAGTCCGGAATTTCGGACGCAGGTGTTTGAGAAATTTTTCCGCAGCGGCACCAGGTCTGGGCTGGGCATGGGGTTGGCGATTGCGCGGGGCATTGTGCAGGCGCATGGCGGCAAGATATGGATTGATGACGGCCCCAATGGAAAGGGCGCCAGCGTGCAATTTCAGATTCCGTTGGACCAACCCACTCACAGCACAGCCAACAATTAGACAATCATGATTGACGATCTCAAAAAAATCCTTGTTGTAGATGATGAAGCACAGATCACGCGCGTGCTGCTGCGCGGCCTGGAGTCCGCCGGTTATCAGGTACGTACCGCCAATGATGGCCGCGCAGGACTGGAGACGTTTCGCACATGGCTGCCTGACCTGGTCATCACTGATCTCAATATGCCCGGCTACACCGGGCTGGAGTTGTGTGAGCGCATCCGCCAGCTGTCTGAGGTTCCGTTGCTTGTGCTTTCGGTCAAGGAAGATGAACCGACAAAAGTAAAAGCATTTGATCTGGGCGCAGACGATTATGTTTCTAAGCCATTTGGCATGGCTGAGCTTACAGCGCGGGTGAAAGCATTGTTGCGTCGCTCAGCTGCACCAGCGCAGCCCGATACAGCTTATGAAGCTGGCGATTTCAAGATCGATCCACAACAGCGATTGGTTGAGGTAAAGGGCCAGCCCGTACACCTTACGCCCAAGGAATACGACCTCATCCAGTTTTTCCTTGCGCATCGCGGCAAGGTGATGACGCATCGCGCGATTCTCTCAGCCATCTGGGGTAGTAACAGCACAGAGCAACCTGAGTACCTGCGCGTCTTTATCGCGAATCTGAGAAAAAAGCTGGAGACAGATCCGCGTTCACCGAAATACATCAAAACCGAGCCGTGGATCGGCTATCGATTTGATCCTGAATAACTTATAGGAAACTCACAGAATTTTCACAATGTCTGTTGAGTTGAGAGCTCGATCAGGACTTTCGTCCTCAACACAGATTCTTGCCGAACTCTTTATAACTTCTTAACGCCGTTCCGGCTTAGTTTGGATTTGTAGGGATAAATCCGAACTTATGCATTACCTCGTATTATTTTTAGAGCTGCTTTTCTTTGTAGGCCTGGCGGGATCCATGGTCGTCGCCATCTGGGCTTTTATTGGCGATTTTCATGAGTTTTTTGAAAGCGACAGGCCGGAAGCAAGCCAAACGATTGGTGACTGATTCAACGCGCGGATAAGTCTTTCTTCTTGGGTGCGCACAGCTATAGCTGTGCGCTTTTTATTTCTTGCGCTGATACAAAGACGGCTCACCCGTCGGGCGCGTTTTCCAGCGCCGATGCACCCACAGCCACTGTTCCGGATATTTTCTGGCATAGTCCTCAATCACCAGGGTAAAGAGCGCGGTGTTGGCGATCACGTCAGCCTCGCGGTTGTCTGTTCTGATGAGTTGCAGAGCAGGGTCAAAACGAATCCTGTATTTGCCCAGCTCTTTGTCCCAGATGCCGAATGCCGGCACTACCGCGGCACCCGTATGCAAGGCCACACGCGCCACACCCGTGGCTGTGCAGGCGGGAATGCCGAAGAAATCCACGAATTCTCCCTGCGGCGGCGTCATATTGGTATCCATGAGGATGCCGACAACTTCCCCGCGCTTCATGGCAGATAGAAGACCGCGCGCAAAATCCTGCTTGCCGAAAGTGCGGTTTCCGTGAAGCGTGCGATAGTGGTCCACAAATGCATCGACGTAAGGATTATCGAGAGGGCGCACAACAATGTTCATGGGATTGCCGTTCAGTGAATGGACAAAAGAGCTGATCTCCCATCCGCCAAAGTGTGCAGTAAGAAATAGCACGCCTTTGCCGCGGGCACGCGCTTCAGCAAAGTTCTGGAAGCCATCGTAAATCGCCACCTGTGCGGCATTCTCTTTGGTATAACGCGGGAAAAGCGCAAACTCCGCCAGCTGCCGGCCCAGGCCTTTGAATAATTCTCGCAGGATGCGCTGCTTGTCATCCATGCTTTTTTCAGGAAAAGCCAGATCCAGGTTGCGCAGGCCAACTTCGCGCAGGCGGCCATGCGCCGCATACATGAGCAGACCGATGCTCTGGCAAAAGAAGCGCGCTAACGACCGTGGCAGCAAGCCCAGGCTGGTGGCCAGGAGCCATACTGGAAAATACTCAAGTTTGTACCGGAGTTTGGACAAACTGGGACGGTATCACCGCGGCGAAAATATTTCAAATTGGCGTAACCCTTTACGCAACTCCAACCTCAAATTATTGTTGATATGCGTTTTAGCCACGGAGGTTAGCTGTCTTCCCGGAATCTTACGACCATTCGAATGATGGTCTGAACTTCAAAGGAGAAAATAATGAAGTTTCTTCAAGTCGTTACTGCTGTTGCCATCATTGCAATTTGCGGCTGCAAGGCAGGAGCTCCCAGTAAGGCAGAAAATGCCGTCGTGAATGAAGTAAAACATGAGGTAACGATCGGGGGCAAAGATGTACAAAATCCCATCGCCTATTCAGCCGACGTGGCCAAAGAAGGCGCGGAACACTTTGGACATCATTGCCAGATATGCCATGGGCTGGATGGTCAGGGCACAGGCGTCCCATTTGCCAACAAGATGGATCCGCCAGTAGCCGATCTCTCAATGAAAGATGTGCAGGACTATACCGATGGACAGTTGAAATGGATTATTGAAAACGGGATCAAGCCTTCCGGCATGCCAGGATGGAAAGGCATTCTGACCGATGAAGAGATGTGGAACATGGTCCACTTTATCCGGCACCTGCCGGCCAAGGGCAGCCTGGGCGCGCCAAAAATCTTCCAGGAAGAAGAGGAAGAACACGAACACGCCGGGCATCATCATGACGCAGCTGCGCCGCACAAACACTGATTGTTTTCTCAGCAGAAAATAAAAATGGGAGCTGCCAGCTCCCATTTCTTGTTTCAGGGTTGAGTGAACAAGCCACTATAACGATGGACTCGGTGTTGGAGCTGGTGTCGGCGCCGGTTCGCTTGAGGGTGCTGGCTCACTGGATGGCGTAGGTTCAGCGGCAGGTGGCGGAGGTGGCGCCTGGATCGGTGTTGGTGTTGGCACAGCCGGCGGATTTACCGGCGTTGAAGACACTGGGGTGACAGATGGACTAAACGGAAGCGGCGGAGCCGCATCTGATCCAGAAGCTTTGCGTATGGCAGCAAGGAATGCATCTGAACCACGAGGCATGATGGATGATCCAGTCAAGATGGTTTTGAAGTCGACCATACGTCCATAAAGTTCGCCCGTAGCATCCTCATCCTGCTTGATCACCGCGCCGTTGAAACTTATGCCGGCAAACAACCCGCGCGCACGTGAATAAGTAAGAACTTCAGCGTTCAGTTTCCAGTCAGTTGAGCCCTCTACATGGCGTCCCACGGGACCTGCAGCCACTGAGGCATCGGCGCCGAGCTTGAATTTATTGGTCAACAGTTGCTGCATGCCGTGATCATTCATGATCACCATGATCACGTCCACTGCCTGACCGCCAATCTGGAAGCCAATGCTGCCGCCCGTCGTCGTCAATGGAGCAGGCGCGCTCCAGTTGTTGCCAAGGCGGCATGTAGCCATGCCTCTGCCGTGCATGCCTCCAACGACAAATCCGCCTTTCAGCAGAGAAGGAATAATGGCAATGCACTTGGCTGAGCCCATGATTTCTGTCGGAATACCTTTATCCGGCGTTGCCATGATCTCATCCAGCACCCTGGCAGCGTTTTGCAAGCGGTCTGCCGCGGCTTCTGAAGCGAAGGCCATATTGGTGAAAGCGAGCGCAGACAGGACAATGCGAAGCAGTAATTTCATAAATTCCTCAAAATGAATTTTGAGCCTCTGGAAGCAGAATAGAAGAAAATGCGTGGAAAAGAAATAAGGGTTGAATGCGGTGACCCTCGTGACCGTATCCAACCCTGTCTCCCAGGTTCTGTGGTAGGTGGGTAGAGTATCCATCTCAACCATTTTTGCGGCAAGTAACCGGGGTTCTGTTTTGCCGTGCCGGTTGGGACATGTACTTAGGGGGACATCTGGTTCGTTAACATTGCATTCTTCCCCAAATGCAAAAGACCCGGCAATCAACTGCCGGGCCTTTCAATTTTGGCACCAGGTTATTTCGATGAAGTAACGAGCGAATGCGTAATCGCGTGGACGGAGAGAGCAATACGATTCTGCACTCCCACTTTACGCATGAGCTTGGCGACGTGCGCTTTCACGGTGCGCTCTTCAATGCCCAGCACTGAACCAATCTCCTTGTTGGAGCGGCCAACTACCAGAAGCTCAAGCACTTCTTTTTCACGATCAGTGAAAGTGACTCTGCCCGCGGGAAAGATGCGTCCCGGAGACGAGGTTACGCGTTCGATGAAGATAGAGAGCACACGTCGGGGCGCCCAGACCGATCCCTGATGGACGTTCCGCATAGCCATGATGAACTCCGCTGGTGATGCGGCTTCATCTACGTAACCTTTGGCGCCCGCAGCAAGGGCTTTCAGAATGGTCTCATCGTCAGCGCCACTGCCGGTCACAATGATGCGCAGATCAGGGCGTGCGGCTTTCAAGCCAGCCATCACGTCAAACAGGTTCTGTCCGGCACGTGTACCCAGCAAAACAAGGTCAATATCTTTACGCGGTCCCAGCTCAGCCAGACTGCAGGAAACCAGTTCAAGATCTGTTTCTGTATCGAACAGAGATTTCAATCCAATAAACCGCAGCGGGTCGCTCTCAACCACAGCGATGCGAATCGTTCTTTTCGATGCGCCTGCTTTCATCAATACTCCCTCCGAGACCGTGGCGTGTTTATGTGCATTGTAAGCAAAAAATAGAGCGGTCAATCTGAAAGTATCATGAACCTCAGACCAAGCCCATTCTTTAGCAGGGTACATGTCCTGAAGGCGAAGCGCAAGGTATTCGGGAAATGTTCGGTTTACTTGCTGGCTTCCAGCAGTTTTTAGTCAATGTTGGGAACGCAAAAGCTGACTTTAAAACCTGCCTGCCTATTTTCGGACTCTCTCAATGAAAATGGAGAGCATGCGTTTCGGCATCCATACTGATCCCATGTGTACGGTTCGCACAGCGCTGAAGAATTCTTTTACTGACGCAGCTTCCTCCACGTAACCTTTGACGCCAGAAGCGAGAAATTTCATGATCGTTTCATCTGCGTCGTTGCCGATGAGGATAATACGCAGGTCAGGGCGCATGTTATTCAGGCCGGCCAAAAAATCCAACATGTTTTTACTTGTGCTGAGCAACAGAATGTGGATATCTTTTCGTGACCCTAATTCAGCCAGATTACTGGAAACAACTTCAATCCCGACCTGAGAATTTATTTCATCAAAAGGCAGCCGAGCGCTCTCAACCACAGCGACACGAATCGGTTTTTTCGAGGCAGCTGCTTTCATCCAGAACTCCTGAGGAGCCAAGCTTGTTTGAATGGATTGTAAGCGAAAAAGCCACGCTATTTGCTGGCTTCCAGCCGCACAGCCTCTGGACCAAGTGCAAATCCATCCGCATGGCCAAGCGCAAAGCCGCGGCGATAGCCTTCACAATAGCTATCCTGGGCCGGTTGGTCACTTTGTTTAGCAGGGTGGAAGTTTGAACAGCTCACGTGATGAAAATCAATTTGAGCGGCGGCGGGATGTCCTGTGCCGCCACGCTCAAAACCGTCGTTATAGCCAGAGGAAAATCCCTTATCAAAATACGCAAATTTAGGATCTGCCGGAGAGTGCGAATCTTGCAATGAAGCTGACACCAGGCGGAGAGATTTTACGGCCCGGAATGGCTGTCCGGCATAGCCATCGCTATAACCGGTTCGAATACCGGCCTGGAAGCCTTTCTCAAAGGCGGATTTTGGTCCATATTGCGAGGAGTAGCCAAGCTTCAGGCCTTTAATGTCTTTGAGCCTGATGCGGCGGGTAGTGCCGACACTCACATCAGTATTTCCGGCGTGATAACCCTCTTCATAGCCGTGCCTGTATCCATGGGCGAAGGCGGAGTGCGAGAGCACAACCGAGCAGCCAGATTCATTCATATGGAGGTCCTGCGCCTGCGCGGAAACGGCAAGCAAAGCAGCAAAACAAAGAGCGGGCCCAAGACGCGTCATCAGCAGGACACCTCCGGATTCGATATTCAGATGACCCTAAGTAACCCGGGGATGTCAGAGAATCAGAGGATGCCTAAGGTCTATTTACCTACCCTCTAGGTCTTTCAATTAATGGCCGCAAACAGTAACTAGTTGGATACTTGTCTTACCTTAACCCCAATCATGAAGAGTGAGCTTGGCTCTCCGGCTACGGCAGATTAAAACCTGGGGGAAACGGAGCCGAGGAGGAAGCCGCTCAGACTGATTTGCGATTTTCCCTGGGCGGTGAAACAGCCGCCTGGGGCATTCGTATTCCTCCCCCGGCGGTCAGGTGCTCCTTTGGTAAGAACGCCATGCGTAACGTGCTGCGTTACATGCCGCTGGTTTGTCTTCTTGCGTCAACCCTGACGCTTAACGCTCAGCCTCGCAATCCTTATGATCTTGAGTTGCAGAACCTTCGTGCACAGTGGACTTCAGCTAGCCATCTGCAAAAGTTGGTCTTTCTAGCCCAGATCAGCCATCTGCGCGACTTCGTGGACGATCGCAGCCAAGTCACCGCCGCGCTGGAAAATATCCGCCAATCCAGGACTGAAGACGACCTGATCAAAAACGAAGCTGCAGCCTATCTGGACGACCTACGCGCCTTCAGCACGCCTTTGCAGCCACGGGCACGGCATTGGTTTGCTGTCGAGACAGAGCGCAAAAATGTGTTGACCGAAGCTCAAAAAAGTTTAGAAGAAGACAGCGATTATGCAACTCTGGGTGAGCTGGAGCATTTATCCGGCAGGCCAGAAGCGGCAGAACACATGCTGCAGGCAGCATCGCTGGACCCAACACCAGCCCATTGGCTGCGAGTTGCGGAGCTTAGTGATGATCCGCTGCGTAAATTTTCAGCCTTGCGCAACGGTCTGGCCCTGGAACGAGCCAACTCCGGACTGAATGTGACGCTGGCTACTTATTATGTGGGCCGCCAACAGCTGGAAAAAGCTCGCGATGCCCTGGCTACCGCAGCCGCCGCAAATCCCAATGACTTTGTGATTCGTGTTCATCAGGCCAGCCTCTTTCTGAACCTGGGAATTCGCTCTGCCGCTTTACCAGAGTTGCGCAATCTAGAGAAACAGTGGCCAGCTCCACTTTGGGTGCGATCACGCTTGGCGCTTGACTATGAGCAGATGGGCTTGATGGATGATGCGGCGCGGCTGGCTGCGTCAGTAGTCGCGGAAAAGAACGACGATCGCGAACAGCTTGAGCTGCTGGCACGCTTCCACGAGCGCCGTCATATGAAGTATGACTTGCAGGCTGACTATCTGGCTCTATCGCGCCTGCAGCCAAATCTGGCTGATACATGGTCACATCTGGCGCAGGTGCAACTGGATTGCGGTGACGCTGAAGGAGCAAAGCAGTCCCTGCTGCGCATGGTCGCGCTGGATGAAGAAAATATTGACGGACATCGCAGGCTTGCGCGGGTGTATGAAAAGCTGCGTCTTGATCACGAAGCCCAGCAGGAGCTGGTGAAAGCTTCCAGTGCAACGCGGCCTGATGTTCTTAGCTCCGATGCGGAATACCTTGTTAATCCCGCGCCGCTGGTAAAAGCGGCTTTCTCTGGTTGGCCGGCGCTGGCTGATACAGCCATCGCAGACATCCGGGTACAGGAACTTCTGCCCAGCGGGCTGGACCGCGTCCACATACAGCAGCTTTATTTTGTCGGCTCTGAAGTGGCGCTCGATTCACACCGCGTCAGCTCGATTCGCTATTCGCCATCCACACAGGAGCTGCGAGTGATTCATGCGCGGGCATGGAAGCCTAACGGCGACACCTTTGAAGCACAAGACTTGGGCGACCACGAACTTTCTGACAATCTAGTCTCCATGTATTACGACATGCGTCTGCACCAGCTCCGATTTGCGGGACTGGAAAAGGGCGATGTTGTAGAGCTGGAATACTCGCTCACTCCTAAACGCCAAACAGCGCCTTATAACGGATATTTTGGCGATCTGGTATTGTTTGCCGGCCGCAGCCCGGCGGAGTTGAAGCGCTATGTACTGATTGCGCCGGCTACGCAGAAGGTTTTTGTTCACGCAGAGAAGATTGCTCCGGCCAGTGTTGCAGCGCATGATGGCCTGCAAACGTTTGTGTGGGAGGCCCACTCCGTACCAGCATTATCGCGCGAGGCACACAGTCCTGGCATCACTGAGATTTCTCCTTACGTCCATGTCTCGACGCTGGGCGACTGGAAGCAGCTTGGCTCATGGTATGCCGACCTGGTTCGTCCGCAATTTGCTTTGGACCAGTCACTGGAAAATGAGCTAGCGCGGACGGTCAAAGGCCTGCATGGTGATCGCGAGAAAATTGCTGCCATCCAAGAATTTGTTTTGCGCAGCACGCATTATGTTGCGCTCGAGTTCGGCATCTACAGCTATAAGCCATATCCGGTCACGCAGATTTATGCGCGGCGTTTCGGCGACTGCAAAGACAAAGCCAGCCTAATGATCGCGCTGTTGCGGGCGGCGGGCATTGAAGCTGAGATCGCGCTGGTGCGTACGCGCTCGCTGGGCGATGTGGCTGCTGAACCTGCATCTATCGCGCTTTTCAACCACGCAATTGTCTATGTGCCGAAATACGATCTCTGGCTGGATGGAACGGCGGAATACGCCGGACGCGAGCTCCCATTGGAAGATCAGGGTGCATTGGCTCTGACCGTGAGTTTGAATGGCGCGGCGCAAGTCCGGCACGTACCCATGAGCCGCGCAGCAGACAACTATACAAAACATACGATCCACGGCGAGCTGACGGCGCTGGGGGTAATCCAGTTCAGCGGCACAACGGTTACGCGCGGCGAGGATGCTCCCAGCTTGCGCCATGACCTGGCTGTCCGGGAACAGCAGTTAGATAGCTTCCGGCGTGAGCTGGCTGAAGTGTTTCCGACCGTTCAGGTCAATAGCGTTGCCGTACACGGCGCTGAGGAGCTTTCCAACGACGTGAGTGTGGAGTTCCAGGGCGCGTTGAATTCCCTGCAACACAAGAACACAGTCTCGCTCAGTTCATCATGGATGCCGAGGAGCTATGTGGCCGCTCTTGCCGGCTCCAGCACACGCACACAGGACCTGGTTCTGCCTTCGCCATGGACCACAGAAGAAGAGATTCATATCGCATTGCCGGAGGGAACAACTATTACTTCCCTGCCGCGCGACCAAAACATCAGCAGCAATTTTGGATCGGTGCGGCTGCACTATAAAAAATCTGGCAGCGAGATTGTTGTCCAGAGTCGTGTGCAGTTTGAAAGAGCCCGGGTCAGCGCGGAAGATTATCCACAGTTCCGACAATTCTGCGCGCAGGCGGAACGCAGTTTCCGTGGCGAAATCACCTTGAGCCTTCCTCAATGAGATCATCCGCCCGTACATGGCTACTACTTTTACTTTGCCTGACCGCTCGGATTATGTTGTCTCAGGCGAGCCATTCCGTGGCGTCTGCTAAGAACGATGATTCGCTTTCGCACAAATTTTTCTCAGACTTTGACTTAGTTGCTGCAAGCGAAGGCGCAGAACTGCGGCTGCATCGCGCGCCCAACGATGTGCAGGCTCTTTTTGTGCGGATGGAAGCCGCCGAACTGCAGGAGCGGCCTGAGCTAGTTTTGGATTCCGCGCTGCGGCTATGCAACCTGAGTGCTGCGCCGGAATTGCATGAGGTGGCGGCCAATCGCGTGCTGCAGCATGCTGCGAACACGCAGGTCTTTAACGCGGTATTGCGGCGGGTAAAGCTGGCAGCCACAGTGGGCAATGATTGCTCATTTAATCTGCGACTGGCGCTGGTGGCAGCTGCCACCGATGGAGCAAATCTCGACCTTGACTCAGTCACGCATGCTTCTGGCTTGCTGACGCGCTGGCAGATTGTTGGACCATTTGGACACTACAACAACGTAGATTTTGATCGCCGCTGGCTACCCGAGGAGGAAATGTCACTGCGCACGCAGTACTCGTCTGACCAGGACGCAGCGGCCCTGCGTAATGATCCCAAGGCAAAACCAGCCCCCGGTTCTCATATGATTGCTCCGGAACGTTTCTGGTTTCGCGATGGCATGCTCTCTTTGCCAGAGTATTTTGCTGGTTCGGGTATCTTCTATGCGGACAGCGAAGTTGAAGTCGCAAATGGAGAACATTCACAAATCGATGTACTGAGTTCTGGCGCCTATGAAGTTTTTGTCGATGGAAAATTTGCTCTGATTCACGACTCGCGCTACGTTGCGGATGCAAGCCGCGATTCTGCGCCATTGCAACTGGCGGCCGGACATCATCGAGTCCTGATCAAGTTCACTGCGGATGCCGTGCCTCTGAGCGTAGCTATTCATCCGCAATCTCAGTCCATGACGACAAAGACTTCTCCCCTACCGCGTCCGCTTGAAGAATATACCCAAGAGATGATGGCTTACTTCCATGGCAATTTTATGGAAATGGAGCACCTGCTCAATGCAGGTGATGCGCACACCGGATACGCGCCATATATACATGCGTTGCTGTACTCAGCCGCTGAAGATCGTTCGCCCAGGGCCGATGCGGCATGGAAAGCTGTTGTCACGGCACAACCTGCAGCTCTGCTCGCCCGCCTGAAGACTGATGAAAGCACGATGGAGCGCGGGCAGAATGACTCTGTAAACGCAGATGTAATGGGCATTCTGGCGGAGCGCCCGCAATCGGAGCAGGCGCTGCAATTGGCTTTCAGCCTCTCTCGCAACAATCAGGCAGATGCGCCGGCGCTGCTCACCCGTTTGCTGGAAGCACACCCTTCCTGCACACGCCTGGTTGAGGCCATCAAGTTTTACAATTCGACCGCAGAACAGGACAAAGCGAATCGCGTGGAGCAGCAACTGGAAAAGTGCGCTCCGGAAACCCTGCATTATGCGCGAGTTTTGGCAGATTCCGGACGTCACAGCGCAGCTGCTGCGTATTTACAACAGACCATTACGAAGAATCCATGGAACCGCGCTGCACGCAGATTTCTGATTGAACAGTTGGCGCTGGACAACCAGATCAGCGCGGCAAAGCTCCAGGCCAAGCAGCTTAGTGATATTGCGGTCAATACGCATAGCTATGCACATTTCGCCGAAGATCCAAACGCAGCACAGGACAGCAAAAGCCAGCGCGCTGACGGCTTTGCCCAAGGCACTGAGTTCTATGTTCCTTACCGCCGTGATGGCGTGGATGTTGTGCGGCAAACAGCGCAGAGAAAATTTTCAGGCGGAGTAGCAGTAGTCCTGTTGTCAGACAAAGTGATCTCGGTTCGGCGCAATGGAGCTGTCTCGGTGTATGTTCATTGCATTACGCGTCCGCTAAACAAGGAAGGCATCAGCCGTTACGGTGAGGTTGTTTTACCCAGCGGCGCCGATCTGCTGGAGTTGCGAACAATCAAATCTTCCGGCGAGGTGATTGAGCCCGAGCTGGTGCAGCAAAAGGCGACGATTTCCATGCCTGCTCTGGAGCCAGGTGATGCGATCGAAGAAGAATACGTCATGCATTATCCGGACGCAGACCAGATGCCGGAAAGCGCGGGCGAGCTAACCTTTGGCTCATTTGCTGCGCCCATTCTCTATTCGCGATTGGTGCTGCTGAGCCCATCAGACGCAAAAATTCGTGTGCGTGAGCAAGCCTCTCCACAGGCATTGGTCGGCGAGAATAATGGCATGGTGATAAGAATCTGGGAGCGCAATAACATAGCGCAGACGATCGCAGAATCTTATCTGCCGGCGTTGAATCTGTTGCCGACCATAACAGTTGCCGCCGCGGAAAAAACTGACGATCAGATGCGCGATGAGCTGATTGAAGCCACGCGCATTGGCATTCATGTGAATGAAGCGACAGCTGAGATCAGTTTGCCGCAAGAGTTTAGCGAAGCTGAGAAAGCAAAGCGCCTCTACCATTTTGTGACCAATAAGGTTGACTCTACGGGGCCGAACTTGGCGGAGAGTCCTGCTGAGGATACACTCTCCAGCGGCCAGGGCAGCCGCACCATGGCGCTCATGGCGCTGGCACGCGCCAATGGTTTGCGGACAGGCCTGGTATTGGCGCGCAAGATTGATCAGCACTGCGGTAAAGAGCACTCGTTCTCCTGTAACACACAGCCATTGGTGCGCTTCTGGCTGGCTAATAGTGAGACCGTGGATGCCGATGCAGAGTCAGATGATCTGCCTTTTGGAGCCATACCGCCGGATCTTGATCTACATGATGCTTTGCTTGTTACTTTCCAGGCGGAAGAAGAAAAGAAACAGGAAATCGTCAATTTGACCGCGACACTGGCTAATGAAGAGAGCGTGGCTGAAGGCAATCTCACATTTCATGACAGCGATCTGATAGCCGATATTCAGGTGCGGCTGGGGTCGACACGCGCGCAGGAGGTAAGAAATCTGCTGCGCAATGCCGGTGATCATGAACGTCAGGCATTTTTTGAGCAGCTAGCGATGCGTATATTTCCGGGAGCCACGGCGGTGGTTGGCTCAGCCATGCATGAGGGTGATCCAGAGCAGCCCTTACGCCTTTCACTGCACTGCACCGTACAGCAGTTCATGAATCGGCAGGGCAATACAGTTGAGATCGACCAGCTTGCTCCAGCGCTAGGCCTGGCACCAGTCTATGCGAAGACGACGGAACGCAAATTCCCGCTCTATATCGAGTCACTTTATTTTGAAAGCACCGTTTTCCATCTGCACCTGCCATCAGGAATGGACGTTCGGTTATTGCCTGCGGATTTTGCCAGTAAAAGTGAGTTTGGGGAATATACGCTTCGTTTTGTAAGGGGACAGCGGGAGTTGGACATTCGCCGCGACTTCAAAATCCCTATACAGGTAGTGATGCCGCAGAAATATGCATCTTTCAAGAATTTTGCCATGCTGATTGATGAGGCGGAGCGCCAGCGCATTTCGTTGGAAGCTGTAAAAGACGCATCGGCTGGACAACCGGCACGCCTGAAATAAATAAGGCCGAATCTTACCGGCCTCGTTGATCTCTATTTGCAAACATTGTGAAGGCTTATTGGAGTTAATTAATAGCGTGTGCCACCGGCCATGGGCATATTGCGATAGCCGCTCTTTTCGTCACCCAAGCGTTCCAGAAAGCCCGACGCCATGTCGACAAATTTGCTGCCCTTCTCAATGTATTCCGGCATGCGGTGCCAGATCTCTTCAAACCTCTCAGGGTGCTCGACGGCAAAGGTGGCCACGCCGATACCGGCAACCGCCAAGCCTGCAGGTCTCTTTCCCATCAGAAACAGTACTGCTCCGGCAGCAAAGGATCCGTATATCAGCGTCTTCTTCCAGTCCATCTCGCCCTCCAGGATATGCGTGGCAGAAACTTTAACTGAATTTTCGTCCCGCGTAAAAGTCCCGTTCATCGCGTTTGCTTTTGGATTGATTAGAACCCTGGCAGCGACTTTCTGTTGCCCACTCACAATGATACAGGCGCGGATTGGCATTTGCGTGCGTATCCCGTCGTTGTTTCATAAAAAGCAATCGTAGATTGAGAAAATCGAGCGATGCCACCACCAGGGAGTGTCGGTAGCTGCCTACCTCAGATTTCAAGAAATTGATCTTTTGACATCGGAGCAAAAAGAAAGTGGGCGCCGGTATAGGGGCGACGCCCACGTGGGGGTACTGCGTATTTAATTACTAGAGTAGACGCAAACACTTTAAAAAAGTTTCAATTCCAGCCAAAATTAACATAAATAAACACTACCAAAGTTAATACTTGAATCCTTTTTAAAGCTTTCCCCTTCTTTTTAACAAGTTATGAAAATCACAAGCAAAAAACCCTCTCATAACGAGAGGGATTGGAGAGTAAAGGAGAGAGAGGAGATACAAACCGTAAATTTATTGCATGCTCGAAATCAGTTGCCGCATCTGCAGACGAGCCTGATGAAGTCCGAGCTGCGATTCCTGAACGTCCATGCCGAGAAGCCGCGCAATCTTTTCATGCGCATAGCCTTCCACGTCATGTAGAAGGAAAATCATTTTTTCAGTGGCCGGCAGTTGAACGATGGCGCGCTCCAGATGGATGCGCTTTACATTGCCGTAAACGTTCTGGGTTGCGGCCGAAACGCTGTTATTTAGTGTCAGGGTACCGATATTGGTGATCTCGCGAATTTCCGCCAGGAAAGCGCGGTCAATCTGCTCGACGCCGGGAACCGTTGGTGAAGCAAAGGCACGCAGAAAAGTATTGCTGGAGAGCTGTTCAGCCGCCAGTTCATTGTCAGTCATCCAAAAGGCAAGGGAGTAAATTCTGTGGCAGTGCTCACTGTAAATCTCATCGTACTTGGTTACATTGGCTTCAACCGCAGGAATAAGAAGTCCCAAGTTGCTGATTACGTTTACGCTGCTAGACATTTAACCTACCTCTCTTCTGGTCCGTTTTTTGAGGGTCCCTTGTTACGTTCGATCTTACTGAACGCTCTAGATAGAGCAATCCAGCTACCCAAAGAACGGGTTTTCCAGTGAAGTTTTGCAATGTAAATTAAGTTACTGATTCTTAAGGATTAAATATGGTTTCAGAAAAGGGACAAGCGAAATCCACAGCCTTTTGAGTTAAGGTGCCGCTTAAATCTGAGGAGAGAACATGAGTACTTTGGTGCCACATGTGGGCATCAAAAAACACATAAGCCAGTTGCACCAGGGTAAATTTTACAGCTGAGAGTTGCTGGAACTACTAGCGGACCATCAAGACTTCACGGATGTTGTCTCGCCCAAGAAAAAATTTACGGGACGCAAAGTCTTTGAACAGATTTTCAATGTGGCGATTGTTGAATATCCGTTGCAGCCGGAATCCAGGTACCGGTTCGAGTTCGAGCGTATCCCTTTTCACGATGTGGTGACGCGAGTAGAGCGATTCTGGACCGGCATCCTTGGTATGGAAGAAGGCCAGCAGATAGCCTTTGGGCTTCATAGTGGCTTGCAGCCGGTCAATAAGCGGCTTAACCAGGGCTTCAGGGAGATAGTCAGCCACGTCCCAAAACAAAATAGCGTCAAAATGTTCGGCTGGGTAATTAAGGTTTTCCGCGAAAAATTGAGTGGGATCAATTTGCATTGAGCCGTCTTCCTGCTTGGCAAGATAGCTTTCATTCAGCGATTCACGCAGGATATCTTCGTTATAAACGCGTGTATTCAGATCAGTGAGTAAGCGGATATTGATTGGAGAGGTGGGCCCCAGATCGAGAACGCGGAGCTTTTCTTCACTATTGTTGCTCAGGCTGCCCATGAGGTCAGCCAGGCCGATGCAGTGCCGGCTGGTCCGTGGCGCAGCTTTAGCGCCCTCTTCCTGCTTGGGCTGAGAGCTATCTGCCCCACGGAACCACCGTTTTAAGTTGTTACCGGAGGAGCTCACGCTCCTCTCACTTTACCTTATTTACCGTCCAAAAAGGAACCCTGCGATCCAGAGCTGGCGCTATAAGCCGGAGTGCTGGAGCTAAAGCCGGCATTTGTTCCGGGCGTAACGCCTGCGCTTGCCGCGGCAGCCATGGGCTTGCGGGATTCGTTTTTGGTATCGCGCTCTTTGATATCGATGGCGCCTTTGAAGAAAGCTCCATCTTCAATCACGATGCGCTGCGTGCTGACGTCGCCAATCAAAGTGCAGGAGCGGCGCAGTTCGACGCGTCCGGTGGCAGAAACGTTTCCTTCCACCTTGCCGTGCACAACCAGGTCACGGGCGGTAATGCCGGCCTTGATTTTGCCGTTAGGACCAATGATCAGGCTATGGTCGCGGAGATCAATTGTGCCTTCAATTTCACCATCAAGATACAGATCTTCGCTTCCGGTAAGTTCACCTTTGATATGGACTGATTTGCCGATATGGCCTACATCTGCTTTGAACGATTCGCTGGGTTTGGGTGTTTCTTTATGGGGAGCCGGGGGCGCTGGGATGCTGGGTGCTGCTACTGCAGCGGGCTGAGTGGCGGGCTGCGTTGACTGAGTCGGATTCGTGCTCATAGGTTTATTGTCCTCAGGACGTGGTTTCCACATTTCGGCACCTTCTGTTTTTCTTTTTTGCTGCGCACTTCAGAGAAAGCTTTTTAATTTTGCGTTGAACGCCTGTCGCCGGATTCAAGCAGGATTCGCGGGTAAGTTTACTGCTGCGGAGAGAAATTCAGTAGTTACCAGAGGTGTGCGCCGGAGAGGCACTCTCGTGCTCATACGCGGCATTTTCTTACTCAAGTTTTTCTAGTTACAATAAAGTAAACATTAACTCTTTAGGCAACCGAGCAGAGACTCCGCTAAACGGTTATTTTCCAATCACTTGGCGAAAGGTGGAAAACGCGCATACGGATTCCAGTTTGGCTGCAGGTTTGCTTTTAAGTAAAGCGTCGACCAGGACGGAATGTCGCGGCTGGCGGTGGAACCGACAACCAGGGGAACAGCGGTTCAATCGGAAGTCGCGGCTATCGAGCTAATGGGACTGCCTTTCCGAAAAAGGTCGATGTAAAGGGGTGGCTGCGAAGCCACCTCTTTTATTTTGATACCGTTGAAGCTGAAGTGAGGCGGTGCCCTGCCTGCCAACGTTTTTCCATTAGCCAGTTCAGCTGTTCTGCCATGTAAAATGCAACTAGCCGCTGAATCCAGAGCGTCTTAAATACAGTGACTATGCGCTTTTCTATGAGTTCCCTTAAGTGCGTGCGGCGCGCGGCGATTTACCTGTGCTTTATGAGCTTGAGCCTCGCTCTGGCGCAGAGTCCCACACAAACTCGCACCGAGAACCTGCCGGAGCTCCCCAAGGACGCCACAGAATACGCCAGACAGGCAATTCGGAACCAGTTAACGGCGGATGCTACCGACCATACTCATTGGCGATACCACATTTATCGCGAAGATGAAAAAGGAACGCAGGTCCGCGATGTGATCGAAACAAAGGATGGCGAGATCGCGCGTACTCTGCTTATCAATGGCCAGCCGTTAACAACAGAGCAGCGGGCTGACGATGAAGCCCGCATGAAAAAGCTGATAGCGGATGCAGCTGAACGGGCGAAACGCACGAAGCGGGAGAAAGAAGACACTGATAAAGGTGTCCAGATGCTCAAAGCAATTCCTGATGCCTTTATCTTTAAATATGACGGTATTGAGGATGGACTGATCCGTCTTTCATTTTTCCCCAATCCGCATTACGATGCGCCTTCGCGCGAATTGCAGGTCTTCCGCTCTCTCAGCGGCAAACTCTGGGTCAACCGCGAATACTGCCGTCTGGCCCGCATGGATGGCACATTATTTGAAGATGTCACTTTTGGCTGGGGCTTGTTGGGCAGGCTGAATAAAGGCGGTACGTTTTCCGTTCTACAAAACCGCGTGGGTGACGATCACTGGGAGATTGTCTCGCTGGATGTAAAGATGAATGGTCATGCCGTGATCTTTAAGAGTATCAACGTGAAACAAATGCAGCGCCTAACTGACTTTCGGCGCGTGAGTGATAGCCTGACGATCGCTGAAGCGTATCAAATGCTAGAAAAAGGGGAGCATTCTGTCTCAGCAGAGAATCAGTCCAGCGCCAAGCCACCGGGAAGAAATTGATCCGTTATTTCCAATCTTCTAGAAAATCACGCTGACTGATTTTTTAAGTGTGACCCTAGTCCTTCAGAAGTAGGGTTTCAGGGCATTCAACATAATCCACTCGCAAATCGTTTTTCATTTGATTTTCAGCAGCTCTGCTTTCCTGAAATCGTTACCTGAGCGAAGGCAAACCCGCGTGCAGCTTCACTATCTAAGTTTTTAGCGCTGCTTCCACTCGTCTAACGGCCGGGAGCCAACACAGGCCGATACAACCAGGAGGACGTAATGAGAAAGACAACTTTGATCACCGCGATTTTGCTGCTGTCGGCAGTATGGGCTGTGGCGCAAACATCACCGAGTTCTTCACCACAATCATCAACACCTAGCTCAGCGAGCCCACAATCAGCTTCGCCAAGTTCACAGGCACCTGATACCTCTACGACCCAGACCACCACAACGCAGACGACGGAAACTTCATCTGACACCAACTCAACCGCAATTGAAGGCTGTTTGAGTGGTTCGTCTGGAAGCTACACATTGACCGATCAATCCGGCAAAGCATGGACACTGGCAGGCGATACCTCCAAGCTGAGTGACCATGTTGGCCATCAGATTCGTATTATGGGCAGCGACAATAGCGCATCCTCTGGTGCAGGCAGCTCAGCTGCTTCCGCCGGTGGCGCCGGCGCCGCAGGCGGTTCAACATTCAACGTAAAGAAAGTAAAAATGATCTCCAGCAGCTGCTCCACCAGCAAATAGCAGCGGGTACGTTCTCTGAAACCCCTTGGCGTGAAAACGCTGAGGGGTTTTTCTTTGACTAAGTTTTTCTTTTATTGGTGCTAGGGATTAACGTGTAAACGTCCGTCGCGAAGGACGGTGCATTTTCGATCGCGCCAGATAATCGTGTCACCGATGAATCCGCCGATCCAGATCAAAAATCCAAGCACATCTTGCAATGGCAGCAACCACCACTGCTTTTGTGTAACGGGATCGTGTACGACATAGCGCGCTGTGGCAATCGCCGCAAGAGCGCGCAATACCACAGTAAGAAGAAGGGCGGGCCACGTGAGAGGATTTACAGCGAAGAGCAAGAGGGCCCAGGCCAGCGGATAAGTAAAGATCTGTCCCCAATAGCCCGCTGGACGTGAACGGCGTGTGCTGCGTGCCCAGCGCAGGCGATGTCCGAGGTTATGAATCATGCCCTGGCTGCCGATACGGTGCTCGATCACATACGAGGAAAACAGGACACCGTGCCCTAAATCCGCAGCGCGATTGCCGATGACGAAATCCTCCGCGAGAAATTCCTGCAGATAACTGAAACCGCCCATATCATCAAGCACATTGCGCCGGACAGCAACGGTGCAGCCAAGAGCGAAGCGCATTCCTTCCATAAAGCGCGCCACCAGAACACCACCCAACAACTCAGTGTTCATCCCAACGGCTTCCAGCCGAGACCAGATGCTTGCGCCCGGAACAGCACGATACGGACAGCTGATCAAGCCAATATTCTGATCCTGGAATTCCCGTGCCAAGTGGGAGAGAAGATTGGCATCGACGCGAATATCGCTATCAGCCATGACGAGTAAGTCATGCCTGGCTTCACGCACAAGGCGATTCAGGCTGAACGCTTTGGCATTGGGTATGGGCGATTCACCAGTGATGATCAGCCGTGCTTTCACTTTGCCATTGAATTCGGAGATTACTTTTTCGGCCACTGGGACTGCCAGATCATCGCTGCGGTGCACGCCTAGCAATACTTCATACTCGGGATAATCCTGCAGAAAAAAACTGCGTAGATTTTCTTCCAGTCCCTCATCATGGCCGCAAAGCGGCTTGAGTATGCTGATGGAGGGCTTGCTGCCCCGGGCAGCAAGATGTGTGGAAAGAAAGCGCCGCGTGGCCACTACGATGAGCACACAGTAAACGAGCGAGCCGGTAAGAAGTATCGCAAATACTGTTGCCAGGATCACCATAATGCGGGTACGTTCTCCATTTTGGAGCCATCCGCCAGCGCGCCGGAAAGGCCATTGGTCAAAAGAAATTTGCCGCCACTTGCCGTCACCTGATGCAGATGCTCTGCACCAACCAGGGCACTTAGCCGCGCAAGCCCAGTTTGGTCCGTCACCAGATAACAGCGCATTTTACCCCAATCCTTCACAAATTCAGCATCATCAATGAAAACATTTGGGGCTCCTGGAGCATAAGAGCCGTATTCCAGGTTATTTTTCCTGCCATTCAAAAGCAGGGCGGTTTGATCGGAATAAAAGATCACCGAGGAGAACTCATAATAAGCGCCATCGATGATGAGTTGCCCTTCCGGAGCCTGAAGCAGCGCCTCTGCGAGCGGCCGCGAAGAGAGATACGGATCAAAGACAACCAGCGCCATGCGGCTGGCGTGCAGAAATAAAATCATCATCACAACAAGAGCGATATACGCACGACTTGCTTTAAGCCATCCGCCGATTGCGCCGAAGAGAAATGCAATGCCGGCAACCACCAGAGGCAATCGCAGATAAGCGAATGATTGCAGGGTGAGATCACCCATGTGTCCGAGAGAGAGTGTGTACGACTCCGGGTGTTGCTGCAATGCGCGAGAGATATCGCCTATGGCAGGCGTATGGCGGACGGCAAGCAAAATTGCACCGATAACACACGCGGCGGCGGCGGAAATGATAGCGATGGTTCTGCTGCCTGTTGCAATCAGTTTTGTTTGAGGAGACTTTTCATCACCGCTGTTACCGTTACCAGCCATGGCGCAACCTAGCAACAGCGCCAGAGCTGGATACATGGGCATGGAGTAGTACTCCTGCGTGGTAGAGAAGGTGAAAAAGAGCAGCAGAAATCCAGCCCAGCAGATCGCCAGCAGGCGTGTGCGGCCGGCGCGATCTGTTGGCTTATAGCCGAGTTTCACCGTGGCAGGCAGATAGGCGCTCCAGGGAAACAGCCACAGCAGATTCAACAGCCAGAATGCCAGACGGGGCACCGTGTTGTAATCGCGCGGATAGCGCAGATTCAGGAACCGCAGCACGTGTTCATTCATGAAATAAAACCAGAAGAACCCGTGGTATTCGCCCGGGCCGCTGTGCATGGAGAAGTTAAGGTATGGGGGCATGCGCAACGTGGCCAACACATGCCATGGAGCGGCCACAATCAAAAAGATGAAGAGCGTTCCAAATGGTCGCAGACGCCGCCAGGTATCGCGAGAGAAGAGCTGGCGGGTAATCAACAGATAAACAAAGATCGCACCGAAAGGAACTACCAGAGCGAGCAGCCCTTTCAGCAAAACACCTATGCCCAGCGAGGCGCCAAGAACGGTAGACCAGCGATGTGTATGCTGCTCCTGACCGTCTTCATTCATCACGCGTTGAAATGCCATGAAGCAGAGACAGATTGTGAGCGTGAGCATCACATCAGGAATCAGAATGCGCGTGAAAAGAAAAAGTCCGACACAGGTAGCCAGGACGAGTCCGGCATAAAAACCCGCGCGCCGGTTAAATGCCCATGCTCCATATTTCGCGGTGGCGAAGCACAGTAAGACTGCAGCAAGGGCGATGGGAATACGCGCTACCCAGTCATGCACACCGAACATCAGGTAGCAGATGGCGATGAGCCAATAGGGCAGAGGAGCTTTTTCAATGTAAGGGACGCCATCAAGATGCGGGATGACCCAGTCATTGGAGGTGATCATGTTGCGCGCCATCTGGCCGTGGACGGCGTCCACGTCATCCATAAGGGCCGGTGGTGAGATGATGCAGCCAAAGAAGACCACGACGGCAACAAGAATCAATATCCAGTCATAGCGTGAATCGGAACGCGCTTGTGCTGCCGCAACAGCAGAATTCATCGGTTTCTGGTCCAGGTGTTCTGCCAGTTCGGTCACTGCGAAAAATGGCTCCCTTTAAATCATACTTGATAAGACGCAATGGCCGCCGCACCAGCGAATGACGATCCAAACATGCCTGAAACACGCCACATTTGCCTGGATTGCAGATTATCAAGGTAACGATTTTGACTTACTCCAAATGTAAAAACATGTAAGTAGCCAGTAAAAAATCCCGCCTTTTCGCCGATAGGACATGATGTACCGCAGGGACTAAGTACATGGCCTGTTTACAATGGAAAATCCTTGCGTTAAGAACTCACCTCTCCCGGCGTGAATTGTTTAGATTCCCCCTGACTATTCAAGAAGTGTAAAGGCTGTACCAAAAGAGCATTTTCAGTCGTAAGATGAGGGTGTATGTTCCTCATTTGATTGAGGCTGAAGACAGGAACGAATCAGGGCATGTTAGCAGTGTTTAAGAGACGCAACAATTTTGCGCCAAACGTGTTTCCATTTTCCAAGAGCGCCAATGCACTGGCCGGCGTGAATGGCATACGGAGGGAGCAAGAGTCATGAGCCTTCTGAAGCGAAGAGTCGCAGCAGCCATGGTGGTGATTGGTGTCGCCTCCCTTGTAACGCTCCTGCAGGTTGAGGCCAACCATGAGACCGATGACCAGATTGGCACGGAAGCCGTCTGGAATCCCGCCAATGAAGACCTGAACGAAATCAGTAAAACCTGCAAAGATAAAAAGCCGGGAGATTATCCGGGATGCTTTGTGGAAGAGATGGGCGGATACGCTTCATCGGAAGCCGTGGGTTTTACCCAATTGCTGGAAGCACAGAAGCCCTCGCGGCTGGGGTATCTTGATGGCATCAAAGAAGCCGGAATAGTTGACCTTGGATATGTGATCTATCCCGACGGCACGAAAACGAAACAAGGCTGGGTGCTGATGAACGGCGTCCCATCGCTTGTGAACGTTGATAATGTCTCACTGCTGCCGCAAGGCCAGATGGAAAAAGACCCGCGATATATTGCCCTAAAAAAAGACCACCCACAATTGCAGCTGGTTGTGACAGACGATCAGCGCAGGAGCGACGAATCTCCGCAAATTGAGTCCAAGGCCGATGGCGGCGAACGGTTTGTGATTCCATACACCTTGCAGGAAAACTGCAAAGGTTGCGGGCCGCTGGGTTATGCCATTTTCGGTTTCGATTTTGATGCAGCCGGCCAATTCCGCGGGAAGAAGTTCATCAAGGTCACAGCACAATAAAGACAGTTTTCGTGCTTGGCACGAATTACACACCAAACAAATTTGGTTGTAATTTCTGATAGTCGTTTTCCTGCGCCCACAAATTCAAAGAAACCGTGGCAAGCTCATCGACCATGGGGACTGCATTGCCATTCTTCGTAAGATCGATGGATTTGATGTAGGTGTGGCAGGTATCACACGCGTCGATGCGCACGTAATCAAATTCTTGCGCCTGGAAGATGGGTAGCTTGTCCTTATTCTCTTCCGCACAGTTGGGGCAGAGCACGCGACGAAACAGCCACTCCGTGGCGCAGAGCGAGCACAGCAAAAAGCGCCTGGCGCCATCTCCTTCAGGCCGCAGCACCGCTACCTGCGGCTTTGATCCGCAAAAAGGGCAGAGCAGGGGCGAGGCCTCGGTGGCTGAGTTTGTCCGCTCCGCCAGATATTCCGCATAGGGCTGAAGCAGAGCGTGCGCAAAGAATGCATATTCCGGCGAAATCTGATGGCTCTCCACTTCATGCTGCCAGACGGCTGCCAGCAGGTCCAGGCGCTCTGCCGCTGAGGCTTGTTCGATGGAGTTAGCTGCTTGTTTCAATGCAGAGGATCCTTCGTTTTTGATCAGAGCGATCAGCGCAGGAATGTGAGGGGCAAGAACGTTGATGTCATGATCTGTGGCGGAAGAGACAGCCTGATAAACGCTTTTTTGAAAACGTGCGAGGCTCTGGTAAAAGCCCAGCAGTTCTGCCACTGCTGAGTGCGTTTTAGAGAGTTCAGATGCCCGCGCAATGCGGCGGTCCCAGGAGAAGCCGGCCATTCTGCCAGTTAGCTCCTGCGACCGGTGATTTTTTCATACCAGAGGCGATGATGCGTCTTCGCCCAGGCAGTGGAGACGGTCCCCTGCGTCATGGCTTTCACGCTACCGGGAGTCATCCAGACGCTCATGTAAACGTGGATGATGTATGCAGCAATGGTGACCAGAGCTGTAACAGAATGAAGGAAGACTGTGATTGGCAGTATCCAATGCGTCTCATGCGGAATTTTTTCTGGAAACCACATGATGATGCCGGTGATGAGCAGAATAAAGGTGCTATACAACATGACCCACCAGAACTGCTTCTGGCCGGCATTGAAGCGGCCTTGCGGCGGCATCTTATCGTCTTCATTCTTGACGTAATGCTCTATATTTTTACTCCACTCTTTGTCTTCGGGAATCGCCTTCATGTCGCGCTTCCATTTACCGTGCATCCACAGGATGGTGAAGAAATACACCAGACCCACAATGGGATGGCAGAAGCGAATGGTGGCGGGACCGCCGAGAACGTAAGCCAGCCAGTAACAGAGCGGCGTAAACAGAGCGAGCCCAGTCAGTAACAAATAGGTATAGGTGATGGCGTTGATCCAGTGATAAGCGCGTTCGATGAAGGTATAGCGTACGACCTGCTCTTCCTGCACCACGACAGCAGTGGGACGCGCGATAGTCCGTTCGCTCATGGCTTCACCTCCTCGGCTTTATCCACTTCCTTGGGCCCAAACCGGATGTAGTGCATGAAGACGCCAAACACGCCGGCAATAATTCCCACGCCGCCCAGCCATTTGAGCGGGCCCTTCCACATCTTGACGAAGAATGGAACAGCAGGATCCGCCGGCAGCGCATAGTCGGCTGGCTTGTCTTTATCGTGCAACACGTAAATCACGTGTGTACCCTTTACTCCAGGAGGGTCGTAAATTCCGGCATTGGTATGGGAAGTGTGCGTTTTAAGCTGGTCCACGCGCTTGTTGGCCATATCCAGCATGTCTTCTTTGCTGCCAAAGTGCAGGCATCCTGTGGGGCATGATTTAATGCAGGCCGGCTCAAGGCCTGCGCCAACGCGGTCAGAGCACAAAGTGCACTTATAAACTTTTTTGGTTTGGTCGTTGAATCTTGGGATGTTGAAGGGGCAGCCGGTGACGCAATACTGGCAGCCAATGCAATTGGCCTGGTTGAAGTCAACGATGCCGTTTGTGTATTGCACAATGGCGCCGTCCGCCGGGCAGGCGATAAGACAGCCTGGCTCTTCACAGTGCATGCACTGGTCTTTGCGCATGAGCCACTGCATGCCGCCATCGGCAGTTTCAACTTCGTTGAATTTGATCAGGTTCCAGAAATTCCAAGCCGTTTCCGGCATGGTCTGGTAGGTGTTGTCGAAGGTGGTTTCACGAAACTCATAACCGTTCCATTCAAGGCAGGCCACTTCGCAGGCTTTGCAGCCAATGCAGGTGGTGGTATCGATGAGTTTGCAAACATCGTAATCGCGAGCGACACCGGTATATTTTCCGGTCAACTCGTTGTACGTGCCGCCGCCGGGAGTGCCTCCGCGATGTCCGGAGATCGCTTTGATTTCCAATGGTCCATTGCTCATGGCGTATCTCCTCAGACCTTCTCGATTTTCACCAGGAAGCCCTTAAACTCTGGTGTGTAAGCGTTGGGATCAGTGACTGTGGGCGAGAGATTATTGGCGAGCACGCGTTCGTTGTCCGGACGCCCGTCATTAATCCCGCGATAGCCCCAGTGGATGGGTATGCCGATCTGGTAGGTCTTTTCGCTCTTGCCTGCCAGTTGCATTCCCTTGATGCGGCCAGTGACCATGGCCTTGGCATAATACGAACTGCGAATGCTGCTGATCTTGAGCTTGTCTCCGCCCTTGATGTTCAGCTTGTCCGCCAGCTCTTTGGGGATTTCCACGAATGGCTCAGGAACAAGCTGCATGTTCATGGGATTGTTCTTGGTCCAGTAGTGGTAGTGCTCGGTCAGGCGATACGTGGTGCAGATAATGTTGAAGCCTTGCTCTGGCGTGCCGTATTTATCTTTGTCCGTGCTGTATTTCTTCACCACAGGATTATTGGATTGGTTCGGATGCAGCGGATTGGCCAACGGACTTTCAATGGGCTCATAGTGCTCAGGGAAAGGTCCATCTGCCATGCCGGCCAAGGGAACGAAGATCCGCCCCAGACCTTCAGGGTTCATGATGAATGGCCCCATGTGGTCTTTGGGATTGGAGTCAGGCTTGAAATCGGGAACGTCGTTCCCTGCCCATTTGCCGGTGGCTTCATTCCACCAGACTTGTTTGCGGCTTGGATCCCATGGCTTGCCGCTTACATCGCAGGAAGCGCGGTTATAAAGGACGCGGCGATTCGCGGGCCAAGACCATGCCCAGTTGGGATGGATGCCGAGCCCGGAAGGATCACTGGGATCGCGGCGCTGCGTAAGTGCGCCAGCTTCTGTCCATGAACCGCAATAGATCCAGTTGCCAGAGGTTGTGGTGCCATCGTCTTTGAGCCAGGCAAACCCGGGGAGTTGCTGACCGGCCTTGATGTCAGTTGGCGTCTGCTTATCGTCGTGAAGATCAGCCAGCGCTTTGCCGTTGATCTCTTTCGCTACTTCTGACAATGACGGGTTATTGGGATTGGTGTAAGCCCATGTGGCATTCAAGATAGGATCCGGGAATTTGCCGCCTTCTTTTTGGTAAAGCGCACGCACGCCTAAAAAGATGCGAGCGATAATTTCCTGATCGAGCTTGGCTTCACCCGGCGGATCAACAGCCGCCCACTTCCACTGCAGCCAGCGGGCTGAGTTAACGAAGGTACCATCTTTTTCCGCGAAACCGGCGCAGGGCAGACGATAGACTTCTGTCTTGATCTGCTTCTTTTCGTCGTCTGTTATTCCCGGCGACTCCCAGAAGCTGCTGGTCTCATCAGCATAGATTTCTCCCACTACCAGCCAATCGGCTTTCTTAAGGGCATCAATGTTCTTTTGTGAGTTGGGGCCAATGGCAACGCCGTTCATGCCAAAACTCATCACACCTTTAATTTTGCCCTGGAACATGTTGTCCCATTGCTCGACCCAGGAATACTTGCGGTCAATCTTTGGGAGATAGTTCAAAGCCCAGTTGTTTTCTTTTTTTGCCGCATCGCCATACATCGCCTTCATGAAAGAGACGGCAAATTTTGGGGTGTTTGACCAATAGTTGAAAGAATCCCATTCCTTGGGTTTGGAAGCCGTAGGAGTGATGCGCTTGGAGTAGGTCGCCCAATCCTGATCGGCAGGCGTGGGGACTTTGAGGTAGCCGGGCAGGATATCGAAAATTCCAGCCAAATCCGTTGCGCCCTGAATGTTGGAGTGACCGCGAAGCGCATTAACTCCGCCACCGGCGCGGCCGACATTGCCCATCAGGAGCTGGATCATCGCTGCGGTGCGGATAATCTGCGAACCGAAGCTGTGCTGTGTCCAACCGACAGCATAAATAATGGTGGCGACTTTCTTGGCGTCGCCATCTTTGCGGATGGAGGTAAACAGGTCCCACGCTTTCTTGCACTGATCGGCCGGAATTCCGGTAATGCTGGAGACCATCTCTGGCGTATAGCGAGAATAGTGCTTCTTCAACAACTGGAAGATGCAGCGAGGATGTTCCAGAGATAGGTCATAGGACGTGTCTGGTGGCAATGCAGGAGCGCCCGCTCCGCCCTTAGCTCCGGCTGGGCCGCCACCGGTATGGCCTTGTCCTGGCCCCTGTCCTGTCGCTTGCGCGCTGGAAGGTGAGGCTTTAGCCGCTGTTTCAGGTGTTGCAGGGCCATCGCCAGCGGCAATGGCAGCAGCGGCGGTGCCGGTCAGGTTCCCACCTTCTTCGTAATTCCAGGAAGAGACGTCATATTTTGGTGGAGAGGCAGTTGTATCGAGTCCGGAGAAAACGCCGTCTTCCGCCAGTTTGAAGCCCTTCTTCACGATCAAGGGCGCATTGGTGAAGTTGGTGACATATTCCTTGTTGAAGCGATTGTTCTCTAACGCGTAATTGATGAGCCCGCCAAGGAATGCGATATCAGAGCCGGCGCGAATCTGGCAGAAGATATCTGCCTGAGAGGCGGTACGCTGAAAGCGAGGATCAACCACAATCAGCTTGGCATTGCGCTGCCTTCTGGCTTCCACCACCCACTTGAATCCACACGGATGCGCCTCTGCCGGGTTACCGCCCATGATGAGCATCATGTCAGTATTCTTGATATCCACCCAGCCATTGGTCATGGCGCCGCGGCCGAACGTTGGTCCCAAACTTGAGACCGTAGGGCCGTGTCAAACACGGGCCTGGTTTTCGAGATAACACAGGCCCAAACTCCTCATAGTTTTTACGACAAGATAATTAAATTCATTTGTGTCAGTACATCCGCCATTGAACGCGATATTCTCACAGCGATTCACGGTCACGCCGTTGGCATCTGTTTCAACGAAGCCTTCGTCACGCGTCTTCTTTATATGGCGGGTGATTTCCGAATAAGCCTGGTCCCAAGAGATGTCTTCCCACTGCGTGGAGCCGGGACGCCGCACCTGCGGCTTAAGCAGACGGCGTTCATTCAGGATGTCCTGATACAGCGAGGCGCCCTTGGGGCAGAGCGTGCCGCGATTGATGGGATGATCGGGATCGCCTTCAACATGCACCACCTGCGCGGTCACATTCTTGGCTTTATCACCAAGCGTGTGAATGATGACGCCGCAACTCACTGAGCAATACGGACAGGTGGAGCGCGTCTCAGTGGTGCGGGCAATCTTGAGTTCTTTGGCTTGCGCCAGAAGGGGGCGGGCGTCAAACCCGAGAAGAAATGCTGCCGCTGTTCCCGTTCCGACTTTGAGAAAATCACGTCTCGATAAGCCCATAGAGGTGGCCTCCTGTAAGGCAAATCACGTGCGATTTAATTAAAGTGGTGAGCAGATAATCGAGAAGCTGCCATCCACCTTTACTGATGCTAAAACCGTATATCGTGATTGTCTAGAGCCTTGTTGTTTCTAAACATTTGGATTGATCAAGAATCGTATCTCGATACCAAAGATATTTTCTCAGTCACTCCCTTTCTGGTGCGGTTCCTGTTATCCTGAGCGGTTTCACGCATAACGAGGACGGCATTATGTTGAGCATGCAAGGCAAGAACGCAGTGATTTTTGGAGTAGCCAACAAACGCAGCATCGCATGGGCCATTGCACAGCGCTTGAGTGAGGCCGGAGCCAAGCTGGCGATCACGTATCAGAATGAAAGGCTGAAAGCCGAAGCACATGATCTGATTCAATCACTGCCCGGCGCTGCTGCGTTCCAATGCGATGTTGCCAGCGATGCCGAGATTGAGCAGCTCTACTCGCAATTGAAGCAGCACTTCGGCCACCTGGATGTTGTGGTTCATTCCGTAGCGTTTGCGCCAGCGCCGGAGATGCATGGTGATTTTCTGAATACATCGCGCGAGGGCTTTCGCATAGCGCATGACATCAGCGCCTATTCATTGATTGCCGTGACGCGCGCGGCCGTTCCACTCATGGAGAACGGAGGCAGTGTGATTACGCTCAGCTATTTTGGCGCAGAGAAAGTTGTGCCGGGCTATAACGTGATGGGCGTGGCCAAGGCAGCTCTTGAAGCGTGCGTACGCTATCTAGCGAACAGCGTAGGGCCGAAGAAGATTCGCGTGAATGCGATTTCCGCGGGGCCGATTAAAACGCTGGCGGCGCGCGGCGTAGGCGACTTCAGCCAGATGCTCAAGAACCATGCCGAACATGCACCGCTGAAGCGGAATGTCGATCCAAAAGAAGTAGGGGATACTGCTCTATTTCTGGCTTCTGATATGGGGAGCGGGATCACCGGCGAGACCATCTACGTGGACTGCGGCTATAACATCATGGGATTTTAAGGCTGTGTCACGCGGCGTAATCTTTGCAATTTACATTCTGATTGATCTGCTGATCGTCGTCGGCGTGGTGTGGTGCGTCTTTCACAAAATGCAGGTGGGAAAATATCTGATTCCGGCATTTGGGCTGTTTGTGCTGAATGGGATATGGCTGGTGGTGATGACGGTCAAGAGAACACCACCACGTTCTTCTTGAGATCAAAGCAAAACCTTTGAAACCCCGAGGAAAGGAGGACACAGAGAAGAGTTGGGATTGCGTTTTATCTGATCTTTAATTGCGAGAATAAACGGCTAGACTGAAAAATCCACCTATCTACTTTCCCCCGGTTACTCTGTTCCTCTGGTTTTCAGGATTTCGCTTCGACCACGATACTCCGTTCGTCTCCGCCTTTGTGCTCAATCGCAATCTCCGCATCTCTTTCGTTTGCGAATCGCTCAAACTTTTCTCCCCATTCGATCAGCAGGATGGATTGCGGAGTCATGAGATCGTCAAGGGCTAAAGTATCGAGTTCACGCTGCGTATCGATGCGGTAAAGATCAATGTGATAGAGAGTGACTTTGGGGCCGCGATATTCGTGGATGAGAGTAAAGGTCGGGCTGGTGACATCTTCGGCTTTAGCCGCGTTGAAACCTTCCGCAATGCCTTTGACCATGGTGGTCTTCCCTGCTCCGAGATCGCCGCGCAGCAGCACGATGCTACCCGGCTTGAGTTCAGCGGATAGCCGACGGCCGAGTTCGGTGGTTTCATCGGAGGAATGGGTCAGGAAAGTTTTCATCGTTGCAGATAGGAGAACTTGCTCAAAGCTTCTTCTTCACAAAGGGCAAAAGCTTCGCCGAGGCTCTGAATGATGTCGGTAGCGATCATCGATTGCTGGCCGAAATTAGCCGCCGCAATATCGCCGGCCAGGCCATGCAGATAGACAGCCTTTGCTACATGCAGCGAGGCCAGCAATGCAATTGCCTGTGAGACTTTCTCATCCATTAACGCGCGTATCTGGCTCAGCAACGAATTGTCTTTTGTCTTTTGGTATTGATTGCGCAAAGCCCGGATTTTCTCGGCTTCAGAGTCATGCACAGATATCCAGCGGAATATGGAAGTAGCGGAGAGATGTGTTTTCTCTTCCTGCTCCAGATCGGAAAGGCCGTGATGGCTGATCTCCATCTGCCTGAATTCAGCAAGGATCGCCGCAGTGATTCCCGACAGCACATCACCTGAGCCACCTTTGGCCATACCGGGATTACCCGTGGTGTTGATCCAGATATGGCCGTGCGGATCAGCGATGACGGTGCGATGGCCCTTTAACACAACCCATGCACGGGTTTCAGCAGCCGTTTTACTGGCGACCGCTTCACGATTTGCCTGAATCTCACCTGTCGGCAAGCCGGTAAGACGGGACATCTCACCGGGGTGCGGTGTGAGCACGCGTACTCCAAAGCGTCCAACTGCACTGTCAGGCACCAGCCCATCGGCTGCGCCCTCAAATGCATTCAACCCGTCTGCGTCAATCACCATAGAGGCGGAACAGACGCTGACAAGGTCACGAACAAATTCAGCCGTCTCAGCATTGCGAGAGATGCCTGGGCCGATCACGACCACTGATTTTCCGTGCAGCAATTTTTCGCGTTCGGCAAGAGCGAGCAATGAAATTGTTCCTTCCTCTGTTTCAGGCAAAGGAACGGTCATCAATTCAGGGGCATAATTGGCAATCAGCGGCTGCACCGACTTGGGCGATGCGACGGTTACCAGCCCGGCACCCGCACGGAGCGCAGCAATCCCAGCCATGGCGGCTGCTCCGGACTTGCCTACGGAACCACCAATCACGAGCACATGGCCAAAATCACCTTTATGCGAATCGGGTGAACGCGGGGCGAAGAATGCACGTATCTCTCGGCTGGTAAGAAGATTTTCCCGCAGATGGGAATTGCCGGTAATTACCTCATCTGGTGTGCCAATCGGGGAGACGGCAATCGGTCCATCGATGAGGTTGGCAAATACAAGCGCAGGCTTGGCCGCAGTAAATGAAATGATGCCATCAGCATGCACATACACTGCTTTTAAAGCAGGTGATTCTGGATTGTCAGCATCAATTCCTGAAGGCACATCAACGGCAATGATCCAACTGGGGAGTTGATTGATAGCAAGAATTGCTTTCTCTGCAAGGCCTTTGAGTGGCGGCTTGAATCCAGTGCCAAGAATGGCGTCAACAATCAGATCGGATTTGAGTGACTGCTCAATTTCGGGCCTGGAAAAATCTTTTTCTTCCGCTATCCACAGAGCCGGGACAGGAATCTTTTTGAACATCTCGGCGGCATCGCCGCGCAGGGCTTCTACGTTCGCCGCTAAAACAATGACAGAAACTTTTTTGCCGGACTCATGCAGCTTGCGTGCAGCGACGAAGCCATCGCCGCCATTGTTGCCCTTGCCGCAGACGGCGCAGACAGACTGAAAATCAAAATGCTTTTGCGCGAAATCGGCAACGGCCGCCCCGGCGTTTTCCATCAAGGTGAGTGATGGCACGCCGTATTTCTCAGTGGTCGCGCGGTCGATGGCGCGCATCTCTTCAGCGGTGACAATCTTCATACGCTCAAAAAGATTGTATCAACCATTGCACGGAGCCATTGCATGGAGCCAGCCGTGCTATCGAATACGCAATTTAGGCTAGACCTCGCCGCGCTGCACTCGGCTGTGTTTACGTCCGTAACCAAAGTAGATGAACATGCCGATGATTAGCCATACGACCAAACGCAGCCAGGTAATGCCAGGCAGGTTGCACATCCACCAGAGCGAAAAGGCGATGCCGAGAATGGGCACCACAGGGACCCACGGGGTTTTGAACGGGCGGGGCAAATCAGGATTACGGCGACGCAGCACCCACACGCCACCGGAAACAATGGCGAATGCCAGCAGCGTGCCGATATTGACCATGTCTCCCAACTGGTTGATGGGAAGCGATGCAGCCAGCAGCGCCACGAAGAAGCCCACGCTAAGCGTGGAAAGCCAGGGCGTACGGAAGCGGGGATGGATTACGCTGAAAAAGCCGGGCAGAAGCCTGTCGCGCGACATGGAAAAGAAGACGCGTGATTGTCCCAGCAACATGACCACAATCGTGCTGGTCAGGCCCATGAGCGCGCCAAGTTTTACCAGGAAGCTGCCGAAATGATTGTTGGTGGCGTCAATGCCAATGGCCAGCGGATCAGGCACGTTGAGCGACTTATAGTTGACCAGGCCGGTAAGCACACCCGCGGTAAGAACGTAGAGGATGGTACAGATCACCAACGAACCAAGAATGCCTATAGGCATGTCTCGCGCAGGATTTTTGGCTTCCTGTGCTGCAGTGGAGACCGCGTCAAATCCAATATAGGCAAAGAAGATGATCGCCGCGCCATGGCTGATACCTAATAATCCAAATTCACCGCCGCTACTCGGCGGAATAAAAGGATGCCAGTTGGCTGCGGTAAGCTGCGGATGTTGAAACAAGTACATTATTCCGATGCCAATAAAGACCAGCAGCACAGCTACCTTGATAATGACGATGGTGCTGTTGAAGTTGGCGGACTCTTTAATGCCAATCACCAATATCAGGGTACAAAACACAATCGCGAGGAAACCAAGCAGATTGAAGACGCCATGCGTGTGCTGCAAGGTCGCGGGATCAACTCCAAGAACTTTCAGCTTGGGAGCGATTCGCGAGAGGCTCTCCCAGTGATTGTTGTAATACACAAATTCATCCCAGTGCGTGCCCGCGATGGCAGCCGGCAGCTTGATGCCGAAGTCGCCAAGCAAGCTGATCAGATAACCGCTCCAACCGGAAGCGACAGTCGCAGCGCCGAATGCGTATTCCAGAACCAGGTCCCAGCCGATGATCCAGGCAAATATCTCGCCCAGAGTTGCATAGCCATAGGTGTAAGCGGAGCCAGCCACAGGAATCATGGAGGCAAATTCGGCATAGCACAATCCGGCAAAGACGCAACTCAATCCCACCAGAGCGAAAGAGAGCACGATGGCAGGGCCTGCATGCAAGGCTGTCGCTGTCCCCGTGAGGACGAAGATTCCGGTGCCGATAATCGCGCCGATGCCCAGAGTAATCAGGTTGGTGGGGCCCAGCGCGCGGCGCAGGCTGTGTTCGCCAGTTTCATGAGCTTCGGCCAGAATGATCTTCAGCGGCTTGGTGGCGAGCAGGTTGGCCATTCAGTTTCTCCCTTAACCAATAGACGTACAGGAATGCAAAAAAGACTGGCCATTCTAAAACAAAACCCTCCGCGAACGGAGGGTCTTATCGAACACCAATTGCTTAATTCTTGCCGCCTGCTATCGACGGCACAGGAGTTTCTTCTCTCGCCAAACGACTATGTTTCTTGCCGTAGCCAAAGTAGAAGATAAAGCCGATCAGCAACCAGCCGATTAGTCTAGCCCAATTCGTCCAGCCGAGGCCGTAGATCATTGCTCCGCAAACAAGAATACCGAGAATTGCCACCAACGGCAGGGCAGGAACAGTGAAAGCACGCTGCAAGTCAGGCCTGCGCACACGCAATATCCAGACGCCCGCACAGACCAGAATGAATGCAAACAGCGTGCCGATACTCGTCATTTCGCCGACGATGCTATCAGGAAGAAAGGCGGCGAAGAGCGAGGTGAAAACAAAGAACAGCATGTTGGACTTCCATGGTGTTTTGAATTTTGGGTGAGGTTCAGAAAAAACTTTGGGAACCAAACCATCTTCGCTCATGGAATAGAACACGCGAGACTGTCCATACAACATGACCAGGATGACCGAGGAAAATCCAGCAAGAATGGCGATGGTGACAAACTTCGACAGCCACTCATAGCCGGTCATATATTTTGAGATGGCGAACGCGACGGAAGCTTCTTTGCCTGCCGTGCGGAAATCATCCACGGTAGCCACTCCGCTCAACACATGGGAGAAGGCAACGTACAAAATGGTGCAGATGACCAGCGATCCCAGAATGCCGATCGGCATATCCCGCTTGGGATTCTTGGCTTCCTGCGCCGCAGTTGAAACCGCGTCAAACCCGATGAAGGCAAAGAACACGACACCAGCAGCCCCCAGTATTCCCATAAGGCCGCCATATTCGTGGGTGACGCCCTGGGAAGTGGTGTAAGTAGTGGGAGCAGGAATATAAGGCGTGTGATTCGCCGGATTCATGAATCCCCAGCCGATAAAAATGACCATAATCACGATCGTCACTTTGGTGATCACGATCAGGGTGTTCACAAAGGCCGATTCCTGGGTGCCGCGAATCAAAAGTGCCGAGAGGATCAGAAGAATCACGACCGCCGGAATATTGATGATGCCGCGAACGCCAGCATCCGCAGCCATCCCTGTTTCCAAAGGAGAGTGGCACCACTGATAAGGTATGTGCAGGCCCACATATTCAAGAACCTTGTTAAAGTACTGGCTCCAGGCAATGGCCACCGTGGCCGCACCTACCGCGTATTCAAGCACCAGATCCCAACCGATGATCCAGGCAACAAACTCACCCATGGTGGTATAGGAATAGGTGTATGCGCTGCCGGCGATGGGAATCATGGAAGCAAATTCGGCGTAACAGAGCCCGGCAAAGGCGCAACCTACGCCGGCGACAAGAAACGCTATTGTCACGGACGGGCCTGCGCGTTCAGCGATGGCTGCTGCTGTCCGCACAAATAGACCAGCGCCGATAATGGCTCCGATTCCAAGCGCAACCAGTGATACGGGACCTAATGTCCGTTTGAGAGGCGTCGCGCCGCTTTCTGCCTGAAGGCGATCAATTGACTTTGTCCTGAATAATGAGCCAGCCACTATTTCCCTCTCAGTTCTTTAAATTGAAATTTTCAACCTAAGCTTGCCGAACAGCGCCCGCTTTGCGCGACCAGACCATATACACAGGAATTCCCAGCAGAACGATAATCAGGCCTGGCCATGTGTATTGCGGTTTGTAGCGCAATAATACGACATCAATGAACAAAGCCATCACAATATAAATGGCAGGAAGTATCGGATAGCCGATGGCGCGGTAGGGCCTTTCGGCCTGGGGCTGCGTGCTCCGCAAAACGAACAGCCCCGCAATCGTCAATATGTAAAAGACCAGCACGGCAAAAATCACGTAATTCAGAAGATCGTTATAAGTTCCGGAGAGGCAAAGAACGCACGTCCAGATACCCTGCACGATCAGCGCATTTTTTGGCGTGAGATATTTCGGATGCACCTTGCCAGTCGACTTGAAGAACAATCCGTCCTTGGCCATGGCGTAATAAACGCGTGCACCAGAAAGAATCAGGCCGTTGCAGCAGCCGAAAGTCGAGACCAGAATGGCAATGGCCATTAGACCTGCGCCGGAAGCGCCAAACATCTGCTGCAAAGCTGCAGTGCCGACGCGATCAGATGTCGCAAACTTGATGCCGCGCTCAAAGACGCTGGCGCCGGTCATGGAACCGTCCATCGGCAGTACGCTCAGATAAATAAAGTTCACTGAGATATAGAGCAGCGTCACCACGCCGGTGCCAATCGCGAGCGATAGCGGCAAATTGCGCTTGGGATTTTTTACCTCGCCGGCAGTAAAGGTCACGTTGTTCCAGGCATCAGAAGAAAACAACGAACCGACCTGCGCCACGGCAATGATCGTCAGCACCCCAACTAACGGTCCTGCTGCGGTGCCGCTGGCAGAGTGCGGAAAATTCAGCCGCCAGAAGTTGCCATAATTCGCGGCAATGGCTTGCGCGTTGCGTCCAACAATAATTCCGGCCAGCACCAACGCGGCCAGGGCAGAAACTTTGGCGATAGTAAAAATGTTCTGCACCATGGCGCCGGTCTTAATGCCAAAGACATTCAGGCAGCTCAGAAAAATCACCACCACAATCCCGGCAAGGTTCTGCGTGTTCAAACCCATGTCCATGCCGCCCAGCGTGATGCCAAACGGCTCCCAGATGCCAACATGAAATGGCCCAAGAATCCAGTGAGTAGCTGCTACGCCGGGGAAAAAGTGGCCAAGAAATTTTCCGAAGGCCACCCCTACCGCAGCAATCGTCCCGGTCTGGATCACGAGAAAGAGAGTCCATCCATATAAGAAGCCCCACAGCGGTCCCAGCGATTCGCGCAGATAGATGTATTGTCCGCCGGCTTTGGGCATCATGGCGGCAAGTTCGCCGTATGAGAGCGCACCGACCACGGTCATAAATCCGGTAACCAGCCACGCGGCAATCAGCAGCGCAGGCGAGTTGACCTCACGGGCAATTTCAGCCGACACAATAAAGATGCCGGAGCCAATCATTGACCCCATGACCAGAGTGGTTGCGCTGGTAAGACCCAGCCCTTTGACTAATTCAGGCGCAGCCGTGGCTGCGGACTGAGGCGGCGTATGGACTTCCGCTGAAGATGACATATTGTTCTGTATGTTTTACCCCAAAATGCGCAGAAAGTCCGTAACTGCTTTACCCGGGGACTCAAGAAGGTCAGAAATCACGGCCACCGCGTCCGCGCCTGCCTCTTTTACCTCACGACAGTTCTGGCGGGTGATTCCGCCAATCGCGACTAAGGGTTTCTGCGTAGCCTGACGCGCCTGCCGCACGCCCTCCAGCCCCACCACTGGATCAGGATTGGCTTTTGATCCCGTGGGAAAGACCGGCCCAATGGCAATGTAGTCGATAGGAAGAGTGTCGGCTTCGCGGACTTGAGCAAGGTTGTGCGTGGAAAAACCGATGATTCGATTCTTCCCGTCTCCCTTATTCCCGCCGTTCATCTGGTCAAAAATCGTCTGATCAAAAATTCTGCGCGCTGCTGCGGGTGAAAGATCGTCCTGTCCAAGATGAACCCCGTCAGCCTCTGCGGCCAGACAGAGATCAAGTCGGTCATTGATGATCAGCGCGGCCTTGCCCATAGTCACGCGGCGCAGCTCGCGGGCACAGCTCAGGAAGCGGCGCGTGTGGGCTGGTTCAGATTTATCGCGCACCTGGATGATCGTTGCGCCGGCATTTATCAGCTCTTCCGCAAAGTGAACAATCGCCCAGACCGGATCTTGCCTGGTGGCAAAGCAGGAGAAGTCAATAATGGGATAAAGAGGAGGCAGAGTCACTGAGTTAGTTTACAGGGGCTAAAGCCCACTCTCTAAAGCTCTCTTGCGGCACGAGTAAACTCGTACCCTGACACTTGTCTTTTCCAGGTTTCACATCGGGCAATTGGAATCGGCTCGCAGGACGAATATGATTTTGGCAGACCAAAATTTTCTTCCCGGAGGGGCACAAATGTTTCGCCGTCAATCCAAGTACAAAATTCCCAAAGCCGCGGTAGGCGCTATTGCCGTTGGATCATTTGCACTGGGCGCATTCGCCATTGGCGCTTTGTCCGTGGGACACCTATTTATCTACCGCATGGCAGTGCACAAAACCAGATTGGGTTCGCTTGAGATTGATGAGCTTACGGTTGGGCGGTTGAAGGTGAAGGAATTGAAAGTAGAAGAGAGTTTGCAATTGCCTGCGGGTAGGATCAGTCGGAATGAGCTCACGTAATGCAATGTTCTCGCATGCGTCTGCGAGTTCGAATCTCGCAGTAAGGAGTAGCGACAGATAATCGATGATATGAAAATTAAGGAAGAAGCATAGTACGAAGTATTTCTTTCTGCCCTCGATCTGTCACAACGTGGTCAGCCTCATTTTTGAATTGATAAAGAGCAAAATCGTGAGCATCCTTTTCGGCGCTGGAATATTTAGGCTTGCCATTGAGGACGAGAGCTACTTTCTGTAGACCATTGCCTCCTAGCAGTAAATCGCGCTGAGCTCTCCCATACTCCCAAAATGTGTGCGTGACCTTGTTCACTCTAGATATTACCTGTTTAGGAGTTGCTAACTTTAAATCAACTCCGTCAAGTATTACGATTCGGTTTGGATAACGGACGCTAACAGCCACGGATGACACGTTTGGAAGTGATCTTCCTATGACCTGCCTAGGTTTTGCATTTAACTCGATGTCTAACGTACCAGGTGGCAAAAATTCTTTGATAAATCCGACAATGCTTTCATCAATAACGTCTTTGCCGACCTTAGTAGGTGGACCTTCGGCAGCCAATACAAAATCAGTTCTATGCTGCGTGAGGACAAACCTCTCCAGCAGTCGCTTTTTGACAATTTCAGTTATTGAAGAGAGTAATATTCTTCGTTCAGAGAATATGATCTGAGGACCGAAGCGTTTCAAAATCGCGAATTCCTCTTCTAGCCTACGCGACTCCAGTGAATGCTCTAGGTCGTCTAAATAGAGCTTTAACATCATCTTCTCTCGGGTCGGAGCAATGCATGACAGCTTTGGAAAAGAAGAATCGTAAAAAACTGTATATCGACCCTCCTCTTCAGCGAGTATCGCGATACAAACTCGCTCGCCATCCTCTGGGTTCGGTTGGAAGTAGACGAGACGGTAGGATCGTTTGAACTTCATATCGATCGCCATACTTCCTCCACGATTCTTTGGATATTGCGACTTCTTTGAGCAACCGCCCCGATGCTGTCCTCTGCCCATGTCACATTCTCTAAAGCAGTAATCAGAGGATTCAAGATTTCACGGCAAGGATCTTCAGTAAGCCGGCTTATACGTTCGACAATACGCGGAGGAGGAACCATCGGCCGCAATTCCTTTGCCCGCTGCCCCAACTCATCGGTGGGCCATAGTTTTCGATATTCAATCATAGTGGATTTGATCCGAGGATGCGGACGCAGGGTAGCCGCCTTCTCAAAATCAATCATTACAAGCTCGACGCCACCATTCGACGAGGACAGCGCTAACACATTTCCCAAATTCCTATCGGTGTTTCCAAGCCAACAGTCTACAACGATGACGTTGTACAGATCTTCCATGTTGGCCACCTTAGCTGGCCGCTTAAGAGGAATAGAGGCATCTCGAAAACTTTGTTCAACATTTTCACTTCCTGCCAGCTTATTTTCTTCCGCAAGGCAAAGAGCAACCGGCGGAACAGGTATCTCCACTGCTGCCGCTAGCATGCACCCGGCAATCTCCGCGAATACCGTTTCCACTTCGGGACCTTTAACAACGTACGTTTTGCCGTTGACTGCTCCCGCTTTCCTTGGATTCGTACTGTACACGATGCCAGAAGGTGCACTTATGTGCGAATCGAGAGTCATCAACTCCGTAACGCAGAAGCTGAACTGAGGCGCCAAGCAAGCTCCCGTTTCTCAAAGGGGTATCTAACCATAGCCCGATCACTATAGCTTTGCAAATTACCAATTAAGATACGCATATAATTATCAAATCCCTCAAAGCTATATCACTTGCTTGATTAATTTATATTATAGCGAATAATAAACGAAAATTCAACCCCCACGCGAGTATTTACTTTCTAGTTGCATCGGTGAAAAATGCTCGTTAGGCGAAAACACCGAAACGAATGCTATTTGAGGACAATAAGTGTCATGTCCTTATTCCCCATTGATTTCCGGTTAGAAACTCCCTATCCTCTAGCACCGCCTCAGGGCCGGGAGCAGTATTGTATCTTTGAAAATTTAGCAGTCAGCACATAGCAATCAGTATCAGCAGAGGGTTGCAACGTGCGTCGCTATGGCTTGGTTAACCCCGGGATTGAATCGTGTAAGTCCATATTTTTCGGGGTTGAACCAGGGAGGGGTAGGTAGCCCTTCTGTCAGCCGATATGGGTGCAGGCAGAGGGCTGCAAATCGCCGAAATCGGATCATCGCGCGTCATCGGAAAAGCAAGGAATCCGATAATCTCGTGATTCGGAAAGGCAAAACTACTTAACCCTACGCCAATCGAAGGCTCTTCAATGAAGTCTACGCCAATCTGGGATGAATTGGGATGATCGCTCTGAAACCCACGCCAATCTGGGATAGATAAGGGAGGGGAGGGGCGACTAGATTGCCAGAATCGCCGAAATTGCCAAAATTTGAGATTGAAAACCAATGTCCTCATTCCACATTCACATTTCTCACCACGCGATAAAGATTCCCTTTCGTGTCCCAGGCCTGGAGCGTGAGAATGTGTGTGCCTTTGGGCGCGGTGATGGTCTGGTGGAAAGTTGGTCCAAAGGATTCTCCAACCTGCGTGCCGGACAGATAAACCTTAATGGCGCTGATGGCCGTGGTGTTGAAGTCGACATGAGCTGAGACAAGGAAAGGCGAGGTCACATCGTCGCCATCCTGCGGAGAATCTGTAGTAAGTGCAGGCGTGCACACGTTGCCTTTGGGCGGACAGCCGCCGTCAAAGAATGACTTGAATGTGTTGTGGCTGGAATAGGACTTGCCGTTCACGTCCCAGGCAACGACGGTGATGGTTTGCTGCCCCACGCCGATGGGACCGGCGGATGCGCCGTCAATCTGGTTCACGGGGCTGAAGGGCGGATCAAAATCCGCATATACCTTGTTGCCGATATAGACGCGCACATGGTGAATGGCGGCCAGTCCTTTGAAGCCGGTTGCAACGTCAAGGTTCTGCGAGACGACATCACCCTGCGCCGGCGCGCAGATGCGCACACCCACGGCCGTTGGCGGGCACGCAGGAATGTTGCCGGTGACGGTGAACGATTCAGTGGCGCTGTAGTGGCGTCCGAAGGAATCTGTGGCATCAATCAGCAGCGTGTGCTTGCCGTTGGGAGCGCCGCTGAACAGGTTGAGTGGCGAGCTTGCACCATCAAAAATCTGTTTGCCGTCGATCAGTACCTTAAGGTCGGTAACGCTGCCTGAGGTGGGATTGACTGCGGCTTCAAAATGCGGCTGCTGAAAGACCGTGGAATTAGCGCTGGGCTGGCAAATGACAATACCAACCGTTGATGGTGGAAGGCAATCTGCCGAGGCGATGCCCGGCAGCAGGCAAAAACCAGACAGCATAGCAAAGAACAACGTGCGACGAAGCGGGGAGTTCATACATACCGACCTTTTGCGATGGAAGTGGTGGGCCAGCAAACAGAGCAGCAGCAATTCATAGACCAACAGTTTGTTCTCTGCGGCAAAGAGGAAAACAGTTGAAGCGGAGTAGCGCGAGTGCAAAGATGAGAATGCGCGTACTCACCACGAGCAGGAGAAGTGATTTTGTGCAGTGTTTATGCGGGTCAGAGAGGTTTTCATCAGGGTAAATTTTCTGTCGGCGATTTTCCCCGCAGAGAAAAGCAACGGCTTTACCACGGATGAACACGGATAAAACAGATTGAAAACTTTTTCAGAGCCGTAAAAAGCGAATGGCCAAAGACTAGAGAGCCAGTGGCCAAAAGCTGTTGAAGTTTTGCGGATCGCGGGTACATCGCGCCCCATGCAATGGTTACTTGTCCACGGAGGCCCTGACTTGCGCCGGATATCGCTCACCGGCGGCAACGCCCTTGGGCGCAACCTGGTCAATGCGGGCAAGGTCTTCCTTGGTCAACTTGACGTCTGCCGCGCCAAGGTTCTGCTCCAGGTATTTGCGGCGCTTGGTTCCGGGGATAGGAGCAATGGTATCTCCCTGGGCAAGCACCCAGGCCAGAGCGAGTTGCGCCGCAGTGCAGTTTTTCTCGTGCGCAATCTTTTCAATCTCGGCCACAAGATCAAGGTTCTTCTGGAAATTTTCTCCCTGGAAGCGCGGAGAAAGACGGCGGAAGTCGTCTGCTGCCAGATCTTCAAAACGCTTGATCTGTCCGGTAAGAAAGCCGCGACCCAGCGGGCTATAAGGCACAAAGCCAATGCCCAGCTCGCGCATGGTGGGCAGAATTTCGTCTTCAGGATCGCGCTCCCAGAGCGAATATTCCGTCTGCAGCGCGGAAATAGGATGAATTTTATGAGCGCGGCGAATGGTTTTGGGCGAAGCCTCAGAGAGCCCAAGATAGCGGACCTTACCGGCCTTCACCAGGTCAGCCATGGCGCCAACTGTGTCTTCAATAGGAACGTTTTTATCAACGCGATGCTGATAGTAAAGATCAATCACGTCCACACCCAGCCGTTTAAGGCTGGCGTCGCACGCCTGCTTTACGTATTCCGGTGTGCCTTTTACGCCAAGAAATTCGCCGTTCGGTCCGCGCACGTTGCCGAACTTTGTAGCCAGCACAACCTGGTCGCGCTTACCGTTGATGGCGCGGCCCACCAGCTCTTCGTTCTTGCCGGAGCCATACATATCTGCGGTATCAAGAAAGTTGCAGCCAAGTTCAAGAGAACGATGAATGGTGGCGATGGATTCCTGTTCGTCGCCTGCGCCATAAAACTCAGACATGCCCATGCAGCCGAGTCCAATGGCTGACACTTTCAATCCTTGTGAACCAAGTTTTCTTTGCTGAAGCATAAATGGAGTTCCTATCGTGAGAAATGAAGACTTTGAAAATGGTAATTGGGTCGGCGGAAAAGACCAACCCATACCACGGATGAAAACGGATAAAAACGATCAGAAATGAGTTTATGAAACAGATGAATGGATGAGATTAAAAGTCGATGAAAACGAAATGCGAAGCGCTCAAATACAAAAGAGGAGATAGCTATTGTTCACTCAACATTGTGAACAACGGCCATTCTTTCCGGTTGTGCCGGTTGCTTTGAGCGTATGCACAGAGATCTGATTATCGGCAGGTTTCTTTACGGTAGCGCGGCCGTGTACAAACTCAACCCACTTCAGGTCGTGTTTGATGAAGTCATTGAAAGCCGCTGCTGCAACCTCCAACCGGGTGCCATCTGCAAAAGTGATTGTCATCCTCCACCTCCTGATAAAAATTGTGAACTTCTGACTAAATAGATGCTGAGGGGGAGGGGCAGGGTTCAGAAATTGCCAGAAAAGTCAGCAGAAAATTTTGTTGGCGTAATTTTGGCGCGGACTGCTAACAGCTCAGCTGTGTGCGATGGTCAAGAATTAAAATGAAGACGATAAGAAATGTGAAGCAGAGCAAAATGATCGACTGGCGATTACGTCGTCAGCGCGACTTCTTCTTTTTTCTGTTCATTCATGCGCGCGAGGAGGCGCTCAACATATTTTGTGTCGATGTTGCCGGCGCGAAATTCCGCATCGGCCAGGATGCGGCGATGCAGAGGAATCGTGGTATGAATGCCCTCCACAATAAACATCTCCAGCGCGCGCTGCATGCGCATGATGGCCTCTGCGCGGTCTTTACCAAAGCTGATGAGCTTGGCAATGAGCGAATCGTAATAAGGTGGAATCACGCCTTCCGCATAGGCTGCTGTATCCACGCGGACGCCAAGTCCGCCGGGAATATGGAACGTCTTGATCTTACCGGCCGAAGGCGTAAATTTCTCCGGGTGCTCGGCGTTGATGCGGCACTCAATGGCGTGTCCGCGCTGGCCTGTGCGGTCAACTTTCGGCACCACCTCCGGAATCTTCGCGCCATGCGCCAACAGGATCTGCGCTTTGACCAGATCGATGCTCGTGACCATCTCCGTAACCGGATGCTCTACCTGAATGCGTGTGTTCATCTCAATGAAATGAAGACTGCCGTCTTCATCCATCAAAAATTCTACCGTGCCGGCGTTGACGTAACCAATCTCAGAGAGCGACTGCTCAAGTTTCTTGCCAATATCAGTCCGCATCTCCTGCGAGACGCGCGTGGAAGGCGACTCTTCCAGCAACTTCTGGTGCCGCCGCTGAATGCTGCATTCGCGCTCGCCCAGGCTGATAACGCGACCGTACGAATCGCCCAGCACCTGGAACTCAATGTGGCGCGGGCGCTCAATAAATTTTTCCATGTAAAGATTGCCGTTGCCGAACGCTGCTGCCGCTTCCGACTGCGCCGCGTTGAACGAACCTTCCAGCTCAGATTCGGCGCGTATCACGCGCATGCCGCGTCCGCCGCCGCCGGCAGAGGCCTTCACAATCACCGGATAGCCAATCTGTTTTGCCCATTCGCGCGCTTCTTCTCCGCTGGCAATCACACCGTCCGATCCAGGCAGGATCGGCACGTTGGCAACCTTCATGGCCTGGCGCGCCTTTTCTTTTTCGCCCATCAGGCGAATCACCTCAGGCGGCGGTCCAATAAATTTGATGTGCGAACTCTCGCACACTTCAGCAAAGTTAGCGTTCTCACTCAGCAGGCCGTAGCCGGGATGGATGGCATCAACGTTGGTGATCTCAGCAGCGCTGATCACCGCCGGAATATTGAGATAGCTTTCAGACGAGCGCGGCGGACCAATGCAGATGGCTTCGTCGGCAAAGCGCACGTGGAGCGAGTTGCGGTCAGCGTCACTATAAACAGCTACTGTCTTGATACCCAGCTCTTTGCACGCGCAGATCACGCGCAGAGCAATTTCGCCACGGTTCGCAATGAGAATTTTTTTAAACATTATTCTTTGTCGCTTCGCTCCAGACCGCTGTTTCTGTTTCGTGGTTGGCGATCGGCTTATTGCCTTGTTGCCTGCCGCTCGGCGCGTGGTCGGCCTCGCGGTTATTTGTGTTTGCTCAACTTCTCTGCCGCTTCGCTTCAACCCACTCGCTGCGATTATTTCCTGGGCCTTATCGAAAACAGCGGCTGACCATATTCCACGGGCTGATTGTTCTTCACCAGTATTTTCACAATTTCGCCGGACGCATCAGCCTCAATTTCGTTCATAAGCTTCATGGCTTCAATGATGCACAGCACCTGTCCAGCAGCCACCTGGTCGCCGGGCTTAACAAATGGCAAAGCACCGGGTGCGGGCGCTTCATAGTATGTCCCTACGATGGGCGATTTCACCACATGCAGCTCTTCTTCCGGTGCGGCCGCTGCCGGTGGTGTGGCAGCAGGAGGAGCGGGCGCGGCAGGCATATGGGCCGCTGGCGCAACAGGCACCGGAGCCGCTACGGTCATGGTTGGCACAGGCATGGCAGCCATGGGCACGGAATGCGTGACAATGGGGGCTTGGTCTGCGCCGCGTTTAATGCGTACTTTTACATCTCCGCGTTCGAGCTCAAACTCAGAGATATCTTTTTCAATCAAAAAATCGATAAGCTCTTTCAGCTCTTTCTGATTCATGGAATTTTTCAGCTCTCCTCTGCTCGTCATCCGCACCGCGCGAATGCAAGCTCCCCCGCTGAGTTAAAGTGTAATCAGGTCCTTGGTGGTAGGCGTAAGGACTTCATGCCCGGTTTCAGTTACAAGAACCATGTCTTCGATTCGGACTCCACCGTCATCAGGAATGTAGATGCCAGGTTCAATGGTCACAACCATTCCCGGTGCAAGTTTTTGCGTCTGCCCCCTGGCCAGCCGGGGCTGCTCATGGATCTCAATTCCCACTCCATGGCCTGTGGAATGGGTAAAAAACTTGTCAAACCCTGCTTTTTTCAGCACTTCACGCCCTGCGCGGTCCACTTCGCCGGTTTGGATTCCCGGTCTCACAGCGTTCATGGAAGCCATCTGGGCTTCTCGAACTGCCTCATACATCCTTCGATGCGACCGGGAAACAGAGCCCGCATACACAGTGCGAGTCATGTCAGAACAGTAACCTGCGAGTATAACACCGTAATCCAGGATTATAAATCCTTGATTAGGAATGGTTTGCGCGGAAGCGCGACCATGCGGAAGCGCGGAACGGATCCCAGAGGCGACAATTGTGTCAAATGACATCTTCTCCGCTCCGGCGCGGCGCGCCTGCAGCTCCAGTTCACCGGCAATTTGCATTTCCGCAACACCCGGCTTGATGACCGAGAGCGCAGTCTGAAACAGGCTTGCTGCCAGCAACACAGAAGCGCGAATCTGGCTGATCTCATCCGCGTCTTTGATCAGCCGCAACTGCTCAACCATGCCATAGGTAGGTTTGAGCCTGGTCTTTCCGCGCAGCATCTGTCCCAGCTGTTTGTAGGCCACAAATGGCATCTGCTCCGCTTCAAAACCAAGAGTCCTTACTTTGGCTTTCTGCACGCCCTCACAGGCGTCAACAAATGCAGAGCGTTTGCCCACAACGATTTTCGCTTCCTTTACCTCTTCATGCGCCTGCTGTATATAGCGGCCATCTGTGTAGAAACTTGTTTTGTGGGTCCGATCGCCTGCCTGCAACACAACCACTCCGGCAGATCCGGTAAAACCGCACAGGTAAAGAACATTGGGTAGATGCGTGATAAAGAGTGCATCCAGGCCGGCTTTGCGCGCGGCATCGGCAAGCTTTTTTTGGCGGGCCAGATAATTCATTCGTCTCTCAATTTAACCAATTTCTTTTGATGCCATCAAAGACCGGGACGGAGCGGCACTACCTGGGTGCATCTTGCGTGTCATGGAGCAGTAGATCGAAAGTCATGAATTGGAGCTCAGCGAGAAAAGAGTATGGAAATAAAAAACCCGGGGGAAGAATCCCCCGGGGCATTTAAATGCGCAACACTAAGTTTGAATGATCTTTGGAGTAATAAAGAATATCAGTTCAGCAGTTGAGGTATTCACGTTCGTATGCTTGAACAGGTTTCCCAGGAAGGGAATGCTGCCCAGCAACGGCACTTGGTTGATCGCCACGCTGTTTTGCGTTTGGATCACGCCGCCAATCACCACGGTTCCACCGTCGGTCACCAGGACCTGCGTCGTGGCCTGTTGCGTATCCAGCGCCGGGTTCAACTGTGAGCCGGTTACGCGGCTGAAGTCAGGCGTGGTGTTTTCCACGTCGATATTCAGGAAGATGGTGTTTTCAGCGGTAATCTGCGGTGTAACCGTCAAACGCAGGAAAGCGTTGATGTAAGTCACGGTTGGCGGACCGCCCAACTGTGCCTGCGTTACCACCGGAATCTGCTGGCCTTGCCTGATCGTCGCAGCAATATTGTTCTGCGTGGTGATATGCGGACGCGAAAGGATTTTCACCAATCCTCTGCTCTCTGCCATGCTGAGAACAAAGTCAAGGCGGAATCCTGCGCTGAAATTCGTGAATTCAAAGCCACTGGTTGGGGCGGTTGCTCCCAGATCTGAGAACAACGGAATTGTGGTTGTGGAACCAGTGCCGGTAACGAACCGCGGTGTCTGTCCATTGATATCGATCGGGCTGTTGTTGGTTGCGCCACCAACGGCGTTGTGTGCCTGGCCGGCAGAGATACCAAGCTGTGTACCGATATCGCGGGCAAACGTTCTGGTGGAAGCGACGACGCGGGCTTCAATCTCAACTTCGGGCGTCTTGCGGTCGAGCATCCGGATTAATTCTTCCACTTTAGGCAGGACGCTGGGGATATCTTCCACCACAATCGCATTGCTGCGATCGTCCGCGACTACATCTCCGCGGGCTGAGAGGAATTTCTTGATCACCGGCATTGCGTCTTTGGCATGTCCATAGCTCATATAGCGTGTAATGGTCTGCTTGGGGACCGCCAGTGCTATTGCTTCCTGCTGGGCGCGGCGCGCGTCAGCTTCACTCTTCATCGTTTCCAGCGTCGCAATGCGCAGCACGTTGCCCTGCAGCGTGCAAGCCAGGCCGTTGTTGTCCAGCACAATGGCCAGCGCCTGGTCCCACGGCACGTCATCAAGAACGATGGTGACCGAACCTTTCACTGAGGGATCAAGCACAACGTTCAAGCCGCTGATTTCGTGAATCAGGCGGAAGAAGTCTTTCAGGTCAAGGTCTTTGAAATTCATGCCAAACGGCTCGCCGGTGTAGCGGCCGGTGGTGCAATTGTTTCCTGTGCTGGCGGAAACCGGGACCGTTGTACCTGCAACATTGCTGGATGGCTGTTGTTGCTGCTGTTGCAGCGCGGCGTTTACGGCTGCCGGCTCCGCGGCCAGGCTGCCATGCGCAACAAATGGAGGCTGATTAATGGCCGGCACCGGAGGAGCATCACCGGTAAAGTGTGAAGCTGCAATATCTGATCTTGAACGCGTGGCTTCAACAGTCTTGTCTGTTGCCTTCGCGGCCGTAGCGGCTGCCGCGGCAGGCGCAACTGTTGGCTGAGCAGCATTCGCATTTAAGACTGGCTCTTTTGGCTCAGCCGGAGCTGCTGGCTTTGCTGTAGAGCTTTCGCGCAGGCTCACAATCAGTTTGTTGCCTTCAGGAACAATCTGGAAGTCGCGCATCTGCGCCATGTCCACAACCACGCGGGTTGTGCCTTCCTGATAACGGGCAACGCGCACTGACTTTACATCATTGCTGTTGACCGCAATCTCGCGAGCGCGGCCCTGCAGCACTGAATTTGGAATGTCGACAACCACGCGGTCCGGATGGGCCAGCTTCATGGTCTTGGCCGTCAATGAGCCGCTGCCGCTGATTTCAATATTCAGGGCGTCACTGCCATGGGTGACAGAAATATCCTGGATGCGGCTGATCGCGCCCGCTCTTGCCGTGACTGCCATTGCGGCAACGTGCAGTTCCAGGCCGCCTTGCACTTCGCTCACATTGACTTTGGCTCCCGGAGCCAGCGTCAATTCCAGGCGTGCCACTTCCGTGCCGTCGCCTGCGCGATAGCTGGCAACACGGTACGACTTCACGCCGGGTGCGGAGACTTCATGCACCTTTGTATCCGGCTGTGCAATCGTGACCCCTGCCAGGTCAACCAGCATCAAGTTGTCTGTTGGACGATACTCTTTATGAGTAAAAGTCCCGTTCGCCAGGATGGTAATGACCGCAGCGCTATCCTGGTTTTTCACCAGAACGCCTCCCAGTTGCGAAACGGTGCCTGCAGCCATGGCGCTTACACTGGCCAGCAGAACGATTCCTAGCAGTTGCCTAATCCTCATCTCTATGTCTCCCCATCCCCGGCGTCAGATCTCACCGGTCATGCACGGCGTTACTGAGACGCCTGTCAAAACCCAACTTCGACTGTTTAAAAACCAAAAATCAATACAACCTGTTATGAAGCAGGAACAAGCTTTTTCACCACTTCTCGTGCGCTCTCGCGCCCTAAAGCGTCTTTCACATATTCCCGGAAAATAATCGAGTCACTGGTAATCTTTTCCACGCTGCCCTGGAATACCTGATCGTTCTCTCGCAGGAAGTAAGTGCGGCGTGTGCTGTTCGCGACGACTGCCATCATCTTGCCTGACGTGTCTTTCACCGTTCCCTGCAGGACCAACTCAGGAATTACCAGACACCGTTTGCCATTGGTGCAATTCGGCGTCGGACGATTCACGCCTTCCTTGGCGACGATCGGACTTACAAATGGGTCTCTGCGGCCATGTGCTCCAAAACTTCTGGCGGAAGGTTTAGGCTTTTCTGCCGTCTTCTCCGCTGCAGTTGCAGGCGCCACCTTGGGTGCTGGCGGTTGTGCCGTGCCTTTGGGCTGTGTGGTTGATTTCTTGGCAGGCTGCGTCGGTTTCACAGCAATCACCGCTGGCTTTGCCGCCCCGCCTTTTGTCTCCGTTGTCTTCGCGCCGGGCTTCTTGGCTTCCGCTGGCTTGGCCGCTACCACGGGCGTTGGTGCTCCCTTGGCCTGCGTCGTGGCTGAAGCTTTGCTTTTCACCGGCATAGTAGTGGTGGCAACTTGTGGCTTGGCGCCGGGTGCAGCATTGCTCTTGGGCTGCGTGCTGGACTGTGCCGCGGCCGGTTTGCTGCCCGCCGTTGTTGTGCCTGATTTCGTAGTGGCGGACTGCGTGCCCGTACTGGCAGCTTTTTTCGTTCCCGCCTTCGTGGTGCTGCCGGACTTGCTGGCAGCCGACGGAGTCGGAGATGGAGTAGGCGTGGGTTGGCTCTGGGCGCCGGAATTCTGCGCCGTGGCCATCGTCGCCATGGCTGTTGCAAGCGCAAGAATTTGAATCAGCTTCATCTCAATTCCCTTTTGTGCACACTTCATACGGATCTTCATTTACTTCGCCGGGGCCGCCGGTGTTGGTGTTGCCGGCTGTCCTGGCTTGGCTGGTGTCGCAGCCGGTTGTTCATCCGGCTCATGGCTAAAGAAAGTTGTTGCTGTGCAGCTTGCCAATACGGTTTCACCGGCAGCGTATGTATACGATCCTTTGACTTTGGCAGCGCCGCCGCTCTTGGTGTTGGCCATCTGCATGTTGCTGACGTTCACGATTCTCTCCAGCTCGCCTACGCGCTGGAAGAAATTCAACACGGAGTAATACGGACCGTCGATATCGATTGCAAATGGAACTTCACTGTAAAACTCTTTGTTGGCCACCGGCATTGCGGTATAACGCCGGATTTCAATCCCTGACGTTGCTGCGGTATCGTGCAGCAACTTGATGAACTGGTCGGCATCCTTGTCTTCAGGAACGATCTTCTTCTGGATCTCCAGCTGCTGCTGCAGGATCGCCATGGTCCGGCTCAGTTCGGCCAGCTTCGGCTCGTATGTCCTGAGCGTGTCGTTCTCTGCCTTCTTTGCCTTGATCTTTGTCGCCAGTTCCTGATTGGCCTGGTACATGGGATTGAAGTACACGTAATAGTAGGCTGCGCCCACCAGGGCCGCGGCCAGAAACAAAATCCCTGCCCGAGTTGCTAACGACATTTCGCTGAATTTAGCCATATACAAAACCGTCCCTGCGGATAAACTGCTCGCTCTCTTATGACTTCTTCCCGAAAGCTACGGGGTTTAACTCACAAACCAATTCAAATTTGAAAGCCTGGACTTCCTTTACCGTATTGTCCTGTGACGTTTCCTTGATCTCCACCGTCTTGAAAGCGCCTGTCTTTCTCAGGTTCGCCATCAGATCGGCCACTGAGTTAGGACTCAGCGCCATGCCGGTAAAATCGAGGCTCTTGCCGTCATTGGTCATGGTCTCAAGCCAGACGGCGTCTGTGCCGTTGATCGTGTCCGCCACCAGGTTCAGCAATTCCACGGGCCCGGTTTGCGCGTTCTTCAATTCGTCAATGACCTTGACCCGGCGCTCATAGAGGTCAGCTTTTCTCTTGCTGGCTTCGTATTTCGCCTTCACGTCCGCCAGACGCTGATTTTCCAGAACGGCCTTTTGCAGGTCCTTTTCCAGGCCGTCATGCTGTTTCTGGACCCAGACCTGGGCCACGCCAATCAGCACAACCAGCGCGCCGACAAAAATCAATCCCAAAACTACGGTGCTGGAACCTTCACCGCCACCGCCGGCCACGGCGACCGTACTGGCTCGTCTGCCGCCGCGCGATGTCTTTTTCGGAACTCCAAGCAGGTTGATGCGAATCATAGGTCTTCAAAGCTCCTAAGGGCCAAACCCACCGCAACCGCGAGCTGTCCCGGATTCTGATCAAGGATTTCGGTCTCGAGGGAATCCGCCGGCGGAATAATCCGCTGGAATGGATTCAGCACTTCAACTGGCAGGGAAAATTCCTGCCGCAATGCTTCCAGCAGGCCCGGGACCCTTGATGACCCGCCCGCCAGATAAATTCTTTCAATGTGCTCGCCCGACGCCGTAGCGCGGAAGAAGTCAAATGTCTTCTGGATTTCGAGCACGATAATTTCCGTTACCTGCTGCAGGATCGGCAGCTTGGCGTCTTCGCTCACCGTGCCTACCTTGCGGCCAAGCTTGAGTGACTCCGCGTCGTCAAAGCTCAGGTCCAATTCTTTCTGCAGCGAATCCGTGTACTGGTTGCCGCCCACGCTCACGTCGCGCGTAAACAGAGGCGTTGTGCCCTTCACAATGTTGATGTTCATGACGCTGGCGCCCAGGTTGAGCAGCGCTACCGTGGAATCATGATGTGGCTGGTAGTTGTATTCGTAACAGTTCTGGAGCGCGAAAGCGTCAATATCCACCACTGCCGGCGCCTTGCCTGCAAGCGAGAGAACATTGGTGTAGTTCAGAATTTTGTCTTTCTTCACCGCCACCAGCAGCACGTCCATCTGCGGACCCGTATCGTCGGGATTCAGAATGTCAAAATCCACATTCACGTCAGCGATATCAAAAGGAATATGCTGGGCTGCTTCCGTCGTAATGCTCTCTGCCAGCTCGCCTTCGCTCATCGGCTGCACGCTGATTTTTTTCACGATCACTGAGTGGCCGCTCACTGAGGTCGCCACTGCTTTTGTCTTGATCCCGTGTTCGCCAAAAATTTTGCTGATGGCGCTGGAAACGCTGCCCGAATCGACGATCATGGAGTCCACCACAATGTCGCTCGCCAGCGGCTCCACGCCCAGATGCGTGACCACGATCTCGCCCTTGGAGCGCTTCAGTTCAATCGCCTTGATGCAACTGGAGCCTATATCCAGGCCCACAATCGATTTTCCTGATCCAAACATGCCGTCCGCCTTGTTCCTTGATTTCCTTTTTCCGGTCTCCCGGACTTACCGTGCCGAAGCCGTCTTCGCCGGTTTGGGCTTCTTCTTTGCCCCGCCCATATTCATCGTGCTCTTCTGTTCCATCCACTGGTCCAGGATGGTCTTCTTAAACTTCCAGCGGTTCCCGAGCTTGAAGGCAGGGATTTTTTCTTCGGTCACATATTTGTACAGCGTGTCCGGACTGACCCCCAGGTATTGCGAGGCCTGCCTGATATTCATTACCTCACGCGAATCTGCCGCCATAAATGTGTAGCCTTTCCACAGTGAGTCATACAAACCTCACGTAGGTCTGTGGAGAAATCCTTATTGTCTTCTCGGGGGGAAAACTTCAGGTCGATGCGAGTTATATCTGGGTTAATACATGAAGGTCAATAGGTAACTTCCGGTTTCTTCCGGTATTTGGGGGGTATCTTTGGGGCTAGTACCAGCCTTATGACCGTTAAGACATCTAAATCCTGCGACTCAAAGGTATTTGCACCACAAGTTATTGTGGTATTAATGCACACGATACGCAATTTGTCCCGGAATGTTACGAAGGACGTTGGATTTCACAGAGAATCCTGCGTCCTTCAGTAACTGAAACACCCTAATACCAGCATAAACACTGTAGTTTCGTCACTCTGCTTTTAATGCCTGCGTTGGCTCAATTCTGCAGGCGCGTAACGCCGGCACGGCACTGGCAATGGATGCCGTTACCAGAAGACTCACGATCATTCCCGCAAACACAATCGGATCTAGCGGACGTGTGCCATAAAGAATGGATTGAATCATCCTGCCCGCTATCGCGCCACCCGCAAGTCCCAAAACCAAGCCAATCAACACAGGGTGCATTCCGTCCAACAGAACTAACCGCAATATTTCACTGCGTTGCGCGCCCAGCGCCATGCGAATGCCAATCTCAGAGATGCGCTGCGTCACCAGGTAGGAGAGAACTCCGTAGAGCCCCACGGCAGCCAGCATCAATGAGAGCAGAGCAAATGCCAGCACCAGTGACGCACTAAAACTCTGGTTTGCCGTGGCTCTTCCAACAATCTGCGGCATGGTGAGGACACGGTAAACGGCAACCTGTTTGTCTTGGGACGAAATTTGCTTTTGCACAGGTATCGACAGCGCAAGCGGATCGCCTGCAGTCCGCACAACCACTGTCGCCACCGTGGTCTCCGCCGGAGCACCGGAAAGATAGGAGAAATAGATCACGGGCCGGATGGGCTGCCCAATTTGGTAGACAGTGTCACCCACTACGCCAATAATCTCCAGCGGATCATTCTTGTGGTCCCAGCTGATCTTTACGTGTTTCCCCAGCGGGCTTTCATTGGGGAAATACTGGTCGGCAAACCTTTTGCTGATCACCACATAGTTGGCCCAATCGAATCTATCCTGTGGCGTAAATACGCGGCCCTCCAACAGCGGTATCTGGATCGCATTGAAATAGCCCGGATCAGCGACGCGCGTGACTGCATTCATGTCCAGAGATTTGCTGGGGGCAGGCTTTTCTGGAATGGTAAAGATGTTGTCGTCTCCATATCCGGTTCCCGGCGCTTTGGAAACCATTCCTGCGGCGGCCACTCCAGGCAGGTTGCGCACCTTCTCCAGCACCGCTTCATGAAAGCCCACAATTTTTGCCGGTGTATCGTAGTCTTTGTCTGGAAGTCCATATTGCATCGTTAAAATCCCGTCAGTGGTGCAGCCCATGTCTGACAAACGCAGATGCACAAAACTCTTGAACAACAATCCGGCGGAGATCAGCAAAACCACTGTGAGCGCAACCTCAGCGCCAAGGAGCGTCTTGCGCAGTGCGGTGCGCGACACGCCGCCACCCTGGGTTCGCGCAGATTCCTGCAGCCCGGATAACAACTGCTTTCCCGTGGCCGAAATGGCTGGAACAAGTCCGGCCAGCAGCGCCGAGACCACTACAACCACGCCGGCAAAAATCAGAACCGTGCTGTCAACCTGAATGGCATCGGCGCGTGGAAGGCTTTTCCAATGCGCGGCAAGCCATCGGGTCGCAGCCAACGAAAGCAGAATTCCCAGGCCTCCGCCGGCCATCGCGATCAGAAAGCTCTCTGTGATCTGCTCACGGATCAGCTTCATGCGGCTACCGCCAAGCGCTCCGCGAATCGCCACCTCCCTGCGCCGCGACGCGCTGCGGGCCACCAGCAAATTAGAAACGTTCAGGCATGCAATCAACAACACGCAACCGACGGACGCCATCAGCACCACCAGCGGCGTTTTTACGTTTTCCACCACGTCCTCAAGCACCGGACGGATCATTGCATCTTCTGCAACCGGCTTGTTTCCGTTGGCAAGATGTATTTGATATTGCAGCGCGCTGACTTCCTGGATCGCGCTGGCCGGCGAAACATCTTTCTTGAACCGTGCAATCACATAGTTCTCATGCCGGTCATGGGCAGCCAGTTGCTGGGGCTCAAACGTGGGCGCAAACGGAATCCACACCTTCACTTCCGGCGCCGGATAGGTAAAAGACTGTGGGAGAACTCCTACAACTGTGTAGGTCATGGAATCGATGCGTACGGTTTTGCCCAGGATCGCGCGGTCGCCATTGAATCTGCTCTGAAAAAAATTCCAGCTCAGGATCACGGTATTATTCGCGCCGATGCGGTCTTCCTCCGGCGTGAAAGTGCGACCCAGAGCGGGCTCAACACCGAGCACGGAAAAAAGGTTCCATGAGCCAGCCACGCCGCCGATCAACTCCGGCATCTCTCCTGAATCGGTGGTGATGGCGCCAGCCCACCAATGCCATGCCCCCATGTCCTGAAAGCCGTGTGTTTTTTCCCGCCAGTCATAAAAATCTGCGGGCGCAACCACGTTATAAGGGCTGCTGTTGTTATTCTGCCGAAAATGCTCATAGACCATCACCAGCGTTCCTGGATCGCGAAACGGCAGCGGCTTGAGCAGCACTGAGCGGACAATCGTAAAAAGCGACGTGGTAGCGCCAATGCCCAGCGCCATCACCAGGATTGCGGTGACAGAAAAGCTGGGCGAACGTAAGAGTGTGCGAACTCCATAGCGAACGTCGCGCCACACTGATTCCAGCCAGTTCCAACTCCATGTAGACCGCGCCTCTTCTTCGAGAAGCGTAGGATTGCCGATAAGACGCAGAGCAGAAAAACGTGCTTCTTCAGGATCCATGCCCCTGGCGACGTTCTCTGTAACCTGCTGCTCCAGATGGAAATTGAGTTCTGCCTGCAAGCGGGATTTTTCCTTCTTGCGATGAAACAGCATCCGCAACGACATTTGAAGTTGTTGGATCCAGCGCACAAAACACTCCTTGCCGTACAAGAGCACATTTTCAGAAACCGATACGTCTTCATTCAGTTCGCAGCGCCTGTGTAGGCTCGATTCTGCATGCCCGCAGTGTTGGAACTGCGCTGGCCAGCAGTGACGTAAAAATCAAGCTGCACACCATCGCGATCAGCACCGTGGGATCAATCGCGCGTGTTCCAAACAGAATGGATTTAATCAGCATGCCGGTTGCGATGCCGCCCGCCAGGCCGATCATTAATCCCCAAAATACCGGCCACATCCCATCCAGCAGGACAAGCCGCAATACTTCACTACGCTGTGCCCCCAGCGCCATACGAATCCCAATTTCAGGGATTCTCTGTGTGACCAGGTAGGAAAGCACACCATACAATCCCACCGCTGCCAGCAGAAGTGACAGGACGGCAAAGGCTAATATGAGCGAGGCGCTGAAGTTCTGGCTTGCCGTCGCTTTGCCGATGATCTGCTGCATCGTCATTACGTCATAGACAGGGAGTTGAGGATCCAGCGCGGCGAATTGCTTTTGCACTGATTGAGAAAGCAGGAGCGGATCGTTCGCAGCTTTAACCACAAGTGTTGCTGCACTCGTGTGCAACGGCACGCCGGCAAGAATGGGAAGATAGAACGTAGCTTTCAGCGGCTGGCCAATATCGTGAATCGTGTCCCCTACTACGCCAATGATTTCCTGAGGATCGTTCTTTCCCGCCCACTCAACTTTTATGTGTTTGCCCAATGGATTTTCATTCGGGAAAAATTTGTCTGCAAACATCTTGCTGATAATCACGTTATGGGTGCGCCCCATGCTGTCCTGCCCAGTGAAAAACCTCCCCTTCAAGAGCGGAATCTCCAAGGCACTGAAATAACCCGGATCAGCTTTGCGCACCAGGGCATCCTGTTCCAGTATTGAGCCGCTCGTGGAAGGACGCTCAGGAATAGTGAAGATAGTATCGCCTTCATAACCGGCTCCGGGAGCTGTAGAAACCAAGGCGGCAGCCCGCACTCCAGGCAGGCTCCGAACTCGCTCCAGTAGAGATTTATGGAAGGCATTAAGCTTTTCTCCCGTCTCGTACTGCTTGTCGGGCAAGCCATACTTCATGGTCAGGACGTTGTCAGTAACGCAGCCCAGATCCGATGTCCGCAAATTCAAAAAGCTCTTGAACAACAAGCCAGCGGATATCAGCAGAGTCACGGTCAATGCAATTTCCGCGGTCAGCAGCGTCTTGCGCAACGCCGCCTTGGATGCACTCCCGCCAATCGATCGCGCTGAATCCTGCAATGCCGCAAGCAGGTTTTTTCCTGTGGAAGAAATTGCCGGCAACAACCCGGCCAGCATCGCAGCTAAAAATGCAATCGCAATAGAAAAGGCCAGCACTGTTCCATCCATATGGATCGCATCCGTGCGTGGCAGACCATGCCAGTGCGTTGCCAGCCACTGCGTTGCCGAATAGGAAAGCGCCAGTCCCAGAATCCCGCCGGCAATGCAGGTCAACAGGCTTTCTGTTAACTGCTCGCGGACCAGCTTCCACCGGCTTCCGCCGAGCGCACCGCGAATCGCGACCTCTTTGCGCCGTGCCGAGCCGCGCGCGACCAGAAGATTGGAGACATTCAGGCACGCAATCAACAGCATGCAAGCTACTGCGCCCATCAAAACTATCAACGGCGTCTTTACGTCCTGGACCAGGTCCTCAATCATCGGACGGGAAAGCACATCTTCCGCAACCGGTTTGCCCTGATACTGCATGTGCATTTGATATTGCAGTGCGCTTACTTCCTTGGTGGCGGCTGGAATGCTCGCTTCGTCCCTGGCTCGTGCGATCACAAAACTCTGGTGGTGGTCATGGGCCTGCAGGAAATCTGGCTGAAATGCGGCGGAATAGGGAATCCAAAGCTTCACCGAAGGATTGGGATAGCTGAACCATGGCGGCAAGACGCCGACAATCGTATGCGGGACCGTATCAAGCCTTACTTGCTTGCCGATAATGTTCCTGTCTCCGCTAAACCTGCTTTGGAAGAAACTCCACGACAGAATGACTACTTTGTTGCCTTCTAATCGGTCTTCATCTTGCGTAAACGTTCTTCCCAGAGCGGGCTGCACTCCAAGCACGGAAAGAAGGTTCCATGAACCCGCGGTGCCCGCCACTACCTCGGGTAATTCGTCATGGTCGCCGGTAACGTTGCAGCTCCACCCTGCCCAGGCGCCCATGTCTTCAAAGCCATGCGTCTGTTCTCGCCAGTCATGAAAATCAGCAGGAGCAACCACGTTGTATGAGAAGTTAGGGTCCTGGCGAAAATGCTCGTAGAGCATCACCAGCTTGTCCGGCTCACGGAAGGGCAGCGGCTTCAACAGAACAGAGCGAACAATCGTAAACAGGGATGTGGTTGCGCCAATGCCCAGCGCCATCACAAGAATAGCCGTCAGGGCAAAACTGGGAGCATGCCTGAGTGTACGCATTCCATAACGAACGTCGCGCCATATTCCTTCCAGCCAATCCCAACTCCACGTGGACCGTGTCTCATCCTGCAGCAAAGTGGGGTTGCCGAACATGCGCAGCGCCGCAACACGCGCCTCTTCAGGCGGCATGCCACGGCCAACGTTTTCCACTGTCTGCTGTTCCAGATGAAACTGCAGCTCACTGATCAGGCGCTGTTTCTCGCTGTCGCGATGAAACAACATCAACATTGCCATCTGAAATCTTTGCCACCAGCGCATAGGGTCTCCTTTTACGCTTCGTCAACAACCAGATCGATCGCGGTTGAAAGACGCCTCCAGCTCTCTCTCTCTTTTTCCAGTTGAGCGCGGCCTGCGGCCGTGAGCGAATAAAACTTGGCCTCTCTGCCCGTCTCGCTTTCCATCCACTTGGCGCGAATCCACCCCTGCTGCTGCAGCCGGTGCAGCGCCGGATACAACGATCCCTGCTGCACCTGCAGCACATCTTTGGAAATCTGCTGGATACGCTTGGCGATGGCCCAGCCATGTTTAGGCTCAAGAGAGAGGGTCTTCAAGATAAGAAGGTCCAGAGTCCCCTGGACCAGGTCATTCGGTTTACCCATACTATGATTATCTACAACCACGATTGTAGATTGTCAAGGTATTCGTTGTAGATAATCATGATATCGGCGTTTTCACAGATCTGCCGCCATCAGAGGCTTCATCTGGTCCCAGAAATAAAACGGCCCTCCCGCAAAAATCTGCAAGGACGGCCGCGATAGAGCGGAATTACAGGAGCCGCTTCTACTGCCCTGGGCTTTCGTAGGTTTCTTGTTATTCCCAAAAACAGAAAATCAAAACCAAAAAGAAAGGCCCGGATTATGTCCGGGCCTTTGTTCCTGATTGCTCCATGCAGCTTTATGCCAGATCAAATAACAGCACTTCACTCTTGTCGGCGTCGCCGGTGATCTGCAGCTTCTTTTCCTGCGATACAGCGGCTCCGTCGCCGGCCTTGAGCTCGTGCCCATTCACTTTCACAGCGCCGCGCGCCACTTGTATCCACGCATAGCGGCCATCCGCAAGCTCATGCTCAACCGAAGTGGACTTCGCCAGCTCGGTCGTGAAGAGCTCCGCATCCTGATATAGCTTGACTGCGTTGCTGCCGTTGCCACCGGTTGGCGAAGCTACCAGTTGCAGCTTGCCCTGCCTTTCTTCCGCCGGAATGGACTTCTGCTCATACATCGGCTTGATGTTTTCCCGCTCCGGCATGATCCATATCTGATACAGATGGACCGGCTCAACCTTTGAGTGGTTGAACTCACTGTGGCGCACACCCGTGCCGGCGCTCATCTTCTGTACCTCTCCCGGACGTATCACCGAACCTGTGCCCATGCTGTCTTTATGCTCCAGCGATCCTTCCAGCACATAGGTGATGATCTCCATATCGCGATGCGGATGTGTTGGAAATCCATAGCCCGGCTTCACCCAGTCTTCATTGATCACGCGCAGGCTGCGAAATCCCATAAACCGCGGATCGTAATAATCACTGAATGAAAACGTGTGATATGTGTCCAGCCAGCCGTGGTCGGCATGGCCGCGTTCTTTAGCCCTTCTCACCTGAATCATTTTTCTACCCCGATTTGCTCGTAATTGCTTGCTCTCTGCTATGTCCCGTTTCGCTTGGATTAGATGCTTTGATGTCAAAATAGTTTCAGGGGCCTGATCTCACGCAGATTCAAGAAGTTACTGATTTTGATGCCGGGTCCCGCCATTTACGCTGAGGATGGGAAGCAGGCTACTGTAGTCATCAGTCCACAGCCTCAGATCAGGGCGCAAGCTGATTTGTTTGGTGAAAACTGAAACCTCCGGGATGGCTAGAAAACCATCGTTGGCCGTTACCAGTATCCAGTCCGCGGCGAAGGCGCCTTCATCGGGGTTATCGGGTGACGAGACTCGCACAGCTCGCAGCCCAGCATGGTCTGCCTGTTGCTTTAGGACGGGCGCCAGATTCAGATACTGGTTTGAGATGTGGAAGGCAATGACTCCGTCCGGTCGCAAGTGTCGCCGATAGAGTTGAATGGCTTCTGCTGTAAGCAGATGCACCGGGATCGCATCACCGGAAAACGCATCCACGGCAATTACATCGTATTGCTCCGGCGGCTCTGCCTCCATGGAGAGCCGCGCATCACCGTGAACAATTTCGATTTTTGCTTTTGAATCCCGCAGGTAGGTAAAAACATTTTTGGCGATCGTCTCTACTTCAGAATTGATTTCATAGAAACGAAATACATCGCCCGTTTTTCCATACGCTGCCAGCGTTCCCGCGCCCAGACCTACGGCGCCAACGCGTTTGGTCCTGCCTGTGCAGCAATAATCCAGGGTCATGCCAATACCGGACATATGCGTGTAATACGTGGTGGGATCATGGCGGAATTCGTCGCTGCCAAAATATTGCGAACCGTGCTGGATATTGCCATGGATCAGCGTGCGAAACATCCCGGCTTCGACGGTCGACTCTTCGGTGACACGTAGCGTGCCGTAAAAATTGCGGGCTTGCACAATGGTGTCGTCCGTGTTGTGCCGTTGCTGCAAGACCACCACTGCCAACAGTGCAATGCTTGCCGCCACCCAGAACAAACGCAAACCCCAATGCTCTTTCCACAGCAACGCCGCAGCCAGAGCGGCGGTATAGACAAGTCCCCAGGCCAGCTCATAGCTTCCACGAAAGACCAGCGGCGCCAGCACGCCCACAAATATTGAGCCTAGCGCTCCGCCTGCGGCAATGAACAAATAATATTGAGTGGCATAGCGCGGCCCCGGCCTGTGGCGATACAACTCTCCATGGCAGAACAGGCAAGCAATAAATAAAGATATGCAGAAGAACGGGACAGCAATGCTGATAGGCAACGTCTGGTCGAGATTGCGAATTTCATAGCCGACGCTGAGCAGGGTAACCGCCAGAAATCCCACCATCGGCCAGCGAAAATACAACCTGCCATCAAAAGCAATCACAAAAGTCAGCAGATAAATGGTGAGCGGGATGATCCACAGCAGCGGAATCGCTGCAATGTTCTGGCTCAAATGATTGGTCACCGCAGAAAGAAGAAGCGCACCGCAAGCGGATGCAAACAGCCAGAGCATTCTTTCATTGGAAGTTGGCGGCTTTGCTTGATCGCTGCTTGTATCGGGTTGTGCCCTTGTGATCTTTGGCTCGACCCTTGCCGTCTCTCCTGCTCGCAAGCTAATCGCTCCGCAAACCAGGACAAACACCAGAAATCCCATTGACCACGCGACTGTCTGCGCGTGCAGGCTGAAATATGGCTCAACCAGCGCCGGATAACTCACCAGCGCCAGCAGCGATCCCAGATTGGAAAGCGCAAACAGCTTGTATGGCGGAGTCTGATCTCCGCGCGCATACCAAGCCTGCAGCAGGGGATTCGTTGCCGAAAGAACAAGAAACGGCAGCCCAATCAGAACCGTCAAGAGCCACAATACGCTGAAAATCGGATGTACTGTGGAAGCGCGCAGATCAGGCTTGAGGCTGCGCACCACCTGAGCCAGGCTTACCAAAAGAAGAAGGCCATAAATAATTGTCTGCATTCGCGGCCGAAGGCGTGTGGCGATCCCATGAGCGCAGAGATACCCCACAAGCAGCGCAGTCTGAAAAAAGACCAGGCAGGTAATCCAGACAGAGGAAGATCCACCCAGCAGGGGCAGAAGGCGCTTCCCTGCCATGGGTTCCACCAGAAAGAGAAGAGTGCTGCTTAAGAAGATAGCGATGGAATAAAGGATGGCTCGAGAAGGCATGAACGAACCAAGATAACACGAGCTAATGTGGCAGTCGCAGGATCAGTCATGCAGGCAAGAACAAAAATCTTGAAACACAGAGGAACAGAGGATTAGCGGAATGTCAGCAGAAGTATCTGAAAGCTTCAGCTCCTCTGCTTACTCCCTTTCCTCTGCGTTTCAAAGAAGTTATTTTTTTTAAAGGTAAATTTACTCACCCTTGCCAAGCTTGCGGCACAGATCGCCAAGCTGTATCTGCTCGCTCACCTTTAGCCTGCTCATTACCTCAGTGATGCGCCGGGCGTGCTCGGGAAAAATATTGGCAATCAGCTTTTCCCCAGCCGGCGTGATGTAAGCCTGGATAAAGCGCTTGTCTGTTCCCTGCTGTTCGCGTTTCACCAATCCACGCTTCTGCAGGTTATCGACCACCAGCGTGAGGTTACCGCTGCTGGTAAGAATGCGCCGGGCCAGATCACCAAGGCACTGCGGACCAACGTGATAGAGCGCTTCAAGCACGGCGAACTGGCTCAGCGTAAGTCCTTCTTCTTCCAGGCCAACGCGGGCATAAGCAAATGCGGCGCCGGCAGCACGTTCCAGCTTCACGTAAGCGCTCAGCGCGCGCTCCTGTGCGGGAGTTCCTTTAAATCTTTTGGGCATGTTGAGGGTCTTGCTCGATCAGAATGGCTCGAAAAGAATGTACTCCAAATAACGCAAAAAGCGCAAAGCATAGCCAGAACCTATGGGTTCCCTGCCTGCCTTGCGCCTTTAGCACGATCTATTCCTTACTGAATATCAAACTGCTCTGGATGCAACAGCGGATCTGACTTCACCAGCACCGTGCGCTTGACCAGCTCTTCCATCTCCTGCAGCCAGCGGCCATTATTGCCCTTGAGCGCCTTGGCCACTTCCGGATTCACGCGGACCATCACGTCGCGCTCAAAATGGCGCGCCATCTTCCGCATCTCCACGTAAATCTCATTGCATACCGTGGTCACGGACTTGATCATGCCCGTGGCCTGGCAGGTGGTGCATGGCTGGCTCAGCGTGCGCTCCAGTGATTGCTTCACACGCTTGCGAGTAATCGCCACCAGGCCAAAGTCGTTAAACTGCAGGACCTTTGACGGTGCACGATCTGCCTTGAGCGCCTCTTCCAGGGCCTGCATCACCTTCTGGCGATTGCGGCGCTCGTCCATGTCGATAAAGTCGATCACTATAATGCCGCCGAGATCGCGCAGGCGGATCTGCCGCACGATCTCCTTGATGGCATCGATATTGGTTTTGACGATCGTGTCTTCCAGGCGCGCCGTCTTGCCAACATATTTTCCTGTATTGATATCGATCGCCACCAGCGCTTCCGTCTGATTGATGACGATGTATCCACCGCTGCGAAGCCAGACTTTCGATTTCAGCGCCTTGTTGATTTCGTCAGTGATGTTGAACTGTTCAAACAGCGGCGTGTCTTTGCTGTAAAGTTTTACGCGCCGGACCAGTGAAGGCTGGAAGCGACTCACAAAACGCAGAATGCGTTCGTATTCCTGTTCGGTATCGGCCCAGATGGCGGAAAAGCTTCCGCTCACCTGGTCGCGCAGAATGCGCTCCACCAGGTTCAGATCGTGATAGATCAGAGCCGGAGCTTTTGAGCTCTCCGCGCGTCCACGAATTTCTGTCCAGAGGTTAATCAGGAAGCGGATGTCGTTGCGTAAATCCTGCTCTTCCGCGCCTGCGGCGGCTGTCCGGACAATGAATCCGCCCTGCGCCTCGCCACGTTCGCTCAACGCAATCCGTTTCAGGCGATGACGCTCTTCTTCTGAGGCGATCTTGCGTGAAACGCCAGTGTGATGCACGGTTGGCATATAAACCAGATAGCGCCCGGGCAGGGCGATGTGGCTGGTAATGCGCGCGCCTTTCTTCGCGATCGGCTCTTTGGCAATCTGCACCAGAATTTCCTGGCCTTCTTTCAGCAGGTCGCTGATGGCCGGCAGCTGGCGTGTCTGCTGATGACGCGGACGGCCACGCATGCGCCGTGCTGGTGCGCCACGGCGTCCTCCGCGACGATCTTGCTGTTTGCGCCCGCCGCGCTGCTGATAACCTGCATTCTCCGGAGCGCGATGCTCCGCGCCGGCATCAGCATCTTCAGATTCTTCAGTGTCAGTTTCTCCTTCTTCAAGCGCGCCTTCAGAATCTTCTTCTGCGGTGGCGAAGGCATCTTCCACTTCTTCCAGTTCGTCCTGGTCAAGCCCTTCCACTTCATATTTGCCGGTCGCGCGCTCGTTCACATGCGCGTCGCGCACGGCTTCCATCAGCTCGCTACCCATTGGCACTAGCTGCTCGCCAGACTGGCCAAGGACTTCCTCTTCCAGCTCTTCAAATTCGCCGATGTCCGGATCTTCCTGGAAGCCGGTAAATTCGCTCTCTTCTTCTTCAATCTCTTCTTCTTCAATCACGCGGTTAGCGTCAGCAGACCATGTCTGCTGCGCCGGGGCTTCCAGCGCTGAATCCAGATGCGTGGCCGCTTCTGCGTGATCTTCTTCTGTCTCCTGTGTTTCTCGCAAATCAGTTACGGCAGCGTTGAAGTCGCTGACTTCATGCTTGCTTTCAAAGTGCGGCTCAACATGTTCCAGCGCAGGCCGCTCTTCGTGCTCTAAAGGCCGGGCCGATTCCTGCACCACTGTCTCAACTGTGTCTTCTTCTTCCTCTTCGATCACAGGAGCCGGCTCTCTGCGATGGAAAACTGATGGCGCTTCCACACGAGCTTCCGTCCGCGCTTCTTCCTCAAAATGATGAGGGATTGGTCCGGCTGATTCGGCATCCTGCAGGAAACCATGCTCTTGCGCTTCCGCAATCGCCGGCTTTTCCGGCTCTGCCGTCTCTACTGCCGTGCTTTGTGCCGGCTGCGTCTTCTTGCCATATTTGGCTAGAGACTCGCCCGGCAGGGTCATGGAGTTCGCCTTGAATGCCGATGGATCCAGTGAATATTCAGTGGAAGGTTTTGGACGCGGTCCTGATTCTTTCTTTACTGGTGGAGCTGACGGAGCAGCCGACTGGCTCTCACGCGGCTGATATTTGGAAATGGATTCGCCCGGAAGCAGAATGGGCTCCGGCCGTTGCTCATGTCGATCTGACCGGTTTTCATGGCGCGATTCAGACCGCTCATGCCGTTCTGGCCTGCGCTCAAAGCGCTCTTCATGCCGGCTTTCGTGGATCGGACGGCTTTCATGGACCGGCTCTGGCCGGCTTTCCTGCTCCTGCTCACTCGATTCTTCTGCTGCCGCTTCTACAGGCTTCTCGCGATCTTGCTGCTCGCCTGATGAAGGCTGCTGAGCATTGCGATCAGGAAAGCGGTCACGTCCGCCTCTTCCCCGCCGACGGCGTCCGCGCCATTTGCGAGCACCTTCCCGTTCGGGCTCCTGCTGCGCCCCATTTTCGTGCTGAGCATTTTCAGCGGCTTCATGTGTTCCCGCTTCTTCATCTTCCGCTCCAACCGGCGGTAAAACGTCTTCCGCATCGATCGGCCTGTGATGGCCTTCCGCGCCGCCCACATCAATGATTGACGATTCGTGGCGGGACTTGGAAACAGCCTCGCCTATCGCGTCGGCGTCTTCATCTTCTTCCAAGAGAAAGTCGGAAACATAGAGGAATGCGTCGCGCTCCAGCCCAACGTTCACAAAAGCCGATTGCATGCCTGGCAGCACTCGGGTAACGCGCCCCTTATAGATGGAGCCGGCGAGAGTGTATTCATTCTCGCGTTCAAAATAAATTTCTGTTAGTTGATCATCTTCCACCACGGCCACTTTGGTTTCATGTGGCGTGGAGGAAACAAATAGTTCTTTTGCCATGGATCTTCTCCGGTTTCACCGGCAGAAGAAAGATGCGGGGAGGATTTCAGAAAAGCCGGTAACTCCGTGTTTGTAACACGGGACTGCTGGCTGCAAGTGCTCGGAAATTCAATCTGATCTTATGCAGGAAATACAATCCGGCCGCGGTGAGTGGAACTCTCCAGCCAACCTCTGCAATCTGCTTATGACTTGTTTGAAAAATCTGTGCACCTTCGCACTCCGGGTTTGTGGCCACTCTGCAGGTCCCCAATCAGCGCATGGGCGCTCATTGGGTAGATGTTCCCGCGGGGCCGTTCCCTGCCCGGCAATGCCTTCTGATACTCTCCGGCTCCCTTCGGTCCGCCGGCGCCCTCTCTTTAAAACGTCAGGGCTTAACGTCAATCTAAAAAATCTTGTTGTGCGCCCGTTGGCGCTGTTTAGGTTCCTTATCAGTTCACGAAGCGGCGCATCCGAATATTCATCACAATTCCAAGCGCCAGAAACATAAACAACACTGAGGAACCACCATAGCTCATCAGCGGTAAAGGAATACCGGTGACAGGCATAAACCCAACCACCATTCCTGCATTTACCAGGATGTGAAAGAGCAACACCGCAACCACACCCATCACCACAAAGCCGCCCGCGCTATCAGGCGCAGTCTGCGCGTTGTGGATTAAACGCATTAACACCATGAAGTATAACAGCAGCAAGGCCACTGCGCCTACAAACCCATGTTCTTCCGACCATGCGGCAAAAATAAAGTCGGTATGCGGCTCAGGAAGAAAAGAACCCTGTGTTTGCGTGCCTTTCCTTACGCCTTTGCCCCAGATTCCGCCGGAACCCACGGCAATCTTGGATTGCTGAAGTTGATACCCCGACTTCTGCGAATCTGCCTCAGGATGCAAAAAGTTGGTCAATCTGTCTTTCTGATACGGCTTAAGGCCGTAATGCCACACTCCTGGCATCAGGATACCGGCAACCACCAGGATCACCGCAGCATGCTTGAACTGGATTCCGCCAAGAAACAATCCCATCAACGCCACCGGAAGATAAGTGAGTGCGGTCCCAAGATCGGGCTGCTTCAAAACCAGCAGCATGGGGACGCCGGCGATCAAGCCTGCTTTCACAACGTCAGAGAGAGAAGCTTCGCGGTCTGCTTCTCCGCTGAAGTATTTCGCCAGCATGAGAATCAGCACCAGCTTCACCCATTCTGAAGGTTGGAAGTGCTGTCCGCCGGGAAGCAAAATCCATCGCCGCGCACCAAGATATTTCTTGCCTAAAATAGCGACTGCCAGCAGCGACGCGACGGAAGCGATATAAAGCCAGTGAGCGTTTTCCAGAAGGACCTGATAATTGATGAGGCTCATTGCCAGCATCACGCCCAGGCCGGCCATGATCCAGTAAATCTGGCGGATATGCGCGCCATTAAACTTTGTGCCGTAGGTTGTGCTGTAGATTTCCACCACGCCAAGGGCGCAGATCAGCAGAACAAAGGTAAGCAGAAGCCAATCAAAATCCCGAAAGCTAATTAACCGCCGCATACTCTGTCCCCGCCAATCCTATGGATACTGGACGCGAAGCCTTCCGCGTCTTGCCGTTCTTTATCGGGATCAGCAGCGTCCCGCCCTGAAGCCGGCTGTCTTCCGCTTGTTCGGCGCTTGCTGTCTGCGGAGTTGCCGCCTTGTCATCGTGATCAGGAGTTTCCGGCTGGTTCCAGACACCGGCGATCGGCACTGAGCCCGGATCGGCTTTGTCGCTAAACAGCATGGGATTGTTGCGGAGCCGCCGCTGTTTTTCCACGTAAGCTCTCACTACCTGCGCAGCCAGACGTGCAGCCAGCTTTCCGTGTTCGCCGCCTTCAAACAATACGGCGACTACGATCTCTGGATTTCTACGCGGCGTTACTCCCACGAACCAGCTGTTATCGGCAAACTGTTTGCCCGCTCCGCCCTTGCTCTTGCGGAACGCGTTACTCACAACCTGTGCGCTGCCTGTTTTTCCGGCAAAGTCCACGCCCTGGATATGTGCGCTGGGGGCTGTTCCGCCCATAGGCTCGTCGGCCGATGCGGCATTGACGACGCCTGCCATGGCATTGGTGATGGTGATCCAATTCTCAGGATTAATCGGCACATGCACCACGTCCGGCGTGGGAGATTGAGCGGCCACCTCTTTGTATTGCTGCGGCATGTTGTCAGGGTCAACCACGTGCGGACGATAGAACGTTCCGCCCATTGTGATTCCGCCAATGGTGCGCGCTAGCTGAATCGGACTCACGACCACTGCGCCCTGTCCAATGCCGACGGAGATGACCTCACTTGCAATCCACTTCTGATGGAAGGTCCTCATCTTCCATTCTTCTGAAGGTATCAGGCCGCTGACTTCATTTGGTAAATCAATGCCGGTCTTTCTGCCCAAGCCCATTGCAGTGGCCCATTTGGCAATTTTTTCAATGCCCATGCGTTCCGCCAGCGTGTAAAAGAAAACGTCGCAGGATTGATAAATACCTTTGCTGATGTCGGTAAGTCCGTGAACGCGATGCTCGCCCTTGACCCAGCAATTGAAGTAGCGGCCAAAGAAGACGCCACCACCAGCGCAGTTCACGCGCATGTTTTGTGCTACGCCCTCTTGCAGGCCGGCGACCGACATCACAATCTTGAATACCGATCCCGGAGCCAGCTGCGCCTGAATGGCTTTGTTGAGAAGCGGGTGCGCGGGATCTTCCACCAACTGCGTCCACTCTTTGTTGGAAATACGCACGGCAAAATCATTGGGATCAAATGTTGGCCGGCTTACCATGGCCAGGATTTCACCATTGCGCGGGTCCATTGCCACCACCGCGCCATTCTTGCCTTCCATGGCTTGTTCTGCCGCTTTTTGAATATCAATATCGACTGTGAGCTTCAGCTTTTTTCCGGGGATGGCGGGAATATTTGCATCCGGCGGGCGGCCCACTTCCTTGCCTTTGCTGTTCACCAGCACGCGTCGGGATCCGTCTTTACCCATCAAGAGATCGTTGTATTGCAGCTCAACGCCAGACTGGCCTACGATGTCGCCTTTCTGGTAAAGCTCAAAGCGCTCAGTGTTGAGCATGTCTTCACTAACTTCACCCACGTATCCGATCAGGTGCGCCATGAATCCGTCTTTGGGATAGAGGCGGCGGTGAATCATCAGCGTTTCCAGTTCAGGAAATTCGTCGCGATGTGATTCGATGAAGGCCCGCTCGTCAGGAGTAATGTCGTCTTTGATGATGATAGGCTCGAACGATGGTTTGTGCGCGAGCTGGTAGCGCCGGATTTTTTCCAGCACGTCATCAGCAGGAATATGCAATCCGTCCGCGATCTTCTGCGCATCGGCATTCAGGTCGCGCATCTGGTCGCGCAGCAGCAGCGCTGAAAATGACGGATAGTTATCGACAATCAACTGATCGTTGCGATCATAGATTTTTCCGCGCGGGGCAAGAACTGGCACCTGACGAATGCGGTTCTGCTCAGAGAGCGTTACATACTCATCGGTCTTGCGGACCTGCAATGTCCACAACCCATAAGCGAGTACGATAAATACCGCCAGGATGATGTACTGGACAACTGTGAATTTTGGTTGCGGGATTTTTTCGTTGCGACCGAGCATACCTGTTACGACCTGATGTTTTATGCATCAGATCAGGATCCACTTTCCTTTGTTTGGGGTCCCTATTTAGATTACAGCAAACTGGGCCAATATGCCGTAAGACAAAGACCTCAATATAGTTACTGAAGGATTAATCATGCGTTCGGATAGTAACCGCCGCTACGTAATCCGGCTAGTGTCTATGCGGCTTCGTGAAAGCTCAAGAAACTTTCAGAAGTAAAGTTGATGCGGAGGCAAAAATGCTCTCTTCAAAAAGAATCGGCTGTTAGTTGCGTAACTTAAGCTTGTCTAATAACGCGAACAAAACAACCGCAGCCAGCCCGTTGACCAGAGCAGAAAGCAGGGTGTGCCCCCAGTTCCACGATTCGCTTCCGCCTACCAGTTGTGAGCTGATGGCCATGTAAACAAAGCGATGGATCAGAACAAAGGCAAAAGTCATGAGAAAGCGCGAGCCGGGATTGTCCACATCCACCTTCACACCCAGCGATGATCCCAGGTAGCCGACGATGGTCTTGGCAATCCCGAACAATCCAATGGGATGACCGGTCCACGCATCTTGCAGAGTGCCTATCAGGGCTCCGGTAATCATGCCGGGAATTGGACGGCGGCGGGCAACGGCAAAAAAGATCGTCACCAACAGAGGCAAATCCAGAATGGTGAGAAACCGGAGGCGCAGAAAAACCTGGAGAAAAATAGCCAGTATCGGGATGCCGATTGAGACCGGCCAACTAAACCGGTGTACCTCGACTTCTTCTCGTGAAGTTAGTGAAATGCTGGCGTTCATTGCTGTGGCTTCTCCGGAGTAGGCGTGGCGGCAGGATCTGAATTTCCAGACTGATCAGCAGCTTTCGGCTCGGCCGTTCCCGCTGCTGGCGGCGTATCAGGTGCCTTTTTCTTTGGCGTAGCTTTTGGTTTTGCCGGCGTTGGTGTTGGAGTCGGCGATGCACTGCTGTTTGATGGAGCGGTTGCTGGTCCTGATATTGCGGGCTTGGCTGCTCCAGTCACATTCGCCGTTTTCGGAGTTGGAGTAGCAGCGGCAGCAGGCGTAGCGGTCTTTGCAGGAGTAGGCGAAGCTTTGGTTCCAGGAGTTGGAGTTGGCGTTGCCTTGGCTGTCCCATTTGGATTTTTTGCGGCATCATCCTGCTTGGGTATGCTGGGCAGTCTTTGCGCCAGAATATCCGCAGCGCGCATTGGCGCCGATCCGCCGGCTACCGGAGATACGTCTTCACCCATCTTGGTAACAACCAATACTTCTTCCAGACGCATGAGGTCCGCGGATGGCTTGATCCTGATGGCCAGGAAAGGATCGTTATCCTTGTCTGGCGTTGCACTGGTCACCGTTCCTACGGAAAAGCCCTTGGGAAAAATGCGGTCTCCGCCGCTGGTAATTACATGTTCGCCTGCGTCCACGGTCTCATCGGACATGATGTCAGTGATCTGAAGCTCGCCCAGGCTTGTGCCTTTCACAATCCCTTGAAGGCGGGAATGTTCAAGAATCACGCCGGCGCCGCTGTCATGGTCGTTGATCAGCAAAACCTGTGAGCTGAGCGGGAATACGTCCTTGATCTTGCCAACAATACCATCGGGAGTAATCACGGCCATATCTGTCTTGATGCCGTCGCGCAGGCCTTTGTCAATAATGATTACGCGTGACTGCTCCGTACCGCTGGTGCCGATGACCTGCGCCGCAATCGTTTTGGAGATATATTTTTGCTTGAAATCAAGCAGGGCTTGCAGACGCCGGGCTTGATCGGCGTCCTGTTTCAGCTGGACCTGCTCCATCTGCAATTGTTCCACTTTGGCCTGCAGATCGCGGTTCTGTTTGCGAATGTCGCGCAGGTCAGCATAGTTATGCCAACCGTTGCGGAAGAAATGCCCGGTAGAGACAAACATCTTTTCGATCGGGGTAAAAGCGGTAACGCTCCAGACGCGAATCAGCCGGGTCCCGCTGCCCGCGGTCCCGCTTCTCGCGTTTTCAGGACGCTTTACCTGCGTGGCCAGAGCGACCACTTGAATGAAAAGAACCAGCATTAACATGAGCGGGTTCTTGTAACGTGCGAAGAAATTTTCCATGACCTGCGCTGGGAGGGCCAGATGAGGACAGGTTTACCGTGCCTGTCCCCGGTTTACTTGAGTCAGCGGACTACCGCCGACATTACTCGATCGAAATCTTTCTCAAAAGTTTGAAATCGCTAAGCATCTTGCCCGTGCCCAGCACTACGCTGGCCAGAGGATCATCGGCAATGGAGACCGGCAAACCGGTTTCTTCGCGGATTCTCTTATCCAGATTTTTCAGCAGCGCGCCGCCGCCCGTGAGGACGATGCCACGATCGCTGATGTCAGCGCTCAGCTCCGGAGGTGTACGTTCCAGGGCCACGCGGATCGCATTCATGATGGTGCTGATGCACTCGCTCAGGGCCTCGCGAATTTCGCTGTCATCAATGGTGATGGTTTTGGGCACGCCTTCAATCAGGTTGCGACCCTTGATTTCCATGGTGAGCGGCTTGTCCAGAGGATAAGCCGAGCCAATATCGATCTTGATGGTTTCCGCGGTGCGCTCGCCAATCAGCAGATTGTATTTGCGCTTCAGGTAATTCATGATGGCTTCATCCATCTGGTTACCTGCCATGCGGACAGAGCGGGAATAAACGATGCCGCTCAAGGAAATGACTGCAATGTCCGTTGTACCGCCTCCGATATCGACAACCATGTTGCCGCTCGGCTCTGTAATGGGAAGCCCGGCGCCGATGGCGGCCACCATGGCCTGCTCCACCAGGTGCACTTCACTGGCCTTGGCGCGGTAGGCTGAATCCATGACGGCGCGTTTTTCCACCTGCGTGATTTCCGATGGGACGCCGATCACTATGCGGGGATGCACCAGCATCTTGCGATTGTGGGCCTTCTGGATGAAGTAGTTCAGCATTTTCTCGGTCACTTTAAAGTCCGCGATCACGCCGTCCTTCATCGGTTTGATGGCCACAATGTTTCCCGGCGTGCGGCCCAGCATCTCTTTCGCTTCCTTGCCCACAGCCTCCACTTCACCGGTGTTTTTGTTGATGGCCACGATGGAAGGCTCGTTCACAACGATGCCCTTGCCCTTGGCATAGACCAGGGTATTGGCCGTTCCCAGATCGATCGCCAGATCGCTGGAGAACATACTGAAGAGTGAGCGCAGGTTATGGATGCGCGAATTCTCTGACTTGAAACCGTTTGACGACATACCAGCTCTTTCTATCTTTGTTATTAATTTCGGTAAAACCCGAGCCGGCTTTAGGCGGCAACTGAATCTTCAAAACGCCTCACGCCTTCTCGCTCAATCTTGTCTCGTGAACCATCTACTCTGAACCAAAAACGCAAACCAAACAATAAGCGATTCTACTGTATAACCACCTGACGAGTTACGGTATTCACCCCGCCTTTTGCGTCCTGGGCCGTAATCGTAATCAAGTTTTCACCGGTGGGCAGCGGGTTGGTGAAGTGGTGAAAGGCGCCGTCGCCCTCCACAACCGCCTCAGCCCCGTTCACCATCACGCGGGCATTCGGCTCCGTGCGTCCTTTTACTTCGATCACGTGGCCATGCTGCACAAAGTCGCCCAATTCAAGGGCAAGACTGCCGGTCCCCTTAGGCACGATCGTGAAACGATCGGTTTCGCTTTCTACTGACTCCTTGCCATCCGGGCCAATCGAGCGCACCTGCCAGTAATAAGTGCCCTCCTGCAGGTTGGTGACAACCACTTGCGTTGCCCCAATTTTGGGCTCGACCACCAGATCCGCAAACGACGGAGTACGGCTCAGCTTTATATGATATGACTTTACATTGTCGACCGGGGCCCAGGAAAACGTTACGCCTTTTGCGTTTGCGTCTAAAAACACATTTTGCATCGGCGCGGGCGAGATCAAAGTGGGCGGCTGTAGTTCCTTGGTCTTGACCATCTCCTTGGAATTGCTGCTGAAAGCCACCTTGGTGTAATTTTCCAGCGGAACGGTCTGGCCATCACGCGTGACCTCGCCGGAACCTTTCTTGACCATGATCTCGTGCTGATCGGCGCGCGGATCATTAGTGACTTCCGCGGAAGTTTCGGCCGCGATGGTGGCGGTTGCGTCGTTCACGATGACCTGCGATTTAGATCCACTATTCAAGGCGGAGGTATTCAGGTCGACTTTGCCTGTGGTTACCTGAACAGTTACCTTGGTCTGCTGCGCCGAGTTCACTGAGTTTTCCTGGATGGTAATCAGTGAGCCGGGCTTGACGGTGTAATTTGTGCCGTCAGTAAAAACCACCTTAGCGACCCCTTCAGGCGAGGTCTGCACAACGTCGCCCCTCTCCAGCGCCAGCGAGTAATCAGCTACTACCCATGCGTTGGTGCTGGCTTTTCTTACACGGACATTGCCATCGATATTCGTAAAATGCGCCTGCTGCGGCCCCGGCTCCGTGCCGGAAGCACTGCTGCTGGCGGCCCCCATTTTGTTGAGGGCTTTTCCGAAGCCATTCTGGCTGGCGAGAATCAGTCTGTTGGCGGTATCAGGAAAAGCGAAATAGATCACCACAGCGGCAAGCAGAAGTATGCCGAGCATCCCCATGAGCACACTTCGATAAGTGATGGTGACGTAGGAAATCTGAAATGCGGATTTTCGCTTTTGTGCCACTGCCTTGACTGTGAGGAGTTTCCAGTTGGCTACAGAGTATCACAACCCTTGCGGCCTCTAGATAGGGTCCCCGAATGCTCTCAATCGGCGTTTTGCCCGCTTTTACGGCCAAAACCCCGTCAAAACAGTAATTAAAGCAGAAATGGGATTCTCTGGCAGTAGCCATGTTGGTTCAGGTGCGTCCATAAGTGCATGACCCATGCGTAGCCGGATGCCAGTTCCGCCCAGGTCTGTACTGCTGGAAAACAAAGCCGCGAACCCTTAGTTCGCGGCTTACTTCTCTTACCGAATACGACTGTGTAATGAATTCTGACTGCTGCTTACAACGAACTCATGTTTGCCAGGAACTCGCCATTCGACCGTGTCTTGGCCATTCTTTCCGTGAGCAACTCCATGGCTTCCACAGGTGAAAGCGGATTCAACACACGGCGCAGCACCCAGATGCGGGCCAGATCTTCTTTGGGGATCAACAGCTCTTCTTTGCGGGTTCCGGAGCGCTGAATGTCGATGGCTGGGAAGACGCGCTTATCAGACAGCTTGCGGTCCAGGATGACTTCCATGTTGCCGGTGCCCTTGAATTCTTCAAAGATCACGTCGTCCATGCGCGAACCGGTTTCAATCAGCGCCGTGGCGACGATCGTGAGCGAACCGCCTTCTTCAATGTTGCGGGCCGCTCCAAAGAAGCGCTTCGGACGCTGCAACGCGTTGGAATCCACGCCGCCGGAGAGTACCTTGCCGGAAGGCGGAACAATGGTGTTATAAGCGCGTGCCAGGCGCGTGATGGAATCAAGCAGAATCACGACGTCGCGCTTGTGCTCGACCAGGCGCTTGGCTTTTTCAATCACCATTTCGGCCACCTGAACGTGGCGGGCTGCGGGCTCATCGAAGGTCGAGGAGATCACTTCACCCTTGACCGAGCGCTGCATGTCAGTAACTTCTTCCGGACGCTCGTCGATCAGCAACACAATCAAAACAACTTCAGGATGGTTGGTTGTGATTGAGTTGGCGATATTCTGCAGGATCATGGTCTTGCCGGCGCGCGGTGGAGAGACGATCAGGCCGCGCTGCCCTTTGCCGATGGGCATGAGCAGATCCATGACGCGGGCGCTTACGTTTTCCTTTACCGTTTCCAGCTTCAGGCGCTCCTGCGGATACAGCGGCGTGAGGTTATCGAAGAGAATCTTGTTGCGCGCTTCTTCAGGCGATTCAAAGTTGACCGCTTCAATCTTGACCAGCGCGAAATATTTTTCGCCTTCATGTGGCGGACGCACCTGGCCGCTGATTGTGTCGCCGGTTTTCAGGTCAAACTTGCGGATTTGCGAGGGAGAGACGTAAATATCATCTGGTCCGGGCAGATAGTTGTAATCGGGGGAGCGAAGGAAGCCGTAACCGTCCGGCAGAATTTCCAGCACACCTTCAGCAAAGATGTGTCCTTCTTTTTCACTCTGAGCCTGCAGGATTTTAAAGATGAGATCCTGCTTGCGGAGACCGCTGGCGCCAGGAAGGTCGAGGGTGCGCGCGATCTTTGTAAGCTCAGTAATATTTTTTTCTTTGAGTTCAGCGATTGTCATTAGTCACCTACGGGAGTTTTCTTGCTCGATGGGAAGGAAGCGTTAAATCTAAAGCGTTAAATCTAATTGGGGGCGAGGTCCCTCAGAAAACCCTGAGGGCCCGCCAGACGTTCCGGTCCGGCGGGATTTTCAGGAAAGTCGATTATGCCGCGCGACGCTGTGGTTCAGCGACCTTTTCAGCAGATTTTAGTTCGATCACTGCGGCCGCTTCATCGGCCCGGCCAACGCGCGTAAGTACTTCATTCATTGTTTCCTGCACACGCGTGTTCGGTTTGTGGAACTTCCGCGTTGCTTTGGAAATCAACTGGCAAAGTAAATAACGGTTCCGCACAGTATCAAGTGCGTGATAAATCAAGTCTGAGCGCATGAATATTTTTCTCCTTATTATAAGTTCGTTGTATATAAACTTTGATTCTTCAAAATATGAATGAATTCAAATATTTACGGGTCATTCCGGAACAGGCACAACGCAACCCAAACTGCTTAAACCTCAAGAAAACAAGGCCAATACATCTGATGTCGTGGGAAATTTCAGAGACCCTTATGCGATTATTAGACGCAGATTAAGTCATCTGAGTTGCAATTTTATTAACTTTGTTTGAAGTGGCGAATTCGGAACAAAGTCAGGTATTAAGCCCATCCGTAAGACGTTATAAAGTAAACGGCATTTGCCCAAAGGTCAAGATTTTTCTGCAATTTGAGTTTCTTCATAACTCTTTATTTATCTGTAATTTATAAAATGCAGAAGCTAATCAGGGAAACATTTTTTGCGCAACCCAGAGTTTGCGAGGTAATAGATGACTGATCTCCAGTATCCAACAGGCCGTTTCGTCCCAGATTCAACTCCTACGCCTGAGACCCGCCAGCTCCATATAGAGCGAATCAGCGGACTACCGGCCAAAATGAAGCAAGCTGTGGCCGGATTGAATGAAGAACAGCTCAATACCCCGTATCGCGAGGGTGGCTGGACCGTTCGCCAGGTCATTCACCATGTTCCAGATAGCCATTTGAACGCCTACATCCGCTTCAAATGGGCGCTTACGGAAGAAAATCCCACGATCAAGGCTTACGAAGAAGGTGAATGGGCCAAACTTAAGGACTCTGAACTCACCCCAGTAGAGGTTTCTCTGACCTTATTAGAGTCGCTACATGAACGCTGGGGTGTCTTAATTCGGTCGCTAGCCGAGCAGGATTTTCAGCGAAAGTTCACTCACCCAGCTTCAGGCCCGCACGATGTGGATTGGCTGCTGCAACTCTACAGCTGGCACGGCAACCATCATTTGGCGCACATTACGAGTTTGAGGGAAAGAATGAAGTGGTAAGAAATTTCGCCACAGATCTTCGCAGATAAACGTGATCAAAACAAAATCAGCCGCGAATCAATGCGAAAACGCGAATCCTGATTTTCGATTCGTGTTCATTCGCAAAAATTCGCGGTTCAATCTTTTTGCAAGTGCTGCGGAAAGTAAAATGGGTAATCCGAGAATCGCTTCTCAAATTACCCATTTACCAAATTACTCAATGAGCAAATGTGTTTTACGGAAGGAACCCCAAGTCCTCCGGCAACGGACCGGCGATCGGCACCTCAAACAACGGAGGCACTGCGGCTGGGAATAATCCAACACTGTCAGGATCAATTTCCAGAGCACCATTGGTCGCAAAGAAAACCCCAATCTGGATTTGCGGCTCAATGGCAATTGGCGAAGGCAGTGAGGTCAGGAATGTATGCGGATTCTTGAGAGTGCTCACGCCAACGGCAAATGCAATATCGTTGCGGTAGAACGTTGTACGGTCAGTCAGATCGCCTGAACGAATCAAAGCGGTAGCTGTTGGGTTAGGCACGGTTTCGTCGCCCCGGGCAAACTGTATGATCACAGGTTTTGCCTGATCGCCCGGCAGAGGATCCTTGCGAATAAATGGCGCCCAGGCCACAGGATCGCCGGCCTGTCCCAGCCAGCGGCTGGTGTCTTCCACAGTCTGAATGGCAATCGCGCCCGGAACGTTATTGGTGACCGGAGGCAGATTGCGCAGCGGGCTGTTGTCATTGAAGAAGATCGGCGGCCCTGCGTTCAGCAATGCAGGAATGCGTACCGCGAGTGCCTGCGTCAATAAAAGCTGGAATGACGGGCTCAGGCGAACGATATCGATGATCGAGCCGCCGGGAACGTTTGGCACACCGGCGCGAATATCATTCTCAATGCCCATAAAAATGGTGCCATAGATACCGCCAAACGACTGGCCGGTGTAATAGATGCGGTTTGCATCCAGATCAGGAAGACCATCGCCATCCGCATCAATTCCGCCCTGAATGGCGCGAACCAGCTGCATCAGGTCTGCCGTGGTCTGCTGCAGCGCATCACGCGAACCAATGGTTCCCTGCGCGCTGGCAAAGAAGGTGGAAGAGCCTTCAGAACTGGTGATCTGTCCGTTGCCGTCCTGATCAAAACCGCGACCGCCTTCCGGGAAGGTAGTGGCAGTTGCTCCCTGATTGATGGTCAGCGTGCTGTTGGGACCGAAGCCATGTCCAACCACGTTGATGGCGATGCTGGCGATTCCGCTGTGTGCCAGCACAGACGCCACTGCGAAGGGAGCGCCCTGCTTGCTGTCAGTAAATCCGTGGCCAAAGATCGCCACCGGCCAGCCATTGGTTGGGCGAGGTCCGGATGGAATAAACAGGTTAAAGAACAACGTTTCTGTATTCTGCGGCGGGACGCCTTCTCTAGTTGGCACCTGAGGAATGAAGACGTTGGCATTCTTAAACTGCGTGGAATTGAATTTTCCGAACGCGATGGTCCCGATGGAGCCGGGAAACACCTGCAAAGCCGCCAAGGCTGTATTGAGGCTGGTGGGAACAAGCGGGCCAACGGTAAGCGCCTGCACGTTCCATGTAAGACCGCTGACCGTGTTCAGCGGAAATACTGTCTTTTCGCCGTTTGAGCCGATATTGAAGCTCACTGCCGGAGCCGGAGCAGCTTTCACCTGTTCACGAATGCTCTCCAAAGTGGCGGTTGCGCTCTCTGTGGTAAACAAACTGGCTGCTACAACGTTATTGTTGTCGAGACCAGGGGCCAACCGGTGTAGCCGTCCGTTATCGAGCAAGCGCTTCAGCGCATCGGTATAAAGCTTCTGCAGTGGGTCACTATTCTTACCCTTGTCAGGATTGAGAAACGCGTCGCTTGCCTGAATGGGTTTGCCATTGGCATCGCGCACGCCGTTGGTCACGATCAGCAGATAGCTGGTGTGCTGGTCTAGGTGATCATCTGACTCGGCAAACAAGGTGAGTGAAGCCGGGTCCCACACAATTTGATTGATGCCGATCACAGCGCCAGCCGCGCGGAGATCGTTATCTTCAATGTCCCGCCCTAAAAAGAAGTTATCCGGCAGGCGAACCAGAAACACGTTCTTGCTGCTGACGGAATTCACGTCAATCGCGCCATCAAACGGAATGGAAATTCGCGGCTGAAGATTGAAGCCGTCCAATTGGTTGACCAATGTAAGATCGGCGCAATCAGAAGGGTTGGTAGCGCAATTTGGCAGCGGAACATTGACGCGCAAACCAGTAATTTGCCGCCCATCGAGAACTGTGAAGCGATCGCTGGGAAAAGGCGACTGCGTGGTGGACTGTAAGTTAAAGACTGGATGCGTAGCTGCAAGAGCCAACGCGGGCGTCAAAACAACGGCTGCAATTAGGAAAATAATTGCGCGAAACGTCACTGAATATTTTTCATTGAGGGTCGTATGCATGGCGGTAGAGACCTCCAGGGGGAGTTGCACAGGGGCAGTCGAAAACCTTAGACCTGTTATAGATGGATGTCAATATGAACGTAGTATGAATTTGAAGAATGAGGCCGAATGACCTTCACGACGGCGGCCTTTACGCTTCAAAAACGTGGAAAAACGTTCTTTAAAACTTTACTTCCTTCGCGGCCTGCTCACCAGTTCTCCGCCGCAGTTAGGACAAATTCCCATCATTTCTGTGCAACAATTTTCACAAAACGTGCACTCGTAGGAACAAATCCTGGCCGTACCGTTGGCAGCCAGCGGTTGATGGCATTTCTCACATTCTGTTTTCATCTGCAGGGCCATGGCTTCGTTTTTTTTATCATCGAATGTGGATATTTTGCAGGTAAGGGCTGCCGAACTCTGTCATGTCGCCAGCTTTCTTGCCCGCAACGGGCAAAAGCCGCGCGGAAAGAGGCTTGTGCCACTTCACTGCCAGGCTGGCCATATCGCTGATGATGCTTTCAATCTCATGCAATGAGATATCGCCTGGAAGCGGCACTGCATCCAGACCGGTACTGCAAACTGAAGAGTAAGACATGAGCGAATCGCGTGTGATGGCCCCTGCTTCCCATCGTTTTGCCAGCAGAGAATCTTCCAGCACCGGCAGCATCAGTCCGCTGTAGCCCGCCTGCTGCACCGGCACGCGCTTAACTGCGGAGGTGATGGTGTAAGCAGCGCTCAGGCTTCCTGGTGAACCAATCTCGCCGTGCAATAAAGACTCAAATGCCGCGCCGATGGAAATATCTTTGAGCGGCACTGGCGTTAAATCAATTCCTTGATATTTCCAGCCGGTGCTTGAGGCAATGCTGTGTGCGATCGCTTCAACTTTCTTTGCCTGCTCGCCTAAAGCGGCAGTGAGTTGTTCACCCAGTGAATTCAAATCGCCTTTGCCAGACGAGAAAACCTGCTGCACGATGTTGGCTGACTCCAGCCCAATGGCAAAACCGTGTCCGGCATCGGACGTGTGCGAAACAGGAAAGAACGGCGCAATCGCTGGAGGAAACGCTCCGGCAGCAAAATGGAAATTGCCTTCACTATTTTTGGTGTGGTCTTCAAGATACTTGATTACCCGCGCCGCAGCGCGAACACCGTTCCAGTGGATTCCATTCTCATCTGCTACTTCAACAAATCCATTGAGAGTTTGCGTTTGCTCAAGGATGCGCGCCAAGAGATCAGCTTGTTTGGGATCGTCAGAGTCTTTGCTCATGGCCGCGCCAATGTCTGGCGTGAAATCTTCCTTTTGCGCCAGCTTGTCAAAAGCCTGGAAGAATTCGAGAGCCTGCTGGTCTGTGAGTCCGCGCGTGTATTCGGGAAACGACTGTGTAGTAATCCTGATGGTCTCGACTGTATAGCCAGCTTTGGTATACGCGTCTTTCGCTGCACGCAACATCTTCAAGGCGTCCGCCACTTGTGCCTGATAGCTGGCGCGATCAAGCCTTACGAACGCAGTAATGGTGCGAATCCTGGGCGCTGACTGATTTGTCTGGGGTGCTTGAGACTGGGCTGTTTGCGTTCGGCCTATTGCAGCGGCAAACAAAATAACCAACAGAGCGGCGGATCGCTTAAGCATGCGCGGAATCTCCGCACCGAATTGTACAGGAAAGAATTCTGACTACTGCAGCAGTTCGTCTTCGCCACAGCTCTTGATGATCATCTTCTGCACGGCGTCAGTCAGGCGGTTGAATTCCAGGCCATATCGAAAGCCTTCACAGCTTTTCACAACCGCATCAAGTTTTGTCTCCGCGGAAGCATAAGGGAACGTAAGCTCAAGGTTGACGGTGGTTCCAACAGGAATCGTACACGGAATATATGCGCCGATGCCGCCATGGCTGAGGCTGTTCGCTCGGCCAAATGCCGTGGTCGCATCATTATTGTGGCCGAAGGAAACTTTCAGACGAACGTCAATCTTGTGGCGCGTCCAGCGACGGGCGGGGCTTTGTTCAACCTGGGACATGTGGAGTTCCATGGGAGTGATAATCGTCTGTCTGCCGTACATTTTCGGCACTCTGCCCGAAAACTTCAACGGTACAGCGGGACGTTGTACCTGCGTCAGCCGGCGTTAAACCGCTCTCCTATTTTCGAACGCAACATGTGATGCGGTTCAGTGGGAGCTCGCCTGCGCCCTGCGCTCCATCTGATTGATCAATGTCTTCCACATATCAATTTCAAGTTGAAACTGGTGTTTCAGCGGAGATTGTGAAGTATCGACCGAGACTAAATTGACTTCCATCTGCTGCACCAGTATGCGCATCTTCTTGATGTCATCCTGCAGCGCCTGTGCTTCGGCAGAGGACATCTGCTTGAGCTGGGCGCGCTCGGCGTTATTTGCCATGTTAGCCTGTGAGCTGGCCGCCTGCGCCGAGGAATATGGTCTCTGCTGGACAGCGCCTGCAGGAATGATGGAAGCAACTAACACAAAAAAGATAACGGCCTTTTTAGAAGACATGATTTCTCCTTCAGCGTACTGGTCTTCGATATTAGATAAGCGATAAGCAATCGTAACGAGCCGTGAATGCCCATGCAATTGCAGATGTCACAAGCATTCAACAGCTCCTCCTGTTAGACGTGACCGCCGCGTTCGGTAATCAAAAGCATGGCCGATCGATTCACCCACTCCTGATCATGAAAACGCTCGCCCCACGACAGCGGCGTAACGTCACGATACTCATGCAGGCGATCATCGGTGGTGAAGCGCAAACGCTTTCGCAATGAGGCACGAGAATTCGAATCTGCGCCGTGATCAAGCAGCAGGCGCGCGACGGAATCATCTGTCCGAATCGGACACCGATAAGCCTGCGAGACTACACAGCTGAAGAGCGGCGTATGTCCGCCGAAGCCATCAGCATCTACCAAGGCTTTGGCATTCACATTAGCGCCGCGCTCGATCATCCAGCGCAGAATCTCGATCTCATCATAGTCAATGCACATGTGCAGCAACGTGGCTCCATCCAGGGGCGTTCCGTGTAGCGCCCGCGAATGATCGGCACTGCAGCCCAGCGCAGGCGGAAAGATTTCTTCATGTGTGAAGGTCCGCGTAAATAACTTTGGATCACGGTGCAGATGCGCTTCCAGCAGATCAATCCGCCCACGATGCACCGCCATCGACGGTGTATCCGGCAGAGCAATTCCCTGCTCTGACATGATCTCAAGGCAGCGATGCTTACCCTGCGGATAACGCGAATACGTTTGTAACAATAGCGCAACCGGCGCAAGATTATTTCCGTTCTTGTCACTCAACGGCGCGCCCAGCTCCAGCAGAAAAGCCAGCCCATCAGCATTCAGGGTTTCACATGGGCCCATCACTTCATCTGCGGCAGGGCGTGCGCCCATGGCAAAAAGTTGCCGCGCGGTCTCTAACTTTCCCTGAAGACATGCCCGGCTAAAAGCATGCTGCACATCTTCCGCACCGAGTTCGCGAAGCATTTGAATGATTGCGTTCTGGCCGATGTTCGCGGCATAGGACATGGGCGGTCCCCAATTACTGGGAAGGCCGCGCGCGTCGTCATGCAGCAAGCGTGGGTCTTTCAAAACCATGGCGCGGACGGCTTCAGCATCGCCACGCCAGATCGCATCGGTCATATGGCAGGCGGCCACCAATCGCGGCCAGCTCGGCAAACCATAACTTCGCGCCAATGAGAGCTGCGCGTCAGCCAGCTTAGCGTTTTCCGGTCTTACTGAACTCGGATGATGTTTCTGAAACTCAGCAATGGCAGCATGGTCGCGTTGCCGGATGGCGCGCAGCAAATCCTTGGCCTGATGTCTGAGTTGTTCAAGGTTAGGGCGGACAGGAAAATGTCGATCAGCCATTTGACGGACCTCCTTTGTGGTCACTGCCCGGAGTCCGCTGTTGCGGGCGAAAAGGAGATTCGTAATAACTTTTACGGCAATCTCAACTCAGGTGGACTCGGTCCTCTCCGCGGACGGGCGGCGTCCTGTACGCCGAGACAAGTATATCTGAAGTGACGTTTTCAAACGAACGCGGGATGATATCAAATTTGCACTTCCACCGGACCGCAGTTATGGTGAAGCAGCATGAAAAACCCCAAGAAACAAACCGGCAGCGGAGGTGACTCGTCCGCTACGGGCTCTATTCATGCGCCTTCTTCTCTAAAAACCTTGATTGTGGCAGTGCTTCTGGCGATTCCCTGCGCATGGATAGCAATTGCGGTCTCCGACAATGGGGCCATTCCAGATTCCGTTCGTTACGTACTATCGCCGGGAACGATGCTCGGAAAGCTGGTATTCCTTCAACCCGCACATAATAGTTCCACGCAACTCGCGCATTCCTCGCGTGAGGCCATAGACGAGCTCTTAGGCCAGATTCGTCAATGGTTTGCGGTCGCCTTTTTTACAGATATGGCGTTTTATTCCATGTTGATCTTTGGCCTCGTAAGGGTTACTCGCGCAGTTAAAAAATCAAATTAAAATTTCCTGGCCGGCTTGGTCGTTATTCCATCCTTCACCACTGCGCCACCTTTCATCACAAAGCCAACATTTTCAAGCGCACGAATATTCTGGAAAGGATCGTCAGTCACGGCGATCAGGTCAGCGTATTTGCCTGCTTCCAGCGTGCCGACATCTTTGGCGCGCCCGATCAGATCAGCCGCGCTGCTGGTAGCGGCGTGGATGGCCTGTGCCGGCGTCATGCCAAACTTCACCATGTAGAAAAATTGTTTTGCGTTGTCGCCATGCGGATAGACACCGGCATCGGTGCCAAACGTCATCTTTGCGCCGGCCTTCACAGCTTTCTGAAAGTTCTCACGCTGCGTACGCCCTACCATTTTTTCCTTGTCTACGTTCTCCTTTGGCAGTCCGAACTCAACCGCTTTGCCGAGAATGTAATCGTCGTTATAAATATCCATGTCCAGATAGACGCCGCGTTCTTTCGCCAGGCGAATGCCCTCATCGTCAATCAAGCTGGCATGCTCAATGGAATCGATCCCGGCCAGAATCGCGTTCTTGATTCCCTGCGCGCCATGCGCGTGCGCGGCAATCTTGCGTCCGGCCATGTGAGCTTCGTCCGCAGCGGCCTTCAACTCTTCAAAGGTAAACTGCGGAGCGCCCGGACTATCGCCTTTGGACAGTACGCCGCCTGTAGCCAGAATTTTGATCACATCCACGCCATACTTCACCTGTGCACGCACTACGTGCCGGATCTGATCGACTCCATCGGCAATGGCGAAGTCGCGCTCTTCCGGAAACATCATGACCCGCGTCTGCGGCGAGAAATTGTTCAGATCGCCGTGTCCGCCGGTAATCGTGATGGCCGGACCGCTGGCAACAATGCGCGGCCCGGGAATAAATCCTTCATTGATGGCGTTACGCAGATCAACCGCCAGAAACGGCAGCGATCCAACATCACGCACGCTGGTAAATCCTGCCTCGAGTGTTTTGCGGGCATTCACCACACCGGCAAACGCGCTATCAAATGGCGTGTCCTTAAAGTTATAGATCTCATCGTAACGATCAGCGCGCGCCCCCAGATGCGTGTGGCAATCAATCAGTCCGGGCAGAACGGTGGCGTGGGAAAGATCAATCACCGTTGCATCTTGCGGGATTGAGACCGAGCCCGCAGCGCCAATGCTCTGAATACGCTCACCCACCACCACGATCACTACGTTCTCGCGAACCTGGTCACTGGTTGAGTCGAACAATCGGCCGGCGCGGATGTAAACCGGTTTGGCTGTTTTTTGCTGTTCCTGGGCAATTCCCGGCAGTGTTGTAATTAGAAAAAGAAGAAAGATAAAAATCCGTCTCATTCCTTAAGCTCCTTAGGAAAGTAACGGAAGAGTATAGGGCAAACTCGAGAGCGCTCGATGAAAAAACTGAGCGTGTAGCCGCGGCTTCAGAAAAATTCGCGAACGGGAACCGATTGCAACTTACTTTTGAAGCGGCGCGCTTCGGGGATTATTGTTTAGCAACCAAAATTACGCGGGAAAAATTCAGCCAGATTCTCCAGCGGTCATATTCGCGATTATGTGACGTCGCGGTAACCAGCGCATCTTCCACGCAATTCTTGCTGAAGATCACCTGCAGCTTCGCGCCCAGATTCACCAGCGGACCAATCAGCATGGTGGCATCGCGCTCACCCACGGGAACAATCAGGTCGCGTTCCTGGAATGGAAGGCCATTGCTGGCCAGGCCGCGCAGTATGGCGATAGTCCCGCCTTCGGGAATCTGCAGCGCCTCTCCATCCGGCGAGTCGGCTGCCGCTTCTGGCTGCATCTCCACGCGGGGATGGCTTGCTACGCCAGGGGGAGTATTGCTGACCACGTTCACGGCCGGCACACCCAGCTCCCAGTCTTCCGGAGGAAAATAGATGCCCCAGAAGTTTTCCGGGCGATAAAGCTCAATTCCGTATTCGCGCTCACCGGAATCAGCCCACACAACCTGCCCGACGCGCCATTTATAGGGCGCCAGCATGGCCACGCGCACTTCCATTTTGGGTTCAAGCGGAACGGTGGAGCGGATCTTCGCTCCATGCCGGTTGACCAGGATGGTCTCCGCGGACCCACTCACGTGTGATCCGTCGCTTTTCTGGCCGGAAACCGCTAATGCTAGCGAAACAAGTACACGAGAGCTTCTGCGCCCTCGCTCATTGGCAATGAGTTGCGGCATACGTCTCTTTAAGACACGTTTGATTTTCAGGAACTATAAAACCTGCGGCCAGATATGGCTATATTACCGGGAACTTAATCCCGTAACACTAAAAAAGCATCAGAGCCCTGGACCAAGGTAATCTGAGGAGGCAATAACGAGAGTTGTTCCGGAAATTCCGTTTTAGGCTCATATATTTGGACCGTTATCGCACAGGATGATCGCCGGCAAAGACTTCTGACAACAAAGATTGAGAGACTTAGAATTAATGACAATTCCCAGACGATGTTTTAGTGCGACTCGCGCTTGTTTTGTCGCTTCGCCGGAGGCTGCGCTCCGGCCGACGGCAGTAAGGAAGGATTCTTTTCTCTGCTTACCCAGCATTTACCCCTTCAGCGCGCATTGCGCGCCTCGGGCCATGCTGGGCTAAATAATGTCGCGCCGGATGGCGCTGGGGTGCTTGTAATAGTTCAGCATTTTCCATTCGGGAAATGAAGACCCGAAAAGATACAATGATGAGCCAGTGACCCTAAAAGAATATGCGCATGTACTCAGAGGTATTGACCGTGCTCCAGATAGTGACGGACACTATCAAAGCGTGACACCCAATTACAGTTCACGTCCTTGGCAAATTGTGAAGCAGTTATTCGACTTTAGAAATGACATTGCTCACGGTAAGCCAAAAAAGTTAACGAGTGAAGCTAGGTCAAATCCGTCAACAAATCCAACTTCTCTCGTGGCTTAAGCCGCTCCAAATATTGCCAGTGAGGCATCAGATGATACCCGAGCCAATTCAGAAAGGCTTCAAGAGCGAACGCCCGAAAAACTAAGCTGGCTCTAAATTGATGGGCAGAGCCTTTGGGCTCCTTTTGTCCCGCACCTAATAGGCAATTAGCGGTATGCCAAAGTTCGGCATGTATTCGCATGTCTCTAGTTTTTGTGACTATGGCTTTCTTCGGGGTGTTCATGCTGAATTTAGTGGAAGCCCAGACGTTGATCGCTGTTGTGCCCGCCTACACGCTGCATTTTTTCCACGACCCTTTTCTTAGTGTCAATTGCGTGCCATTCGACGGCGATCTCCTCAAGAGTGCGACCACAAGCCAAAACATTTTTGTCATTATCCTCTATCGTGAAATAGCCGCCATCATGTTTCGGCGGCCGGACATACAGGTGAATGGCGTCCATTATGGGAGTTCCCTGCTTATGGTATGAAGCACCTGAGATCGCATTGGTGTCATTTGGCGGTGGCATGACTTCAGGTTGTCTGCGCGTGTCCGACCACTTCTTGTTCAGAGCGATAAGTTCCTGAATCAAGACTTGCGGAAAAAGAGCAAGCTCGATTCCTGCCTCTGCCAATGAAACATGTCCGTACACAGATTCATCTTTATCAGCCAGACCGTACACAACCCGTGCGACTTTGCCCTTGATCAGACGGTCTGCGCAAGCTGTTTTCCCTGGCTTGCGAAACGAGCAAGGTTCCAGCGTCGTGTAGACAGTGCATCCACACAGATCCACGTTATCCACATCATCGTTAATCTTACGGAGAGCACAATACTCTGCGTGCCTTCCTTCACCTGTCTCGCCCCGGTAGCCTGTGGCGATAACCTGTCCATCCCGCACTACAACTGCTCCCACATACGGGTGGGGTTCCCCATCATCTTCCGCGATGCTCTTTCCTGCCAATGAAACCGCGATCTTGCAGAATTGCTTGTCGAGTGGGGTGAGGATTTGTTCCGCTCCTTCCTCCGTCAGAAAAATATCCAGCAGTACTTCTCCTTGTATGGGATTTCCTTTTTTCGTGAGATGTCCACTCGTGATAGCGATCTGCAACATCTGGGCCTGCGGTGTACTCGCGATAGACGTTGCCGTCAGATTGTTGTCAATGGTCTGACCGTCACGAAACGCTGCGAGAAAGTCAACATAGTTGGTGGAAAACTGCGTGATCTGGGGGTAAAGTCTTCCCGATGGTAATTTTTCACGAATGAGCATGGGATTTTCGGCCCATTATATTCCCGACAGCGATCCGAACCTCTTTTTGCTTCCGGGCAAGCCTGTGGAAATCTCGACATGGAGGGGAAATTTCGCTATTGATTCGCTTAATAAATTCAGGCATATTGCGATGGCGCGGAACTGCGCAGATCTTTTAACAATCTGATATTAACCATTGGCATTTTGTCTGGAAGCAAAACCAAATTGGAAGTGATAAGCAAGAAGGCCGCTGTGACCCTCTACCGAACTAAGTTTGACTGGGATTGGTTAACGGAAGGGGTCACGCAAGCGTGGCCCCAGGGTAATCCGTCGGTTGATTTGAGGATTGTCTTTATTTTCATCGGACAAGGCCGGGTGCGAGCTGATTTGCTAGAGGTATCCCTGGGATGAATCGTACAAACCCTTTATTTTCCTAGTCGAGGGATAGGGGGTAGGGGAAGACAAATCGCCGACATCGCGCGTCATTCGGAAAGAGAAATTTTCACCACGGAGGCACAGAGACACGGAGAAATCGGGGCAGAAAGGGGCAGAAAATGAGCTTCGACAGCCTTATGACTGCCTTATCGAATTGAGGTTGAGTCTTTGTTTTCAACAAAAGCTCGTACCCCCGGGTGGGTCGACACGATATATCGGAACCAAAAATTTTAACCACAAAGGTCACGAAGAAACACAAAGGGGATCAACACGGCAATAACGGGTGAGTATCAATGCCAGAAGACACCGCCGAGGGCGGCGGTGCCACACGAGTATCGTGATCATTTACAGCTTCGGCAAGACGATCCCCTGCTGCTTCTGGTATTTACCGGCTTTGTCTTTGTAACTGGTTTCGCAAGGCTCGTCGCCCTGGAAGAAGAGGATCTGGCACAGGCCCTCATTGGAATAGACTTTGGCCGGCAGCGGCGTGGTATTGGAGATTTCAAGGGTGACAAAGCCTTCCCACTCGGGCTCAAAGGGCGTTACGTTGACGATGATGCCGCAGCGCGCGTAAGTGGACTTGCCGACGCAGATGGTCAGCACGTCTCGCGGGATTTTGAAGTACTCAACGGAGCGCGCCAGGGCAAAAGAGTTGGGCGGGACAAGAATGGATGCCGCCTGCACGCTGACGAAGGAGCGTTCGTCAAAATTTTTGGGATCGACGATGGAGGAATTGACGTTGGTGAAGATTTTAAATTCGTCGGCGACGCGCAGATCGTATCCGTAAGATGAAACGCCGTAAGAGATTACGCCCTCGCGCACCTGGCGGTCATTGAAAGGATTGATCATTCCGTATTCCTGCGCCATGCGGCGGATCCAGCGGTCGCTTTTAATTGCCATTGATGTCAGGTTCCTTAGGTTTTTGCGGGTATTTGGTGAAGCAACAAAGAAGTCATCTTATAGGTGAAACTGTTCCATTGACAACCGGCGTAGAAGTCCAATAGCATCTACAAGTTACGCCCTTTCTGACAATCTTGAGGAGAGCCGACACGTGATTAAGCTCGATATCATTAACGAAGTGGTGAATAAAACCGGCATTACCAAGACAAAAGCCGAGCTGGCCGTGGAAACGGTCTTTGAAAGCATGAAGAAGTCTCTGGCCCAGGGTGAACGCATTGAGCTGCGCGGATTTGGCGTGTTTAACGTGCGTCCGCGGAAGACTGGAATCGGGCGCAACCCGCGCACTGGCGCTGAAGTGAATATTCCTCCCGGAAAAGCTGTGCGCTTTAAGCCGGGAAAGGAGTTGCAGTCCATCGACTAAGGTTGGCCGTGCGCGCAGCCAGCACGTGTTGTTGGCAGTGAGCGGCCAACACAGCAGATATGCTCTTGCTCCATGCCGGATAATCAGTCCCCTCCCCAGGAATTTCACGTCTTTGATCCTGAACGCCAGGAGATCAGGGTCGTTGTGATTGAGCCGCCGCACCACAGGTATTGGCTGCATGCATTGCTTTTTCTGGCCACGATTTTTACCACACTCTGCATTGGCGCGCGCATGCAGTATGACTTTAATCAAAATCTTGGCCTGTTTTCACAGAATGAAGATTACTGGCCGTGGCGATGGGCACTGCAAAGCTGGGACAACCTGAAACTTGGCATTCCGTTTTCTGCGTGTCTGCTGGGGATTCTTACCGCGCATGAGCTGGGACACTACGTGCTCTGTGTGCGCCGGCGGGTTTTTGCTACGCTGCCGTTTTTTATTCCGGCGCCCACGTTGATTGGCACGCTGGGAGCGTTTATCCGGATCAAGTCGCCGATTCGCAGCCGCGCTGACTTGTTTGACATTGGCATTGCCGGGCCGATTGCCGGATTTGTTGTGGCAGTTCCTGTGCTGATTTTTGGGCTGCTGATGTCGAAACCTTTGACAGATGCGGCAGCAATTAATGCAGCTGATCCTGACAGTTTGAAGTTTGGTCTGCCACTGATATTCAAGCTTATCCATTGGATCACGGCCGCAATTGGCAGCAATGTTGCCAGCGCGCACATGCCGCTGAGTAATTTGTATCTGCACCCTATGGCGATAGCGGCGTGGGTTGGAATGTTTGCCACAGCGCTGAACTTGTTGCCGGGTGGCCAGCTGGATGGTGGACACATTATTTTTGCGCTGAATCCAAAGCTGCATCGGCCGGTATCGCTGTTGAGCATTGTGGTGCTGCTTCCGCTGAGCTGGTTTTACTGGGCAGGATGGCTGCTCTGGGCTATTGTGCTTCGCTTCACTGGCGGCCGGCATCCGGATGTTCCGCTGCAACCGCCGTTGAACGCGTGGCGGCGCATGCTGTCAGTCTTTGCGCTGATTATGCTCATTCTTACGCTGGTTCCGGCGCCCTTTGGAAAAGATGCCGGACTGGAGAAAGCAATTCGGGACTATGAGCATCCCACGCAGCAGACGCAGCCGTCACAGCAGAGATAGCGCGTCGACGTCGACGATGAGATTGGTGCGCGGAATTTTTTCTCCGTCGGCAAATTGCAGCATTCTTCTGAGCGTGGCATTCAGCTTCTCTCGGCTTGCCGCTTTTAGAATGAAGTGATAACGATAATCGCGCTTCAAGCGCAGGATCGGCGCGACTGACGGACCGAGAACACGCACACCTTCATTACGCGTTGACTCAAACCATTTGCCGAGTTGTCCGGTCCAGCGAAGAGTTTGCTCTAGTTTGTCACTGCGCAGCAAAACATTAGCCAGCGCGGAAAACGGAGGATAATGCATCCACTTGCGGAAGCGGACTTCTTTTTCGTAGAAGCCAGAGTAATCATGCTGCTGCGCAAACTGGATTGCATAATGATCTGGATGATACGTTTGCAGCACAACTTTTCCTGGCGTTTCTCCGCGGCCAGCGCGGCCAGCAACCTGCGTAAGCAATTGGAATGTCCGCTCTGCTGCGCGAAAGTCAGGAAATCCCAGCGCATAATCCGCGCCAACAACGCCAACCAGAGTCACACCATGAACGTCATGTCCTTTGGCGATCATCTGCGTGCCAACAAGCAAATTGATTTCGCCGGAATGAAACTGGTTGAGCACATGCTCAAAGTCATGACGATTGCGAACTGTGTCGCGGTCCAGCCGTCCAATGCGCGCCTGAGGAAATGCCGCATGCAAACGCTCCTCTACTTTTTCCGATCCTGTGCCGAGGAAATAAATATGCTCGCTGCCACACTTCGCGCAATGCTTCGGCACCGCCTGGCGATAATTGCAGTAATGGCATTCCATGCGATGGTCCGCTTTATGGAATGTCATGGCGATCGTACAGTTCTTGCACTGCAGCGTTTCGCCGCAGGCGCGGCACAGCACGACAGAAGAATATCCGCGACGATTCAGCAGCACCATCGCCTGCTCGCCGCGATTCAAGCGGTCAGTAACTTCAAGGATCAACTGCCGTGAAAAGATCTGGTCTTCGCCCGTCTGTTGAAATTCAGATCGCATGTCCACCAGCTCAACTTCCGGCAGCGGACGCCGCTCCACTCGCTCCTTCAACTGAATCAGCCGATACTTTCCTGTTTCAGCATTATGGTAAGACTCAATCGCTGGCGTTGCCGACGCCAGCACCACAGCAGCGCCAGTCAGCTTGCCACGCATCACCGCAACATCGCGTCCGTTATAGCGCGGCGTCTCTTCCTGCTTGTATGAGCTGTCATGTTCTTCGTCGACCACAATCAGCGCCAGGTTCGCGACCGGCGCAAATACAGCCGAGCGCGTGCCGACAACAATCCGCGCCTCTCCGCGACGAATGCGATGCCATTGCTCAGCGCGCTCGTCCGCTGACAGCGCTGAATGCAGAATGGCAACTTCATCGCCAAACACCTGATGCAGATTGGCAGCTGCAGCGGGCGTCAAACCAATCTCTGGAACCAGCAGGATTGCTGACTTACCCGACTCCAGTACAGCCTGCATCGCCGCCAGATAAACCGCTGTTTTCCCTGATCCAGTCACACCATGCAGCAGCGAGACAGAAAACTTCTGCTCTTCTACCGATCGCTGGATCGTCGCCAGCGCAGCTTTTTGCTCTGCATTGAAGATGAAATCCAGATGCGACGGTCCGCGCTTCTTCATACTGCTGACAGTAAATTCAGCCGCCTCTTCGATTAGCTCAACTACACCGCGCTTCACCAGTGTGCTTAAAGTCGTTCGCGGAACATCCAGCGTCCGAATCTGCTCCACTAAGGCTCGACCGCTTCTCTGCTGTAGAAATTCAATAATCTTCTGCTGGTTGCCATTCAGCTTGCCATTCAACTCTTTGAAGACTGCCACCTGCACAGTCCGCCGCGCATCGCGCGCAGAAGTGGCATCTTCACGCATAACCCACTTCTTGCGCACCAGCAAATCCAGCACTTGGCGGTTCGCGCCAGTCGCTGAGCGGATCGTTCCCTCCAGCGCATCTTCTGACATTGCCAGATAATCCAGCACAGCGTACTCAAGCATCTGCGTATCGATAGCCTGCTTTGACCGCCGCGAAGATCCAACCGTCGCCGACGCATGCAGCGCCTCATAACCAGTCTCAGTGATGCGATAAATGCGTGCCTTCTTGATCTCCGCCGCCAGCGGCAGCATGCTGCGGAAGACATCACCAATCGGCGCAAGATAATACTGCGCAATCCATTGCCCCAGTTTGATCAACCCCTCGTCGAGTACAGGTTCCGTATCCAGAACCTGAATCACAGTCTTTGCCTGCATGGACGGCGCATTGTCATGCATTGCCAGCACCACGCCAGACATTCGCTCTGTACGAAAAGGCACAAGCACACGCCCGCCAATCACCGGCTCGTGATCGGCAATCTTGTAAGTGAACGCCATATCCAGCGGGACTGGCAAAGCTACGTCACAAAAAAGCGGCATGCGTTCTTTGATTGTAAGGGAAGAGACGAAACGTGAGCGTTCCGCAAAGTTCCATCAGCAAAATCAGCAGAGAGACAATTGATAAAAACTATTCTGGTGCTTTGGCCGGCGCTTTCAGTCCCAGATACTTCATTACCATCTGCAGATCTTTCCACGCCTCTTTCTTCTGCCGCGGATCACGTAGCAGATATGCCGGATGGTACGTCACAATCAATTTGGAATTTCTAAAGTCATACCAACGCCCGCGCAGGTTGGCCATGGAGTCACTCATAGCCAGCAGATTTTTTGCCGCTACCGCGCCCAGCGCCACAATCACCTTGGGTCTGACCACATCAATCTGTTGCATCAAAAACGGCGAACAAGTATCGCACTCATCTTTTTCCGGCGTACGGTTTCCTGGCGGCCGGCACTTCACCACGTTCGCGATATATACATCCTCGCGCTGAATGCCCATGGCAGAAATCATGTTGTTCAAAAGCTGGCCGGCGCGTCCCACAAAAGGCTCGCCCTTGGCATCTTCATCCCCTCCCGGCCCTTCGCCCACAAACATAATGTCGGCATCCACATTGCCCACGCCAAACACCAGCTTGGTGCGGCCTTTGTGCAGGCGGCATCGAGTGCAATCTCCAATATCTTCGCGGATCAACTTCAGCGCCGCTGGCTTATCATGGATCACCGGCAACGGCGATTCAGCCGCAGCCGCTCGTTGTGGTGCTTTAGCCACAGGCCTCTCCTCTAACTCCGGACCTGATACTGAACTTGCCACAGCAATCTCCATCCCCGGCTCAACTGGCCGGCGATAGAAATCATAGATACCCATCTCGCGGTAATAATTCACGCGTGACGCAAGTTGTTTTTTAATTTCTGGATCAAGCTGCTTGGGCATGGGATAAGTCTAACCGATGGCAGTTCGTTTGGTGGCTAGCGCCGTGCGGATCGCGCATTGCGTTCCGCTTTCAACTTCACGACAGCATCCAGCACTCTATGCGCGACTTCCCACTTGCTGGTTTCTGGTACAGTTTCAGCTCCGGCATGCGTAATAATCGTCACCGCGTTGCGCTCTGAGTCGAATCCAATTCCCGGCTGCGAAACGTCATTCACCACAATCGCGTCCAGTGATTTGCTCTCCAGCTTTTTGCGGGCGTTGGTAATTACATCATTTGTCTCGGCAGCAAACCCGACAACAATGCGGCTTCCCTTCTTTGCGCCAACCTCAGCCAAAATGTCCGCCGTCGGCTCCAACTCAAGCGCCATCGGGCCCTTGCGTTTGATCTTTTCATCCGCAGCCACGTGCACTGTGAAGTCTGCCACTGCCGCCGCTTTAATCACCATGCTGGCGCGTTCCAACTGCGCCATCACTGCATCACGCATCTGTTGCGCCGTCTGAACCTGAATTACCTCAGCCGATGCAGGCGGCTTCAAAGCCGTTGGCCCCGTAACCAGAATCACCTTTGCCCCGCGACGCAGCGCAGCCTCGGCCAGCGCATAACCCATCTTGCCGCTGGACCGGTTGCCGATATACCGCACCGGATCGATCGGCTCGCGCGTTGGCCCGGCGGTAATCAGAATTGTCTCGCCAGCCAGGTCCTGCTCTACATGCAGCACTTTCAAGACCGCTTTCAAAATCGTTTCATTCGCAGCCAGCCTGCCCGCGCCAACCATCCCACACGCAAGATATCCGCTATCCGGCTCAACAACATTCACATCACGATTTTTCAGAGTCTGGACGTTGGTCTGCGTCGCCGCGTTTTCCCACATATTCACATTCATCGCAGGCGCAATAACTTTGGGTGCTGTTGTAGCGAGGAAAAGTGTGGTCAGGAAGTCATTGGCTTCGCCATGGGCAAATTTAGCAATCACATCCGCCGTGGCAGGAGCTACCACCAGAGCGTCAATGGTCTGCGCCACTGCAATATGCTCTACCGCGGAATCGATATTCGGCTCTTCCGCCCCAGCGCCAAAAAGCTCGGTAATCACTTTTTCGCCGCTCAAAGCGGCAAAGGTCAGCGGACGCACAAACTCCTGCGCCGCACGCGTCATCACCACCTGCACGCGAATGCCTTTGTCCTGCAACAGACGCACCAGCTCCGCCGCTTTATATGCGGCAATTCCGCCGGTTACGCCCAGAGCGATCTTCATAGATAAATTGTAATCTGAGCTCAAGCCGGAACCTAGTGGCTGATTTGAGGCGATTTTACCCACTGAATCGGCTATCGTTTGGCCTTGGCTGCTGCTGAAGGTTCCCCAAATGAGTCCAGCACGCCTTTGATCTCATCTTCCATGTTGGACTTCAAGCACGTCTCCGCGGTCTTCAAATATTTCTCTTCAGCTGAGGAATGAGACTCGCCTGACCGCTTGATTCTCTCGCCCAGCACAATCGCCTGCAGCCTGTCCACGGACTGCTCCAGGTGGTCATTGATAAGAATGTAGTCATAATTCGGATAGTTCTCAATCTCGCGCCGCGCCGTATCCAGCCGGCGGCGGATCACCTCTTCCGCATGCACGTTTTCACTCAGGCTGCGCTTCCTTAGCCGCGACTCCAGCTCTGCGCGGCTCGGTGGCAGCACAAAGATGCTCACCGCGTCCGGCATCTTCTGCTTTACCTGGCGCTCGCCCTGCACGTCGATATCGAGCAATACATCATTCCCGCGCTCCTTGGCTTGCTGCAGAACATATTTCGTCGTGCCGTAATAATTGCCAAAAACCAGCGCATATTCCAGAAATTCGTCGCGGCTGATTCGCGCCTCAAATTCTTCGTGCGTGATGAAGTGGTATTCTCGGCCGTCTTGCTCGCTGCCGCGCGGCGAACGCGTGGTATAGGAAACAGAGAACTCCAGGTTCGGCACATACTGGCGCAGCTCATTGACCAGCGTGGTTTTGCCGGAACCGGAGGGCGCTGAGATGATATAGAGTATGCCGCTCATTCCAGGTTCTGCACCTGCTCGCGGCATTTTTCAATCTCTGATTTCATGTGCAGACCAAGCTCTGTAATCCGCAGCCCCTCGCCCGCCACCCCAGACGTTTTAGAAAGCAGCGTGTTGGCCTCGCGATTTAATTCCTGCAGAAGAAAGTCCAGCTTTTTGCCTACCTCGCCTGCCTGGTCCAGCAATTTGCGGAAATGCTCAATGTGCGTGTGTAGTCGAACAAGCTCTTCCTGTATATCGCTGCGCTCGGCCAGGATCGCCGCTTCCTGAAGAATGCGGTCTTGATCGGCGTTTTCCAGCAGCTCCTGCATGCGTGCCCGGACTTTATCCATGTAAGCACGCGAAACAGCGGCACGCAGCTTTGAAACTTCGTTGGTCGCCTCCTCCAGCGAATCCAACCGGCGGCGAAGTTCCGTTTCCATGCCGCGCCCTTCCTGCTCGCGCATCTGGTTCAACTTTTGGATTGCCTGATCAAGCGCCGACAGAATCGATGTTTCAAAATTGCCGTCCAGAGGCGTCATGGCGCCCAGCACGCCCGGCATACGAAAGACAGTGTTGAGATCGGGCTCGCCGGTCGTATCGAATTCTTTCGCCGCTTTGCGAAACGCTTCGATGTAACCGCCAACCATCTCGCGATTGAAATCGTAGCCCTCGCCGCCACGACGGTCCACGCTGAGCGTTACTTCCACATGTCCGCGCGCCAGCCGCTCTTTCAGCACACGGCGAATCTTCATCTCCAGCTCGTCCATTTCCATGGGCATGCGAAGCTGGGGATCAAGAAAACGATGGTTAACCGACTTGAGTGAAAGCGTGAATGAAACTCCTTCACTTGCCTGTGACTTCACCTGTGCGAATCCGGTCATGGATCGGATGGTCATGTTGTGTGCGCGGGCCTTTAATTTTTGATTTGCGGTTCGCGGGCGACTATACCAGTTTCGTCACCCATTTTGGCTTCTAAATCCATAAACTGCAATTCATATAATTTGCGGTAAGTTCCCAGCCGCGTCAGCAGGTCTTCATGCGTGCCGGAATCGGTGATGTGTCCGCCCTCCAGCACCACAATGCGGTCCGCATGGCGCACCGTTGTCAGCCGGTGTGCGATCACAAAAACCGTGCGGCCTGTAATCAGGTTTTGCAGCGCTGACTGCACCAGCGATTCTGACTCCGTATCCAGCGCGGAAGTCGCTTCATCCAGAATCAGGATGGGAGCATTCTTCAGCAAGGCGCGCGCAATGGCAATGCGCTGGCGCTCGCCGCCGGAAAGCCGCAGTCCCTTCTCGCCGATGATCGTGTTGTAGCCCTCCGGCAACCGCAGGATGAAATCATGCGCAAGCGCGCACTTCGCGGCTTCGGTAACAGCTTCCTCAGTTACATGAGGTTGGCCGTAAGCAATATTGTTGCGAACCGTGTCATTGAACAGGATCGTCTCCTGCGTCACAATTCCAATCTGCGCACGCAATGACGCCAGAGTCACATCGCGGATATCCTGGCCATCGATCTTGATGACACCCGAGGTCACATCAAAAAATCTGGGTATCAAATGCACCAGCGTGCTTTTGCCCGCGCCGCTCGAGCCCACAATCGCAACTACCTCACCCGCACGCGTCTCCAGATTGATGTTGCGCAATATCTCCGGTTCGCAGCCGTTCGCGCCAGTATAAGAAAAAGTGACGTTCTCAAATCTCACGCGATCACGGAAAGCCGTCAACACCGCTGCATTGGGACGCTCCTGAATGTCGTCCTTTTCATCAATGACGCGAAATATCTCCTGCGACGCACCCAGTGCCTGCTGAAAGCTGTTGTTGAAAAATGCCATCTTGCGAACTGGATCGTACAGGCGAAAAACCGCGATGATAAACGCTATAAAAGCGCCCGGAGTCATTGCGCCGCTGTTAATCTGGCTGCGTCCCAGCCATAGGAGCAATGCCACTGCAAGAGCGCCAATAATATCCATCATCGGCGAGCTCACAGACTGCACCACAACTGATCTCAAGTTGGCCCGGAAGAGCTTTTTGGCAGCGCCCTGGAAGCGGTCGCTCTCCCATTTCTCCATGCCAAAAGCTTTCACAATTCTGTTTCCGGCAATGCTTTCATGCAAAATGTTCTGAATGTCGGCCAGCTTGTCCTGTCCCTTGCGCGTAGTGGTGCGGACGCGGCGACCAATTTTTCCAGCAGAAATAATGACAAAGGGGACAAAGACCAGGAGCACCAGAGATAATCTGTGCCCCAGTACAATCACCACGCCAATCAGAAACAAAAGCGTAAAGAATTGCTGCAAAAATTCAGCAAGCGCAATCGTAAGCGTGACCTGAATCTTTTCCACGTCGTTGACAACGGTGGAAAGCAGGGTCCCGGTTGAATTTTTGGAAAAGAAAGAAATCGAACGCCGCAGCACCGTGTCATACAGGCGATTGCGCAAATCTGTAATTAAGCCGAACCCGGCATAATTCACCAGATAGTTCCCCACGTAGTCGCAAACGCCTCTAATGAGAGCGCTCACTACCAAAGCAAACGCTACTACGGTAAGAGGATTGGCAAAATGCTGTGGGACAAAATCCTGCAAATACACCACATGTTGCGACCCCGGCCAGTTGAACAAGGCGAGAGAACGGCCTGGTGTTTTTGGATTAAGGACCCGATCAATGATCGGCCCCATCAGCAGAATGCGAAAGCCATCCATCGCGCCCACCACGGCCATGAGCAAAACTGAGCCGACAAACGGCGGCACATAAGGACGCAGATATGCCAACAACCGTTTCAGTTGTCGCATAAACCATCCTTGGCGGAGGAAAGCATTCTTTCTATTTTAAAGGAGTATGGCTGAATCAGGGCTAACTGCTTGCAAGTAAAGTATTGTTAATCACTTAGGCGCATCCCGATGGTTCACCTTCACCCTGAAGCCCGCTTTGCTCAAGAGCTTCTTCACTTCCTCGGCAATCAGCACGGAGCGATGTTGTCCGCCGGTGCAGCCAAAGCCGATCGTCAGATAACTCTTGCCTTCACGCACATAATGCGGAATCAGGTAAACCAGCAAAGCGGAAATTCGATCGATAAATTCCTGCGTCTGCGGAAATGAGCGAATGTACTTGGCCACCTGCGGATGTCGTCCGGTAAACGGACGAAACGCGGGAATGAAGTGTGGATTCGGCAAAAAGCGGACATCAAACAGCAAATCCGCATCATTGGGCACGCCAGCCTTATAGCCAAAACTGACAATGGAAACCAGCAGGTCTTTGTCAGAGCTTCCATCCGTAAATTTCCCGGTAATATGCGAACGCAACTCATGCACGTTGAACTTTGAGCTATCCACCACCAGGTCTGCCATCGCGCGGATCGGCTGCAGCATGCGCCGCTCCTGCTTGAGCGCGTTCTTCACCGTCTCGTCTTTTCCCAGCGGATGAGGCCGGCGAGTCTCACTGAACCGTCGCAGCAGCGCATCGTCAGACGCCTCGAGAAAGAGAACAGTGGTGTGGATCTGCTTGCGCAACGTCTGAATGATTTTCGGCAGGCGCTTGAGCTGCTCGCCTTCGCGGATATCGGCCACCAGAGCGGCCTTTTCAATTTCGGCGGACTGCTTGGCGAGATCGGCAAAGCGTGGGATCAATTCAATGGGCAGGTTATCGACGCAGTAATAATCCAGGTCCTCAAACGCTTTGAGCACTGAGGCTTTTCCGGAGCCGGACATCCCGGTAATGACGACCAGATGCTTGTTATTTTGTGCAGGCCGGGCTGTGACACGTCCCGCTCGCTTTGATTTCCTGGGAGTGGACACAAGAGGATACTACCACGAAGCAATTTTCTGGCTTTGTGGCGCGGCGAATGCTTCCTGCAAGGCGGCGGGCTCAAGCTGGCGTGAGAGCGAATACATGCTGCGCCATGCGCGGGTCAACATGCGTGACTCCATCTGGCGCTTCCATTCGGCTGCGCTTTCCTCGGCCAGGGTTCGGCCAGAAGAGGCCGGAAACGCTGTCAGTTCGGGCAGATAGCCCGTGCCCAGTTTTTCCCATGCATCAAAGAGCCGGCCTTCAGCCCAAAGCAGCGCAATATCCAAACGTAATTTCTGCAGCCGCGTGAGCTTCTTACTGCGAATGCGATAGACCCAGAAGAGGGCTTTGGATGGATTGTCACGGAACCATGCCTGAAAAATGGCAGCTTCAAGGAACAAGTGATCGCGAAGCCTCGGCGTGGAATAGGCCAGAGACTCCAGCGCGCCTTCCATATATTTTGTAGCGCAGGTAATGTCCTGCCGCTCTGCGGCCCAAAGATAAGCCAGCCAGTTGGCTATGTAAGCGTCGCGTGAATCATCATGAATTGTTGCTGCACGGCTCACTGCGCCTTCGTCCCAATCGCGCGGATGCCGTCCCTGATTCAATGCCATCTGGCAGCGGATATTGGAAATCCACCGTTCAGCCTTGGCGTCATTTTTCAGCAGCATCAGCAGCCGCGCGCCATCAGAAAAAATACCGCGACGATTCACATCCGGCAGCAGCGCAGCAATCGCCAGCAGGGTAGAAAAGGCTGCCACTACATGCAGCGCAAAAACAATTTGGAAGCTTGGCTGCATCGCCATTAATAGGACTTCCACTGCGCCGGCAAACACAAAGCCTGCCACTGGTCCTCCGATCAGCAAAAACCACAACCTGTGTCGCAGCGTGGCATCATCTTGATCAGCAGCCTTAGGCTCAAAAACCGCAATGCCAAGCGCGATCACACCATTGCAATACGGTTCATGGCATTTTGCACGTCCACCAAACGGCACTGAGCCAATCTTGATCTGTGTGGGTTTGAAGCCAAAGAACAGGGCTGCCAGGAGATGTCCCGCTTCATGAACAAGCCCGGCGCTCACGGCTGCAGCAAAAGGAATGAGTCCAGCCACGTAAGCGGGAATAGTTGCAATCAGGCCCCGCAGGCTGGAGAGCCCCATCAATGAAAGGATTGCCAGGCCGCAGACGAGAAAATACTCCCCCGCACTCAGGTTCTCTTTGCTCTGCGCTGGCAGTGGGCGAAAGACATCCAGTACGGGTGTTGATGTCGGCGAATAATGTTGTGCTGCGTTTTCGGCTGCAGGTTCCATGGGGAGTACAGTCCAAACGGCCTTTCACACAACATCATAAGTTCATTCGTAACCCGCTGGCATGAGGCCGATGGTAGATGGCCTTTGGTCACAAACCTCCGAACTAAAGAAAATATGTCCGGCACCCGATAATGGCCCGTAAAAATTATTTCAAGGGTTCAAAATAATACTCCCTTTGAAACTTGCGGACCAGAAACAAGTGCCGGACGTAACCTATTTGGAAGGTCCCTCGCCTCCGAGTGTCAGTTTGATTCCGCCGCGGACGTTGAAAGGCAGAGTCGGGAAGCCTGGGACAGCATCATAGTGTTCGCTGACCAGGTTTTCGATCGTGGAGTAAATCTGCATATGACGACTCAGCTGGTAGCTGCCTCCCATATCCAGCTTCTGATAAGCTTCAGCCAGATTGTGGTTGGGCAACAGCATGGTCGCCCCAAACTGCGCGTCTTCAAGAAACGTACTGCTGTCTCGACGGCTGACAAGGTTTCCACTTATAGATAAAACCAGCTTGTGGTGCGCATATCCCAGATAAAATCCGCCACTGTGCGGCGCAACATTGAAAGGCCGGTTCCCTACCAGGGGCGAAAATGCCCCGATAGGAATTGTTGGAAAGAGCGGATTAAATGATGGGAACAACTCATCGCTGGAGAATGACCGCTGCACCACGGCATCCAGGTAAGTATAAGTCGCACGAATAGTGAAGCCGTGCCCTGCATTCACCTCCACGGCACTTTCTCCGCCGAAGGAGCGCGTATTTAAGGAGTTTACAGAAGCGCCAAACGGCAGGCTGGCCGCAACCGCCGCCGGAACGCCAAGCTGTATCAGGCCACCCTGGCTGACGGATTCAATCTGATTGGTATAGAGGTCATAAAAACCAGTAATGGAAAATTTGACCTTGCCATTCCAGCCCAGTTGCTCAAAGCCACCATCATAACTGCGTGAGCGGACTGCTCCGATTGGCTGAACGTCAAATTGCGAAATCAGCTGTGATCCTCCAGGTAATTGCGAGAGCAAGCCAAACAGTGAATTGCCCGCTGAAAAAACATCCGGCTCCCGGATTCCCTGACCATAATTAAATTTGAGTTTTGTGCCAGTAAATCGTCCACTCGCGCTAGGACGCACCAGATAGTAAGCCGCAGAAACCCGCGGCGTAACTGCAACTCCAAAGATCGCGTTCTTCTCAATCCCGAGTCCCAGCGTGGCGTAAACCCGGTTCAACAGATTGCCGTGGATTTCACCGGTATAGCTGAAGTTGGCGCGCTCCACCGGAGCATCACTGCGCTCATCTTCATAGTGAAAGCCCAACAGTGCGGTCAGGTGAGAATTGAACATGTAGTCTGACTGGAAATTCACCGCATCGCGATTGTTCCTAATAAAAAACGTTTGCGGATAGGTCCCGGCAAAATCCAGGATCGCCTGCCCCGTGGTGCTGAAGCCGTTGGCGCCCTTGATCGTTACTACGTTGCCCAGAAAACTTCCTGAGCCGGGATCAAAGATGCCAGTCGGGGATGGATTATCAAACTCTGATTGCTGCCGCATCGCAGAATAACGCAACAAGTTGTGCCAGTGTGAGGTGGTCTGGTTCTGCAGCGTGGCGCCGATATAAGTATTGCTCTGCGATTGGAAGGAATCGTCTGCTATGCCAAAGAAATCGACCGCGTTGGGTAGGTCCACTTTGCCCACAACCCGGCGGACCGTCACACGCAGTTCTGTAGAAGTCAGCGGTGTCCAGCCAAAATTTCCTGCATAGGTAGCATTGTGAAATGCCGGACTTGGCGACGAATTGCCGCCGTCAAAGCGCGAGAATTCAGAAAAATAATCAACTTGCTTAAAAGCTCCGCCCAGCGATGCGTCATTGTGCAGACTATTAAAGTTCCCGGCATCAAATGCATAACTGAGTTGCGGACGGTAGGTTGTGCCTCTATCCGTGGTCAGGCTCACCACACCGGCCAGTGCGTCAGAGCCATAAAGCACGCTATTGGGCCCACGCAGTACCTCCGCCCTGTCAATGCCGGTGGTAAACACTCCACCAAAGTCCACGGTGCCGCCAATCTCGTCCATGTCGATCCCATCCAGCAGGATCTTGTTCCCTGTGCTCGGCCCTCCGCGGATGAAGAGCGATTCCGTGGTGCCGCGCTGCCCGCTCTCCAATACCTGCAGGCCTGGTACCTGCCGCAGCGTTTCCACCCCCACAAGCTTGAATTGAAATTGATCGGAAGGAACAACGGAGACGGAAGCGCCCGTTTGCGTTTCCGGCAAACTGATGCCAGTGGTTGAGACGACGATCTCTTGTGAAACGGTCCCGATTTTTAATGTGATATCTGCAACGGAACTGCCGCTGCCTCCCACGTAAATATCTTCTGTCTGCTCTGACTTGAATGACGGGGCCTGTGATCTTACCTGATATCGCCCGGGCGGCAATGGGGAGAACTGGTAGTGCCCTTCTCCGTCTGTTGTGGTGGCGGAGACAACTTTTCCTTTGCTGATCAGCTCCACTTGCGCGCCATGCACGATTGCGCCCAGCGGATCTCTTACCGTTCCGTGAATCGCGCCATTATCGGCAGCAGCGTGTGGGACCAGTATGGTGAATGCAAGCGCCAGCACAAGGCCGGCGCAGAATAAAGATTTCATCTGTGAGACTCCTCCCGCGGAAGTAGTCACCGGTGTCGTTTCAGGAACGAAGGAGGTAGAGAGCTTATGCGCGTACAAAATGTGGACGAGCACTTTCTTCCAAGAGGGACGGATTTCATGCGCTTTAGAAAGCCAATGAATCTGGACCGAACCTCAAACTTGCAAAAAGAAGCCCTCCGGCCTTCCCTGCGCTGCCGGAAACGCCCAATGACGGGCACCTGGCCGGTCTCCTGACTTACGCCTCACTGAACTTGAAGCGCCTTCCCGGATTTCCCAGTGGCATATTGCTCAAGTTCTCAGCGAATACAGTTGCGGGGCAGTGGCGGATTCTCACCGCGCTTCCCAAACACCAGATGGAAAGAATTTATAGATGACAAGCAAAGCTGACGTCAAGCGATGCACGTTCTTTTCAATCAGAAATTTTTCCCGCCGAGGCCTTCCTCGTCGGCTGCTGTGCCATGCCAAACACGATTCCGGTTTCCACTTCAACCGGCTGGCCATTCACCTTGTAAGGTTTGAACTCCCATTGCAGCAGCGCGTCGATGATCGCCTTGGTCTGGTCTGAAAACGCGCTGATCACGTGAACATGCTTTACCTTTCCTGCTCTGTCAATCGTGATCCTGACCGGAACAGGATTAAATCTGTGCGCGGAAAATACCGGCTCGACACGTTGCAAAACATTGTCTCCGCTGGCGTAATTTTTTACGCAAACCGGATTGCTGCCAGCCTGCTCCGGCGTTTGTATTTTGTCCAGGCTTTGCACAAGACTTTCCAGTAGCGTTGTATCGCGGCTGGTGAGCATGAACTCGACCGTGTGGCAGCGGATCTCCGTGGTCAGGACATACCAATGCAGTTCAGCTTCAGGGGACATGTAATCCATACGAACGAAAGGCCGGCCGGCTATTTTCACTACATCGGGAGAGCGTTCAAGTTTGTAATCGCTGCTGAGCCGGCTCTTTTTGTATTCCGCAAGCTCAACCACATTCTTGGCCGGCGCAAGCGTAAAGAACAGGTCTTGCGCGCTGATCAAAATAGATCCGCGATTCGGTCCGGCAAAGGCCTTTGTTGGTTCGATCTGCGCCAGCACGTAATATCCGCTGTCAGATGGAGGAGGGCCCTCATATTTCTGGCGCCAGTCGGTAGGCAGTGAATAAGAAAAACCAAAATAGTTGTTGTTGTAAACCTTGTCGGTCACAACTCCGCCCTCGGGCACAGGCGTAGAAGCATCGCTGGCACTTGGCATCGCTCCTTTGACCAGGATTCCCGCAGGCAAGTGCTGGGGGCTGGGATTGATGGAGAAATCACCTCCCTGCAGAATATCCGGTGGGGCCGGAGCGGGGACTGGAGCAGCATCGCCATCTGTTTGTGCTGAAACCAGCAAAGGAACGCAGAAGCTAAAAAAAAGAAGACCGAAGAAAAATTTACCTCGCACGGAACACCTCATAAAACCAAAAATCATTTCCCTGAAACTTCAGTGGCCTTTAAGCTTTTTCTCTGTTCATTGCTCGCTGCATGCTCAGGATCAAAGCATCTTTAGCCGAGTCATATTGCTCTGCTGAAATCGAGCCGCGAAACCTCTCGGTCTCCAGATCAAAGAGCTCATCTTTCAGCGTCTGGACATTATCTGCATTGCTCCGGCCGGAGACTTGACGCTGCCCTCGTCTCCACAAGGCAAAAACACCGCCTACTACGAGTAGCAACGTCAGCGAGCCAATCATCCACGCTTCTCTCTTGCTGCGTTGTTCCGTCTCGTTCTCAGAATCTGCCGGCGGCGGAGCGGCCGGACTAGTTGCCACTGGCACGCTGGCTGCTGGCGATACCTCGTCCGTTGGCAATGCGGCTTTAGCAGCAGTCAAGCCAATCCCCGAAACTTCAAATGCCGGCACTTCGCCTGTTACCTTGTTCACCGCCTGCTCCACCTGCATGCCTTTCACTAATCCGGGACTAGTAAAAGCTCGCGGTTGTAGAGATTTGAACTTCATTGCGGGTGGATGCATGACAGCAAAGCTCTGCACAGGATAGGCAGGCTTGAGATGAAGAGTCGCCACACCGGAAGCGGGCAGATGATAGCTGAACTTAAAAAGCGTATCCCCTGGACGCAAAGGAAAATCCACAGAATATCTGCCTTGCTTTCCCGGCGCCGGGACGGCCGTAAGATTCACCCAGATTCCCTGGGCTCTTTTTGCTGCCAAGGAATCGAGCGTTGCGCCGTCTGGCAAGTGCACCTCAAAATTGTGCTGGCCTATTTGGGTAATCGGAGGCGCAGAAGCATTGCTGATGGAATACATCTCTGTAACTTTGAGTGCTGCGCCATCAGGTTCAATCTGGGCCATGCCAAGGGTGCCACTGAGTCCTTTGATTTTTGCGGCTGCGTCGAATACCTCAAGCTGCAATTCACTTGCGCCTGCAAGTGAGAGATCGTAATTCACGCCCTGGTGCATGGCACGAATCACATACTGCGCGTCCGGGTGCCCCAGATGCATGGAAAACTGGCCTTGGGCATCCGTACGAACGCGCGATTCTTCCTGCATGCCCTCACCCATACGCAGCAACACAACATCATCCCCCACAGAAGCTTGATGCGTGGTTTGATTGATCACCTTTCCATGGATTGCATCGGCGGCAGTTGCAGCTACGGCAAATAGACAGCAGAAGACAAACAACGAGGATTTAATAGTGGAACGAACAGTCATATGAAACCTACAACAATCTAAAAAACTAAATGCGCAGAAAATCTTGACCCGCATGATTGGAAAACCGGGCGAGACATTTCTATCCCGCCCGAAATCACTGACTCAACCTACAGTGAACGCAGGAAGTTCAGCAGGTTCTGTTTCTGTGTGGCTGTGAGCGAATTGAAATTCGAGATCACAGTGTTTGCCTCTGAACCGCTGCTGGCATGCGCAGCAATGGCCGTCAAGAGGTTGCTGGTGCGTCCGTCATGCAGGAAGAAACGGCGCTGTCCCAGGCCCCACAATGGCGCGGAGCGGAACTGGTCTCCGCCTGCTCCACCCTGGCTCACGTTGTCATTCAATCCAGTACCCATGTGATGGATTTCCAGATCGCTGAATAGGTTCGCCGTGGCATTGCTCAAACTGGGTGTAATACCAGACGCCGAGGTGGTGAGTGAAGCTGTGTGGCAAGCCGTGCAACCAATGGAGCTGAACAGAGCGCGCCCGTTGCTGATGGAAGCAGCGCCACCGGGAACAGTAGTGGACGCCGCCGGCTGGGCCGTAAGACGCCTGAAGATGGCAAACTTCACCACGTCACTCGACGTGCCGAGGTTGTCTGCATTGAAATGGGTGGTGTCTTCAGGCGTGCCATTAATCTTGCAATTTGCCGGCAAGCCAGTGGCTGCGCCTTCCCCAGGCAGCGGACGCTCTTGTGTAAAGGCTTCATTGCTTACACCCTGTTCCACGTTGTAAGCCTCACCAGCAAAAATCACCAGTGATTTGTTTTGTGCTTTCCAGCCGAATCGGGTGATGGTTCCGTCATTGCCGCTGCGATTAAAGGAGCCGCTGGTTCCAAACGCTCCGGCATTGTTGGCTGCATTGTTGAGCAGCGTGGTTTCATCAATGTTCTCGATGAATCCAGCGCCGAATGTAGGCGTAGGAATACGGAAGATGACGTTGCCGGTAGCTACTGCCTGGGCAAAGCTCGGCTGCTGCAAGCTGCAAGTACCCGCATCCGTACGGCCGGTAATGGTAAACAGGTCTTCCACTCCGCCGTTTGGATTGTTGACGTCAGGATTGCCTGCGGCATTAAAGAAGAACGGGAAACGCGCTTCACGCACCGGCCCTGTAGCCGTGATGAATGATGGAATGGTATTGCGCGCGCCGTCTGCCGTGGCATCAGTCACTTGTGGATTGGTCGCCGGGCTGCTGCCACCCGTGGCTGGAGCTGCATGGCAAAATGCGCAGCTTCTGGAATTGAAGCGTGGTCCCAGGCCGGCCCCTGCTTCGATTGTGCCGGAAACCGAATCTACTTCCTGAAAGGTATCGAGAGCATCGTTAAAAAACGCCAGACTGCCCGCTGGGTTATTGGCAGCCACCGATGCCAGCGGGCCGCCAGCGCCTGCTGCGCCACCGCGGACGCCAGGATCTGTCTGGGCCAATGCCACACCAGCAAACAAGAGGGTAAACAGCACAGGATTTACGAACGAGAATTTCCGCCTCGTCATTGCGAGTTCCTCCTAGATTTTGAATGAACAGTTGTGCAGCGAGAACTCTGCCGTGCCCGCAGACGATTAGAAAATGTCTGCCAAAAGTGGACGGGTGGGAAAATTCAGCACTCTCTTGCCGGCAAAAATGCCGAGGCAAAGGAATGCGCGTACAACATTTACGAACAAGTTTTCGGGGAGAGAACCTTGACCGTACTGCAGACGATTAGAAATTGTCTGCCAAAAGGTGACGGGTACAAATTTTGAAGCAACTACCGAAATTGGCTGCCGTGGCTATTTCACTGAGGCCAGAGCAGGACTGAAAGCTACAGCAACTCAGGAATGAGTGTCAAGAAAAATTAAGACTCTCTTAGGCAACAAATTAAATGCTTAATAATCAGTAGCTTGAATCCATGGATCGCTTTTGCGAAAGCCAATTCCATCAGGGTTTTTGGAAATTGGAACTGCTTCTGGCACTGAATCTATTGTCTTAAGGGGAGGACCAGCACGTTGATTTACAAGCACAAAGCACGAAAAATCACACAGTATTTATCCGTTTTAACTTCACTAAACAGCAGTTTTTGCCCAGTACAGGCGTACTGACCAAGTGCTCTAAACCCTTATGAATCAATGACTTTCCGGCTATTTCAAAATTATTTCGGGCTTACAAAAAATTACCAAAGTATCTGCCTGGAAGAGGAATTTAGATTGACCTTGCCCGGCATGCGGGATAAAGTCTGCATGTAACACTTGAGAAGGAAAGAATGTCTAATACCATATTCGCCATCTGGATCGGGTTATCAGCAGCAATACTCCTGGTGTTTCTGTACGCAGCATTTATCAACCTGCGGCGGAGACGGTCCCATGCGGTTGAGCTGGGTGATTTGATGAACTCATTCCTGCCTGTGAATGTGGAGGTACTTTCCAATCTCATCAATCCTGAACAACAGCGTCATCTGCAGGAAACCTACGGCCCTGAAGAGCTGCTTAAAATTTACCGCGAGCAGGTTAGCCTGACCATGGAATGCCTGCGCCGTATGTCACATAACGCTGCTCTGTTGCAACAGGTTGGTTATGCACAACTGCGTAGCGGCAATGAATTAGTTGCATCCGTCGCCCAGGAAATGATCGATGCTGGTGTGCATGTGCGCCTCTATACCTTTACGGGATTGATCGTGCTGCAGGTGCGCAACATGGTTCAGTGGCTGCCTCTGGTTTCAGCCGCCACTTGCTGCGATATCCAGAACATTGTTACTGCCAGCTTGCTGCCGGCTTATGCCCAGCTCAAGGACAAGGCTGACAACTTGACCTGCCTGAAATTCAACAGCCTGACTGAATCACTGGCAGCGAGTCTCTAAGCACTAGGCCCATATTCGAAAGATCTTTTCAGCCTTTCACACACCTAACTAGCGCTTGCCTGATGCGATATAGTCCTTCAGGCTGGTCTCCCATTTCTTAGCTTCGTGCAAAGCATCAGTCGGAAGGGACGGTGGCGATGCATCCTTCGCCGCCGGCGCCGACCAGAAACAATAGAGCCAAACAACGCACGCAATGTCATAAGCAAACACAGGAATGCTCCGGATGAACACGCCTGGATGAGCATTTCGCGACATCAGGGCCAGGGTCGCAAACGAAGCGGAAACATCCAGGCCAAAGCCAAAAGCGATGCCGAATTCCTGCTTGGTCCAGTGTCTTCCCATGAAAACCATCAGCACGGTAAAAAACAGAACCGTCGCTGCCCGCAGAAATTCATAAACACGCACGCCAGCTAGAAGGACTGGGAGTTCTCCCCTGTACAACGCAGTGGATGCGCCTAACAAAGTAATCAGGATGGCGCTTATCGGAAAAAGATAGCGAAAAAAATTGATCTTATAAAAAGCAGGAAAGAGGCGTTTGATGAAGAGCTCATAGGTGGCCATAAATGCAAACGCCGCGATGGCGATGTCGGAAATGTAATAGGTGTTGTAATAAACTCGACCACCAACCCGGGAAGCAAAAAGGCGCACGACTCCGATTACGTCAACGGCAATAATATAGGCGAAAAAGAGCGGGAATTCTCGATGGTATTTCTTGTATAAAAAAATTACGGCAAGCAGTCCCAAGCTTGGCAATGACATCCAGTCGACAAATATTTCGACCCAATATGAAGCCATCCTGTGTTGAGCCTAATTCAGTCAGCGGAAATCCACAAAATAAAATTTCAGCTCGCCAGCATGGGCCCTGCCTGCGGTATCTAGTTAGTGTCCAAATGAAATCCTATTTTACGGATACGTGCGTGGGCGGTATTGGCCCAGGGCCGGACAGGGTGGGGGGTATTGGTCCTGGACCAGAAACAGAACTGGTCAAGGAAAAACCAGCAGCTGATAAAACTAACGTAAGGACCATCAAACGGGTAACGATCTTCATGAAATGTGTTTCCTCCAATTTTTTGCTCTTCAGAAAATTGCCTTCAGAAATTGCTGTAAGTTGCTCATAGAGTACAAGAGAAATTAGAAAATGCCAGCATACATTTGTACTCAATAGCATTTTTTTGTTTTCACAAATGCTTCAGGAAATCGCTCAAGAGCTTTGTACCGTTGACTTCACAAGACAAAATTACCAACGCCCATACAGCTAATTATAATGTGAGTAATACAATTTGTTTAATATTTTTATGTATTTAAACCCAATGCTTTACGCGTGTAGTTATGGGCGACACGGGCAATTCCATTTTGGGTCGAACCGGCAGCAAAGGGCGCACCAAGGTACTGGTGACGCATTGTCCTAAATATGGTAACGAGCATTCACTTCTGGATTGCAGGAAAAGGCCCTATCTATCACCGAAATAGGAGAAACATATATCAATCAGACCCCTCTTCCGGAAAAATCATCAGCTTAACCCAGAGTCAATTGCGGATGCTTAAGATGGAACTCTGTTGCATCCTGATACGCCTTGGCAAGTGCAAGCATTTTGGCTTCGCCATAAAGATGGCCCAGGAAAGTGAGGCTTAAAGGTGTTCCTGGCCCTCCGCCGTCCACTTCTCCGTTTTCGTGCACATTGGCTTTAGGCGCATCATCACCGCGCAGGCCATTCGGCAAAATCAAAGCCGGATGGCCGGTAAGGTTTGTAATCAAAAGCTGTGTGCTAAAAGTCGGCGCAACGATAACGTCCACTTGATCGAAAATTTTTGCTGCCAGTTCCATAGCGGTGGTGCGCGCACGATTCGCCTGTATATATTCCACCGCTGGAATAAAGCGGGCGCTCCTGAAGGTGTTCGGCCAGTCATCTTTGGTTTGTTGCGTAAGCAGCTTGTCACGGCCGCTGCGAGTCAGGTCATCAAACGCCGCCGCGGCTTCAGCCAGCAGAATGCTACGCATGGCCTGATAAGGATATTTTGGAAACTCGACAGGAATCAGGTTCACGCCCATGCTGCGCAACTTGGCCAGCGCAGCTTCATCAAATTTGCGATCATACTCGCGGCGCGCTTGCGCCAGTGTTCTGTTAGCAGCTTCTTCATCGCGTTTTTTCTTGTCGTCTTCTGTCAGGTTCTTTTCGTCTTTTGGCGTTTCAGTCGCCGGCGGTTGAAGCTCAAAATCAGACTTCAAATATCCAACGCGCAACTTGCGCCAGTCGAGGTTGGCGTCCCAGTTGAAAGCTGCATTGTGCACAGTGCGGTCATGGCCATCAGGCCCGTGGATTGCCGCAAGCACAATAGCTGTGTCCTCTACGGCGCGGCAGATTGGACCAAGCTTGTCCATGGTCCAGGAGAGAGCCATGGCACCGGTGCGCGGCACAAAACCAAATGTCGGACGGAGCCCGGTGGTTCCGCAACGCGTGGATGGAGAAGATATCGATCCCAGCGTCTCTGATCCAATGGCAAAGGCCACGCAGCCCGCCGCAGTGGCTGAAGCCGATCCGGCTGACGATCCGCTGGAGCCTTGCTTTGTATTCCAGGGATTTCGCGTCATGCCGCCAAACCATTTATCTCCCTGCGCCAGAGCGCCGAGGGTAAGCTTGGCCACCAACACTGCTCCTGCAGCATCCAGACGCTTAACGACAGTAGCGTCTTCATCAATCTTCTGCTCTTCAAAGCCGCCCGCGCCCCACGTGGTGCGATATCCCTTGACTGCGAGCAAATCTTTTGCGCCCCACGGCAATCCGTGCAGAGGACCGCGATACTTCCCTGCTGCAATTTCGCGATCAGCTTCTTTTGCCCTCTCCATGGCGCGCTCTTCCGTGAGCGTGATTACAAACTTCAAGGTAGGGTCATAACGCTTGAGCCGCGTTATGTACATTTCTGTCAGCGCGACAGAAGATACTTTCCTGGTTTGCACCAGCTCAGCCAGTTGACGAACAGAATAAAATGCCACCTCTTCCAGGTTTTTAGGCACAGCGCCCGCGGCATTTGGCGTCGCAGAAATTTTCATCGGCCTCCGCTCCGTCTCAAACTTCATACCGGGGAGCACTGGATCAAAAATCACTGCCGGCGCAACTTCATTCTTGATGTGCAGAGCATAGATGGCGTCAAAGGCTTCGGTATAGCCATTGAGGCTTTCCAGCATCATGTCCTTGTATTCATCAGAGATATTCACGTCCGCGATCGCCGCGGCATTGTCAATCATCTCGCGCGTGACTTTTTTCTTCTCCTCCGCCAGGGCCCAGAGCACTCCGGGCAGTAGTGTGGTGGTGAGTCCAAGACGGGTACAGATGGCCAGAAAAGCCCTGCGCTCAAGCATGCGATCTCCAGTGACTTAGAAATGGATGGCCATTATATCTGTCGAAACAAATCCGCAAAATGCGTTTCAGTTAGAATCGCGTCAATGAACGTGCTCTTCCAGCTTTTGTCTGAACAGGAAATTCCTTCTCTCCTGGAGATGATGAATGAGTTTTATACGCATCAAAGCATGCGCTTTGATCGCACCGCAGCCTCCGATGCGATCACCAGATTGCTCAACAACACCAGGTATGGACAGATCTATTTTATTTTTCGCGGTAATGACCTGGCAGGTTATTTCGCACTGACTTTTTGTTACAGCCTGGAATTTCATGGCCGCTTTGGGCTATTGGATGAAGTCTATATACGGGAACCATATCGCGGGCAGAAACTGGGAAAGTCGGTGCTCTTGTTTGCTGAAGATTTGTGCAGGAAAGCTGGTATCCAGGCGTTACGTCTCGAAGTCGGCAGAGAAAACCAGCCCGCACAATCGCTGTATCGCGCGGCCGGCTTCGAAGTAGATGAACGGAATTTGATGACCAAGTGGCTGTAGATCGCAAAGTATATGCGCAACGACCACATTCAATAGCCCCCGAATTCCTCAATGTAAGTCCTTGTCCACGCCCACTACTCCCGGCGGGGTTAGGTTCTGGAACACGGTGTCCAGCATATCTTTGACTGTTTGGAACAGTCAGCGAGAGGTAAGCAGGTGACCGGAGTACAGTGACCTGGCGAGGGTGAGTGTTGTTGAACAACAAAGAGTTAGCCAGGATCGCTAAGTCCATTTCCCCATTCGTTGGTAGTAGCCAGCGCCTGTATGACCAAGGTTCACCTTCACCGGGCTACCTTGGTGACGATGCGTTGCGCTATTAGAGTCCTACAATTGACCTAGGTGTTTCACCTGTAAATGCCTTAGAAAATTGATTGCCTCCCCCGGCAGAGAAAAGTTCCCCTGCAGTACGCACAAAGAGGAAACCATAATGCAAAGCACACATGAGCGGGGCTGGCTATCTGCAGTACAACTCACCCTTTTAATCGCGCTTGCCGTCATTCCGACCAGGCTATTGGCTGATGATGACAAGCATGCTCCAGTAATCGATAAAGTGACGTTCACTTTCGATACCGGGAACCCGAAACCTGTTGAAATGGACATTTTTGGCCGCGGTTTCGGCCGTGCTATTCCACCCACAGTGGTTATCGATGGCCTGGAACAGACCGTAACCATGTTCACAGATACCCACATTGCAATTCTCCCTACTGGTATCTTCCCTGGAGCTTACCGGCTGAAGGTCACGAATAACACCCGCTGGGGAGGGGATGGTAGCGCCACGCGAACCGCGCTCTTTGATCTGACCATTAGCGGAGGCGGAACCAGCGGGAAAAGCGCTACGGGCTCCGCTGGACCACAAGGACCTGCCGGACCGCAAGGGCCCGCTGGGCCCGCAGGCGCCGCTGGACCCCAAGGACCCGCAGGCGCTATCGGACCTGCTGGACCTCCAGGAGCGATTGGATTGACTGGGCCAGCGGGACCGCAAGGCAACATCGGTCCCATTGGGCCGATTGGAGCAACTGGAGCTATCGGACCTGCTGGGCCTCCGGGAGCGATTGGATTGACTGGGCCAGCGGGGCCGCAAGGCAACATCGGTCCCATTGGGCCGGTTGGAGCAACTGGAGCTACCGGGCCAGCTGGACCTCCGGGAGCGATTGGGTTGACAGGGCCAGCCGGAGCGCAAGGCAATGCCGGCCCCATCGGGCCAGCTGGCGCAACTGGACCTGCCGGAGCGACTGGTCTAGCGGGGCCGCAGGGATTGCCTGGCGCACCGGGCAACATTGGTCCCATTGGGCCGCAAGGTCCTATCGGCTTCCCCGGTCCCCAGGGACCACAGGGGATTCAAGGGCTACAAGGACCTCCGGGGCCGTTGGCAACTGACACTAAGTTCGGCGCCAACACCAATACAGCGGCTTCCGGCTCGGGAGCAACTTGCTTTCTTGGGCAAATCATCCTAAGCGCCGGATCGGTGAGTGGGGCCATCCCAGCGAACGGCCAGCTACTACTAATCCAGAACCAGAAAGGGCTGTTCCTGCAACTGGGAACCAAGTACGGCGGAGATGGCATCACCACCTTCGGCTTACCCGATCTTCGCAGCGCGGCTCCTAACGGACTTACCTATTCCGTCTGCAGTAACGGGGTCAGCCCGGTCGCAACGCCGTAACTCCCTGTAAATCCGAAAGGCCCGCTGCTGAAGCGGGCCTTATTGTTTTACATTCGCGTCGCCACGGCTCCTGTCTTTCCATGGTGGGGACGTTGCGCCGTTACAGTGACTTCAAAAATTCCACTAGCTGTTTTTTCTCGCTATCCGTCAATTGCAATTTCAAATGCTGGTCATAGTGCACAATTACTTCATCCAGCGTCTGGAACCTTCCATCGTGATAAAAACCGCCTTTCTGGTGGCTCCAAAGACCACGCAGGGGCGTAGTCCGGTACATCTTGGTTGGAGAGCGGGAAGACTGGAAATCGTCTATCCCGATTTCTTCCGGCGTGTGCAGGCTTGATCCAGGTTCTGAGTAAAGATCAGGCACATGGCAAGTGGCGCACTTCGCTTTTCCGGAGAAAAGCACTTTGCCTTGCTCAGCCTGCGTTTTGTCATAGCTCCCTTCAGGAGCTTTGGGCGCTGGAATCGCAAATTGATAAAACTGCAACGCCCCCAGTTTGGCTGTTATCTGGTCATCAGCATTGCGCACCTGATTGTAATGAGCGCGAGTGCCGACTGGAAATTGCCCCGCCGTGATCCTGGGCTCGGAAAATGATCCTTTACCATGCATCTGCGTGTTGGCGACATAGGCGTTCCAGTAGGTAACATCTCCCCATCCTGTATAAGTTCCGCTGCTTATGCCCGCCATGCCGAAAGCTGCAGGCAACAAGGTGGCGCCTGATTTGCCGTTCGGTTGAAACGCCTTTGCATCCATGTCGAGTTCGGCGTCATATTTGCCCGGTCCCCAGCTTCCCAAAACTTTTTTCACCGTAGGCACATCCACGCCAACCAAATCAGCGACCGGTTGCAGGTTCGGCGCCAAAGACACAATCGCACCTACATTCAAATCGCGATTCGCCCAGCCATCCAGCCGATGCCCAATTCCAGGAGCAAAAGAATCATCCACCGTCGAATGGCAAAACGCGCATTGAATACCTATCGACTGCAATTTTCCTTGCTTATCGAAAATACCGGTAACACCCAGAACCGCATTGAGTTGCAGAAGAGCCAGCGTGGTGGCAGGATCATCCAGATTCACCTTGCCCGCTTTGATCTGTTCTACAAGGCTGGCAGGCAGTGCGTCCGCATCTACTTTCAATCCCACGGAAAGCGCGGTCTTAGGGCTCACGCCCGGGCCGACACCCCCATTGTGTTCCCCCGCAATTGCCTGATGCAGATGCAGCGCGCCGCCCCAAAAGGCTTCATCGCCAAAAGTGTCATATCGGAAAATCTGCCGGCCGCGGTTGAACATGGCCTGCATGTTGCTGTTGATGAGCTGATCATTGGGTGATGTCGCATCCACAACAGTCGTTGTGGTGGCGGATTCATTGGCTTTCTTCTCAGGGGCCCAGGCGGTAAACAACAAAAGAAGTACACCGCCAATCAGTACAGCTAAAACTCTTTTGACTTTATTCATAAACACGTCCTCTTTGTTCACGCGCATTTAGAATTACGCCGCATTAATAAATGCCTTGCAGGAGCCGCTGAATTGGAAAAAGATTTTCTTCTCAATATTAGGAGTTATAGACGGTTGGAAGGTTACGAAAGAACCAAACGATGTGTAAAGAGCTTTGAGCCTGGGCAACAATTCACTTCCCCAAAATAGCAGTCAATGATTTAATCTTTCCCGTTTCGGCAGCATGCTCCAAGGAGAAATAAGTAATGAAACTTCATTGTGCCATTTTGGTCCTTTTCATCGCATCGATTGCAGCTATAGCACACGCCGCGGATTATCCTGCTCCGCAATCGGGGACCTATGTCGTAAAGGATTTTCAATTCAAGTCTGGTGAAAAGCTGCAAGAAGTCAAGCTGCACTATTACACGCTGGGCACGCCGCAAAAGGATTCCAGCGGCAAGGTGCGCAACGCGGTGCTCATACTGCATGGCACAGGCGGTACTGGACGCCAGTTTCTAAGCCCGAACTTCGCCGGCGTTCTCTTTGGCCCTGGCCAGCTTCTCGACGCTACAAAATACTTCATCATTCTGCCGGACAACATTGGACACGGCGAATCCAGCAAGCCCAGCGACGGCCTGCACATGCGCTTTCCTCATTACGAGTATGACGACATGATCCAGTTGCAATACCTGCTGCTCACGCAGGGTCTAGGCGTAAACCATCTGCGCCTGGTCATGGGGACATCCATGGGCGGCATGCATAGCTGGCTCTGGGCAGAGCAGCACCCGGATTTCATGGACGCCGCCATGCCGCTGGCCAGCCAGCCGGTTGAGATCGCCGGACGTAATCGCATGATGCGCCGCATGATTATGGACGATATCCGCACCGACCCAGACTGGAATAACGGCGAATACAAGCAGCAGCCCCGCGGTCTGGCAGCCGCACAAGAAGTCCTGCTGATCATGGGCAGCGCTCCGCTGCGCATGCAGAAAGAAGAGCCGACACGGGAAAAAGCCGACACCTATTTGGAAGATTTTGTCGCCGCGCACGTGAAATCGACCGATGCGAATGACATGCTCTACTACTTTGACGCATCAAGAAATTACAACCCTGAGCCAGAGTTGGAGAAGATTACTGTTCCTTTAACGGCAGTAAACTCCGCTGACGATCAGATCAATCCGCCTGAGCTCAAGATCATTGATCGCGACATTCAACGCATAAAAAACGGCAAGTATGTGCTGCTGCCCATCACTGATCAGACGCGCGGTCACGGCACGCATACCTGGCCGGCAATCTGGGGCGACCATCTGGCTGATTTGCTGAAAAGATCAGAGCACTGATGAATAAATTAAAGATATAAGCAGGCAGAATTTACGCGAAGCGCGTAGTGGGCTTCCACAACAATCTCAGCTTGGATTCAGGTGAGAGGCGTTCGACTGTCTCTTCCAGAGTCACGTCAAAGCCATGGCCACATTTGGGGCAGACAATCCGTTGATTGCCCGAGGAACGGTCTTCCGTCTTGCGTACGGGAAATGAATCTCCGTAAGGGCATTCAACAAACATGATGTCGCCAGCCGCCATTTTGTTCCTTCATTCATGTGCAGGAGAAATTTCATCGCCCGACGCTAATGACAATATCGGCTAGACGAATGTACTCACAAGTTACGGTAGTTACGTTACCGTTGCTCAGCCGGGAACGTCAGCTCAATTTAGTCCGCCGGAAGTGGCGGTTGTGGCAGGAGCGGCTGTGGATTTCTCCCGCACCAGGATGGGTAACCGCGGGAAACTAAAGTTTCCACTCACATCGTCAATCACGTTGATTTGGCAGGTATATAGTCCGGGCTTCAATTGCGTAAGCGGCACATCAAACTGGAAAACCGCGGCCTTGCGGTCGTTGGCATTCAGCTGTCGCGCTTCAATCAGCGGCGTTTCAAATGCCTTTACCTTGCCATTGAAAAATACAATGCTGGTCAGCAAATGTATGGGATTCTTTACCGCCCCAGCCTTCTCTTTTCCGTTGGCTTCAGGTTCAGGCGACTTATCCTTGGCCGGATCGTAAACCTCATAGAAGAAATAAAGATGCTGGTCCTGCGTGAATACATGCGCAATGTTCGGAACGAGTTCATTACCGTCACGCACTAGAGGGTTCTGTGTCTTTTTGGTATTGGGTTGACGCTGGCTTGCCAGCACGACGGAACTCAGCTTGAGCGGCGCCTTCCTGATATCCGGAACAACAAAGTCAGACTCAAACGATCCCAGCCGCCCGCTCTGATTCTCCCGGACCACGAACTTGAAGTGATATTTACCGGTCAGAAGCATGAAGCCGGTCGAATACTGAACATTTTTCCGCTTCACTTCCTGCGACGCATCCAACGACAGCTTGACCGTCTCATGCACACTTCCCACCGTGCGCTTCAACTCATCCTGTACTTCGCCAATAATATCGAGCGATGCCTTGTCCTTATCTCCACCCTTGGTGAACGGGATCTGCGATCCCGGCACCACCAGCGCTACCGGCACATAAAAGCGGCGGTCGTCCATGCGGAAATATGAAGCTGCCATATAGAGAGCTACGTCGGTGTCTGGTAGTTCAGAGGCCAGTTCGTCCTGCATCTGCTGCTGCTTGTCTTCATTATTGAAATGCTGGAAATCTTTGGGCGCGTAGTAGCCCTTGCGGAATTCCAGATTCAAGCCCTGGCGGTTGGTCTTGACCTGAATGTGCCTGTATTTGCCGTCTTTCAAAGGATTGCTGCTCTTATATCCGAGAACGTAATAGACCGAAGTGTCTCGCTGCACCCGATCAAAAACCTCGCCGAGGTCGTTTGTATCCAGAAATGCTTTGCCTCCGGTATCGCCGGAGAGCGTTGTAAGAGTTTCCTGGCTGGCAAAGTTGGCATCCAGGCTGCTTTGCACAGCCGCGCCGCTGTACATCGCTGTGCCACGCAAACTGGCGGTTGAAGCCGTTCCGCCCGGAGGCTCTGCCTCAAGACCGCGAGAATCCATCGTATAAATTGCGACATTCGCTTTGACTGCTGTATTGATCGCTGCACGCAACGCTGCCTGGTTCTCGATTCCAGTCTGCGTCATGCCGCTACTGAAATAGATGATGGACTTTTTCTGATTGAATTTCCCAAGGATCTGAGAAAGCGACTGCAGTGCCTGCAATTTGCGATCGGTATTGAACTGGTTGTACTCGGTTTCGTCCGGTGTATAGGCGTTGCCGGATTCTTCGATACCGTCAGCATCGCCCGTGCTTCCGTTATCCATGCCCTGGCCCTCTGAGTGGGAGAAGCGGTTCAGCACCTTCAGCAACTGAGCTTGATCGTTGGTGAAATCCTGGTCCAGGCGAAGTGATGAGGCCAGCGTAACAATGGCGATCAGGTCCGCCGAGGTCATCTTGGTTTGAACATATTTTCTGGCAGCCTGCATTGAGCGCTCGGTTTCGTCGGGCCCCATGGAGGTCAAATCAAAGAAGAGCACGATCACCCGTTTGTTGCTTAATGCCTCATCAGCGTCTTTCCTGGTCAGGATTGGCTTTGGCGGAGTAACTGGACCGTTTGCTTCCGTTTGCGCTGGCCCAGTTTTGGCGACCAGAGGTTTTGTATCCAGGTTCTCGAAATCAAAGCTCTGGATTCTTTGCGGCTTGCCATCTTCCAGCAGAGTGAAATCGCCTTGCTTCAGGTCAGTAATAGGATTGCCATGCTTGTCGCGCGCGACCACATTCACCAGCACCAGTTCGCTCTCCACCCGCATGCGATATAGGCCGCCGCCGCCCTGATCGCCCTTGGCGTTCTGCGGTTGAACTGGAGCCTGTGCGACCGAGTTAGAAATCAGCAGCAGTGCAATCATCACGGCTGAAACCATCTGCCGCACGAACGAAAATGTTCTTCTGGTACTCATCACTTAAAACCTGTATCTAGCGACTAATTGCGCTTTACGCATGGCGCCTGCGGCAACGACCTGACCAAATGTCGGGGAGCCAAACGTCGTATCAATTGACGCAAAGTGCACGGTATTAAAAACGTTGGTCGCCGCTATCCGCAGTTCAAGACTCTGCATCTCTTTCACCTGGATTGTCTTTGAAAACGCCATGTCAAACGAAACAGTTCCAGGACCGATAATGATGTTGCGTCCAGCCGTACCGAACACACCTGCGGGAGTGGCAAAAGCTGCGGTGTTGAACCACTCCTGAATTGTTGGATCAGAAAGTTGAATCGACTGCCCCGGCACCAGATCTGGTCGCACCGCGCCTGATACGCCACGATTAATATCCACCGCCCGTCCAAAAACCTGCGGAGAGAAAGGCGTGCCGGAGGCAAGCGTCATGTCGCCACTCAATGCGAAGCCGCCAAGAAATGTCTGCGCTTTGCCGTCGTTGTTCAGCCACTTTCTGTCTTTGCCAAAAGGCAGGTCATAGATATAGTCGGCCACAAAACGATGCCGCTGATCAAAGGTGGAAAGGCTGCGCTCTGCCGCGATATCCAGATCATTTTGCGCCACCACAGTAGCGCCGCCACCGATCGACGAAGCATCGTCAATCGATTTGGAATATGTGTACGTTCCGCCCATGGAAAAGCCGTTGCGCATCCGCTTGCGGACACGCAATACTCCCTGATGCAGAATGGAAGACCCTTCTGACGATTCAAATAGAAATGGCTGGGCGCATGGCGTACCCGCGGGTGGCGCTGGATTGCAAGGCGTCAAAAGCGGCAATCCAGACTGTGTTTCATCCGGCGCGCGGACAATATCCAGATGCGTTCCTTTCGATCCCGTATACCCAATATTCACCACCACGCCGCCTTTTGCTTCCTGCTGTATGTTCAGGTTCCACGACTGCACATAAGCCAGCCGGTAATTGGGGTCAACTGCGTATGTGTTGGTCGTTTGATTAGGAGTAGAAATCTGGGTAGGAAAACCATTTTGCAAAGTGAGCGAGGTGATGGGCGTGGCCGCATTGATCTGCGCCACCGCAAACGGCGGCTGAAATCCAAGCTGAGTAGCCATCTGAGCGTATTGGCCGATGTTGTAGTTAATGCCATAACCGGCACGGACCACGGTTTTCTGGAAAGGCTTCCAGGCAATTCCTACGCGCGGCGCAAAGTTATTGCGATCAGGCCGCACCAGACTATCGGGAAATCTTTGGCCTGTAATGGGGCCAACTTGTCCCGGCAACACCGGAGCCACATTGGTGAAGCCCGGAGCTACGTCCAGATTCACCAATTGATTGTTGAGCTCAATGAACGGCGTTACATATTCATAACGCAAGCCAAGGTTCAAGGTAAGGTTCTTGGCTACACGCCAGTTATCTTGCACGTAGGCGTCATACATATTGGCGCGGAAGTTATATTCGCCCGCGCCCGACTGCAGAGAAGTTTGCCCGGGAAAACCGAGCAGAAAATCCGCAAAGGATGAACCAGTGGCTGCTCCAGTGAACAAAAATGTTCCACGGGCATTCGTGGCATTGCTGGTATCAATCAGCTGGCGTCGATAATCTCCGCCCCACGTCCAGCCATGCTTACCGCGCGTCAGGTTCATTGACTCGCTGACAGAAAACGTCTGCGAGTTGCGCAGGACCGGCGTGAGGTCCTGCAGGCTGCTGAACTCAGGCGCCAAATTGATTACCGGCAAGCCGAAATCCTGCGGGCGTTGCGAGACGCCCGTGATCCCCAGCTGGCCTTCAATATTGTTCTGGTTGGTGAAGTTGTTCAGGGTATTGATAGCACTACGGTTGTAATTGAAGCGCAGTGTATTCAGGAAGAGCCCCTTTACCGCTGTATGGCCAAAGCTGGTGTTGTAATTTTGCGTCGACTGCTTGCCGCCCAGTCCGGGAAACGGATTTAAAACATCGCTGCGAATGTTGTTGTAGATGAACATTGCGTTGATGCTCTGTGACCACTTCTCATCTTCTTTTTTCTGGCTCTGTTGTTGCTGCCGGCGAACCTGCCTAGCTCCACCACGGCCAAACCCTAGCTGCTGCGGACCAAAATTATGATTGAGGCGGACAAACCCGGTATCGCTATTGGTTGGGCTGGCAGAGACAAGATGAAAATTCCTGACATCTCCCGGCAGATTGGGCTGCGGGATAAATTGGAGCAACTGCGCCGCAATCGGATTGATGTTGGTGATCTGGTTGTTCACGAACGGCGCGTTGGTTGCCGGATTGATAATCTGCACAGGATTAGGGCCGGTCAGCAGGCTG